>Ga0007882_10001210_pt1 | contig 15207 bp, 17 predicted proteins | sample CryBogCBH12Aug01_FD_71195 | JGI IMG/M metagenome (GOLD analysis project Ga0007882, IMG submission 71195) | Freshwater microbial communities from Crystal Bog, Wisconsin, USA - CBH12Aug09.1 | ecosystem: Environmental > Aquatic > Freshwater > Lake | place: Crystal Bog, Wisconsin, USA | collected... | reverse complement strand
CCGAGATGCGGGAATACCAAGCCTTCGGCCTCTGGGGCGATGACCAGATTGGCATACCGAGCGACATCGTGACGGTGACGTTTGCCGGTTGAACAAACATCCGAAAATATCAAGCCCTCCGGCCTTAATAAAAAGCCGGGGGGCTTTTCTTTGCGGGAATTGTTTTTTGGCGAGGCGCGGGCAACGCGATCCGTTGGTGGCGGCGGATTTGTTTTGCGCCCCAAGAAGGTTTCAGTTCAAATTATGCCTGTGACTGTAGGGCAAAGACTTCCCATCTCCGTTTGCATAATCGCCGGCAACGAAGCGCACCGTATCCGCCGCGCGTTGGAAAGCGTTGCCGGCTGGACGAGCGAAATCATTTTCGTCCTCAACGACGACGTGAACGATGGCACCGACAAAATCGCCGCTGAATTCGGCGCGAAAGTGTTTCGCGAACCGTGGCGTGGTTATGTCGCGCAAAAAAACTCCGCCGCCGAAAAATGCACACAGTCTTGGCTGCTCAATCTCGACGCCGACGAGGACGTCACCCCCAAATTGCGCGCTGAAATCCAACGCGCTATCGCCGCGCCGGACGCGCCGGACGCGTTCCGCTTCCCTCGCTGCACCTATTTTTGCGGACGCTGGATCCGCCACGGTGACTGGTATCCTGACCGCCAAACGCGCCTGTGGCGGCGCGGATGTGCCCGCTGGGCGGGCGGGGCAATCCATGAAAAACTGGAAGTGAATGGCGCAATTGGAAATTTGAGGGCAGAACTGCTGCATCACACAGAGGAAACGATTGACCGTTATATCGCCAAGATTTGCTGCTACACTGAAGCATTTGCGCATGATGCCGCACAACGCAGAAAACGCGTTCGGGCATTCGATTTTTTCGTGCGTCCAGCATGGCGCTTCTTTCGCGGCTATGTTTTGAAGCTAGGCTTTCTGGACGGTTGGCAGGGTGCTTATATTGCATGGACAACGGCATTTTACACTGCCACGCGCTACGCCAAAACCCGCATTGCACAGGACGGCCAATGACGATGCGCGTCCTGCACCTCAATACGGAAAAGACTTGGCGGGGCGGCGAAAGACAAACGCTACTGACAGCCTTGGAACAGCGGCGGCAAGGATTGGACGCGCATATTGCCTGTCGCCGAGGCTCCCCGCTCGAAACCGCTGCGTGCAAGGAAAATATTCCAACCATCAGTTTGCCGATTTTTGCTCCAGCGTTATTGGGCAAACTTGCTATCGCATTCGGAAAATTTGATTTGCTACATTGTCACACCGGCCGAATTCACAGTCTTGTGGCGGTGGCAAACCTGTTTTGCGGCAAACCCGTCGTCGTCTCGCGGCGCGTTGATTTCAAGCCGAAAAAAACTGCGTTCAACCGCTTCAAATACCAGCGCGCAGCCAAGGTCATCTGCGTCTCTCGCTTCGTCGCCGACCAGATGATAAATTGGGGCGTGCCGGCCGAGCGCGTCGCGGTGGTTTATGATGCCGTGACCGTGGTAAATTTTCTGCCGCGCGAGAAATGTCTGGAGCAGCTGCGCCAAAAAAACGGCGACGTTTCGGGCAAGCGGCTCGTCGGCAACATCGCCGCGCTTGTGCCGCACAAAGACCAAGCCACGCTGCTGCGCGCTGCGCGCCTTGTCGCCGACAAGCGCGCCGACGTGGCGTTCGTCGTCATCGGCGAAGGCGAGCTGCGCGCAGATTTGCTGCGGTTGCGGGACGAATTAAATTTGACCGGCGTGGTTCACTTTACTGGTTTCATTCCGCAGGCTCAGGAGTCGTTGCCCGCGTTTGATGTTTTTGTCATGAGCTCGTGCATGGAAGGGCTGGGGTCAATCGTGCTTGATGCCGGGCTGGCGGGCGTGCCGGTGGCAGCAACTGCCGGCGGCGGTTTGCCGGAAATAGTTGTGCATGAGCAGACCGGCTTGCTGACTCCAGTCGGCGACGCGGAAAAATTGGCGGCAGCAATTTTACGTCTGCTGGATGATTCCGTATTGGCGAAGAAACTTGTAGCGGCGGCGCAAAATAAAATACGCACGGAATTTTCCCTTGCTCGAATGGCGCAAAGCTACACTGACATCTATTGTGAAATTATTGGCAAACCCATCTGAATTGAGCCAAATGAAAAGCAACTTTTTTGATAAATCCCGACAAACAAGACAAACCGCAGATCGTGTGACTGGCCTTGCCAGCTGGGAAAAGTGATTAAATTGAAAACCCTATCAGCAATACTGCAAGAAACCGGCTTTCGCTTACTCCTGCGCCGATAATATCCTTGATGCAGAAGATATCCCCATGTTCCAATGTCAAAGTGATAGCTGTCATTTGTGCTCACAACCTAGGAAAACGGAACCTCGGAATGTATTTCGTTGACTTGGCGGCACAGGCCATCTTTTCGCCCAGCGCCAAGATTTCGACCTAATCAAGTTCAACGGGCAAAAACCCAACAACGAGTAACTCCCAAGAATCTGAACGCAATGCTCTATTATTGCAAAACACCCAACGGCAATTTCGGCGATGATTTGAATCCGTGGCTCTGGCCCCAACTGGCCCCGGAAGTCTGCCGCGAAAATGACGGCACCCTGTTTGTCGGCATCGGCACCATCTTCAACCACAAAATTCCGGCGGCCCCGCGCAAAGTGGTTTTCGGGGCCGGCGGCGGAAACTCCGGTCCGCAGTTTCGGCTGGATGAACGCTGGAAGGTCTATTGTGTGCGCGGCCCGCTGACGGCGGCTCGTTTTCGTCTCGATCCATCGCTGGCGGTGACGGATTCTGCGCTGTTGGTGCGGCAACGACTGCCCGCCACCGAGGGCAAAAAGTTTCGGGTTTCCTTCATGCCACACCTGCAAAGCGTGGCCTTCGCCGACTGGAAAAAATTATGCGCCCAAATTGGTTTCCATTGCATTGATCCCCGCGCCGGCGTGGAACACGTCCTGCGCGAACTGCAAGCCACCGAATTATTGCTGGCCGAAGCCATGCACGGAGCCATCGTGGCGGATGCGTTGCGCGTGCCGTGGATTCCGGTCCGGGTCTATGGAAAGTTTTTTGCCTACAAATGGCAGGACTGGACCCAATCGGTGCGCGTGCCGTTTCAGCCGGTGGATTTGCCGCCGATCTATGAACACCCGCCGCTGGGTTGGAAAAAGGTGAATTACTTTTTCAAGAAAAATCTGGCCGGTGTCGGCATGGGGCCGGAGGCATGGAACCGGCTGGGCTACCGCCGTTCATCGCCGGCTGAAATTGACCGCATCCTGGAGGCGTTGCAAAAAATTCCCGGGAAACAAACCACATTTTTGAGCGACGAGGCCTGGCTCCTGAAGCTCGAAGCCCGGTTGCTAGAAAAACTCGCCGATCTGCGTGCGCACTGGCAGCCGTCTGCATGAGGTTCAGCGCACGAGCCGGTAATGTTTTTTCTCGAACCGGAAGCCGAAGGTTTTTTCCAGCCACATCATCCGCCGATGTTTTTTCTCACGCGTGGTCAATTGATGATTTGGATTGGCCTGAAAAATCCCTTCCGCCGGCGGTAGCCAGCCCCGCACTGCTAGCGGATGCGTGCCGGTAAATGCTTTCAACACTTGCGGGTCAATTTCCGCAAGATCTTTTGGTGCCGCTGAGGGCGCACGGCCAAAGTGTTTTGAGTTCTTGTCCCGCTTGGCCACCAGTTGCTCCGCCGTTTTAAGCCAGCCGTAATGGTAAATCGTCGCGCCGGTGTGCGCCGCGCGCGGATAGCGTCCGCGTTTGTGCGCGTCCAGCACGATGAAAAACAAACCTTCTGGCCCCCACGCCGGAATCGTGTTGCGCAAAATGCGCACCTCGCTGCGATACCAGCCCGGCGACCACGCGATGGTGTTTTTGTTGCCGTAAAAATGCAGGTAATCAAACGCCAGCGCCTCGATGCGCTCGTTGTTCAAATGGTTTTCCATCGCGGCGCGGATTCTTGGCAAGTCCTGTTCGTGCAGCACCTCGTCGGCTTCGAGATAAAACGCCCAGTCGCCGGTGCAGTTGAAGAGCGCAATGGATTTCTGCTGGCCATAAACAAAGCCCTTGATGCTGTAATCCGGTTGGATGCGTTCGTTCCATTGCGTCGGAATGATGCGAATTTTGGGATCCCCGATGGCGCGCAACATCCGTTCCGTCTCATCGTCGCACGGGCCGAGTGCCACGACGAACTCATCCACAATCGGCAGCACCGAGCGGATGGACTCCACAAACGGATAACCGAGCTTCTGGCCGTTCCGCAAAAAGGTGAAGGCGCTGACTTTCATACCGTGATGCTACTGCGCCCCGGTTCAATCGCCGAACAATTTTTTCAGGTGCGCCCGCGCCGCGTCCTCGCGCGACAGCTTGATCTCCTTTGATTCCCATTGCCGGCGGGCGAATTCAAAATACTCGCAGAAATTGCCGACGGCTTTTTCCAGCACCAGGTCGGCGCGGCGCTCGCGGCACTGCTCCGCCACGCGCGGGTCGTAGCTCGTGCAGTTCAGGCACACGCGCAAATCCGCGCGGCATTTCATGCACACCTCGCCGCGTCCGGGATTGCCGGAGATGGTCCAGAGTTCGCCGCAGTTGTGGCAGTGACGAGTCATTTCAATTTACGATTCTGGATTTACGATTTACGCTGCGCCAGCGAAAAACAATCTTTTGCATGAACCCGCCGCCGTCCGTCCTGCGCCAAATCCTCAAACCCGCCGTCATCGTTGGCGCGCTCGGCTATTTCGTGGACGTGTATGACTTAATCCTGTTCGCCATTCTGCGTATCCCCAGCCTCAAGGCCATGGGCTTCACCGGCGACTTGCTGGTGAGCCACGGCATCCTGCTGTTGAATTTGCAAATGCTGGGGATGCTCGCTGGCGGCATTTTCTTTGGCATCCTCGGCGACCGCGTGGGTCGTGTGGCGTTGCTGTTTGGTTCGATTTTGCTTTATTCCATCGCCAATCTTGCCAACGGCTTTGTGCATTCCATCGAGGCTTACGCCGTGTGGCGCTTCGTCGCCGGCTTCGGCTTGGCGGGCGAACTCGGCGGCGGCATCACGCTCGTCACCGAAATTTTGCCGAAAGCCTTGCGCGGTTACGGCACGACCATCATCTCCACCGTCGGCGTGTTCGGCGCGGTCATCGGCGGCTTGGTGGCGCAGCGCGTGGAATGGCGCACAGCCTATTTCATTGGCGGCGGTCTCGGCCTGGTGCTGCTCATCCTCCGTTTGAGCGTGGCGGAGTCGGGGATGTTTCAACAACTGCGCGCCGCGCCGGTTCAGGTTTCGCGGGGAAATTTTTTCATGCTGTTCAACAACCTAGCCCGCTTCATGAAATACCTCCGCTGCATTCTCATCGGCCTGCCACTGTGGTGCATCGTGGGCATCCTCGTCACTTTTTCGCCGGAAATTTCGCAGGCCCTGAACATTCAGGGCGAAGTCAAGGTCGCCCAAGGCATCGCGTTTTGTTATCTGGGCATCACGTTTGGCGGCTTTGCCAGCGGCTATTTCAGCCAACTGCTGCAATCGCGGCGGAAAATTCTCTTTTTGTTTCTCATCTTCACCGCGCTGGCGATGGCGGCGTATTTCTGCACCGCCGGCCAGTCGAACGGCACGTTCTACCTCGCCATTTTGTTGCTCGGCTTTGGCGTCGGCTATTGGACGGTATTCGTCACCACCGCCGCCGAACAGTTCGGCACCAACATCCGCGCCACCGTGGCGACCACCGTGCCGAACTTCGTGCGTGGCGCAACCGTGCCGCTCACGTTGGCCTTCAACCACCTCAAGCCCATCTGTGGCATCGTGGCCTCGGCGGCGGCGATTGCTTTTGTCTGTGTCCTCGTGGCGCTCTGGGCGTTGCGTGGATTGGAAGAAACCCACGACAAGGAACTCGATTACTTTGAGCCGGTTTGAACTTCGGCCAAAGAAAAGTTTGTTTTGAAACCGCCCGCCGTGGATAATTTTTCCCGATGACGCCGCCGAAAAACCAAAAGCTGTTCACCATCGGCCTCCGGTGTGGCCGGCTCGCGAACCGTCTGATCATCTTTGCCAATTTCATCGCGCTCGCGGAGGAACTGGGCCATCGCGTCGTCAATTACACCTTCCACAGCTACGCCGATTTGTTTTTAGCCACGCGCGAAAATCTCCACTGCGCGTATCCCGCGCCGCCGCGCAAAAGCTGGCTGGATCGGATTCCCGGTGTCGGCGCGGCCATCCGCAAGACGCGGATTTTTTATCATTTCACCCGCTATGCCGGCGTGCTGAATGGACGGCTCCCGATTTTTGGCCGGCGCGTGGTCACGCTGCGCGAAACGGACGGGCAATTCATTACCTATCTCGACAGCCCGGAAGTTCAGGAAAAAATCCTGCCGGCGAAAATTATTTTTGTTTACGACTGGCGTTTTCGCGTGCCGAATCTGGTGCAAAAACATGGCGATAAAATCCGCGCCTATTTCCGGCCGCTGGCGGAATTGGAAACCGCCAGCCGCGCCGCCGTTGAACCGCTGCGCCGCCAGGCTGACATCGTCATCGGCGTGCACGTCCGCCACGGCGATTATCGCGGCTGGAAAGGTGGAAAATATTTTTATCCCGTGGCGCGCTACGCCGCATGGATGCAGGATTTGGTGGCGCAATTTCCGGGCCGCAAAGTGGCCTTCCTCGTTTGCAGCGACGAGCGTCGCAACGCCGAGGAATTTCCCGGACTGACCGTCGGGTTCGGCACCAAATCGCCCGTGAGCGATGTCTTCGCCCTCGCCCTGTGCGACTACATTCTCGGCCCTAAAAGCACTTTTTCGCAATGGGCTTCCTTTTACGGCGAGAAACCCATGCTGCACCTGCTGGACAGTAACGCGGTGGTCAAAGTGGAAAATTTTCGCGTCTCCTATCTGGATTGGGATTGAACATGAAACTTGGAATTTTTGGCGGCTCATTCGACCCGGTTCACGTCGGCCACCTGCTCGTCGCGCAGGCGGCGATTGAGGAACTGGGCTTGGATCGGCTGTTTTTTATTCCGGCGGCGCAATCGCCGTTCAAGCCGGAAAATAAACCCGCATCCGCTGCCGCACGCTTGCAACTGCTCCGGCTCGCGCTCGCGGGAAAAACCAACTGCGAAATTGACGTGCAAGAAATTCAGCGCGGCGGCATTTCCTACACGGTGGACACGCTGCGCGACTACGCGCAAAAATTTTTCGGCGCGGAATTATTTTACCTCGTCGGCGCGGACAACGTGCCGAAGCTAGACGAATGGCGTGCGCCGGCGGCGTTGGCGCGGCTGGCGGAGTTTGTGGCGATTCCGCGTCCGGGCGGCGCGGTGCCGATTTTCCCAACGCCGTTTCGCGGGCGATTGCTGCGCGGTTTTCCGTTCGCCGTTTCGTCGTCGGAAATCCGCACGCGGGTGAAAGCCGGACTGCCGGTTGACAATCTGGTTCCCACCGCCGTGGCCGAAGCCATCCGCAACGGGCGGCTTTACGTTTAGAAAATTTAACCGTGTTCACCGCGTCCCTTTGTGCTTTAATTCCCGCGTAAATATGGATTCCAAAAAACTGGCGCTGCTGTGCCGCGAATTCGCGGACAATAAAAAGGCTGAAGACATCGTCGTGATGGACGTGCGCAAGCTGTCATCCGTGACGGATTATTTCGTCATCGCGTCCGGGACGAGCCAGCCGCATCTGCGCGCCATCGTCGAGGAAATCAACAGCAAGCTGCGCGATGACCACGACCTGCGCCCGTTGCGTGCGGAAGGCGCGGTGACGGGAACGTGGGTAGTAATGGATTATTTCGACGTAATTGTTCACGTCATGCACACGGAAACGCGCAAGCGCTACGACCTCGAAGGACTTTGGGGCGATGCCAAACCGGTGAAGCCGGCGATGGCGAAAAAGAAAAAAACTCCGGCGAAAAAATAATTTACCGGAGTCGGGAACGGAGTCGGGAAAATTCAGCCGTTTCAGCCTTGCGGCTCGGGCGCGGGCTGCTTGGGCGGGATTCCATCGGAAGCCTTCACCATTTCATCCAGAAGTTTCTTAAAATCTTCCAGCCCGGTGGAAGGAACGATGATGGTGTCGCGCCGTCCGCCCACATCCTCGGTGATGCGGAGAAAACGTCCGCGCGGATTTTCCTTGAGGGTGAACACGAAATTCTTGCGCTCAATCTGGACTTCGCCGCTCTTGAGTGTGTCTTCGTTGACCGGCGGACGCGGCTGGCTGTTGTATTTTGGCGCACCGTAACCCTGACTTTGGTAGGGGCGGCGACCATAAGGTGATGGGCGTTCGTTTGAAATCATATATAGTTATATTGTCGTTCAACTTCTGCCGATTTATGAAATTTGTCAACCGACAAATTGGCGTTGGCAGCCAATGATTATCGCATCTTCATGCGGTTGACAGGAAAGTCGTTTAACCGCTTGGCGTTCGGCAAAAGCTCGGTGGCTGGCCGCTTAAAGAATATTCGCCGCCAGTTCGGCCAACTCGGAGCGTTCGCCTTTTTGCAGCTCAATATGCGCAGCCACCGCCTGATCGCGGAAGCGGCTGATGACATAGTTGAAACCGTTCGACGACGAGTCCACATACGGATTGTCAATTTGGTAGGGATCGCCGGTGAAGATGATTTTCGTGCCGCTGCCAACGCGCGTGACGATGGTCTTGGCTTCGAGCGGCGTCAGGTTTTGCGCTTCGTCAATGATCATGAACTGGTTCGCGATGCTGCGTCCGCGAATGTAGCTCAACGCCTCCACCACGATGCTGCCGCTGCGCATCAAATCGGCGGCGCGGCGATGATCATGGCCCATGTTCAAATCGCTCAACATTTCCAGTGCGTCGTGAATCGGCTGCATCCACGGCGCGAGTTTTTCTTCCAGCGAGCCGGGCAAAAACCCCAGTTCCTTTCCCATGGAAATCGTCGGGCGCGCGACGACGAGCCGGCGAAATTCGCGGTCATTTACGACGCGCTTCAAGCCGGCGGCCATCGCCACCAAAGTTTTGCCGGTGCCGGCCTTGCCCATCAGCGTGACCAACTTCACGCGGTCGTCGAGCAGCGCGTCCAGCGCGAAATGCTGCTCGCGGTTGCGCGGCTTGATGCCCCACACGCCTTCGCGGCAATCGAGAATAGGAATGAGCTTGGTGCCGGTGGCATCCACCTTCGTCAGCGCGGCTTTCTTTGGGTTCGCTTCGTCGGTCAACGTGCAGTATTCGTTCGGAAAATACTGTTTGCCGCCGTCCAGCAGAAGTTCGCTCTTGGCGCGGAACGCGGCCATTTTTTCCGCCGACACCGTCAGGTCTACCATGCCGGTGTAAAGGTCGGTGATAAACACGCGGTCGGTCTCGTAATCTTCCGCCATCACGCCAATCGCGTCGGCCTTGATGCGCAAATTGATGTCCTTGGAAACGAGAATGCTCGCGCTTTTCGGCTGCGTTTTTTGAATATGGGCCGCGAGCGCGAGGATGCGGTTGTCCACCGAATCCTTGGCGAAGCCTTCGACCAAGCCGTCTTTGTGAAAAGCGATCTTCAGCTTGCCACCGTTCGGCAAATCCACGCCCTTGCTCAAGCTGCCCTCGCCGCGAAAGCCATCAAGCATCCGCGACACCGTGCGCGCGTTCCGCCCCAGCTCGGTGGACTCGCGTTTGAACCGGTCAATTTCCTCGATGACCTCGATGGGCACGAGGACGGTGTTTTCCTTGAAATTGACGAGTGAATTTGGGTCGTGAAGCAGGACGTTGGTGTCGAGAATGTAGTTTTTCATTTTGGGAAAAAACGGACGTTGGAGTTGCCGCCGGAGAAACGGCGGTGGTTTGAGTATTTGAACGGTGTTGTCAAAATGTCCCTGAAACTTGCGCTGATTTTTTCAGGCAGAAAAAATGTGTCAACGATAATCATCCCATCCGGCGAAAATAATTTCCGGTGCCGCCCCGCTGCTGGCATAATTCCCGCCGCATGGCCAAAAAAAATCCATTGATCCGTCCGCTGGTTCACGAGCTGCACGCGTATGTGCCGGGCGAACAGCCGAAAATCAAAGGGCTGATCAAGCTCAACACCAACGAGAATCCTTATCCGCCCTCGCCTAAAGTGCTGGCAGCGGTGAAAAATGCGGTGGACGCACGGCTGCGGCTGTATCCGAACCCGACGGCGGAAAAATTGCGCGCAAAACTTGCGAAGCTGCACGGCTGTAAACCGGAAAACATCATCATCGGCAACGGCTCGGACGAAGTGCTGGCGCTGGCGGTGCGGGCGTTCACGGAGCCGAGTCCAAAGTCCAAAGTCCAAAGTCCAAAGTCGGTCGTGCAATTTTTCACGCCAAGCTATTCGCTTTATCCCGTGCTGGCGGACATTCATGGGGCAGCGAAAAATGCCGTGCCGCTCAAATCGGATTTTAGTTTGCCGAGCGTTGCGGAATTGAAACGCGGCGAAAAATGGAGTTTCAACGCGGCGCTGACTTTGGTAACGACGCCGAATGCGCCCAGCGGACGCGGTTACAAAACTGCGGAGCTGGAAAAACTTTGCCGCGCGCAAAAGGGCGTCATTGTTCTGGACGAGGCTTACGTAGATTTCGCCAATGAAAACGCGGTGAAACTCGCCCTCAGATTTCCGCACGTCCTCGTGGCGCGGACGTTTTCCAAGGCGTATTCGCTGTGTTTCCAGCGCGTCGGTTATTTCATCGGCCACGCGGAACTCATCGCGGCGCTGGCCAAAATCCGCGACAGCTACAACGTGAACGGCCTCGGCCAGATTGCCGCCGAGGCGACGCTGGACGACCTGAAATTTTACCGCGCCAATTTCAAAAAAATCATCGCCACGCGCGATTCGCTTTCACGCGAATTGACGAAGCTCGGTTTTCGTGTGCTGCCGAGCCAGACAAATTTTATCCTCGCCAAGCCACCGCTATTTCCGGCGAAAGATTGGTTGCAAAAACTGCGCGACCGGAAAATTCTCGTTCGCTGGTTCAGCGCGCCGGAGGTCAGTGATTATTTGCGCATCACCATCGGCACGCCGGCGGAAGCGGCGGCTTTGGTCGCCGCCGTGCGCGCGATTTCGCGGTAGAATTATTGTCGTAATCTTAATCTTAATCTCCGGCTGGGAACGATTAAGATTAGGATTAAGATTAAGATTAGGAATCTTCAGCCAAACCTTTGCTTGGCGAACGGCGTAGGTTTCTGCTAAAAGCGCCGGGTGTATTTGGAGTTTCATGGCTTAAAGCTGGCCCCGTTCGACATCACGCCGAACCCGCGCTTTCTTTTTCACAGCCCCAAACACCGCGAGGCGTTCAATCATCTGCTCTACGGCATCCGCGAACGCAAGGGCTTCGTGCAGCTCACCGGCGAGGTCGGCGCGGGCAAGACGACGCTTTGCCGCGCGCTGTTGGAACACCTCGACGCGCATTATTCCACCGCGCTGATCTTGAATCCGATGTTGAGCGGCGATGAATTGATGAAAGCCATCGCCCTGGAATACGGCCTCGAAGTAAAGGGCAAGGATCGGCTGGAAACCATGGCTACGCTCAGCGATTTTCTGCTGCGGCAAACGCTGGCGGGCCGGGAAACCGTTTTGATTGTGGACGAGGCGCAGAATTTGACGGAAGATTTGCTGGAACAAGTGAGGCTGATTTCCAACATCGAAACCGACGATCGCAAGCTGCTGCAAATCGTGCTGATGGGCCAGCCGGAATTGCGCGATCGGTTGAACAGCCATAAGCTGCGCCAACTGCGGCAGCGCATCACGGTGCGGTATCATTTGAATCCGTTGACGTGCACGGAAGTCGGGCAATATATTCAGCACCGGCTCGCGCTGGCGGGTTCGCGCGGGCTGCCGGCCTTTACCACGCCGGCGGTCTGGCGCGTGTTCCGTTACAGCGGCGGTATTCCGCGGCTCGTCAATGCCGTCTGCGACAAGGCGCTGCTGGCCGGCTATGTGGAACGCAGCCAGCGCATCAATTATCGGATGGTCGGACGCGCCATCCGCGAACTGGAAGGAAACATTCACGCATGAGTCTCATCAATGACGCATTGAAGCAGGCCCGGCAAGCCCCGCCGCGCAACCCGCAACGCCCGCTGCCGCCCTTGCCGCCCGCCGCCACCGAGACGCGCACCCCCTGGCTAATTCCGGCCATCGTGCTCTTTCTGGTCTTCGCCGGAGTTTTTTTCATCGGCTGGTTCATGGCGCAACGCTCGGTCAATAATGTCGTCAAAGCCGCGACCGCCGCCGCCATGTCCACGCAAGCCGTGGCCGAAGTGACCGTGCCGATATTTGAAAATCCGCCGCCGCCGCCGGTGAATCCAGAGAATGCTCCCAAGCTTCAGGGGATTTTCTATTCCGTCACCGCGCCCACGGCCATCGTGGACGGCAAGACGGTCTCGGTCGGCGACCGCTATCTGAATTATCGCGTCACCGAAATCACCAAATTTACGGTGACGCTCGTCGGCCTCGACAGCAAAGCCATTAAGCTCAGCATGGCAAACTGACGTGACGTTTCCGCGAAACATTTTCGCCCGGTCACCGGTCACGGCGCGCGTGGCCCCGTTCATCATCCTCGTTGCGCTGACCTTTTTTCAAGGCCAGTTCGGGGTGGCCTCGGCCTATTGGTTTTACCTCGCCAAAACGCTGGCCGGCCTATGGCTCGTGCTGGCTCTGCGCCCGCTGGTCGCCGAAATGCGCTGGGCGTTTAGTTGGGAAGCAGTGCTCGTCGGCGTCGGCGTGTTCGCGCTATGGGTCGGCATCAGCGGCGACTGGACCACGCAAAATTCACTGTGGGTCAAACTCGGATTTACCCATCCGCCGGAAAAACTCATCGCCGCGTGGAATCCCAACGCACAATTTGGTGCCAACTCCGCGCTGGCTTGGCTGTTCATCGCGACGCGCATCCTCGGTTCTACTTTCATCGTGCCGCCGCTGGAGGAAATTTTTTACCGCTCGTTCCTGTATCGCTACCTTGCCCGCCACGATTTTCTTTCTGTGCCGCTGAACCAATTTTTCCTGCGGCCATTCATCGTCACGGCGCTCGTCTTCGGGATTTCCCACAACGAATGGCTCGCCGGCATCCTCTGCGGCGCGGCGTTTCAATGGCTGGCGTTGCGCAAAAACCGTCTCGGCGACGCCATGACCGCGCACGCCATCACGAATTTTCTGCTCGGTATCTGGATCGTCACGCGCGGCGCATGGCAATTTTGGTGAGCGGATTTAACCGCGCAAATGGCGCACGTCCACCGCGTCCATGCCGGCGGCACGGATGGCAGTCAGGCCGAGGTCGGTGTCCTCGTAGGCGCGGCAAAATTTCGGCACCACGCCGATGCGCCGCGCGGCTTCGAGAAAAATGTCCGGCGCGGGCTTCTGATTTTTCACCATCTCGCTCGTCACGACGGCGGTAAAAAGATGCCGTATTTTCAAGTGTTCCAGCACGTCAACAATGATTGGCTGCGTGCCGCCGGACGCGACGGCCAACGGAATTTTTCCAAAATTCGCCTTCGCGATTTCCACGACTTCATGAATCGGCCCGACCTGTGACATCAGCGGCAGATAGGCGTTTTCCTTTTCGTGCGCCACGGCGATGTGGTCGAGCGGACGACCTTGTTCCTCCGACAACATTTTCAAAATGTCGCGCGACGGCACGCCGCCGAGCGAATAAAAACGGTCTTCGGGAAAATGCAAATTGTGCCGCTGCGTAATCATCTGCCACGCGTGCCAATGCAGCGGCATCGTGTCGGCCAAAGTGCCGTCGCAGTCGAAAATGAGGCCTTTCGGTTCAAAACTCGTGTGTTTCATTGCAAATATTTTTCTAAAAAATCCAGAATTAATTGTTCGTAACGCGCCCCAAGAAAATGATGCAGGTCTTCATGCCCCGCACCTTCGACTGGGAAAAATAATTTAGGTTCGGCGGCGCGCGCGAACATCTCCTGTGCCTCGGAAAATTTCGTGCGCGGGTCTTTCGTGCCGGCGAGAAATAGTTTGGGCGTTCTGATTTCCGCCCCGCAGTCAATCGGCCGCAAATCATCTGGACTGACACCGATCCGCAGGGTGAGCTGGCCGGTGAGCAACGGCGAAAGTATCCGGGCCGGACGCCCCAAGACCCATTCAAGCCGGTCTTTCGTGGCATCCACGAGGTCAGGATAAACCGATTCCAACACCAGCGCCTGCACCGCCAGCGGTGGTTTTGCGAGCAATGCCGCCGCGCCGCCAAGCGACACGCCGATGACGCCAACCGGTTTTTCGGGAAAACGTTTTTTTACAAATTCCACTGCCGCCAGTGAATCACGGCTTTCCAAAAATCCAAAAGTAATTTTCTTTCCCAAGCTTTCGCCATGCGCTTGAAAGTCAAACAGCAGAACCGCATATCCGGCCCGCGATAAAAATTTGGCGCGTTCGACCAATGTTGATTTATCCCCGCGGACTCCGTGCTGCAAAATGATGACGCCTCGATTGGTGGCCGGTTGCACCAGCCAGCCGCTGATGGTGGCGCCGCTGGTGCTGGCAAAGCTGACTGTTTCAACCGCTAAATCATTGGGCAAAGCCACCGGATGATTGACGGGTGCGGAAAGTGCGCCGCCAACAATCCACGACATCGCCAGCCCCAAAACCAGCGCCGCAAGCAATAGGCCACCCAGCAATTTCCATTTACTTTGAAAGAAACGAATCATGCCTGCAACGCCGCCAGTTTTGCTTCCATGTCATGCGTCATCAGCGGCTCAATCAAATCGTCGAGGTTCCCTTCGATGAAAACGGACAGGTTGTAGAGCGTGATTTCAACGCGGTGATCCGTGACGCGGTTCTGCGGAAAATTGTAGGTGCGAATTTTTTCGCTGCGGTCGCCGGTGCCAATCTGGTCTTTGCGATGCGCGGCGTATTTCGCGTTTTCCTCGGCAATTTTCGCTTCGAGCAAACGCGAGCGCAGCACCGTCATCGCCGTGATGCGGTTTTTTTGCTGCGAGCGTTCGTCCGCACAACGCACAATCAGGCCAGTAGGCTTGTGGATGATTTGCACGGCGGAATCCGTCGTGTTCACGCCCTGACCGCCTTTGCCGGACGCGCGGCAGCAGTTGATTTCAATTTCGTCGGGCTTGATTTCGATGTCCACTTCCTGCGCCTCGGGCAAAACGGCGACGGTGCAAGTGCTGGTGTGAATCCGCCCTTGCGCCTCGGTCGCCGGCACGCGCTGGACACGGTGGACGCCGCTTTCGTATTTCATCCGCTTGAAAACATCCGCGCCGTTGATCTGAAAAATGATTTCCTTGAAGCCGCCCAAATCGGACACGCTGGAATCAAGC
>Ga0007882_10001209_pt1 | contig 15208 bp, 15 predicted proteins | sample CryBogCBH12Aug01_FD_71195 | JGI IMG/M metagenome (GOLD analysis project Ga0007882, IMG submission 71195) | Freshwater microbial communities from Crystal Bog, Wisconsin, USA - CBH12Aug09.1 | ecosystem: Environmental > Aquatic > Freshwater > Lake | place: Crystal Bog, Wisconsin, USA | collected... | reverse complement strand
GATTTCTCCCAGGGTCAAGACACTGATGAAAAGCGCTTCTGGAGGTGTTGCCTCAAACCAGCTGACCACCTGGGGCGCTGGCGTGGGGCGGATCAGTTCGGACAGGGCACAGGTATCGATCAGATAGCTCACAAGTCGATATCCCGAGGCATCGACCGGTCTCGTTCGAGTTCCAATTCATACCCGGCCAGCGGAGAGGCCCGAAGGAAGTCAACCAACGACGTTTTACGACCCTTGAGGCGTTGGTATTCGGCCGTAGACAACACCACGGCTGCCGTCTGTCCACGCACTGTGATTGCCTGTGGGCCTTCCTTGGCGGCACTGCGCAGCAACTCACTGAACCGGGCCTTAGCCTCCTGAACCTGCCATGCGTGCACGAGCGTCTCCTGACCATTCTGACCAGATGAAAATAGCTCGAATGTGATCCAAAAGCCAGCGCGCCATCCTGTTCCCTGGCCATCACTGTCGTGGCCATTTTAAAAACAGGCGCGCCAGATGACGCAGACGCTAAAAAGATACCTCTCCGAATTTGTCGCTGCCGCCGCGGGAACCTCGTATGTGGCGGATATGGCCCGCAACATCAGCCATGTCGTCCCGGTCTTGCCACATTCCGAACATCGGGTTGACAGCCTCTGCAGGCTGTTCGTCCGGTCCGGTGATTTCCTCTTCGATGCGGACCGTGACACGGGCATCGGGTGCCACGGGCATGCGCGCCCGCCAAGACGGGGGCAGTTCGCTCATGGAAACATGCTCAATCACCACGACGTTCCTGGACATTCGTCTCCGAAACAACACCGCGGACGGACACCATCCTGCTGACGCATCCTAGCCGATTTCGCTGATCACGTCATATGTCGGTTCTTTTGGATTTTTCAACATCCCCGGCATTAAGGCGCGAACGCGCCCCTTGCCACGATACCTTGTCACGCGACCTTGCGGCTAATGTTGCGGATTGCGTAGGCTATCCCTTCCATGGCCATGCTGTCCCGCCTGTGTGCAAGCGGAATGGCTGTTGCCGATCGCTGTCTTCCGCCATACCATCCGCTCCATGCACGACACTACCGAACGGATCCTCGCCAAGATCGATCGAGCCCTGCAGCAGATCAGCGAGTTATTGCGCGAGCGCCCCGGGAATCAGAGCCTCGAGATCGCCAAAGCGTCTCTGGAAAGCGCCAAACTAGATCTCCTTGGCTTTAAAAAGCCGAGCTAAACCGTCTGCCATGATGGAGGGTCTGTAGATCGGCGTGGTGGTTGGACGCCGATCGGCATCAGAATTTCTTGATAACTATTGAAACTGGCCGGAATTCGACGCCGATCCAAAGTCGTGATATGTTCTCGGTAGCCACGGACGGAAGTTGGCGGTTCAAATACCTTAGCAAGAATATCGAAAAGCAATACGAGGTATCGGTCGATGATGCCTATGCCGATCACGAAGCCATGACTTCATGTATCCTTCCCGAGGATCGGGGATCGCACCGTTCTTCCGTCATGGCAGCGGTAGCGAACAAGACCGAATGGTCGCATCTGCACCGGATCCGCACTCCAAAAGGAAACATCAAATGGGTCCACGCTTAGGCCAGCCCCCAATCGCTCACCGATGGCGATTGGACGATATTGGCTACTGGCCTGGCTCGCATATTTTCGGGGATCAGATTTGAGTGCTCGCGCAGCCTGTAGCTGGCCCCCTCGGTCTGAACAACGACAGCAGATGGAGAAGCAGATCGAGTAGTGCGACGGCGTGCTCCTCGATCAGATCCTTGACGCAGCGCGGCGCGACGCCAGGGCGGCCTCGCTCTTCGCTTCGAGTTCTTCATCAAGCCAAGCCATGGCACGATAAAAATATTGAAGCTGCAGGCTGGACACCCCTCATTTGGGAGTTGTCCGACGAATGCCTCCTGCGTGGAATCTGTTAGTGAGCTGGAGAAGATGCATTAGAAAATGACTAAGGGAATGACATCTAATGATAACCACATCAATTGCAAAAAAATTGATCTTCAATCTCGCAAGCGAGAGACTAACGCACCACATTTGGGCGGCAAAAATTAATTGCCAGGATAATAAAATGAATAAAGCAATAAAATATTTTTATTCCAAATTAATTTTTTTAAAAATTAAAAATACGAAAATATATTTATATATCAAAATTAATTTTAAAAAACTCGCTGTTTAAAAAATAATAAATGAGTATATTTTTAATATATTCAATGATTTCGAAAAAGACGGGCGCCTTAGTCACGGCCATCCATTTGGTCGGCCGATCAGCCCCGTCCCTCTACAAGAACAAATCCCAACCGAAAACCAACGACTGACACTTCTTTTCTTTAGGAAAAACATTTTGACAAAACCGCACGCAGGGCAGCCGGCTCGATGTCGACGACTGTGGGCAGCGGACCTGATTGAGATCACCGAGGCCTCCGACGGGCGGCAGTTGGAGGCAGCAGGGGCACGCTGAGGCAGGGTTGAGACGGGCAACCTGACTTTGGCGGTGGAACTCCGGTGATGATTGTTCGCATGACGTTATCGCGAGAGGATCGAATAAATGAAGACCGTAGACCGTATCCTGATCGTCGACGATGATACCGATCTGTTGTCCGGCCTTGTACGCAATCTGGGTGATCGATACGATATTGTCACGGCCGAAAGCGGTGAATCTGCCCTCCTCAAATTTAAGGACGAAGAACCTTTTGCTGTCATTCTCAGCGACATTCGCATGCCGGGGATGGGCGGTGTCAAATTCCTACAACGCGTGAAGGAAATTGCTCCAAACACCGTGCGCATGGTGTTGACAGGCCACGCTGATCAGCGGGTCCCAGTGGATCTCATCAACAGTGCCAATGTCTTTCGGTTCTTCGACAAGCCTATTCCAATCCAGGTGCTGACCGAGGCTATTGATGGTGCGGTCAGTCATTACCGACTGATCTCGGCGGAAAGTCTTCTGTCTGAAGCCAAAAAAGAGGCAGACAGTGCCAATCAAGCAAAATCAACGTTCCTGGCCAATATGAGCCATGAGATGAGAAGCCCGTTGAACGCTATTATCGGGCTTTCATCACTCCTAAAAAAGCGAGTGAATGGTCATGACAATATAAAAATGCTTGACAGTATAGTTTTTTCTGGGAAGCACCTACTTTCACTCATAAATGATATTCTTGATCTTTCAAAAATAGAGACCGGCAAATTCGAATTGCATTTCGATAATTTTTTTATTTCACGAGTGGCTGATTCCTGCATGCAACAGGTTGAGCAACTAGCAAAGAATCGGCAATTAACTCTTTCCATTGAGATCGACCCTGCCCTGCAACCCCAGATGGTTGGCGATGAACTGAGATTGCGACAGTGTCTGCTCAATTATCTTAGCAACAGCGTTAAGTTTACCTATCAAGGTGGGGTTAAATTGCGGGCAAGGCTAATTAAGGACCTTGGCCCCTCCATTCTTTGTCGCTTTGAGGTTGAAGACACAGGAATCGGAATATCGGTAGATAAACAGCACCTTCTCTTCAGAGATTTCCAGCAGGCAGACGCATCAACAAGCCGCCAGTTTGGTGGCACCGGATTAGGACTGGCAATCACTCGCCGCTTAGCCGTTATGATGGGTGGAGATGCCGGTTTCAGTAGCATCGAAGGACAGGGAAGTATCTTCTGGTTTGAAGCGATATTTGACAAGGCCAATGAAGGAGACCAAGTCCAGACTGGTGACATCGGAATGTCATTCGAAGAGGTTGAAAATCTGCTTGCCAGTCATCATCGGCAAGCCAGGGTTCTGCTTGTCGAAGATAATCAGACCAATCGTAATGTGGTTGAAGGCATTCTCTCCGATATTGGATTGACTGCGGCCATCGCGGAAAATGGTCAAGTTGCGGTAGAGGCTGTGAAGTCCTCTTCCTTTGACCTGATCCTGATGGATATGCAAATGCCGATAATGGATGGCGTTGATGCCACCAAAGCAATCCGTCAGCTTCCCACAGGGAAACATGTGCCAATTATCGCTATGACTGCCAATGCCTACGCCGAGGATCGAAAAAAATGCCTGGACGCGGGCATGAATGACCACCTTGCCAAGCCCGTGCTGCCCGAGATCCTTTATGCCTCAATGCTGAAATGGCTGGGAACTGGCCTTGGCTCCAAGGACGCAAACGTCATCGCCATGCCGACAGCCAAGACACCACCAGCGGCAAAGGTATCTGAAAACGACGAGGATCGCTTGCGGCGCCTCCTGGGAGGCATTGCTTGGATCGATCTCGACCTCGGACTCAAGTTCAGCCGCCGCATCGAGCGCTACATTGGAGTTCTGGGCGATTATGCCATCGAGTATGGCGATGCCATGGGCCTGTTGCGCCAACATCTGGCTGCCGGCGAAACCGCCGAGGCGCGTCGGATCGCCCATATCTTGAAGGGAAGTTCATCCATGCTGGGCATCAGCGGCATACAGGAACCTGCCGCGCGGTTGGAACGGGCCATTCTGGATGGCGCCGCGACTGATGAACTGATCGATTTGATTGAGGAACGCTACCTGATCGTCTCTTCGGCCATCCGGGATCTGATATAGGCCAACGGCATCAGCACATTTCCTTCAAAACAACCCGCCATTACAGTCGTCGGACCGGCTGGCCGCGCCAACCAACGAAGAGCGGATAATTGCCCTCCGGCACCTTGCGGATTTGGACGACATCGGTCAGATTGCCGAGGGTGCGCATGGGGTCAAGGGAACCGCGGGAACCATGGTGGCGTTGGAAGTGGAGGCTCTCTCGATCGAGGCGCTCGAATGCGCACGGACCGACGATGGATCGACGCGGATCAAGGCTATTGAACGTGCCGAAGCATTCGAGAGGCTCATCGCAGTTCTCAGGAACGGAATTCCCCATGGGGTTTAACAGACCGTTAGGGTTCGAGCGGAACAACGTCACCATACTTGGTAACCTTGGCGCCAAACAAACCATGATGTTCATTCATGGTTTTGGCACGGATCAGACTGCATGGCAGGACGTGTCCGGGGAGTTCGGGGAACGCTATCGGATTGTGTTGTTGGATAATGTCGGGTCAGGAAAGTCAAATCTTGCACGTTTTGAAGGAGATGGCTTTCGTTACGCTGATCTTACCGGTTACGTTCTGGACCTCATCGAAATCGTTGATCTGCTCGAACTTGAAAATGCTGTCCTCGTCGGTCATTCCGTGGGAGCCATGATCGCCTTGCTTGCCAGCATCGACCGTTCAAAGGCGTTCTCGAAACTTGTAACGATCGGCGCATCGCCAAGATACATCGATGCTGATGGCTATCGTGGAGGATTTACCGAGAAGGCCATCGGTGACGTCCATTTGGCAATGAACACCGACTACGTCTCATGGACGCAAAGCTTCGCGCCTTTGGTCATGGCCAACCATAACAGGCCGAAGCTTGCCGAATATTTTTCCGAGACCCTCAGAAGTATTCCAAAACAAATCGCGATAAAGGTGCTTTTGGCTATTTTTGGTTCCGATCATCGCCAGGATCTATGCAAAGTATCCGTGCCAACGCTGATCATTCAAGCCAGAGAAGACATCGCGGTTCCGTTGGAAGTGGCAGAATACATGAACCAAAATATCCGTAACAGTCAGCTGGCGGTGATCGATGCCACCGGCCACCTACCGCATGTGAGTGCGCCCCAGGAAGTCGTCCGCGCGATGCGCGGTTTCGGTCTGTGAAATCTCAGATCAGAGAGAAACTGCGACGGATCCGGCGCATTGGCGACAGGCTCCGATTTCGACATGCCTAAAAATTCGCGACGCGAAGAACTCGCGGTTGCTCCACCTTGATCATGCGGACCCAAGGCCCTCCTGCACCGCATCGACGGCTTGCTGACGTAAAAAGAGTTTTTGACAAAATCCGTGTTGGACGCCAACGAGGAGCGAAACACCGGAATGCGGCTCATCTGAGCACAAAGCGGTAGGTTTGGTGGCATGTTACGCATATTTTCATTGCCTCTGCCAACCCGGCGCTGACCGTAATCGGTCGCCCGTCGTCGAGGGCAGTTTTCGATACCTTATCGAACGCCGCATGAGCTTGGCCGGCGATCGTGAGATAAGCCTCCGGCAATTCCTTTGCGACTGTGGCCTGCATCTTCTGAAAAGCGTTGAGACCCGATTTTTCCGCGGCGGTGGCGGCGGCCTGCCAGTTCTTTTGCCCCGAGGCTTCCAACGTCGCCTGGATCGACTCCAACATACCGCGCATTTCTGACAAGACAGATAACCGCGTCGCTTCGCTTACCAGAATGGGTTGCCGGTCATCCTTCGACATCTGCGCCGTCCCACCAATGGTTTGCGCGGCCCCCGGCATTGACAGCCAAACAATCAGCCAACAGGTCAACAGGAAACGATATAGCGCAGGTTTCATTGTGTCATTCCTCCCGTAAAACCGAGCTTTTCAAGCGGAATCTAAGTGGAATTTCGACCCGGGCCGGAACGGAATGTCCGTCGCGAGAAGCCGGACGAAAGCGCCAGCCGGTTACGGCTTTTATCGCCGCCAGGTCGAGGATTGGGAAACCCGACGTGCGACGAAGTTCCACCTTGGCAGGTCTTCCCTGTGGGTCGACCTCCACCAAAAGCGTGACGGCACCCTCCATGCCCTGGTGCCTGGCCATGGCGGGATAGGCGGGCGGAGGATTGTCGAGATAGGCCGCAGCCGTCGGGGCCAGTTCGACCGCCGCGGCTGGAGGCGGAGCCTCTCCGGGGCCGCTGGAGGCCACGGAGGAAACCTGTCGATCTGACGCTTCGTCGCGAATCTGTGCCGCCTGTGTGGACGGCTCCGACCTTGGTGACGGAGCAAGTGGCAAAGCCGCCGGCCTGGGGCGAGCCCTGGCGCTAGGCTTGACCGGCTCGAGTGGCCGGGATGGGGCTGAAGGTTCGGTCCGGCGGGTGTTCCTCGAGTCCGGCGGCGATCGGGTAGCATCGTCTTCGGCGGTCTTGCTAACAGGCACAAGGGTCACGACCTGGACAGCCATTCCCCCGGCGGGAGTCCGGGTGCTCGACCAGGGGGGCAGATCGACGGCCGCGAACACCACCGCCGCATGCATCGCGGCGGACGCCATTACACCACGTAAACCCTCGGGGATCGCGGCCATGGGATCAGAAGGAGGCCTTTCCCCCAAACCACAAAGTGCGTCCCGCCTGGGGCAAGCCGTAGGACTGCTCGTAGTTCTGGTCAGTCAGATTGTCGGCCCGCAGATAAAGTTCCAAACCACCATCGAAGATGGTTTCGGAAAGCCTCGCATTGACCAGGCGATAGTTGTTGATCGGCCGCCCAAGGGCTGGTGTCGTCGTTGTGTAGAAATACTGGTCGGCCACATAAAGATAGGACGCGTAAACCCTCAAACCCCATCCGAGGTTATAACTGCCTTCCATAGTCAGGCGGTTCTTTGGGTCATATTGGATGTATTTCTGCGTGCTTCCGGGAGATTCATTCCTAGGCATAAGGTATGTATAGCTGGCTTTGATGAACAGGCGATCAATGGCTCGAGAAGTTGCTGAAATCTCGACCCCCTGATAGTTGTATAGTGTATTGTTTTGGCTGATGCTGTTTGGATTATTTTGCTGGATCACGTCATGAGCATTATTATAAAATCCAGTAATATCGGCAGAACTCTTCCAATCAGGAAAACCCTGCGACAAGCCTATCTCGTTCTCCTGTGCAATCTCCGGTTTGAGGCCTGGATTGCCGGTGTTGGCCGCATAGAGGTCGGAAAGATTGGGAAAACGGACCTTGCGCCCATGGTTGGCATGCAGTCTGGTTTGCGGCAACAGGTCATAACTGGCGCCAACCATATAGGTATAGACATCGTTCGATGATCCGGAACTCTTGGACATCAGATGCTCGCCGATGCCGGCCACCAACCCCAGCCCGTCCAGCGGACGGATCTCGTGTTCAAGGGCGAAATTCACCTTGTCCAGCTCAGCGGACGTTGCCAACGGCGAGGAAACATTAGTTGTCGTCGTTGTGGTGCCGCTTCCGCCGCCCGACCCTTTGCCGGTGCCGGAACCGCTGGCCTGGCCAGTGGCGGTCACGGCAATGATCTGGAAGCCCGAGGCGTCATATTGTTCGGAACCGCCGCCGACCGCCAAAGTGGTGGATCCCATGCGCCCCCAATCATAGGCCAGTTGAACATTGCCACCGGTGCTGGTGGCGGTGGTGTTCTGACGGAGGGATCCGGCCTGTGACTGGCTGGAAAGCTTTGCGTTATCATATTGATTATCGGTCTCGAAATGACGGCTGAAATAGAACCAGCTGCGCAGGGTCAAGGGAAATTCAAAGGCATGTGTCGCCCCCAACTGCACCCCGCTGTCGGCAAAGCTGCTCACCACCGCGTATTTGGCGGTTTTGCCGAAGGGATCGCCCGCCAGATAATTGGTCACGGCGGGCTGACCGTAATCTCCGCTCGCCAGATTGGTCGCCAGGGAAAAGGTAGTGTTGTCGACCGGCGTATAGGTGATGTTGCCAAACAGGTTACGTTCGATCTGCTGGCTGTCCTGGCGCAGGCCGGATCCCTGATTGGCCGTGGGAAGAAAACCGTCGGACAACTGGAAACCATGGCTGCCGAGCAGACGTGCGCTGACCGATGCCAGAACCGCGCCGTCGCCTCCCGACAGCGAGGTGGTCAGATCGCGGGTGTGGTCGGTGGCAAATTCGGCACCCAGGGTTCCATGCATCCCCTCGGTACCTTTCTTAGTGATGATATTGATGACGCCGCCGGTACCACCCGCCCCGTAGAGTTCGGAACTGACACCCGGTGTCACCTTGATCTCGGAGATCATGCCGGTGGGTATGGCTTTGGGATTCCAGTTGCCGTCGTAAACCGAACTGACCGGGATACCGTCCAATAGCAGCGTTACCGTGCGGGTCTTCTGTCCACGAAGATCGATCAAGGGAACACCCTGGGCTGCGTTGCGAATATTTAGACCGGGAACGAGCTGCAGCGCTTCGTCGAGTGTTTTCGCCCCGGACCGCGCGATGTCCTCGGAGGTGACTTCATGCACCGTCGAGGTCTGTTCCACCACCGGCTCCCTGTTGTCCGTGGAGACGACCTCACCAAGGGCAAAAATCGGTTCCGGAGCGGCTGCAACGACGGGGTCTGGCATCAGCGCCAGGGCCATCAGAACAATGCCATTGCGGGTTGCAGGAGAGATAGACATCAAAAACTCCGTATCTGCGGGTCTAGGGTTGATTGAAAGGTCACGCCACGCTGTTCCGCCGCCAGCGCCGCCTGATCGGCCAGACATAGGGTTCTGAGCACCAGGGGGACGGCCAGGCACTGGGCCGCTTCGATCCAGGAGGCGGGATTGAGCAGGTCCTTGGGAGCGATGCGGGCGCCGCGCAGCCGCTGCAGCCGATAGATCTCCATGGCATCACGGGTGAGGATCGGCAGAAACCGCAAACTCATGGTGAGCAGGAATGCCTGGCGCCGCGGCAGGATCTTCGCGAATGCCGCGGCAAGCTCACCGACCGGCGTCGTCCTTTGCAGCCACAGACCAGGAGCCAGCGACAGGGCAAGACGCAAGGAAATGGTAAGAGCTGCCGGCAGGCCGGCGATGCCATCGCGCCATAGGAACAGCAGGAACACCAGGGGCGCTTGAAGCGCCACCAGCAGGAGATCCTGACACAGGCTGCGCCACCCTAATTGCGACGCCAGGTAAAGCACCAGGCAGATGGCAGCCAGGAGGCCGAGAGCCAAGGGGGTGGGAGAAACCACCGCCGCCACCGCGACAGATGTCGACAACAGCAGTTTGGGCCATGCCGGCAGCCGGTGGAGGACAGTCGTGCCCACCTGATACTGACCGGGAAAGGCGGAACGGTTAATGGGCGGCATGAAGTCCGCCATTGGCCAATGTCAGCCGGCGATCGCCCCAGGGTCGCCGCAGGCCGTCATGGGTGGCGACGATGATCGTCATGTCGTGGTCTCTGGCGCAACGATCCAGAAGGGTCAGAACCGCCTCAGCCAATCCGTCGTCGAGACCGGTCAGCGGTTCATCGAGCAATGCCACGGCGGGCCGGCTGGCAAGGACCGAGGCGAGGGCCACAACATGGCGTTCACCGTGACTGAGCTGCAACGGAGAATTCTCCGCCAGGCCCTCCAGGCCACACCAGGCTAGGGTCTGGGAAAGCCAGCGGCGCCGGGTTTCTCGGCAGCGGACCTGCCGCCCGAGGGAAAAACCCACCTCCCGTTCGACCGACCTTTCGAACAGCAGCATGTCGGCATTCTGCGGCAAAAAGCCGATGGCGCCGGCGACACGCAGGGTTATCGCCCGGTATGGCACAAGACCGGCGAAACATCGCAGCAGGGTGGATTTTCCCGATCCGTTATCGCCTCGGATATGAACCGTCAAACCGGCTTGAAGCTGTAGGCAGACGCCCGCAAAAACCGGGGCCGTACCGTCGGGGCTGAACTCCAGCCGATCGCAGGTCAGGACGGGAACCGCGTTGCGCGCCCGGGGAGCCGATGGCGACGATGGAGGCGCCTCAATTTGTGGCTGAACGCGACCGGCGACCTTGCGGGAAAGATCGACATGAAAATCCCATAACGGATCGCCAGGATCGGCGCGGTGGGCGCTGATCACCACAGCCCGCCCCTGACCTTTGCAGGCGGATATGACTGTCCGGAGACAACGGCAGCCGTCGGCGTCAAGCTGCGAAAATGGCTCATCCAGCAACAGAAGGTCAGGTTCCATCGCCAGAATTGCCGCCAGCACGACCCGGTATTTCTGCCCCATGGACAGGGTCTCGACGGAACGATGCTGCAAAGTTTCGATCCCGAGCAGGGAAAGGGCGGACCCGACACGCCGGGACAAGGCGGGGCCGCTGACGCCCAGATTGCGAGGACCAAACGCCAGTTCCTCGGCCACCGTCGAACAGAGAAGCTGCGCCTCCGGATCCTGCAGCACCAGTCGCGGCCAGGCACGGATGGATCCCCGCACCCGGATCTTCCTGCCGTCATCGGCAACTGAGCCGGCAAGAGCCCTCAGCAATGTCGTCTTGCCGCTGCCAGAGGGGCCGGTGACAACGGCGGCTTGCCCCGCACACAGCGTCAGACGAAAGTCAAAGTCGGCGCTCGGTCCGCCATCCCTTTGGTGGGAGAAACCGGAAATGGACAGCAACGGCCCGGTCATCGAAAGGCCTTGCGCATTTTCGCGTCGATAACGTCCCACAGGCCATCACCGACGGCCGTCACCGGCAGCACCGGTTCTCCGGCTATCATCTGCGGTCGCAGCCAATCTCGGGTGTCGACCCAATCCCCCGGCGCCGGTATTTCGGCCCGCATATCCGCCGAAACCACGCGGATGCCGATCGCCGAAAGATCTGACACCCGCAGAATCCTCTCGGAGCTGCGCAGATGACCGAGCTCCAGCCAGCGGCCGGTCCATCCCCAGGCGGTCAGACCGACCGCGGCGGCGGCCCCAATCAGCCCGCGCGCCCTCCCCGCCGGCCAGATCTGCAGCCCTTTGGCAGCGGCCTCCATCTCTGAGATCGCGATCTCGCGCCAGCTAGCCTGACGGCCCAGTTCGACCAGCGAAGCCGGAACCGCGCCGGCCAGCACCAGTCCCGGCGAACTGCCTCGCGCCGCGTGCCGGGAGAGATAGCTCACCGCCTGATCGAAGAGCCCATCTTGCCACAACTCCAGGGGACTGTCGAAAACCAAGCAGGAGGCCTTGTTGTTGCTGGTTGCCGGCACGCCTGGAAACAGGTGATAGGCAAGCGAGCCGACGAATGCCGCATCCGGCGGCAGCTCTTCCGCAAGATTCCGGACAAGCCTTGCCGTCCCGCCATCGCTGCCGGGCGCATCTGTATCGTCGATGCCGAGCAGCACCCGCATCTATTCGGCCGTGTCAGCGTCACGGGGCTTTTTGCCGAGAGCCACCCACCGGCCATCCTCCTTTTGCACCGGTACGGCAGCCTGTCCACCCCACAACCTCGGGCTGACCCATCCGCCGGTATGGATCATGGCGTCGGGCGGCAGGACGGAGGCATCCCGGTCAAGGCAGACCGGTTGCATACCCAGCGTCGTCAACCGGTCGACGCGGATCGGATCGGGAAGCTTGCGCAGTCGGCCGAATTCGAGAAATCGGCCGGACCAGCCGAAAGCGGTCAACCCCACCGCGGCCAGGGCACCGATGATGCCGTCATTGGTCCCGCCATGCCCGGAAAGATGGATGCCGCAGGCGGCGGCCACGCTCCGGGCGTCGTCCTGAGTGCGAATTGTGCTGGTGCAGCTGATGCCGAACTCGATGGCCGGCTGCAGCGGGGCGTCGTCGCGGGCGACGCAGAGCCCGGGATCGCTGCCGGGACTGGCAAGCTCCGCCAGGTGAGCGATCGCCAGGCTAATCAGCCGGGGAATGACCTCTCCATCCGCCACCTGCACGACAACACAGGCCGGGGAATTATGGGATGTGTAGGGAATCCTGCTATCGACGAGGAGCTGGTGCCGCAGAACGCCCCAAAGCCGGACGTCCTGGGGAAGCTTGTCCTCGTACATCCTTGCCAGTCGACCGGTGCCGATCGCCGCGCCCACAACATCGGTGTCATCGAATCCAATATAAACTTTCATACTCTCCCCAAAACGGCTAAATTAACTGTAATTGTAGATTGGAGATACGCCATGCATAACAAAAAAAATCGACATATTATCAGAAAAATAGCTCTAAGAGACCTATTTGTTATAAGTTTTTTCTCTGTTATAACAGCAATATTCGAGAGATTTATTCATATACCTCTCCATTTGCCAGGGCACTCTGTGGCGCCGCTTGCATTCTTTCTTTTGTTAGGCCGGGGGTGCGTTCGCATTCGGTGGGCTTCAACTGCCATCGGGTTGTTGACGGGATTGATCGCCCTGGCGCTTGGTCTCGGACGCGAAGGTCCGGTGCAGCTCGCCAAATTTCTTTGCGCTGGCATAGTCGGCGATCTGGCATTCCTTCTGTTGCCAGCGGCGACCCGTCTGTTCCCGGTCGGCGCCTTGGCGGGGGCGATGATCGGGGCCTCTTGGTTTCCTGTTGCCTTGCTGTTTGACCGCCTGATGGGCATGGACGCGGACCTGGCCCTGCGGCACGCAATGCTGAAGACGGCGTCGGCCGCTCTGTTCGGCGCCTTCGGTGGAGCCATCGTCCCGTTGGTCAGCCGACGCCTTATGACGAGTGGACTGATCCCGCGATCATAGTCATTCATCGAATGGCATTCCTGACGGCTTTTCCCAGCGGTTAACCAACTGACGCACTATGCTCTTTGAGTCGTTTATATGTCAATTTTACCATTTATGTACATTAGTGCATATTTACGGCAAGGAATGGGTTGAATGCTTAAGATGGTTAAACAATTTTTTCGTGCAGGCCAGCGGGTTTGGCCGCGGCGGTTCCGGTGGTTAAAATGTTTCTTAATTTTGTTGTGCTGGCGATTGCGGACCGTCACATTGGTCGTGTTCAAGTGATGAGCAGTCCCAGCGATGATGACGCCTAATAACGAGTCCGCTGAGTTCATGGACACACACGAAGTCGCCAGCTACCTGCGACTCAAAGAGCGTAAAATTTACAGCCTGGTCAGAGAAAAAAGCATTCCCTGCGTCCGAGTCAGCGGTAAATGGCTGTTCCCCAGGACTGCAGTCGATGCGTGGCTTGCGGAAAAAGCCGGCAGCGCCGCCGTCCTTCGGCTTCGATCACCAATGATTGCTGCCGGCAGCCACGATCCGCTCCTGGAATGGTGTCTGCGCCGGCTCGGCGGCCGTATCGCCGGATTACCTGGAACGAGCCGCGACGGCATTGCTCGTGTGGCGGCCGGAGAGGCCGTCTTTGCCGGTGTTCATCTGCTGGACGTGGAAAGTGGCGAATACAATGTCAGGCAGGTCAATGCCGCACTGGCAAGCCAGGATGTGGTCCTCATCGAATGGGCGTGGCGGGAACAGGGGCTTATCGTGCCGGCTGGCAATCCTCTATCCCTGCGGTCTCTATCTGATGTTGTCCACAGGTCGGCACGGGTCGCGTTGCGGCAGGAGGGGGCGGGCTCCCGGGAGCTTTTTGACTGGTTGCTGACAAAGGAGGGGTTCAGGACGCAGGATTTGCTGGTCGGACAACCGGCGCTCAATGAAATGGAGATCGGCTTGGCGGTTCTGGAGGGTACGGCTGATTCGGGTTTGGCGGTTGGTTCCGTTGCGCGCAGCTTGAAGTTGGATTTTGTCCCGCTGCACCGTGAGCGCTTTGATCTGGTCATCCATCGCCAGGCATATTTTGAGCCCGTACTCCAGGACCTTTTTGCCCTCGCCCGAAGCCGCGAGGCTCGGGTTAAAGCCGAAGCTCTTGGTGGTTATGATCTCAGCCACCATGGGGCAGTACGCTGGAACGCGCCTTAAAGGTCCGCTGGTGCAGTTCCGGAAGCACCCTTATCGGCGACGACCGACCCCGCTGAATGAACGCTGGCGAGCCATTGCAATCACTCACCGGGGAGATGGTGAATGGCCCTTCATGGCACATAGCCGCCTGGATCGACTTACTTGGTGAACGGCAGCTTCCCTAAACTGCAGCGGTCGTCCCATCACGCATCATCGATTGAGTGCAAGTGACCCAAAGATGTCTGTCATCGACGCACAACGAGGCAAAGTCAACAAGGCCAATATCGTCCAATCGCCGCGACCGCGCGGCAGGTCGAGAAAATATGGAGATGCCGATCACTTTACCGGCCGACAACCGGGCCAAACCGCCTGGGGAAATTTACTTCGCCCAACGTGGGGAAAATTACTTCGCCGTTGACAAACGCCTTGCCGTTGCGTTTGGCTCTTTCGATCGACCCGGGCAATTAATTCTGCCGCATTAAGAAGAAATGGGCGGATGATGGTGCGGCGAGGGTACTGTTTCATTCAGAATGGCCATCCGGGCGAGTTCGGCGAAGTTGTTGGCTCCGAGCTTGCGTTTGATGTTGCGCCGATGTGTGGCAACCGTAGCCAAGGAGACGCAAAGCCTGGCGGCGATTTTCTTGGAGGTGAGGCCCGCCCCGATCAGCCTCAGAATTTCGATCTCGCGGCGGCTCAATACAGCTTCTGGCTTCTGTGAGGAGGTGCCTGGGACTCCCTGGTCATGAACATTTGTGAATGTAAGCCTGCTCATGTTGATTTTCACCAAGAACTGACCCGGTTGGGCAAGGAATTTCCACTGAGATTTGACCCATGTTTGAACTTCTCCCCGACTGGCTTCAGCGGGGGTCCAAGGAGTG
>Ga0007882_10001207_pt1 | contig 15227 bp, 19 predicted proteins | sample CryBogCBH12Aug01_FD_71195 | JGI IMG/M metagenome (GOLD analysis project Ga0007882, IMG submission 71195) | Freshwater microbial communities from Crystal Bog, Wisconsin, USA - CBH12Aug09.1 | ecosystem: Environmental > Aquatic > Freshwater > Lake | place: Crystal Bog, Wisconsin, USA | collected... | reverse complement strand
TCTTTCCCATTTTTTACTTTTACAAAATTAAATTCAAATTTAGTGAAGCTAAATCAATCCTTCAATTCAATTTTTAATGTAAAAGCAGATTACTCAACTTCATTTGCAAGCTTCACTCGTCCTCCTTTGCAACCTACATCTACCAAGATCGGCTATTTTTATTATTAAAATATTTATAAATTTGTATCTGAATTAGCCGGGGCGGATACAAGGGGCACAGAAAAGGTCTGCGAAGTGACAATCCGGTTAATTCTTCATAGGTAGGTTGCAAACGGAATAGTGAGATAAAAGTCTTTTCCATTTTTTACTTTTACAAAATCTGTAAAGCTGAATCAATCCTTCAATTCAATTGTATGACATCGGAACAATTATTAATAACAATAATACAACCGGATATAGTATGGGAAGATAAAGCAGTCAATCTTCAGCACTATGAAGATATGATAGCGGGAATTTCCGGTAAGAAGCAGGTAGTGGTATTGCCGGAGATGTTCAGCACCGGTTTCAGTATGGCACCGGAAAACCTTGCAGAAAGTATGGATGGGGCAACGGTGCAATGGATGGCAAACATCGCCCTTAAGTATAGGTGTATATTGGGTGGCAGTCTGATGATTGAAGAAGAAAGTAAGTATTACAACCGCTTTTTATGGGTACAACCCGATGGGCGTATAGGGTTTTATGATAAACGGCATTTGTTTTGCTATGCAAGAGAAGATGCCCACTACACACGCGGAGAAACCAGACAAATAGTAAGTGTGAATGGCTGGCGGATCAACCTTCAAGTGTGTTATGACCTCAGGTTTCCGGTATGGGCAAGGAATAAGGGAGATGAGTATGATGTATTGCTCTATGTAGCAAACTGGCCTACACAAAGAAGCCTTGCGTGGAAAACACTGCTACAGGCACGGGCTATTGAAAATATGAGTTATGTAGTTGGGGTGAACAGAGTAGGCAAGGATGCCTTCAACAATATTTACACAGGAGACAGCAGTGTGTTCAGTCCGCTTGGGGAATTAGTCTGGCAACATTCAGGCACTGAGATTTGCCACACTGTTGTTTTGGAGCGGGAAAAGGTAGTGAAAACACGCACCGATTTGCCGTTTCTAAAGGATGGGGACAAGTTTTTGCTGGTGTAAGGAAAATTTAGTTCAGTTCACTATGTGTATTTTTTAAACTGTATTTTTGGTTTTTGATACTGTTGCAATTCGGGAGCGTTATAGTGAATATGCTTCCTTTTCCGGGTTGAGAAGATACTGTTATACTGCCAGATAATTTATTCACCATTTCTTTGCATATATAAAGCCCTAATCCTGAGCCGGTTGATTTTACAGAAACCTTGGAGAACATTTCAAATATTTTCTCCCAGTTAGCGGGTTCTATACCTTCTCCATTATCTTCTATTTCAAGAATACCCTCATCATTATTGGTAGTGAAACGAATAGATATGAATGGGTCCACTGAGTTGCGCTTCTGGTAAATTATGGCATTGGATATAAGATTGTTGAGGATACTTGAAAACCTGAAGGTGTCTGAATAAAATGGGACAGCATCATTAGTTTCAACCTTAATAGATATGTTGCAGGTTTTGGTGAGGTACTTGTTATTTTCTATTGCTTTATTGATGAGTTGGTTTGCATCAAGTAATTGCGGTGACATTTCAAGTCTTTCATTTTTTGAATAATCAAGTATTTCTTTAATGATGTTGTCAATTCTCATTATTTCATGCTTCATCATTCCAAAACAATTATTTATTTCTTCTTTGGCAAGGGCGGAGTCCTCACCAAGTTCCACCAGTCCCAGAATAGAGAGTAATGGACCCCTAAGGTCATGGGATGTGCTGTAAACGAATTTATCTAATTCTGAATTGGTCTTCTTTAATTCGATGTTTTTCTTTTCTATTTGTTCGCGTGCAGTTTTAATTTCAGTTATATCTCTTAATGTAGCTTGTACGCCAAAGAGTTTTCCGTTTTCCATAATATTTGATACCCTGATCTCAAACCACCTTTTTGTTCCATCTTTTTTCATACCGAGAAACTCATAGAAATCCGGAACTTTTCCGCCTGCAAATCTTTGTTTGTGCCTGCTTGCCATAATATCGTGATACTCAGGTGCAATAAAGTCAATCATAGTCATGTGCGCCATATCTTTTGCCTCATAACCGAAAAGCTCAAGGAAGCGGTTGTTGACGAAAATTATTTTACCGGTAGTATCATCAATAAATAAGCCATCATTTATATTATCAATCACTCTTTTATAATTCTGCTCGCTTTTGCTGAGTAAAATTTGAGCCTCTTTATTCTTGGTGATGTCTAAGGTCTGGATAAAAATTCCGTCATCAAATGGTTCAATAATGTATCCATACCATTTTTTGTTTCCATTATGGGTAGTATGTTCTTCTTCGAATTGTTGGCGATGACCTTCATTTATGCATCGTTTTAGCCTCGAAACCAAGTGGTTGAATTTTTCGTATTTGAGTACATCAAGAAGATTCTTTCCCGTAATACAACCACCATGTTCGGACCATAGTTGTTGTGCTGCCTCATTATTATAGAGTACTGTCCAATCATGTGCTATGACTGCACGACCATCATTGAGGTTTCCTAATACCCTTTGGAGCAGGTTTTCAGTTTTTTGGTGTTGCTCTTTTACTTTTACTTTATCTGTTATGTTTCTAAAAAACCCTTGAGTACCAATTACTTTATCATTTTCAATAATTGGGACAACAGTTCCTTCTGCATGGATTACTTCTCCTGATTTATTTATAAATCTTGTTTGTAAAAAATTCAGAGATTCTCCTGAGTATAATTTTTGTAGTCTTTCTTTGAATCCGTGTTTTTGATCGGCATCAAGAATATCAGGAACTCTAAGGTTTTTTGCTTCATCTGCGGAATAAAGCAGATTTTTTTGCCATGATGAATTGGTCCAAAGAATTTTTCCTTCCGGCGAGACCGTATTGATCATTTCATCGGTAGTTTCAACGATAACTTTGTATTTATGTTTGCTTAAAGCTAATTCCTGTTCATAAAGTTTAAGTGTGGTAATGTCTGTGATATGCCCATACCTGAAAATGGTACCATCCATTTCTTTTTTTGGGTAGCTTTCAGAATGTAACCATTTTATTTTATGATCTTTTGTAATTATTCTAAAGTTATAAGAGCATATCTCTCCGGTGCTATTAGAAATATCAATGTGGGAGGAAACATTACCTATATCATCGGGGTGGATTAATGAAAAGAAATTGCTACTATCAGATATTATTTTTTCTGGATCAATACCTAAAATATCTTTTGCCCTTTTGTTAAAAAACAGGAAAGTGGTTTCATTGTTTTTTGTAATCTTAGATCTAAAAACTACTCCGGGTATTGAATTACTGATTTCATCAAGTTCATTCTTGCTTAATAAAAGACCATCAATAATATTTTTCTTTTCCGAAATATCCCGAATGGAACTGACAGCAACAATGCCATTTTCTGTATGTAGAAAATTAAGGCTTATCTCCAGAGGAAATATTGTACCATCTTTTTTTACACCCGACTGCATACTTGCCGGATTTCCCATTGGTCTGTTTGCTGGATGGGAAAAGAATTTTTTTAAATGTTTATGATGAGCAACATGGAAAGAATGGGGTATTAAAATATCCAGATTTTTTCCGGTAATTTCTTCTGTTGTATATCCAAATAAAGTTTCTGCCTTGTCATTAAAAAGTATTATCTCTGAATTGTCATTAACGCCTACAATTGCATCTGGTATAAGATTCAATAAATCGTTTGAAAGACTTTTTGCCAAAGTAGGTTTTTGGTATTCTGACTTTGGGGTAATTGCATTATTATGAGTGATTGTCAATGATTTAAGCGATAGGTTAATTTCGTTTAATTTTTTGATAATCAAATTTGAAGAAATACTATCTTGTTTATGATTAGTTATTTCATTAATCCCGTCTATTATTCTTTTTATCTCTAATTCTTCGTTCTGTGTCATAACGACGATAATATTATAATATATTGTTGGGTATTAATCAACTAACATATTCACTATTGTGAAAGAAAACGTTATTGTAGTGCTAATATACAAACTTTATTGTAAAACCAAATATACCGATAAGTTTATTGAATAATGTTTAACATTATATATTAACAACTTAGAAATTTATTAATTGGCAGGAAAAATTATATAGAAAATAGTACCCTTGTCTTTTTCACTCTCGAAAGTGATATTACCCCCGTGTGCTTTAATGATTTGCAGTGATATAGACAGACCGAGACCATTTGAGGTTTCGCCTGCGGTGCCGACATTCTTTGCTTCCGTAAACATATCAAACAAATGTGGTTTGTTTTTTTCAGGTATTCCGATACCACTATCTTTTACAGATATACGTACATTATTTGAGTCGGTAGAAGTATTGCCCCGGATAATCTCTAAGGTTACTTCTATAATAGAATTATCGTAACTGAATTTTATGGCATTACCAATAATGTTATTGATTACTCGCCATATTTTCTCTTTATTTACAGAAGCTGTTATTGTTTCTTTAGGGCAATTGAATACTATTTTTTGTTTTTTCCCGGCTGCTTTAAAACCCAGCAATTCTACTGAAGTTTTTACAAGTTCGGTAATGTTGGTTAATTCTTTATTAATCTCTTTACTATCCATCATTTGGGATGCCTCAAGGATATCTTTACTGAGGGAAAGAGAGTTTTGGCAAGATTGTTTTATGAGTCCTAACAATTCTTTTTGTTCATCAGAATATTGGTCTGATTCGTCTGCCAATAAATCTGTTATTGCCATAATTGCCGCAATAGGATTCATAACATCATGTGCAACAGAGCGAAGTATCCTTGTTTTGTCTTTATCTTTTTGTTCAAGGTCTATAAGTACTTTTTCCAATTTGTCTCTTTGTTCACCAATTTTATTATTGAGACCGGTCATTACTTCCAGATTTTCGCGGGTGCGCTTTGCATGAAACAGTATTACTACTATAATCAATACAGCAAAAATTGCCGTAATGGAAACAGATAACAGGTAAATTTTTTCTTTGGCTTCGTCTTTACTTATTAGTATCAGCTGGTATTGTTTTTCCCTGTTTTTTATCCTGCCCTCCATATCTGATTCGGCAAGTAAGGGGGGTAAAACGAAGTGCATGTAATGCAAAACTATATATATGGCGCAAAATATGCGCTGGTATTGATTTATAAATGATTTTGTAATTAGTCAGAAAAAAAACGAAACTTCAAAATGGTTCAATAATGGTTCAATTTAAAGGGATTTTAAAGGGCCATTAAACCAGTTTGATTCAATTATAACTTGGGAATACCCAATTTAGCCATTACAGCGGTTAGATTTATATCAAAATCAGCCATTTTTTTGAATATTTCTGTTGGCTCAGATAGGTCTGCACTTATTTTTAATTTGACGTACCAAATCTCTCGTATATCTTCCTGATCTACTTCTATTGTGGGGAACTCTGAACGATGATGGATAGTATCTGAAGCGAGATATATTTTGCCCCGCTGCTGCAGCCTGTTTATTACCCTTTTTATAGCCACACCTTCTTTGTGAATTACAATGTACACGCGGTTATCACGCATTTCAATAGGATTTTGAACCCATTCGGCAATTACCTTATCTCCACTACCCAAAGTGGGTGCCATTGATATGCCATTAACTTCAAACATCCGGTATGTGCCGTGACTAATACCGGGCATTGAAAAGGCTGGCAGTGTTTCTATATATTCCTTATCACCATAGCCCATTAAATAGCCTGCCTGCGCCCTTACAGGTACGAAAACTATATTATCCCTGCCAACACTATCCAATGTAATAATTTGAGGCGTTTTAGTACCATAAAATGACATTGTCTCCTGTAAATTAGTAGTGTCATTATTTTTTAATACGTTGGCATTTTGTAGAGTTGGAGTGCGTGTTGGAGTGCGTTTATGGGTGTGTTTTTCTTCGGATTCAGAGGCTGAATTGCCACTTTTTATATCGTTTTGGGGGTGTTTTTGCTTTTTCGAGGGCGAAAATGACATTTTTTCAAGGCTTTCACTTGACTTATATATATTATTTGAGATTGCATTATTTTTTTTTGACAAATAATCTAAAAATATTGTGGAATGCTTGTCAGTAGCAGGATTTGAGATAACTGGACGAGTAAAAATGTATTTTTCAAAGATTTCTGACTCTAATTCATTACTTGACATTGACGTTATATCTGTATTGAATAAATCATACTCTGTAATACCAAAATAGTTGCATATTTTTTCTAAATCTTGGAATTTTGGATTTGATACTCCATTCTCATAATTAGACCAAGTACTCTGTGAAAAGCCTATAATAGAGGGCATTTCGGATAACTTCGCCCTTAACCCTTCTTCACGCAAATGGCGTATATTATCCATAAAAACTTGTATATCCATAAAAAATATTTTACAAGATGTTTGTAAATTTACAAGATAATTGTATTTTTGTCCTGAATTCAGTATTTAAGGTACTTTATAGGTACATACAAAAGTAAGTATAAAAAATCAAAATAAATATATGGAGCAAAAAACCACAAAAAACTATACGGTAGAGGATGTAATACCAGCTAAAGTGATTGCAGAAATATTAGGCACAAGCGAAAACCATGTAAACAAAGTAAGAAGGGGGAAAAGAGGAGGCAGGAGCATATTGTGCGACAAAATAAAAAGATGCGACAAATTTATTGCTGATAAGATAGTCATTGAAAAAGCCCTTTATGAAAATAAAGTAAATGAAACACTTCTGCAGGCAAGGGATAGATTTTCTCATCAATAAATAGATTAATGAATGGCATATAAAGTAAAGTACAGCGAAGGGAAACCACTTAATGCAAATCCGAATTTTTTGGCAATAGAAGGAAAATGGGAAAAGATATTTAAAAAATTGCCACGTAGGTTTTTAATGATTGTGTATGGCGAAAGTGCAAGCGGTAAAACTGAATTCGTACATCAATTTAGCCAGCATCTGAAAAAATTTGGGAGAGGAGCATGGATCAGTTATGAGCAGGGGCATGGGGAGGATCTTGATGACGCTATAAGAAGGAATGAGATTAAAGGAGGGCAAAAGATTGCATACGTACATCCTCAAAGGGATAAAGAACAGACCTTGTTTGATGGGTTAATAAATTTTTTGAGTAATAGAAAAAGCCCTGAATTCATCTACATAGATAGTGTTGATAAACTAAGATTAACTGTAGAGCAATGGGATATTCTGCTTGAAAAATTTGGGAAGAAAAAAAGCTTTGTGTTTATCAGCCATGAGAAGAATGGGGAGCCAGCAACGAGGGCTGCAATAGAGATAAAATATGAAGCTATGTATTGGGCGCGTATAAGACTAAAGGTGGCACATTTTGTAAAAAACAGATTTGGTAATGAATGTATATATGTAATACATGAAGAAGGAGCAAGGGGTTACTGGCAAAACAAAAAATATTTTGACAAAGTAGATGGAATTGAAGAGAAAAAAGAGGGCGCAAGGAATAACTGTAACATGGAAATTATTATTAATTAACCATATAAACAGTGATAAATGAAAGCAGAAATGACAGGTGCTCAACTTATAAAAAAATATAAAAAAAATCTATCCAAGGGTAGCGAAAAAAGAAGGATAGAGTACTATATGGCTATTGTATGTAATCAAGATAAATACACTAATACCTACCAGCAATTTTCCAAAAAATGTAAAAGCTTTAAAAGGGAATGGGTAAAAGCGAAATCTTGGCATAAGATAGAATCATTGCCGGAGCTAACAAATGAGAAGGAAAAATTAATGGCACTAATGATGAAATATAAATATAGAAGCGAATGGGATACTCCTGCATTGGAGCATTGGAAAATTGTAATCGAATAAAATACTAACTGTATGAAATATCTTGAAAATAACCGAATAGGAATTGAATATAATGATTTAGTGCCTGAAATTATGTCTTTACATAGCTATAAACATTATCAAAGAACAAATCAGCTTTCTACTGATTGCGTGGGAGGTAATGGGCGCGAAGTGCATATTTATTTTGATTCGCTGCCTGTTAAGTATCAGGGATTAATAAAGGCTAAGTATGTGGATTTGCATGAGCATATTGCTCAACAGCCGATTTTACAATGGCTAAAGGATATGCCGGATTATAAGGCAAGAAATTTTTATGCAACGCATTTGCTGGCAGACGGCACCACCTTACCTATCGCACACCAACAAAAATATATAAGACAAGCTGAGTGGCTGAATATGATTATTCTGGCACTTGATGATAAAAGAGAGTTGAAAAGACGTTTAAATATCCCGATAGAGAAATTTTGGCAGTATTGTATATCCCTTCATCAAAATGACAAACCTATAAACCCCGGATTACCTACTGACCTGCATTTGTTTAGAAGATTGGTAAAGAAATACAGAGATGGTGGGTATAAAGAATTGATAAGCAAGAAATTCGGTAATCAGAATACGAGAAAAGTATCAGCCAAAATAAAGGATTTGATTATTGGTTTGGGGATAATAGCCTATAAACCAACGCCTGCTGAAATTACAAGATTGTTTGCCAAATGGTGTACGGGAAGCATACAAATAATTGATGAACAAACAGGCGAGGTATTTACAGCCAAAGACATATTTCCGGACGGGAAAATACAAGCATTAGGAGAAAGTACCATAAAATACTACCTGAATATGCCCGGTACTATACAAGCAATACAAGCAGGGCAAATGAGCAAGCTGCAACACAAATCACTTTATCATCCAGCAGTAAAACGATTGTCAGCAATGTATGCTTTCAGCAAAATTACAATGGATGACCGCGATCTAAGGTTTAAGGATCATTCAGGAGAACGTGTAGTAAAAAGTTATCAGATAATGGATGTAGCCAGCGAGGCAATCATCGGCAAATCTTTCTCACGTGATAAAAACGTAGCATTATTGAGGGCAGCACTACTTGACATGATGCAACTTATCATTTGCAATGATTGGGGTATGCCCGCTGAAATAGAAATGGAACGGCACTTAACCCAAAACCTGCAGGGTAAATATGTGGAAAATGCTGATGGTAATGATGAATGGGTAAATGATATATTGACGCAAGGAATTGTATTTGCAAATGTGCGTGTTTGCTTAGGTGGTAATGCAAGAGAAAAAAGAGCGGAACATATATTCAGGCAGAAAATATACAGCGTTGACAATAAACGTCCCGGGTTTTTGGGCAGGTTTTATGCGAAGCAAGTAACTAACAGACTAAACCAAGACCAAAAGGAAGTACGCTATTCTTATGAACAGATAGTACAGAACGAGCTGGATGATATTGACACATGGAATAACCAATTGCATCCAAAACAAAATTTATATCCCGGACTAACAAGATGGGAAGTACTGGAACAATGCCAAAACCCCAACCTTACTGTTTATCCAGTACAAAGCCTAATGCCATATATAGGTTATAAGGTTGAAAGTAGTTTGAATCATGGCTATATACAGGCAATGTATAACAGCTACAGGTTTCATGACATAAAGATGTTTGATAAGCTGATACATGATAAGATAATAGCCTATTACATACCGAGTGAGAATGGCATTGAAAAGGTATTTGTCTATCAGGCACCTTATGGTGCAGCACCTACTGCAAGTAACTTGAAATTTATCGGTGAAGCTAAAAAGGTTGAACCATTCCAAGAAGCTATTGCTGAACAAACTGAAAGGGACATGAAGCTTGCTGCAGAACAATGGGCTTATCAAAAGGCATACGATACCTATATCAAGAATAAAAGAGCATCATTCATAAACGTGGGCGTAATTAATGATGATGTTGTAAAACAATACAGGGAAAAGCCAAAGGTTATGGAAGTTGTCAGGGAAAAGCCAAATGACAATGAAGAAAAGGAATGGTTTATCCCTGTTGAAAACATGACTGCAAGAGAAATGGCAATGAGGGATATTTAATTAATAATCGTTAACTATTTAAAATATAACACAATGAAAATTAGAGATTTTTTAATGTCTTGTTTGGACTCAAAGGGTTCACCAATACAAAGTATTTGCGCTGAAAACTTGGAACGCATGAATAGCGATGATTTTGAGGACTTATTTATGGAATTGGGTGAGGCTATGCAATATAAAGAACGGGCAGAAATGGAAAATGAAGAACGCAGAAAACGCGAGCAAGAAAAGGCGTTAATTAATGCCCTGAGAGATGATGAAGAACCTGAAGATGTAGGTATTTGTATTTCTTAGTTACATAAAAAAAGCCCCGGTGAGACGGGGCTAATCTAACAGTTATTACTAACCATCAAAACCGAAACGAAAGTATGAAATTATCAAAGGAACACAAATTATTAATTGCAGATGCAATTAAAGTTGATTTGAAAAGGCGCAATTCCAACCAAGCGCAACACAGTAGGTTGTTGAATATAAACCAAGCTGCCTACAGCCGTGTAATAAGCGGGGATGTAGAAAAGGTACTAAGTGAACTGGAATGGATAAGAATAGGCAAGAAATTGCATATTGACCTAAATGAGATGCCTTGGCGTACTGCCAATACTGAGGTATTCGACTTTGTAACACAGCAGCTTGAGGCAGTACAGGAAGGAAGCCTGAGCGCGCTTAATTGTGATATGGTAGGCATAGGCAAAACACATGCTGCCGAATACTATGCAGCTACCCACGCTAACGTTATTTATATAAAATGCAGGGAAAGCATTACAAGGGCGCATCTGATACGCCTTATGGCACAGGAATTAGGCTTAGAAAGCAGGGATACGATAGAATCTGTAAGGGAAAAAATATATCTCGAACTATTGAAGATTGACAATCCACTTATCATACTTGATGATGCAGGGTATATGAATGATAAATGCTGGATGGAAGTAAAATCGCTCAATGATGATGTGCTATATGCGTGTGGGTTCTACGTGATCGGGGATACCAGCCTGAGAAAGAAAATAGAAAAATACCTTTTCAATGATAAGATAGGTTGGAACGCCTTGTTTGACAGGTTCAACCAAAAATACCAAAGCTATACCGAAAAATATGACAATGAAACTGAGGTATGCGCAATGAAAAGGGCGCAATTGGAACAAATATTGCATGTAAACCTACCCGGGTATGATAAGGCTCTTGCCAATAAGCTAATCAATAATTGCAAATTGAGCATAAGGGTACTGCGTAAGGAAATCAATAAAATACAGATGCAATTAAAAAAACCTATTCTAAACGCTGCCTAAAACATATTTATGAAAAACGGAAAAATCAGCCATATAGAAATGATGAAGGCACAGTATAATAACAACCGCCTTGCTGTGCTTTGGTTTACAGGGCTTACAGATGCCCAATATAAGCAGTTTCAGTTTGATACGGGTTTGGCATGGCTAATTGCTTATACAGCAGACAATGAGGATATTTTAAGGTGGATATTGTCTCAGCCATTGATATGGCGGTGGTGGGTAAATGAATGGAATAGAAGGGATGATGTGTTTGTGGACTTGCTATTTACCGTACAAAATGATGAATGCGCAGAATATTACAAATGCCTCCATTATGAGCTGGTAGGTGAATATACGCCTATGTGGGGATTGATTGAGCGGGACTACGCGAAGGCTATTGGGGAATTGAATAAGAATTTAAAAATATCAATATGAAAAACCACATTTCAAACTATCGGAAAAGAAGGAATAAGATACCATTTTTTATTTTAAGGTATCCTCAATTCGATGAAAAAACAAGAAGAGATTGTATGGACATGATGGAATCTATACTAAGAGGTGGGATTGGAGCTGATGGTCAATTGGTAATTACTATACCTGACAATATTGAAGTGGTATTCCCAAGGGAAAACAAGAAGAAATTAAGGATTATTAATAGTAAATGATTAATTATTATGGAAATACTTGATGTTTTGAAAGATACTGAGATCAGAATTAAGAAGGAGTTTGGAATAGATGTAAAGGTAATAATGACTCCTGTGTCCACTTCCATGAAAATGACTCCGAAAACAATGTGCTATGTAATAGGGTTAGCACTTGGGCTAACTGATGAACAAATGGTTTATAAATACAGGATACAGGAGTTAGTCATATACAGGCAATTATGCGCCTATTTTATCCGGCAATATTATAGCTATATGAGTTTAACGGCTATTGGGAAATTGATTGGAAAAGACCATACCACAGTTATGCACTCAATTGGGCGTGTAAAACAATTTCTTGATGCTAAGGATGCCAAAATGCTGAATGCTTACAAATTGGCTATAAATGCCATTGCTGCCCGTGAAGGGGAAGAAGAATATTACTAATCACCAATTAAGAATTATGCAAAATAAAAGAGAGGTACGAATTAAAGTGAGTAAACAACGAGTTGAGGCATTGTTCAGCCTGTATGGTTGGCTGATAGGTATATGGGAAAACGAATCTGAACATGAATTTCTATTGTTTTCCCATGTAACTGTAATGTATGATAAACTGCAAAGAATATTACTCTTAAATGACCACCAGCGCAAATCTTTCACTTTGGTTATGAATGAAGCTGAGGCAATGGCTTTCTGCCTTATATGGAAAGATAGGAGCCTTAGTCATGACGTTTTTGGAAAGGTGATCATATTGGATATGATGGGCAAAATTGATAAGACAAGACACCAAATTAATTGACGTTTAAAGGGGGTTTAAAATGGAGAATTTAGATACAAATAGCATTCTACTTTTCATTAGATGGACTATAAAAAAGGGCTTTACAAATGCTGAATATATTGGATACAACCAATTGCAGGTTGATGATTATTGGACTGACGGCAAATTTATAAGCGGAGTTCCATTTATGGTGGGATATACTTCAGAAGAAATAGTTGAGCGGTTTATGTTTGATTTATTTGGAGAAATAGAATAATGAGTTTTATAACTATACAATATACACAAAATGGCAAAAACAACCAAGAGAAAATCGCAAAGTATGAGCGCAGGTATTACTGCACTACAGTATGAAGAATCGCTGGCAAAATATGCAGCAAACCATATCCAACTAAAGGAATTGGGCGTGGAAATGGAAAAAGAAATTCAGATCATCCGTGATGAATTTGATAGTGATATTAACATCCTTACTAAGGAACAGGAGTTGCTTATGGCCCTAATAAAAGGTTATTGCACCCAAAACAGGGATAGCATTTTAGGAGATAAGAAGAGTTTTGATACACTATTTGGAAAACTTGGTTTCAGAATGGGTACTCCATCTGTAAAATGCCTCAAGGGTTTCAAGCTGGAGGATGTGATTGAAAAATTAAAGGAAATGCTGCCCGAGTATGTCAGAACAATTGAGGAAGCTGATAAAGCTAAATTAATAGCTGATAGGGAAAAGGAAGAAGTAGCATCTAAATTTAGTATAGTAGGGATACAGATAACCCAAGAAGAAAAGTTCTTTATTGACTTGAAAGAAGAGGTTGTTACAGCATGACACGAAAAGAGCGCAAACATGACTTATTTATTACATTTTATGGGCATTTACGTGCTAAAAGAGCCAATCAGAATGGACTCAAGTTAATGAAAATGAAAAAGGTTTTCATCGAAGCATTATTAATATTTAAATTTTAAACTAACAAAAACAATGGAAAAATTTATTTCAGATTATGAACAAGCATGTGCCAAATTAGGAAGAAGCACTGCAATGCCTGATGTATCATCATGGCCGGAAGAAAAGCATAAATCATTAATAGCCCAGCATGTGTTGGAAACAATTATTGAGGCTAACAATGAGAAATGGAAAGCAAATATTGCCGATACCAACCAATTGAAATGGTATCCTATTCATAGGGTTATAGAAGACAAAGAAAGTCCTTTGGGTTTCCGGCTTTCGTTCGTCGCTTCCCGCTGCGATGACGGCAGCTCGTTTCTCGGTGCCCGCCTTGCCTGCTGCAGTGAGGAATTAGCGGATTTTACAGGTAGGGAACATGAAGAACTTTATAGGGATTTAAGGGCATAATCCAATTTATCACAATTTAAATAGTATAAAACAAATGAAAAAACCACTTACAACCGTTGAAGAGATATACGGTTCTCTTGGGATGGATGCTGAAAAGAATATACCTGATGTGGCAAATTGCCCTGAAGAGGATAAAGATGCAATAATAGCTTTTGCAAAAAGGCTGGTAGTAACCCGTCATCTGAATAATGGAAAGAAAGTTGATTGGACTGATCCAAACCAACGGAAATATTTTCCATGGGATGATGTTGTAGAAGATAAAGAAAGTCCTTTGGGTTTCCGGCTTTCGTTCTACGTTTCCTACTACGCTTACGCCTTCTCGTCTCTCGGTGCCCGCCTTCATCTTTTATCATCAGATATGGTCAAGTTTGAACATGAGCATTTCAGGCATTTAAAAGAGGCTATGTTATTTGAGCCAAAATCTAAATAAGAATTTGGGTGGTGCATTGCTATGCTGAGTCCTTTAGGTTTCCGGCTTTCGTTCAACGATTCCAACTACGATAACGACAACTCGAATCTCAGTGCCCATCTATGTAACAATATTCGCAATGCAGACCTTGGCTCTTGCCAAAAAACAACAAATGAAACCGGAGCAGTGGTAGCCCATCGGCGAAGCTGATCCGAAATACAAAGGCAAAATGAAACGAATTAATAACCTATATAAAAAGATTTGCGAATTTGAAAATTTGCAGCTTGCAGATGCCAAAGCCCGAAAGGGGAAAGCTTTGCAACCGGGTATAATTGCCCATGATAAAAGCAGGGGTTGCAATATTATGCAGTTAAGGGAAATGCTTATCACTCACAATTATAAAACATCCCCTTATACCATTTTTAAAATTTATGAGCCTAAAGAAAGAGAAATATACCGATTGCCTTACTATCCTGACAGGATAACGCATCATGCAGTAATGAATATACTTGAGCCTGTGTTTGTTTCAATGTTTACAGCGGATAGTTATAGCTGCATTAAAGGGAAAGGCATACATGGGGCATCTAATGCGGTAAAAAGGGCATTAAATGATAGGGTTAATACAAAGTATTGTTTAAAACTGGACATAAAGAAATTTTACCCCAGTATTGACCATGATATACTTAAGGGATTATTGCGCAGAAAATTTAAGGATAATGAATTATTGGGGTTGTTATATGAGATAATAGAGAGTGCTCCCGGGTTACCTATTGGAAATTATCTGAGTCAGTATCTCGCTAATTTTTATCTCACTGGATTTGATCACTGGATCAAGGAGGTGAAAGAGGTAAAGTATTAT
>Ga0007882_10001204_pt1 | contig 15243 bp, 13 predicted proteins | sample CryBogCBH12Aug01_FD_71195 | JGI IMG/M metagenome (GOLD analysis project Ga0007882, IMG submission 71195) | Freshwater microbial communities from Crystal Bog, Wisconsin, USA - CBH12Aug09.1 | ecosystem: Environmental > Aquatic > Freshwater > Lake | place: Crystal Bog, Wisconsin, USA | collected... | reverse complement strand
CCGGTGGCTTGCACGGCTTCTTTGACGGTGTTAAAGACCGGCAAACCCAAGTGGCTTTGCCCGCCTTTGCCAGGTGTCACGCCACCCACCACTGTGCTGCCATACTTCAGCATGTCCTCGGCATGGAAGCTGCCGATTTTGCCGGTGATGCCTTGGACGATGATACGGGTGGTTTCGTTAATAAAAATGGCCATAGTTAAATCTCCTGGGCCGCAGCAGCTTGCGCCACCACAGCATTACGCGCTTGCACGGCTTTTTCCGCCGCTTCTGCCAAAGTATCGGCAGTGATGATGGGTAGGCCGCTCTCGGCAATGATACGTTGCCCTTCCGCCACGTTGGTGCCTGACAAGCGCACAATCAAAGGCACTTTCATGTCAATTTTTCTGACCGCTTGCACCACGCCCTCAGCGATCCAATCACAACGGTTGATGCCCGCAAAAATATTCACCAACATGGCTTTGACATTTTGGTCAGCCAAAACCAGACGGAACGCCTTTTCCGTGCGCTCAGCCGATGCCCCGCCCCCTACATCCAAGAAGTTCGCAGGTTCGCCGCCCGCCAATTTGATCATGTCCATGGTTGCCATAGCCAAACCGGCACCGTTAATCATACAACCAATATCTCCATCCAGCCCGACATAGCTTAAACCGCGGTCAGCCGCCGCCATTTCACGCGGGTCTTCTTGGGTTTTGTCGCGCAATTCAGATATTTTTTGTTGGCGGAACAAGGCATTGTCATCAAAGCCCATTTTTGCATCCAACGCCAACAGTTCACCGCTGCGGGTAACCACTAGCGGGTTGATTTCCAACATACTGACATCCAATGCCCGTAAAGCTTTATAGCAACCTTTGATAGTCTTGACGGCATGGCTTAAAATTTCCGCATCCAAGCCTAAGGCAAAAGCCATTTCGCGGGCTTGGTAGTCTTGCAGGCCCACTGCCGGTTCAATGTAGATTTTTTTGATGGCATCCGGTTGGCTGACAGCCAATTCTTCAATATCCATACCACCTTGCGCGGAACCGACCATGACAATGCGTTCTGAGCTGCGGTCAACCAAAAAGCAGAAATACAACTCTTTGGCTATCTCAGTACCGGCTTCCACATACAGCCTTGAACAGACCTTGCCGGCCGCCCCAGTTTGGTGGGTCACTAAGCGTTTACCTAGCAGATGGCTTGCCGCCGCTTGCACTTCGTCGTGGGTTTTACAAATTTTAATGCCACCTGCTTTGCCACGGGCGCCTGAGTGGATTTGTGCCTTAACCGCCCAAATGTGCCCGCCAATTTCCCTTGCGCGTTGCACGGCATCTTCAGGGCTGTAGGCCAAACCGCCTTCAGCGATCTTGACACCATAGCCACTTAATAGTTCTTTTGCTTGATACTCATGAATATCCACAGCATATCCTCATTGATTTCTGTTTTATGGGTTTGTTGATTGTTTAGCTGGTTTTGGCGGCGATGGCTTCAGCGGCCCTGACAATATTGTTGGCCATTTTTTCCGAGGCGGCATCAATCAACCGACCGTCCAATGAAGCGGCCCCTTTGCCTTGTGCCGCCGCTTCCTGCAATGCCACTAAGATACGCTGGGCTTTTTCCACTTCAGAAGCGAGCGGGGTGAAGATATTGTTAGCCAGCTCGACTTGCGAGGGATGAATGGCCCATTTGCCTTCACAACCTAAGGCTGCGGCACGTTTGCCCGCTTGTATATAGCCCTCAGGGTCTTTGATGTCGCCGAATGGGCCGTCAATAGGACGTAGCCCAAAAGCACGGCACGCCACGGTCATGCGGCTAATGGCGAAATGCCATTGGTCACCCGGGTAATTCGGGTTAAGACCACCAATATTGGTGGTGCGGGCACGGTTGCTGGCGGCATAATCGGCAACGCCAAAATGCAGCGCCTCCAAACGGCCGTGTGCACCGTTACGGGCAATATCTTCCACATTGGCCATACCTAATGCGGTTTCAATCAGCGCTTCGATGCCAATACGGTTTTTTAGGCCTTGTTGCATTTCCAATTGGTTAAGCATTGCCTCGACCATATAAACATCGGCATACACACCTACTTTAGGGATTAGGATGGTGTCGATCTTACTGCCTGCCTGCTCGACCAGATCGACCACGTCACGCACCATGTATTGGGTGTCAAGGCCGTTGATGCGCACGGAAACGGTAACTCCGTAGCCTCGCCAATCAAGGTCGTTGATGGCTTCGATAATATTTTTTCTGGCCTGCAACTTGTCATCGGGCGCCACCGCATCTTCAAGGTCTAAGAAAACGAAATCCGTGCCGCTTTTCATCGCTTTTTCAAACATGCCCGGATTTGATCCGGGGACGGCCAATTCGCAACGCTGGACGCGTTGTGTTGACGCGGTGTACAAGGTGTGACTCATTACTACCTACCTAAAGCTAATATCGTGATATGGGAAGCACAGTGCATAAAAACGGACATTTTTAGCCTGGGCTGGAAACAAATAAATCGCTCATTCTACTTCCAGCCCTAGCAAAGTCAATTTATAACGCGTATTTTTACTAAAAATCCTAATCATTCCTTGCTGATTGCCATTTGCTATGTCATTATTCTTGGTTTTTTTAGCCGTCTGATAACGATTATCCCCCTTTGTTGTCATTTATGGCAGACCGTTAACTTAAATTTACCACGAGGCAAACCTATGGCTGGTCGCAACCATCTCTACATCCCTGGCCCAACAAATGTGCCCAATGAAATACTTAATGCCATGCATGTGGCAATGGAAGACCACCGCTCGCCGGTTTTTCCAAAATTGCTCGCGCCGTTATTGCAAGATATGAAAAAAATCTTCAAGACTGAAACAGGGCAGGCGTTTATCTTTCCTGCAACAGGCACTGCCGGTTGGGAAGTGGCCTTGACCAACACGCTGAACCCTGGCGATAAGGTGCTGATCTACCGTTTTGGTCAATTTAGCCACTTATGGGCAGAAATGGCCAAACGCTTGGGCTTCGATGTTGAAATCCATCAAGAGCCATGGGGTACGGGTATCCCAGTGGACAAATTGCAAGCCCGTTTGCAAGCCGATAGCCAGCATGAAATCAAAGCGGTTTTGGCCACTCATAACGAAACGGCAACCGGCGTGACCAGTGATATTGGCGGCGTACGTAAAGCCATGGACGCAGCCAGCCACCCTGCCTTGCTGTTTGTCGACGGTGTCAGCTCCATTGCCAGCTTGGATTTCCGCATGGATGAATGGGGAGTGGACGGTGCCATCAGCGGCTCACAAAAAGGTTTTATGTTGCCTGCTGGCGGCGCATTTTTGGCGTTTAGCCAAAAAGCGTTGGCTGCTGTGGAAACGTCAACATATCCACGTTGCTTTTTGGATTTGAAAGACCAAATGAATGCCAACAAAGACGGCTACACCCCGTATACCCCTAACCTGCCGTTGCTGTATGGCTTGCGTAAAGCGTTGGATATGCTCTTGGACGAAGGCATGGAAAATGTCTATGCCCGTCATCATCGTTTGGCCGAAGGCACCCGTAAAGCGGTGGCCGCTTGGGGTTTGACGTTATGCGCCCAGCCGGGTTTTGAATCGGATACGGTCACCGCAGTGGTGGTGCCTGAAGACAAAGATGCCCGCACGGTCATCAGCACAGCGTTCAGCAAATACAACATATCTTTGGGTGCAGGCTTGTCGGAAGTCGCCGGTAAAGTGTTCCGTATCGGTCATGTCGGCGATATGAACGACGTATCCATGTTAGGTGCTATCGCCGGTGTGGAAATGGCCTTGTTGGATAATGGCTTTGCTATCCAACCAGGCTCAGGTGTGGCTGCTGCGATTGAATATTATCGCGCCACCGCCTGACAACACCCCAGATAGGGATGGCAGGGTGACTCTTGTCCAGAACGCGTAACCGGCCCTGCCGGTTACGGCTTGGCCCCGCTTCTGCCAACCCTATCCCCCTCTGTCTTACCCCCCCTCCGTTGACCGGCCACCTTTCTGGCCTGGCTTCCTGATACTAAGCCAAGCCGAGTTGGGTTATACTGTCTATCAGCCGACAACGCATGTTAAGACTTTTCTGTTCCAGTAAAGGCTTAAACTAAGGCTATAGGACAAGCACCCTTCTATGTCCATGTAGAATCTTGGCGGATACTGCCGGTATTTGCCAACAATCATAAATTGTACCCATTCCCCCATACACCCCGTATTACTTAAGCACGGAGCCGTTATCAATGAGCAAACCCAAAGTGATCGTTACCCGCCGTTGGCCCGCTAATGTGGAAGCACAGCTAAAAGAGCTTTATGACGTGCAGCTAAATGAACATGACACCCCCATGTCTGCACCAGCACTGAAACAAGCTATGCAATGTGCCGATGCCTTGTTACCAACGGTGACCGACCCTATCACCGCTGACATCATCAACACGGAAAACCGCCGTGTCAGGATTATTGGCAATTTCGGGGTGGGCTACAATAATATCGATATTCAAGCGGCAAAAGCCCAAGGTATCGTGGTCACTAACACGCCACACGTGCTGACGGATTGCACGGCAGATATTGCTATGCTGCTATTGCTGATGTCAGCCCGCCGCGCCGCTGAAGGGGAACGCATGATATTGCAAGGTCAATGGCAAGGCTGGTCGCCTACCCAATTGTTGGGCCAAAAGGTGACCGGCAAAACCTTGGGACTGATAGGTTTTGGACGTATTGCCCAAGCCATGGCCTATAAGGCTCATTTTGGTTTTGGCATGAAAATCGTTTTTTTTGTGCCCTCTTCCCCCGAACAAGCGATTGTTGACAGCTTACAGGCCACTCGTTATAACAGTGTTGAAGAAGTGTTGTCCAATGCAGATTTTATTTCCTTGCATTGCCCGGGCGGGGCCACCACCCATCATTTGATCAACGAACAACGCCTACAATTAATGCGCCCGTCCGCCCATTTGATCAATACGGCACGCGGTGATGTAGTGGACAGCAATGCCTTAATAAAAGCCCTTAAGGCGGGTTGGATTGCCGGTGCAGGCCTTGATGTTTATGAAGGTGAACCGCATATCAGCCCGAGACTTATAGGATTGGACAATGTCACCCTGCTGCCTCATTTAGGCAGTGCCAGTGAAGAAACACGCACTGCGATGGGTGAACGGGTGCTACACAATATCGGTGCTTTTTTCACTAGCACCGAGCCGGAAGACCGGGTGGTTTAGGTTGCCCTGCTGTGCCACAGCAAGCGCATAACCACGCCCCTTCAAGCCAATAATGCTTTGCGTAACATCAGCCAATTATTTTTATCGTTCATGGAGACATTATGTTTAAGAAATTAAGCGGCGCAGTATTTCTAGCCGCCTGCCTATTTATGCAAACGGTGTCGGCTCAGTTGCCCGATTTCACCGAAATGGTAAAAACCAATGGCATTGCCGTAGTCAACATCAGCACTACGCAAAAAGAATCCAAGCCCCCACAAAGTGCCCCCAAAGAACCCCAAATTCCAGAAGGTGTGCCACCTGAAATGGAGGAACTGTTCAAACATTTTTTTAATAATCCGAATGGCGGCGGGGGGGGTGGCGAAGGGGGAGCTGAGCAGCAATCCCTGGGGTCTGGTTTTGTCATATCCCAAGATGGCTACGTACTCACTAATCATCACGTGGTCAAAGATGCCGATGAAATTATCGTCAAGTTTTCTGACCGCCGCGAACTGCTGGCCAAGCTGATAGGTTCTGATGCCCGCACTGATGTTGCTTTGTTAAAAGTTGATGCCCATGACCTACCCACCGTCAGCATTGGTGACCCCAACCAGCTGCAAGTAGGCGAGTGGGTGCTGGCGATTGGCTCGCCGTTTGGTTTTGAGCAATCGGTCACTGCTGGTATTGTCAGTGCCAAAGGACGTAGTCTGCCGGGCGGCAATTATGTGCCTTTTATCCAAACGGATGTAGCCATCAATCCCGGCAACTCTGGCGGGCCGCTGTTTAATATGGACGGCAAAGTTATCGGTATCAATTCACAAATTTATAGCCGCACCGGAGGCTTTATGGGGCTATCCTTTGCCATTCCTATGGATGTGGTGATGAATGTGGTCGAACAGCTCAAGACCAAAGGGAAAGCAGCCCATGGTTGGTTAGGCGTACAAATCCAGGATGTCACCCGGGAACTGGCGGAATCGTTTGGGATGCAAAAACCACAGGGTGCGCTGGTTTCCAAGATAATCCCCGGTAGCCCTGCCGAACAGGCGCAATTGAAAATTGGCGATATCATTATTGAATTTAATGGACAACCTATTGACCACTCAGGTGACCTTCCTCCCATGGTGGGGATGACACCGATCAATGAAAAAGCAACGCTAAAAATTATCCGCCAAGGCGAAACCAAAACCCTAGACTTTAAAATTGGCCTACTGCCTGAACAAGTGGACAAAATTGCCGAAGTCAAACCAGAAAGCAAGCCCGACAATAAGCTGGGGGTCAAGGTGGTTGATTTGACCAACGAACAGCGCGAGTCTATGCAGCTGGCTAGCGGTGGGGTGCTGGTCCAAGAGGTAGGCACCGGGGCGGCACTGGATGCAGGCATCCAACGCGGCGATCTTATTTTGCGCATCCAGAACCAGGCCATTAATAGCCTGGCGGAGTTCAACAAGGTTGTCAAAGCGTTGCCAACCGGAAAATCCATTGCGGTACTGATCCAACGTCAGGGCAGCCCCGCCTTTTTGGCCTTAAAAATCGCCAAATAAACCGGTTTCGGTATTAACCACAACAGCCGGTTTCCTTGCGGAAACCGGCTGTTGTGGTGCCGATTCTGTTTGGCGTAAGCTTGCGTCTATTTAAGTTGCCGGTATCGCCCGATCAAACCGTTGGTGGAACTGTCATGCGCCAATGCCAGGTCAGGGTGCTGCATCTCGTTGAAGATACGCTGTGCCGATACCTTGCCCAACTCAACCCCCCATTGGTCAAAAGAATTGATATTCCAAACCGCGCCTTGGGTAAATACGCTATGCTCATAAAGTGCCAGCAGTTGGCCTAATGTTGCAGGGGTCAGGCATTTGACCAGCAGGGTATTGGATGGGCGGTTGCCCGGAAACACATGTGCAGCCACCAAGTCGCCCTGCACACCATCTGCCTTGACTTCCTGCTCCGTTTTACCGAATGCCAAGGCTTCCGATTGGGCGAAAAAATTGGCCATTAACAAGTCATGGTGTTTTCCGAGGGGATTAAGGGACTGGCAAAAGCCTATGAAGTCGCAGGGCACCAGTTTGGTGCCTTGATGGATCAGTTGGAAAAATGAATGTTGCCCATTGGTGCCGGGTTCGCCCCAATAAATGGGCGAAGTCTGGTAATTGACTGGCGAACCCTCGACCGTGACCCCCTTACCGTTACTTTCCATGGACAGTTGCTGTATATAAGCGGGAAAGCGCTTCAGATACTGGTCATACGGGAGCACCGCCAAGGTCTGTGCACCAAAAAAATTGTTGTACCAGATAGTCAGCAGACCCAATATGACCGGCAAGTTTTCCGCTAGCGGAGCCGTGCGGAAATGTTCGTCCATGGTATGAAGACCCGCCAACAACGCGTAAAAATGCTCAGGGCCGATAGCTATCATGGTTGACAAACCGATAGCGGATGCCAATGAATAGCGGCCGCCGACCCAATCCCAAAATTCAAACATGTTATCGGGGGCTATGCCAAATTGTGCGACCGCTTCGGCATGAGTGGACACTGCGACAAAATGTTTCGCCACAGCCGTTTCATCATTGCCCATCTTTTCCACCAACCATTGCCGGGCACTTTGGGCATTGGTCATCGTCTCCAAAGTACTGAAACTTTTGGAACAAACCACAAACAACGTTTCGTCGGCCAACAATCGGCTGACAACCTCCTGAAAATCGGTGCCATCAACATTTGAGATGAAATAAAATGCCAAATCGCGCTGGCTATAATGGCGTAAAGCCTCGAATGCCATTACAGGCCCCAAATCAGAACCGCCAATGCCGATATTGACCACATTGCGGACGCGCTTACCTGTATGCCCACGCCATCCCCCCTGCCTCACTTGCTCCGAAAACACCGCCATACGCCGCAATACGGCATGGACTGCGGGGATGATATTAATGCCGTCCAACTTAAGCTCGGCATTTTCAGGCATCCGCAAAGCGGTGTGCAATGCCGCCCGTTGTTCCGTGACATTAACCACATCGCCGTTGAACATGGCGGTCACCTTTTGCTTAAGATGACAGCCCTCTGCCAAGCGCACTAGCAATGCCATGGTTTCTGATGTGATAATGTTTTTTGAATAGTCCAGGAAGATATCCCCGGCCTCAGCCGTAAACCGCTGCCCCCGTAAAGGGTCATCTGCGAACAAACCCCGTAAATGCACCTGCCGCATCTGCTGGTGATGTGACTCTAGTGCCTGCCACGCTTGGGATACAGCAGTAGGATGCGGTTTTTGGGTAAGATTTGTATTCAATGGCTGACACTCTCTTGGTTAATAAAATGACTTGCTTGCCGATAAATTTTGCTTTGCCACACCGAGCCACATTGGACAGCACCTTTCCAAAAGGTGTCCAATATTGCTGTTTTCTGCAGTTACATGATAGTATCTAGAATGCCTTATTTGCGGCAAATAGCGGGGTTTTTTGCCGCACGGGGATTGCCAATCTTTTTCGGACTTGATGCCTCCCTGCTGCGACCACTTCGTATCTAACAACAACCATCGGTATTTGCTTTTGATGCACACCAACCAGGCCCGGCCCATGAATAACGCAAAAGGTTTCCGATCACCCTTAATGATCACTGTCACCACTTGGAAAGCCCTATTCCTTCGCGAAGCCGTGGCACGGCTCGCTGCCGGAAGAAGCGCGTGGGTTTGGTTATTGCTTGAACCCGTTTTTCAAATTGTGTTCCTTCTTGTCATTATGACCCAAATGAGAGTGAACACCATAGGTGGGATTGACACGGTGGTTTGGCTGGTGATAGGCCTAATATTTGCCAATTTGTTTAAGCGCACCTCATCACAAGCGCAACATGCTATCAATGCCAACCAAGCCTTGTATACCTATCGGCAAGTCAAACCGGTTGACACAGTCTTGGTCAGGGCGGCATTGGAAGGTTTTTTAATGACTGTGATCGGCCTCATCTTGGTGGCGGGGGCCAGTCTTTTGGGCTATGACTTCGCACCCACTGAGGCATGGGTTTTATTGGGCGCATTTTTAAATATTTGGTTTTTAGCCCTCGGTTTAGGGCTTATCGCATCAATCGGCGTCCTTTTGATCCCCGAACTGGAAAAAATAATTTCTTTTGTCAATATTCCTATCTATATGTTGTCAGGTGTCGCCATACCCATTTCCGCCGTACCTGAGCCTTACCAGCAATGGCTTATGTATAATCCCATTGTACATTCGATTGAGTCCGCACGGAAAGCCATGTCCGGCTATTACCACACCAACCCTAACTTGGACTTATTTTATACCACTGAAGCAGCCCTGTTCACTGTTTTTATAGGTCTGTCACTGCATAGCCGCTTCGTGGCCAAGGTATATAAGAAATGATTATCATTGATGATGTCCACAAGCGTTACCAAACCGATCATGGCTACGGCCCTTGGGTGCTAAAAGGCATATCCATCACCATCCCAACCCGTCTCAGCGTAGGGATTATTGGTTGCAATGGTGCCGGCAAATCAACCCTGCTCCGGTTGATTGGCGGATCGGATTCACCCAGCAAAGGCCGTATTGAAAGACGCTGCCGGGTGTCTTGGCCCATGAACTATGGGGGGGGGTTACAAAACAACATGACGGGGCGGCAAAATTCCAAATTCCTCTGCCGCATCCATGGGCTTCGTGAACAAGACATCCCCGAACGCATTGATTTCATCCAAGACTTCACCGAGATAGGGCCAGCCTTTGACCAGCCGGTAAAAACCTACTCGTCCGGCATGAAGGGAAGGCTGCAATTCGGCTTAACCTTGGCTTTTGACTTTGATGTTTATATTTCTGACGAAGCCACTTCCGCTGGCGACGCGGCTTTCCGTAACAAAGCCCAAAAGGCGTTCAACAACCTGACCGACAGGGCCAGCATTATCATGACCTCGCATGGCGAAGGCACACTAAGGCAATTCTGCCAAGCGGGCATTTGGCTTCATAATGGCCAAGCCCATTGGTTTGATGATGTTAAAGATGCGTTTGCCGCTTACAAGGAAACCTTGCCCAAATAAGCTGATCGGGACGGAACCATCGGTTTCTCCCATCCGGCTTAGGAAAATGGCCCGGCAAACACAGGAATAGCGTGAAAGTGCGTTAAGTTGCCAGAAGCGGATATTATATCTGGACAAACCAATACAAATTGGGCAAAATTATCGGCTAACACGAATAATTCAAATTTGATGGCTGGGGCAATGGCACATATCGCTGTATTAAACGGGCCAAATTTAAATCTGCTGGGCATACGCGAACCCGGCCTTTATGGTAGCCAAAGCTTGGCTAATATCAGGCAGACGCTATCCACCCAATCGACACTATTGGGGCATCTGCTCACGTTCCACCAAAGCAATGCGGAACATGAAATTATTGAAGTTATCCACCAAAGCTACCATGATAAAGTTGATTTTATAATCATTAACCCGGCAGCGTTCACACACACCAGCATTGCCATACGTGATGCCCTACTGGCAACCAAAATACCTTTTATTGAGGTGCATTTGTCAAACGTTTATGCGCGTGAACCTTTTAGAAAACATTCCTATTTTTCAGATATAGCCAAAGGCGTCATCTGTGGATTTGGGGCAACCGGCTATGAGCTCGCCCTTCAGGCAGCTCATCTGTTACTAGGCGAGAGAAATGACAATGGAAATTAGAAAAATAAAAAAACTCATCGAAATGATCGAAGAATCCGGCATTGCCGAAATTGAAATCAAAGAAGGCGAAGAGTCTATCCGAATTAGCCGGTATTCTTCCACCCCGGCACCGACTGCGTTTATCCCGCCAGTGCAAGCAGCTGCAGCGGCACCAGCCATAGTCGAGACAGTGGTGCCCGTCATTGAACCGCAAGTGACCGGACACATACTAAAATCACCTATGGTGGGGACTTTTTACCGCTCAGCATCGCCTGGTTCAAAATCATTTGTCGAAGTGGGGCAAACTGTCCAAGCCGGTGAAACACTGTGCATCATCGAAGCCATGAAAATCCTGAACCAGATTGAAGCGGACAAAAGCGGCATCGTCAGCAAAATCTTGGTTGAGAATTCAGAACCAGTTGAATACGGACAACCTTTATTCATCATTGAATAGCAAGGACGGAAAAACCATGTTCGAAAAAATTGTCATCGCCAACCGTGGCGAAATAGCCTTACGCATATTGCGTGCTTGCCGGGAACTCGGCATTAAAGTGGTTGCCGTCCATTCCGAAGCCGACCGTGACCTTAAACATGTCCGTTTGGCGGATGAATCCGTATGCATTGGCCCGGCCGCTTCCAGTGAAAGCTATCTGAATATCCCGGCGATTATCAGTGCTGCGGAAGTCACCGATGCTGAAGCCATTCACCCGGGCTATGGTTTCTTATCAGAAAATGCTGATTTTGCAGAAAAAGTCAAACAAAGCGGTTTTGTGTTCATTGGCCCGAATGCCGACACCATCCGTATTATGGGCGATAAAATTTCCGCCAAAAATGCCATGATCGCAGCGGGCATACCTTGTGTGCCAGGCAATAATGACCCATTATCCGATGATGACAACACCAACCTGAAGTTGGCGAAGGAAATTGGCTACCCCGTCATTATCAAGGCGGCTGGTGGTGGTGGCGGTCGTGGGATGCGCACCGTGCATACCGAAGCGGCCTTAGTGAATGCCATAGCCATGACCAAAGCCGAAGCCAACAGCGCTTTTGGCAACCCGACCGTGTACATGGAAAAATTCTTGGAAGACCCAAGGCACATTGAATTCCAAGTCATGGCTGACTCCCATGGCAACGCCATCCATTTGGGGGAACGTGATTGCTCCATGCAACGGCGCCACCAAAAAGTCGTCGAAGAAGCGCCTGCACCGGGCATCAGCGAAGAAGTGCGCCAGTTTATTGGCCGACGCTGCGCCAAAGCCTGTATTGATATTGGTTATCTGGGGGCCGGCACTTTCGAGTTCTTATACGAAAAAGGCGAGTTTTATTTTATTGAAATGAACACCCGTGTACAGGTTGAACACCCTGTCACCGAAATGGTGACCGGCTTTGATATTGTCAAAGAACAACTGCGTATCGCTGCGGGAATGCCGTTGTCAATCACCCAAGAGCAAGTCGTCATGCGCGGCCATGCAATTGAATGCCGCTTGAATGCGGAAGACCCGCGCACCTTTATGCCTTGCCCCGGTAAAATTGACCAGTTCCACATGCCGGGCGGGCCAGGCATCCGCTGCGAAACACATATTTACAATGGCTATAAAGTACCGCCTTATTATGACTCCATGATCGGCAAACTGATTGCCCATGGGGAAGACCGTAAAAGTGCCATTGCCCGTATGAACACTGCACTGAGTGAAATTATCATCGACGGCATTAAAACCAATATCCCTTTGCAGCATGACATCATGAATGACAGTGCTTTTGCCGCAGGTGGGCAAAATATCCATTATTTGGAAAAGAAACTCGGCCTTTATTGACAAGCACCGTTACCTTCTGGCTGCTATGAAGTCCATATCAGCCTATGAAAGCCTAATGGTTTGGCGTATCTCTTTCCTATCCTTCAACAGGCTTTTGCTTCTGACCCAAGCTTAAGCCTTCCTGAGCAAATATCACTATGGCGTGGCAGCAATTTTCCGTCATCACCAATGAAGACACAGCCCCCTTGCTGGCAGATTTTTTTAGTGATGCGGGAGCTGTTTCCGTCACTTACATGGATGCGGAAGACCAACCCATCTATGAACCCGCTATTGGTGAAACCGTCATCTGGCATAACACGGAGGTCATCGCCCTATTTGAGGGCGATACCGCGCCAGCAAAGATTAAATCCCTTATCCATAGCCATTTTGATGCCAGCCTATTGCAAAACTGGCGGCACGAGCAAGTGGCCGACCAAGCGTGGGAACGGGCTTGGATGGAATTTTACCAACCCATGAAATTTGCCGACCGGCTGTGGGTTTGCCCTACCGGTCAAGAACACTATGAAGCCGATTGCGTCTGCCTGACATTAGACCCCGGGCTGGCGTTTGGTACGGGCACCCATCCCACCACGGCCCTCTGTTTGCAATGGCTAGCCAGCCAAGACTTGACCGGAAAAATAGTGGTTGATTACGGTTGTGGCTCCGGCATTTTGGCGGTTGCCGCTGTCCTGCTGGGGGCAAAAGCCGCACACGCTGTGGATATTGACCCACAAGCACTGACAGCCACCCGCGATAACGCCGCAAAAAATAAAGTGGCAGACACCATCCATTGTTACTTGCCCGAACACTTCATACCTATCCAAGCCGACGTAGTGATCGCCAATATTCTAGCAAAGCCATTGATCGAACTGTCATCTGCAATAAGCTGCTTGGTATCGGACGGCGGGCAATTAGTATTATCGGGCATTTTGGCGGAACAGGCCGATGCGGTGATGGCAGCGTATGCATCATCGGTCACTTTTGCACCTCCCATACAACAAGAAGACTGGGTTAGGCTGGACGGCAAGAAGCAATAACCACTCTCTTCTTTTCTGGTATTTTGGACGGTCATTAGCACCCGTAAAGTAATAACTGCCCGTCAAAAAAGATCATTTGGCACCAAACCTACAACCGACAGCACGCGCTTTTCAGTCTTTGTAACGATACCCGTTGAGCGCCCCCTAAAAAATTGCCGCCCCCCTATAACACCTTAGGTCACTTTAGCGGTTACAAACAACCCCTCTGTTATTGATATGGCACATCCCGAAATATACTTAAAAAAAAATGAAGACCGGCGCTTACGTAAAGGCCACAGTTGGGTGTTCAGCAACGAGATAGACACGCAACGCTCACCGCTTGACAACTACACCGCAGGAGATTTGGTGCAAGTCAACAGCCACGATGGTAAAGCCATAGGAACGGCTTATATCAATCCTCAGGCGTTGATTTGCGCCCGCATATTGTCCAGAAAAACTAATCTGAAATGTGGTGTCAATTTTTTCAAGGAACGGCTCGCGACCGCATTAACGCTACGCAATAAACTGTTTGACAAACCCTATTACCGGCTCGTTTTTGGCGAAAGTGATGGCCTGCCAGGACTGGTGATAGACCGTTTTGGTGCGGTGCTATGCGTGCAAATCACCACAGTGGGCATGGATATCCGCAAAGCCAGCTTAATTGAAGCACTGGTCGAACTGCTGGCCCCCAGTGCAGTCATCTTAAAAAATGACACCCCTCAACGGCAACTGGAAGGCTTGGGGCAAGAACCGGAAATAGCCTACGGGGAACTCCCTGACAAGCTCATTATTGAAGAAAATGGCGCCCAATTTAGGATTGACATTCTGGGCGGACAAAAAACCGGCTGGTTTTACGACCATCGTGTCAGCCGCAGCCAACTCGCCAGCCTGGCGAAAAACCAGCGGGTACTGGATTTATTTTGTTATACCGGCGCATGGGGCATCCCGGCGGCGATCGCAGGCGCTGCAGAAGTGGTCTGTGTCGATGCATCGGAATCGGCCTTGGCTCTCGCCAAAGAAAATGCCGCGCTCAATAACGTCAGTGAAAAACTAAACCTTATCCATAGCGATGTTTTTGAATTCCTAAAAAATGCCCGTCTGGACAACCAGTTGTTTGACATTGTCGTGCTAGACCCGCCTGCCCTTGTCAAACGCAAAAAAGATTTTAAGGAAGGCTACGAAGCCTACCGGCGGCTGAACCATCTCGCCCTGCAAGTTTTGGCAAAAAATGGTATCTTGGTATCCGCATCCTGTTCACACCATTTAAGCAGAGAAAACTTACAAGAAATATTACGTTCCTCAGGACGCCATATTGACCGCCACTTGGTGTTCTTTGCCAGCGGTGGACAAGGCCCGGACCACCCTATAGACCCGGCGGCACCTGAAACCGAATACTTAAAGACTTATTTCTGCTCAGTATCCTCAAGCCTTTAAATCTTACTGGCAGTGATTTACGCCTAGCGAAAATCACCGAGAAACCTGCAAACTATGCAGACAAATAATACCGTTGAGGCTTTACCTTAGCTATGGGCTGTGCCAATTGCCTGTGCTTTTTCAAACGGCAGGATAGCAAAATACAACACCATAATTATCCACTCACTACAAACAAGGAGTCTTAGAAATGAAAGCCTGTGAAACCTGTTCCAACCGCGT
>Ga0007882_10001201_pt1 | contig 15260 bp, 11 predicted proteins | sample CryBogCBH12Aug01_FD_71195 | JGI IMG/M metagenome (GOLD analysis project Ga0007882, IMG submission 71195) | Freshwater microbial communities from Crystal Bog, Wisconsin, USA - CBH12Aug09.1 | ecosystem: Environmental > Aquatic > Freshwater > Lake | place: Crystal Bog, Wisconsin, USA | collected... | reverse complement strand
ACGTGCGCACTTACCTTAAAAACATTGCTCTAATCGATTTCCCCGTCACCCGAACTCTTTGCTCTACAGGGTTCACTGTTCTCCGCCCTAGTTCTGTCATAGAACCCAAGCTGTTATTCCGCCTGGTTCTGGCAGACCTATTCATTGATGCGGTCACACCGACCCAAACAGGCACCCATTACCCCGCAACTTCAGATGCTGCGGTCCTGTCACAGCACGTCACCCTTCCCCCGCTCGCGGAACAACGCCGCATCCTCACCAAGTTGGAAGCCCTGCTGGCCAAAGTGAATGGTAGTCGCAAGCGCCTTGAGCGAATTCCCGCCATCCTCAAACGCTTCCGGCAAGCGGTCTTGGCTGCGGCCTGCGATGGGCGTCTAACGGAAACATGGCGCGTTGCCAACCCTCAGGCAGTTCTTACCGAAACTACTCTCGGGGAAATCGCAGTTGAGTTCCGAACAGGTCCATTCGGAAGTGCACTCCACCAATCGGACTATGTCACAAATGGTGTTCCGATTATCAACCCAACCAACATCGTGAATGGGGTCCTAGTTCCCAATTCCCAAGTCAGTGTTTCCCTTGAAACGGCCAAGCGACTGACTGAATATTCACTTCGTGCCGGTGACATCATCATCGCCCGTCGGGGTGAAATGGGACGTTGCGCTGTGGTCAGAAAAGCCGAAGCCAAGTGGTTGTGTGGGACGGGTTCCGCGCTCATCCGAGTGGGCAAGGAGGCGCTACCAGACTTTGTCCAGGCATTCATCTCCTCCCCAGAAACCCGGCGATTCCTTTCAGAGGGGGCGGTTGGGTCTACCATGTCGAATTTGAACCAGGCTGTCTTCAAATCGATTCCAATCTCTCTTCCTTCGATCCAGGAACAGAGGGAAATCCTTCGAAGGATTGGCGAGCTTGATGCCTTTGCAGACCAAGTCGAAGCCCGCTATGTCAAGGCCAAGGCCCATGTGGATCGCCTCACCCAATCCATCCTCGCCAAGGCCTTCCGGGGCGAACTCGTGCCCCAGGATCCCAACGATGAGCCCGCACAGGCTCTCTTGGAACGGATGAAGTCCACACCTGTTGGAGCGTCGCCACCGAAGCGGCAGGGTCGCCCAAGGAAGTCCATACCGGTTGAAGCGCCATCACCCAAGCGCCGAGGCCGCCCGAAGAAGACGGTGGTCTGATGCGCTTCCTGCTGGACACGAATGTCCTCATCACCCTGGAGGATTCCAGCCAAGCCTTCTCGGCGGATTTGGCTGACTTCGTGCGATTGGCGCAAGGAAACGGCCATGACTTGACCTACCACGAGGCCTCGCACCGAGACTTCGACCGCGATTCGGATGGTGGACGGCGGAAAAGGAACCGGGAACGGATCCGGCAATATGAGTGCCTGCCGGGTTTCCCCGAGTGTCCGTGGAATGGCGCAGAGACCTCGCCTAACGATTCGGTAGACAACGAAATTCTCTATGCCGTCTCTCTCTCGGCGGCCAACTATGTCATCACTGAGGACAAGCCGATGCTCCGGGCCGCGCAGAAGCGTGGCCTGGGGACCCAGGTCATGGCCATCCAGGAGGCTGCCCAGTTCCTTCGGCAACTGCACGAGCGAAAGGCGGTCAGGCTTCCAAACATCCAAGAGGTCCAGCTATACGCCCTGACTCCGGAGCTTTCATCGGCCTTCTTCGACAGCCTTCGTGCTGGGTATGAAGGCTTCGACGAATGGTATAGAAAAAAGGCTGCCGAAGGCCGCAGGGCTTGGGTCCATCGCGATGATTCGGGGGCTCTGGGCGGTCTATGTGTGTACGCCGAACAGGTGGATGAACTCATCACTCATGACGGCAAGCGCCTGGAAGGAAGGGCGCTGAAGCTATGCACCTTCAAGGTCGCTGAAACCCATCGTGCGAGAAAGATCGGAGAGTTGTTCCTGAAGGCAGCGTTTACTTACGCCACCACCAACGAACTGACCAACATCTTTCTCACGGTAAAGCCTGGAGAACAGCCCCGCCTGGTGGAGATGCTGGAGGACTTTGGGTTCCTTCTGGCCGGGACGCACAAAGGGGATGATGTCTATGTGAAGCCGCATCCTGTGAAGGCTCCCAGCCTTGCCATGCCACCCCTGGACTACGCTCGGCGGTTCTTTCCACATGTTCAGGACGGCCCCGAAATCGGGAAATTCGTCATTCCAATCCAAAGCCAATTCCACAGGATCCTCTTCCCCGACTACAAGCTCAAAGGAACGCATGATCCCTTACCAGGGTTAGATATCACCCCGGACAATCCTGCTGGGAATGCCATCAAATTGGCCTATCTCTGCCACGCAAAGATCAAGGGTCCCTTCACCGGCGACCTTGCATTGTTCTACCGATCCAAGGACCACCACCGGATCACGACCTTGGGTGTGGTAGAGACCAGTGAAACCTGCACTGATCCTGATTTGATCGCTCGTATGGTTCGCAGGCGCACTGTTTACTCAATGGATGAGATCCAGGCCATGACTGATCGTCCTGTGAAAGTGATCCTGTTTCGAGCCGTTCGTCACTTCCAGCATCCCCCTACCCTCCGCGAACTAGCCCGCAAGGGGGTAATGAATACTGCCCCTATGACCATCCGAGCGATCTCGCACTCAGCCTACGAAACTTTCCGGGAACTCACCTGTGTCTGAAATGATCTTGATCTCAATCCATCCCCGTTTTGCAGAAGCGATTCTGCAGGGGCAGAAGACTGTCGAATTTCGCAGGCGTTGGACCAAGCGTGAGGCCAGTCACCTCGTCATCTATGCCACTTCACCGATCAAGCAGATCGTAGCGGTAGCAATAATCGAAGAGGTCATTGAGGATCGGCCAACGAATCTGTGGAAACTATCCCAGGCCCAAGGCGGTGGGGTCACAAGGTCAGAGCTAGTAAATTACTTTGCTGGCCTAAAGACAGGTTTTGGCATTCGCCTCGGATCTGTCTCTTCCCCCCGGAAGCCTATTGACCCGTTCGATAGATTCGAGGAGTTTCGGGCACCTCAGTCGTTTCGTTTTTTAACGACTGACGAGGCGAAGAGGCTGCGTCGCATGGTCAGGTAAACATTCATTATTAACAATGAACAAAATTCTGTTCCTGGTGGACACTTGGTGGATAACCCCAATCAGAACGGAGCATGAAAATGCCTGCTTTCGATTTGAAGACTGATGACGGATTCCGGAAAGCATGTCAGCACTTCCTGGCAAACCCACCGGTGACGGCGACAGCCTGGAGGACAGAGCTTACGAACTTCCTTCAGTGGGTCCAGCAGGCGAATCTTGCCACCCGCTCCAGCTTGGAATTTCAGCAAAGACTTTGGGACGATAACCCCGTTTCGAGTGTTGGCCAGGGGCAAATCCCGGTTGCCCCTGTCATTGGTCAAGAGACTTTCCGGACTTGGATGGCCGAAGCGTCACTTGAGACATTGCCGACTGATCCTGCGGAGAGACTGGCCCAACTAACCGGTGTCTACGAAAAAATCGTCGAAGCCTTCAAGCAAGCAGAGAGTCGAATTCCTCACCTCAAAATCTTCCGAGTCTTGGCTGCCCTATTCCCATATGACATCACAACCATCGCTGATCGTGGCGCTCTCGAAAAGCTACTTCGTGCCTTGGGTCGGTCTCGGGGGCCTAACCCAGTCGAACGCCATGTGTACGTAAGGACCAGAATTGAAGAAGCCCTTGGCCCATCCTCAGGATCAGTCGAGGAACTCGCCTTCCGCATGCAACTACCCTGGTTCCTCTACGACTTGCAAGATAGAGAGGAGCCTGAGGAGGACCGTGTATCCAAGCCGGGTCAAAAGCCGGGAGAGGAAATTCTTCTTCCACTACCTGCTGCGCGTCGTCGTCGTGGGTTGACCCCGATCGCAGGAAACTTCCAGTCGGTTCTCTCAATCCTGGAATTCGTCAAAGACGGTGTGACACGTCAGGAATTGATGGACTACCTCCGTGGAATATTTCCGAACCTCAAGGACAATTCCTTGGGTGTGAACATCAACGTCCTGAAGAGTGAATTGGGTGTCACTCGAATCGTCAACAATGAATATGTGCTGACAGATCGTGGCCTCAGGGTGTTGGAGTCCTCAGACGCCTCTGGGCTTGCCGACTGGTTGCTTACACGCGTACTGGGTATCGACAACCTATTAAAGGCACTGAGTACCGGACCCAAATCAAAAATCGAAATGATTGCTCTCCTTATGGGCGTGAACCCAGGATGGACCTCAGAGTATGTGCCTGCCGCAATGATCGGTTGGTTGATCAGCATGGCCGCCCTGCGACGAGAGCCGAATGGGATGTTGGCGTTGGATATCATGGGCGAGGAATGGGCTGCTCGGATCAACTGGGAACCCGAAACCCTGAAACCAGAGCCTCCGGCGGAGGAGGCCTCTACTCAGGGAGTTGCCGAGGCCGCAGAGTTGATGCTTCCCCCAATACCGTCGATCGCCGAGTCCGTTGCAAAAGCAGGGTATTTCCCTGCCGAACTGTTAGAGGCCTTACACCTGGGGCTTTGGAGCCAGAAATTGCGGCATTTTGCAGTTCTGGCGGGTATCTCGGGGTCGGGTAAGACACTTCTGGCTAAGTCCTACGGCAAGGCTCTTCAAGGCACTGATTTGGCAGGTGAGTTTCGAGTCCGCCTGGAACCAGTTCAACCAGGCTGGTACGACCCAACTCCACTCCTGGGGTACCTCAATCCATTGGCAACTGAGAGCTATGTGCGAACGCCCGTCCTGGAATTTCTCCTTAGAGCGAGTCAGGATCCAGGCCACCCCTACGTTCTAATTCTTGATGAGATGAATCTGTCGAGGCCCGAGCAGTATTTCGCACCCATCCTCTCGCATATGGAGACAGGGGGAGCCATCGCACTTCACTCCCAAGGGCCCATTTTCGATGGAGTGCCGAGCAGCATTCCGTATCCAGCGAATCTCGCAATCATCGGCACAGTGAACATGGATGAGACAACACATGGTCTTTCCGACAAGGTGCTGGATCGTGCCTTCACCTTAGAATTCTGGGATATCAATCTGGATAACTACCCGCACTGGGGTAAAGCCTTGATACCGCCTGAACAAGAGCAGGTGGTCCGGACATTACTAAAAGACCTAATGGAGTCTCTCGCTCCAGTTCGGCTGCACTTCGGATGGAGAGTGGTAGACGATCTTATGTCCTTGCTTCAGGCCGCCAAAGGCATGGGAGCATCAACGCCATTCAAGGATTTACTTGATACCTTCGTGCTGGCCAAACTGCTTCCCAAGCTAAGAGGAGAAGACAGTGAGCGGTTTCATGAGGCTTTAAACAAGACCAAAGATGCACTGACCAAGCAAGGACTATCGAATTCATCAAAGAAGGTGCAGCAATTGAGGGATGACCTGACTAGGGTGGGCAGCGCCCACTTCTGGCGTTAACGGGGGCATCACCCCATGCCTGTCTCACTCCTCGCGAATTTCAACGAATTCTCTGCTGCGACGGTTCTTGAGCCTTCGCCTTCCAAGGTGAATAGGGGCTTCCAAGAGCGTAAAGAGACTGTTCTTCGCTGTGATGAGCCGGGTGAATGGGACCTATACATCGATGATGAGCGCATCCCCTACATACGGTCTGGGGGTAGTACATCTTGGAGGTGGTCCCCCAACTTTTTCGCCGGGACCGTGGCTGCCGAACTTGTCGAAAAGCAGGGGGAGCTTGGCACCCAATTTCTTCTAGATGTCTCTCCTGATCCTTCCAAACTCGGACAACAGGTCTATAACCAAATGGTGGAGGAGATCTGTGAATTCGATGTCGGGATGATTCTAGGCAATGAGCCTGCAACCATACCGATCGGCAAGGCTGGAAACACTGAGGACCTAGCGGTAAGGCTTGCAAGAATGATGCGCCACCGTAAGGCCTTTCTTTCTGCTCTGCGCAGCATCGAAGAGCATCCCGATCGCACGATCCGTCAGTCTCGAATTCTGGTCAATCCATCGGGTCTTCGGAAAGTAGATGCGCAAACGATAAGGTCCTCTATCACTTCTGGGGCTGCATTCAGTATGAAATGCGTCAGCGGTAGTCCCTCTCCATTGACTGCAAAACAACCCTTTTTCGATGTGCCAGTCTCCGAAGAGACGATGGACAGCCCAGCCAACCGCGCACTCTTGGCCCTCATGAATGCCTTGGCGGCGAGCGGAAAGCGGATCATTGCGAGATTCGATAAGGAAGCCGAGAAAGAAAGTGATGAATTCAATACGCCAATGAAGGATCGATGGCCCAGGCGCAAAGCAATGATTAACAAATTTCTTGGAGAATTGGCCTTCTTCCGTGACCGCAATCCATTGAGGGCTGTGTCTCGCCCAGAATTGTCGTCTGCGGGACTCACGGCGTTGTCTGCTAATCCACGCTATGCCCGTGCTCGCAGCGTCGCCTGGAATATTCTTCGGCCAGGCTTCACTGGCTCAACAACCCATGAGATTTCCTGGATGAGCCCTACCTGGCATGTCTACGAAGCCTGGTGCATGGTGCGTCTCTGCAAGGCGCTTCGCGATGGAATTCCTGAGCTCGAATGGCGTGAGCATCGCAACAAGACTGCTGACTACTGCTATGAAGGGACGCAAGAAGGCCGACGCCTTGTGCTTCATTACCAGCCGACATTCACCTATGAACAGAATTCTGATAAGTCCGAATATCATTCTATTTCAGCCGAATTTAGACCTGATGTGGTGATTTCAATGGATGGAGTAGCATCCAATCGATGGATGGTGCTGGATGCCAAGTACAGTTGTTCGCGGCAAAGCATCCTGTCCCAAATGAAATCTGCTCACTACTACCATGACGCGCTTCGTCGTGGAAATAAGCCGCCTGATATGTCCTTGCTGCTGGTCCCTACCTCAGACGCTGAACCTGCATGGCTACAGGACGTTTCATTCCACGAAGCCCATGGCGTTGGAGTGACTGCCTTCTCACCCGATCATGCTTTTGAAAATCGTCTCGTAGCCATGGCCAGGAATACTCTTGGCCTTGCCCCCTTATGAATCAGAATCCCTGAACTCGGGCTGAATCTCATTAGAAAATAGCCTTCCAATAGAGCGGATAGGCCAGCGGACCTTAGGCCGTTCCTTAGTTCGAAACAGCCTGCGGAATAAGCAGGAAGATATGCGGATAATTTTAGGCAGGTGTTCTGGCCAGCCCTAAGGGTGAAATCAATCGACCGTTCTTACAGGCCAGTAATCCGTTTCTAGCCCAATCGGTGGCGGGAGAGGGTACGGAACTTCTTCCCCAAATGTGAGCCAAACTGCCCGTTCTGCTTGTCTACTCATCCCATCCCAGAAACTGTTTGGGAATCGTCCATTCTCGGCATGTCCGAGCAATTCGGCAAACCATCCAGCATAGGCCCAATCCCGCCCCCGCCCCATTTTGCAAAGCTTCGGGAAGCGCTCTAGGAATTTCTGAGCCAGATGGCGTGAGTCATCATGTGCGCAATCGTCCCAACCAAAGTATTGCCTTTCATCGCCACTGGTATATCGCGCCACCAGATTGGTAGGACCAACCTTCTCGTAATACCGCTCCCGCTGCTTGGGAGAGAGAAGGTTGGGGAAGATCGCACATCGCCAGTAGCACCCTGAAGGGGCCATGCCGCTATGAATTCGCAACTGCTGCCACCCTTGTTTATGAAGCTCATGCACCATCCCAAGTAGACGAAGCGCGTTCTGTTGACCTTCGTCTTCTGGCCGATGCAGTGGGATGCCAATCTTCGCGAGTTGATCAGACAGTTTCTTTTTGCTTGAAGCGAAGTACTCCGTGAGTGAAAAGACCTCATCGCTCATTGCTGCCCACCTTTCTCTGAGGACTGCTCGGACGCTTGGCTACAGTGTTGATGGTGATCATCTCCTTGGGCAGGGGACGAAGGAATTGAGGTGGCTTGCCAGCCGCATAGATTCCAGCAGACAGGTCAATGTGGCGAAATTGCTGGTCAACTATATCTAGAGGGACTCCATGGGCATTGCGACCATGACATAGCTTCACATAGGCTTTGATCTGTTTCGTAGATGGGGCTGACTTATCCTGAATCCATGGACTGAAGACATGAAGTTCTGTTTCATATCCCTGCTCCGTAGCCATTTTGATGTATCGCTGGCGATCAGCTTTGCGGACATTCGTATTGTCCACAATCACAATGGGGACCTTCCTTGAAATGGCGTTCAAAAAACGCTGCTGACTTAGGCTGTGGGCGGCACCAAGCTGCCAGAGGTTCCATACATCCTCGAAGGACTTATTGGAGGCTGTTGCCAATTCCTCGAAGTAATGATCAGCACTGACAACCACAGCCCCAGGAAAATGGTCCCGAGCATAAGTGGACTTGCCAGAACCTGAACAACCAACAAGAAGGATTACTTTAGAGGTCATCGAATCTCCTCCATTTAGGCGACTGTGGAAGCACTGAAGCCCATTTCAAGACTACCTAGGTGGGTTGGACAGAAGATGACCAGTTGTCAGATTATTCCAAAAAACACGTTATAACCTTAATTAAATTAATGTATACAATCATGCGTCATGCACTGTCTACCCGTTGCTGCCAGCCTCGTTCCTAGGGGGTCCCATGACCGAGGCCGAGCTTCTTGATCGAACCCGAGAGTTGGTCCGGAAGGCCCACCTGCCGACCACCATGGAGTTGGGGGAGACCTGGATCATCGTCCTGGCGGCCTCTCAAATCCTGCCACTCTCGGCCACGGAGCGGTACGAAACAGCCTTGGCCGCTCTCAAGGCTCAATTTCCCCATGACGTGGTGGACTTCGCGCATGCTCACCGCAGCGGAACCTCGCGCTACCTGCTCCTAAGGGCGGGCAGCCCGGCGATCTCGCAATGGACAGGCAGGACGGCCTGATTTCTGGCTGGGTGAGGGCCAGGGAGCGGGTGAGTGAGGGCAATGGGTGTAGACATGATTCACCATCTCTAGTGACAAAAAAGGTCTGAACCTATTGCGGCCTACTTAATCAACAAGCTCTTTTCGCTCAGCGCTTACCGTCCGGACACGGATTCTGGATACCCCATTCTTACTTCAGCAGCAGGTGCTGCGAAGGAGGTAAAGGATGGTCAGGTGCAACAGAGTCCCAAGCGATGCCCGATGGAGCCGTGGGCCACCAGACAGAAGTGTTCGTCTTAAGACCAAGCAGGTTCCGGCGCGGGTTTCGATCCGCGCCGTTCTTTTTGGAGCAAGCATGTATTCCGATTTCACAGCAATTCAGCGAGCTTTCAAGATCTCAACCCTTTGTCAGTTCATGGAGGCCACCCTCCAACCCTGCTGGGAGGAAGGATTCCCGCGACATCATGTTCATCGTCTCCCTACACCGGTGGTAGTGGAACCGAAGGGCCAGGTAGGGGCTGATCATGAACCTCAAATGGCCGTCGTGCTTCACCTCGTCAGGCATACGGTGCTCCTACCGTTGTTGAAGGACTTCATGGGGATGAGGGAGCCCTCTCCCCCCGAATCGCTCTACCTTGCAATGCCCATTGGCATGCCTCTGTTGCCCCAACGCACTCGCGTGCTTCAGGAGGCCTCTGGGATCTTCATGGACTTGGCCGAGGATGAGACGACCATCGTATTGGTGGCAATCTCGCACCGTAGGCTGATCAATAAAACCCTGGTGATTCGGCATTCCCCCGTGGCTCTATTCAGTCTCGAAGGAAAACCGATCTGGATCCACCCGGCAGGCCCCAATTACGGGCTGATCAAGTCCTCCTTCCCGGAAGGACAGCGGCAGCGTCTCCTCGGCCCTAGGAGGGCTCTCAGGCACGACCTAGAGCGCTTCAGTGAGATGGATGATGCAACAGGGCTCCCCGCCATGTATGCCTACGCCAAACAGTGCCTCAAAGCCGCGCAGGAGGACTGTGAGGGCGAGGATCCCATTTACGCTGCGGTACTCGACTTCCAATCCCAGAGTCTCGTCCGAAAGTCCATTGCCACAGACGCAGACGAGGGGCTGAAAATGGCCACTCAACAGTTTTTGACAGGGTTTGAGAGCTTTTTCGGGATGGGCGGCATGTTCCCGAAACCGGGGACCCTCGACCTTGGCTGATACACGTCTGCCTGCCGGCCCGAAACCTGACCGCACATTTGGTCTAGTAACCGTCTTCACTTCCCACATGGTCATCCGGGGTTTTCTTCACCCCGGTTGGCCTTCTGGTTGAATCGCCTTTCTAGTGGCGTGCCTGGTTCTTCGCTTCAATTTCTTCCTCGGAGGGGTTTCATCTTTGATGAAAGCAAGTCGAGGAGTAAGCCTGGGTGTACAGATATCGCAACTTCCTCGTGCCGCGTTTCCACAAGGATCCATTTCATCTCCAAAGAATTCAGAGATAACCTTATGTCGACAATGCTTAGAGTGAATAAACGCTTTTAATTCTTTGATTTGTTTTAGTTGTAGAGTTCTTGTTTCAGAATCATCCATTCTATTAATACCTTTTATCATCTCGCTTAATTCTGTATCTACATACATCAGGATACAGATAGCGCCTTTGCCGTTTCTTCCTGCTCTGCCAATTTGTTGAATATAGTCACTTAAACTATTTGGCGGGTGAAGGTGAATGACCCATTGGACATTCTTTTTGTTTATCCCCATTCCGAAAGCGGTGGTTGCTACGACAACCTGTATTTCATCATTTTTGAAGCCATTTTGTATAATATATTTATCGTTTTTCGAAATTTTGGCATGGTAAGCACGCGCTTGTATTCCCATTGTTTGTAAACGTTTCGCAATTTCATCTGTGTCAGGCCTCGATCGACAATAAATGATTCCCGCCGGTGGTTTTTCATCATTTGGCCGAACCGATGATGACCTTTGTCTAATAAAGTCTAAGATTGCTGGGAAGCGGAAGTTTCGTCCGATAAATTTTGGGGCTATATATAAATTTCGTCTGAAACTCGATAACTTCCTTAGGCACGCATCACGCATCTGCATAACCATGAGGATGTCATCCTGAACATCTTTATTAGCCGTTGCCGTCAAGGCCATTTTGGGCACATTGAAATTTTTCGCGAGGACCTCTAGCTCCCGGTACTTTGGTCTAAATGTCTTACCCCAGTCGTGGATGCAGTGCGCCTCGTCGATGACAATCATCCGAATATATTTATGCAAACCTTTTAATACTCGAATTAAGCCAGCTAAAGATTCTGGAGCCAAGAATAAAAGATCTAGCTCCCCGGCCACAATTTTTTCGAAGGTCCTATCTCGCTGATGGGTTGATGTCGTCGAGTTGATTGTGCGTGACCGAATCTTGCGAGCTTTGGCCTCTTCAACCTGATCCATCATCAGTGACAGTAGGGGAGAAATGACAATGGTGACGCCATCCATTAGTTTGGCCGGAAGCTGGTAAACAAGACTCTTCCCAGCACCAGTCGGAAAAATCCCAAAGGTGTCACGCCCTTCGAGAGATGCTCGTATAAGCTCCTCCTGACCGGGGTTGAATTTGTCGAAGCCGAAGATCTCCTTCACTGACGCCTTTAGATCACCAGTGAAAGGAGTGGTGTTTCTTTGGGGTGTGGCAGGCCCGCTCGGTGTTGCCTCTACGTCCACCAATTCCTTAGGCAACACCAGGTTCCAGCGTGAAGAGCATCTCCCATATTCAGCACCACGATCCCAGATGGCCTCGAACTTCGGTCGTTTGATCGCCTTCATCTTGTCGGCTGTGAGCTTGAATCGGTCCCAATATCCATCCAAGAAATACCCGACCTTGGCGGAGGTCGTCGCACAGTCAACCATCTCCAGATAGCCTGCCAGGGCCATCAGATCCAGTTTTGAGAGCTTGTCCACGACATCCTGGCTTTCTAGTTCAACCAACAGGTCTCGGAACTCGGACATCGACGTGAAGAAATCGGGGCGGTCAAAGACATCCACCAGTGACCTTTCTAAATTGGTCACTCGAAAGGCGGAGTCGGGATTTGGCTGAATGACACCCCATTGGCTGCGATCTGGGTGCTTCGACGATGCGCTGATTCGCACAGGGAGGAACTCGAAGAGCGCCAGCTTCAGCCTCTCGTTTCGGGGTATCAGGCCTTTATTCCCTAACGTCGTCGCCTGATCAGCACGCTCACCGATAGACCAGTGTAGGTGGGCCTTAGAAATCACCCGAATCTTGGAAGGCAATGGCAAGTCCAGGTGGTATGCCAGGGCCGCGTGATATCCCACCACACAATCCGGTCTAGGCTCACAGGCCGCAAGGAGCACCTGCTCCCTCGTTACCTGCCCCTTCTCCGGGGTCACCTCACCAAGAGTGACGATGTAGGCCCCATTACGAACACTTTGGACCCAACCCGAGCGCTTCCATCGGCGAATCACGGCGTCTTTTCGGATCCCCTTGGCGGCTGCGCCAGTCTCCTCCAGGAACTCCGCCAATGCCCGGCTTGAGAAGGCCCTTCGTGTTTCCAGGAATTGGTCGACCGGCATCCTTGGGCCTCTATTTTGCTGATGTCCAAAGGTTCTCAGTAGTGAGTGCCTTCTTTCCTCGCGCACGCGTAGTACATTACCCATGAACTTAAAATGCTGCCATGGATCCTTCCCGGGGCCTGATCCGCTCCTGAGGTGGGGAATCTCCCCGTGGGGAGCCTGGACTCTGCCGGTACAGGAGGAAGCGCCAGAACCATCGGCTATGGTTCCAGCGCTTCAGGGTGCCCCAATACCTCTGGGGTAGTTCAACTTAGGTATTAATCAACCTCTGAGGTCTCCCACTTCGGGAAATAAGTGGTGGGCCTTCTGCCCTCGCCTTTTTGAGAGACTTTGAACCCATCACCCTTCTCACCCATTCTGTTTACCGTTTCCCTAAAGTTCTTTGGTGCAAAGTTTAGTCCCTTAGCAAGGGCCAGTTCATGAAGATCTACCCAGGTGAATGACCAAAGTTTTTTGCTTTTGGGCCTCTTCTGCTTTAACTCATCAAGAAGTTGCCTAATAAGCCTTTGCTCGGTGGTTGGTCTTGGTTTTGCAGCCTCAGCCTTGATTGCAGCTTCTTGATCTTGACCTGAACCAGCCGGAGAGATCTTGCTCGATTTCTCGGCCTTCTTCACAGATTCCCTAGCCTTGCTGTCATCCAAGGCGACCTTGGGTTGTTCATCAGCCTTGCCAAGGTGATTGATATCGAACCAGTGAAGGGCCTCGACAGCTTCATCAACCTCTCGCCTGGCTTGCTCTACAGCATTCACCAGTGTCTGGCGAATAAAGGCTACCTTCTTTTCTTGATTTGCCATGTGACCTCCGTAGTCGGCAATCAAGATTTACCGTCCTCGAAGGCACGCTACCGCGTCTCTTCGCTTAGCGATTGGTTTTTTCACCCTATCAAAGTTCATGGGATATTTCTCTCATGGTCGATTCGATCATGGCTCTTTGACAACTAGGATTTGAAAACTAACGCATCTACTAAGAATTTACTTGTAGCTGCAAAACGACTATGCGCATACCTAGCGCGCCCTATCCAAAGGAGGATATATGGGCTTAACGGTCATTTCCAGGTCCGAAACTACGGACCTTAACACGAATAATTCGGGAATTCAGGCTGCAAAGAGGGCGGGCTCCTTGCTGGGAAGGGTCTTTGACCTTCTAGAGCCTTGGAAGGGGGCTTTCAAACAACTCCGGTCGTGGGAGAGTGCGGTTCACATCCTGTTTGGGGCCATGCTCTCTTCTGAACGAGCCACACAGACTGCCTCTGCCGTATACAGGGGAGCCGCCGACCAAGATCAGTCAAAGCGGACCCGAATCTTCAGTCGTTCTCCCTGGGACCTCAGAGATTTGGCTTGGTGGAGCATTGCCGAGGGTGCCAAGGAATTTGGCCCCAACGAACCCATCTCCGTTGCCTTGGATGAAACCCACATGCGAAAGGTGGGGCATAGAATTTTCGGCAGTGGATACGGCTATGACCCCCAACTTCCTAAGTTCCTGAAGAAGAAATTCAATTGGATGTTGAGGGCACTCCACGCAACCTTCCTGATCGAGGACTCAGCCTACCGTCGACCTCTTGCAATGCCGATCTGGTTTGAGGTTCTTATTGCCAAACTCAAACGAGGTAAGAACCTGACAAAGGCTGAAATGAAATTCCTGGATAGCGTAGAGGAGGCGGACGCCCTCGTTGCCAAAAGCATTGAGATGGTGCATTTCATTCGGAAAACCCTTGATGAATCCGGGCATGCTCATCAGACACTTCGCCTGTTTGCCGATAACAGCTTTTCAAACGGCAAATTCATGAAATCTCTCCCGCACAATACGGTTTATGTGGGGCGGTTTAAGAGGAATGGCGGGCTGTACCTGCCTTTGAAAGAAAAGCGCGGGAAAACAATCTATGGAGATCCCCTTCCGAAACCCCACATGTTGTTTGCTGATCCCCAATTCAGGATCAGTCAGGCCAAGTTCTACTACGGAGGGGGGTGGAGCGAATTCTCCTTCAAGGACATCAACAACATCTACTGGAAGGGCGGAACGAATCAGCAATTGGTTCGACTGTTGCTGCTTTGGCCGATTCCTCGACGGCGTACAGCTCGTGCCAAGTTGTCATACAGCCAACCTGCCTACTTGATTACCACCGACCTGATCACTTCCAGCCAGGAGTTGATCCAGGGATACCTCAATCGATGGCAGATCGAAGTAATGCATCGAGAGTTGAAACAAGACGTGGGCGTTGGAGAGATGCAGGGGTGGACCGAGAATACGGTCCGAAGGTTTCATGGTGCTTTAGCGCTGATGTATGGCCTCGTCAGCCTCGCAGGCCACCGAATGCTCAAGTCCCAAAAGGTCAACCTTCCTCCGCTTCCCATTTGGCGCAGCCACAGCGTTCCCAGGCGGCCCTCGGCAAGGACTCTTATCACCATGCTTCGTGAAGATGTGGAAAGGTTCGGGATCTACGACCGTTCGGCGATCAGGAAGAAGCTGGTCAGGCGTTGGAAGCTCCCTGTCCAACATTCCTTTGTTGTCGCATGAACTTAAACCTTGATGCATTGATCCCGCAGCCCCTTCGATGGGGCTGCGGTTTTCTACTGATCATTGCAATCCATGCCCCTGACTCTTGGAACATTGGCTGTTGGAACTTCGCGCACAGAGAACATCACTACTCGTGATTCGGTTGTAATGGCCCGATCACAACGAGCACAAGGAAAAGGGCGAACCAGTTGAAATCCGGTTCGCCCTTTTTCTATACAGCGTGACTATTCGGTGCTGTATTGATTGAACCTATGTGCTTCGTAGTGATGAAAAAAAGGGACAAGTCCAGGGAGAAGCCCGGCGCAGCCGGGCTTCTCCTTTTCCTCGCCGAACAGAGGGCGCA
>Ga0007882_10001200_pt1 | contig 15264 bp, 11 predicted proteins | sample CryBogCBH12Aug01_FD_71195 | JGI IMG/M metagenome (GOLD analysis project Ga0007882, IMG submission 71195) | Freshwater microbial communities from Crystal Bog, Wisconsin, USA - CBH12Aug09.1 | ecosystem: Environmental > Aquatic > Freshwater > Lake | place: Crystal Bog, Wisconsin, USA | collected... | reverse complement strand
AGTCTAGCAACCACTTTGCTAGCTGTGGGCCGAAGCGGGTTTTGCGCAGGCGATGCAGCGGCCATGGTAGCGAGATTTTCTCACCGGCGGGCTGACCGGTGTAATAATCGGCGTTCGTGACAACGCGCAGTTCAAAGGGATTGCGCTCGACCAAATGCCGGTACAACACAACTCGCACGCCACAGTCGTTTTGCGGCGGGGCGATACTTACGAGCAGCACGCGCGTTTTTCGGGCGTCGCTCACAAGACGATTTTGCCCTTATCAAGCCGGATGACGCGGTCGCAGCGTTCCAGCGTGCTCAACCGGTGCGCGATGGTGATGATGGTCAGCGTGCCTTGCAGCCGGTAGATGGTTTCCATGACGGCAAGTTCGGTCTGGTGGTCGAGCGCGCTGGTGGCCTCGTCCAAAATCAAAATCTGCGGGCGATGATACAGCGCGCGCGCCAGACCAATGCGCTGGCGCTGGCCGCCGGACAGGCGCACGCCGCGTTCGCCGACGCTGGTGTCCATGCCCTGCGGCAATTCTTTTACGATGAAATCCAGAATCTGAGCGCCGAGCGCGGCTTCGCGCAGGGCCGATTTATCAACGTCCGCCGGATCAATGCCGAAGGCGATGTTCGCCTCGATGGTGTCGTCGAGCAGATAAATGTCCTGCGGCACATAGCCAATGAGACGCCGCCACGCGTCGAGATTTTTTCCGGTGAGCGGTTCGTCGTCCACGCGGATCGCGCCGGACTGTGGCTGGTGCAGGCCGAGGATCAGGTCCACCAGCGTGGATTTGCCGGAACCCGAAGAACCGGCGATGCCGACGGATTCGTTTTTGGCGATCGCGACGGAAAATTTTTCCAAAACCGGAGACGGTGTGCCGGCATATTGGAAGGTGACGTTTTCCAAACTTAATTTTTTTTGAAACGCGAGCGGCTGGTCGGTCGGCGTGGTGGTGGCGGCGGGAACCAGCCTTTCGATTTCGAGAATTTCCTCTTCGAGCTGTTTCAGTGTGTAATTGTTCGCCGCGACGGTGACGAGTTGCGCGTAGAGCAGTTGCAGCGCGGGCAGCAGTCGGTAGCCGGCGAACGCCATCACGGTGAGGTTCGGCAGAATATCGGAGAACGAGCGTCCCCGCAGCGCGAGAAAAACAACGACGGCCATCAGTCCGCCGAACGCCACCGGCTCAATAAGGTAGCGCGGGCCGTTGCTGTAAATCGGAATCTTGCTGGAAAAATCGCCGATGCGCGCGGAGTGTTCCAACGCATGGTCCATGAAGCGCCGGCTTTTGCCGTGGACTAGCACGGTCTTGATACCCTGCAAAAACTGGTTGGTGTTTTTCCAAAAGCCGACGGTGAAATGTTGCAGACCGTTGGAAACCTCGCGCGTGCGCGGCCGCAGCCAGATGAAAACCACGAGATAAAAACCGCCGAAGATGATGGTTGAGCCGAGCGCCACCCACGGTTGCACGACAAAGACCGCTGCAATGAGCAGCACGACGATGACAAGCCTTGTTAAAATTTCACCAACGGGGAGCAAAACATTTTGGATGAACATTTGCACGTCGAACATTCGCTGGTTCAGCTCGGCCGTGTTGCGGCGGAGAAAAAATGAATAGGGCTGGCTGGCATAGGATTCAAACAGCCGCCCGCGCAGCCAGTGGCAAAAACCGTAGGCGTAGCGGATACGCAGGACTTCGCTGACCAGGCTGCCGACGCTAGCGATGATGAGCATCGCGATGGCAAAGCAGCCGGTCCAGACAAGCAACTGGTTGGTGGTGAACGGCGGCAGCTGGTGAAGAATCGCCGCGCCGAGCTGGGATTTCTGCAGTCGTTCCGGATCAGCGGCGAGCGCGAAGAACGGAAAGACAGAGGTGACACCAACGAGCTGCAAAACGCCGTTGAACAATATCAGGCCCAGCACGCCGAGCATTTTTGCGCGGCCATACGGCAGCGCCATGCGGTAGCACCGGGTGAGCAGCCGGAATAATGAAAACAGCATGGACATCGTTCAACGGGAATTTTTTCGCGGGCAGACTTCGTCCCGGTCAATTCGCGGCGGCGTTTTGCCGCTGGAATCTACAAGTCGGTTCTCAGTTTTTTTCATTCGCGTTCGGGAGAATTTTCGCCTGCTCTCCCGAAGCCGGGCAACGGCTTTTCACGCGCATCGCCGGTTGCCCGGAGTTTGAAGGCGCTGCGGGCCCTCAAGATTTTTCGTCCGCCGCCTCGGTGTTGACCGCGTAATACTCCGCGTATTTGTAGGAGTAATAGCTACTGGCGGTCGAGTCCGCGCGGTTGAGGATCAGCCCGAGCACGCGCGCCTGGCGTTGGAACAAAATCTCCAGCGCCTCGCGCACGGCGCGCGCATGGGTGAAACGGCTGCGCACGACGAATAGCGTGCCGTCTACGCGCGGCGCGAGCGTGGACGAATCGTCCGCCGCGAACACCGGGCTGCTGTCGATCAGGACGTAATCATATTGCGCGCGGAGCTTGGCGAGCAGCTCCGTGAAATTGGGGCGGAGAAAAAGATCGCCGGGATTGCGGCACACATTGCCGCGCGCCATGAAGGAGAAGTTGGGGAGGTCGGTTTTCTGGATGAACTGCTGGTAATGCTCCAGATTTTCCGGCTGGCGCAGCAATTCGTGCAGGCCGGGTTTGGACGGGAGCGCGAGCCGTTCGTGGATATGGCCTTTGCGCAAATCGGCATCCACGAGCAGCACCTTGGAGCCGCCGAGCGCCATCGCGCGGGCAAGGTTGGTGGCGATGGTGGACTTACCCTCGTTCGGCACTGCGCTGGTGACGAGTAGAACGCGCGGGCGTTTGCCCTCCACGGTGAGGTAAAGCAGCGCCGAGCGCAAATTACGACAGGACTCGGCAAACATGTGCCGGTCATCGTTGTCGCGCAGCAGCACAAGCGGTCCCATTTCAGACAACTCCGGCATGTCGGGCACCTGACCGACAACGGTGTCGCCAAAACGTTCGGTGACTTCGACGAGCGAATTAAAGCGGTCGTCGCGCAGCGCGATCAGGAAAATGATGCCCAGGCCAAGGCCCAAGCCGATAATAAAAGCTTGGGTCAGCATGGTTTTGGCTTCCGAATAGGACCGCTTCGCGGGCGAGGCAGGTTCGAGAATGGAAAGCGTTTCCTGATCAATGTTGCGGCTGATGTCTACGTTTTGCAATAGTGACGTCAGCCGGTCATAGAGGCCCTGGTTGCGGAGGACATTTTGTTTGAGGCTATCGGCGGTGGCGACGCGCTCATTGACGGTGGCGATTTTGGCTTCCCAGTCTTTGACGGCATCTTGCAGGCTATCAATCTTGATTTGGAGCGCCTCGCGCGCGGCGGCGATTTGTTCCTGGCTCTGCTGGTGGTAAACTTCGATCAACCTCTGCGCACGGGTGATATCCTGATTCAGCTTGATGATTTTCGGATGATTGGGCCGCAAATTTTTGGAGAGGCGTTCGCGTTCCAGTCTTAGAAGCTGGATTTCCTTGTCCGCGCTCTGCCGGTCGGCGGCGGAACTGCGGGCCGTGCTGGAATTGTTCAGCGAATCAAAAACGGTGTCTTTGGAACCGGTCGTGGCCGATTCGCCGGAATCCGCCTCGAGTTCCTTGGTGGCCAGCAGCTTGAATTGTAGTTGATAATCGGACAGCTCAGTTTTGAGCTTGGCCAGATACGCGGCCTCCTGAGTGCTTTCTTCCTCCAACACCGTCAGATTGTTGCTGCGCTGATATTCGTTGAGCGCCTCCTGTCCGACCTTCATATCGCGTTCCAGACGTTGAACCTGTTCGGAGATGGAGGCCAGCGTGCCGGAGGAAACGCGGCTGCGGATGTTCTTGCGGTATTCGAGATATTGCTCCATCAAAGCATTGAGATAAAGCGGTGTGAAGGCGGGATTAGCACTGGAGGCTTGCACCATGTAAACCGAGCTTTTGGGTGTGGAGCCCACTTCGATCTCGACCGGCAACGGGTCGCCGTTTTCGTCCATGAACACGCTGTTCGTATCGGTTGCGCGCATACGGTTCAGCGTGAGGTCGCGCAGCATTTTACTCCGCAGCAATTCGGTCTGCGTGCCGAGATAATTTTCCCGATCCTCGGTGAATGCCGCACCATCCGGCAGGCGCAGTTTTTCCGTCTCCCACATGCTGCCAACGGAATAAAAAATCGGCGGTGTGCGGAAGAAAATCACCACGGCCACACTGAGGCTCAAGGCCAGCGTGACCACCGGAATCCACCAGAATTGACGCAGGAATAGCCAGAGCTTTTGCAGCCGGAACTTTGGTGCGGCTGGCTCATGGCTCGGCTTCATCGGCTCCAGCAACTGGAGACCCGAATCCGACGGCGGCATAGGAATTAAATCGTTCATGCAGGTTTAAAACCGGATCATCCGTTCGGGCACAAAAATCAGGTCGCCAGGCTGGAGCGTCAGGTCGTTTTCAGTTTTGCCCTTTTCAAAAATCTCCGAGACGTTCACCGTGAGAATTTTTTTAGCATCGGCCCCGCTTCCCGGATTGCGGGTGATGCGGACATTTTTTTCATCTGCGAATTCCGTGAAGCTGCCGGCGCGCAAGATTGCGCGGCTTACCGTCAGCGTCTCGTCGCTGGAAATTTCCTGTGATCCCGGCATGTGGACCGCGCCGACGATGTAAATCTTGCCGCAGCTGCGCGGTTTGGAATCCACCGCGATGACGACCGTGGCGTGATAATAATATTCCTTCTCCAGTTCCACCTTGAGCGCGGCGGCCAGTTCCTTGCACGTCTTGCCAACCGCCGGGAAACGGCCGATGTAAGGCACCTGCAAATCGCCGGAGTCCGTGACGACGAGCAGCTTGGGATCATCTTCATCCTCAATGATTTGAAAACTCAACTGGTCGCCAATGGCTACCCGGTATTTGTCATCTAACGGATTGATGCTACCCGCCAAATTTTCCGGCGTAGCGGTGTTGGTGGCCGTATCAGCCGGCAATTTTGCAACCGGGTAAAACAAAAAGAATGCCACCAGGGCAAGGAGACTCAATTCAAAGCCCGGAACAAGTCGGCGTGAAAACTGGCGTGAACAGTGGTTCATTGGGGATGGTAGGTCAGTTGCAGGCCGACAAGGTTTTGGCGGTAGGACTGGTTGGGCAAGTTGGATGCGCGCAGGGTTAGACGATAAATCGCCCCCAGCGTCAGCCGGCGTGTAAGCGTTTGCTGCACGCTCAGTTGGCCGCCATACCAGTCAAAATTTTCGCGCAGATTGCCGGTCACATTGGCGATGCCCTGATCGCCGTGTTCGTAAAACAAGGCGGTGGTGAAGCTCAGGTTCTTGATCATTTTCCAAGTGACGGTGGGCCGGACATACCAGTCTTCGACCAAATCTGACTGGATGCCGAGCTGGACTTCGTGGCCGGCTTCCAGCGAGTAGCTCAATGATTCGCGGGGTTGGTGCGATAAAATCACACTGCCATACCAGGAGTTTTCGTTGCCGGTCTGGACCGTGGTGCTGTCGTTCTGAAATTGATAAGTCGTGAAGCCCCCATGAAACGTGGCTGTGAATGCCTGACCGGGCCGGAACACTGCGTAGGCGCCGGCGGTGTAGGCACTATTGCCGTTCAATACGGCCTGCTGGTAGGAGGTGAACGACGCCGTGGCTTCGGCGCCAACGGTCAGATGCGAACTCATGCGCATACCGATGCGGCTGTTCAGCATTTCAGACGAATGATTGAGGCTGCTGAACTGGCTGCTGGTCGCCAGGATGTTCTGGTGATCGTAACCCAGAGTCAAAATGAGCTGGTTCATGTCCCAAGAGCCGGAGAGGCCGGTGGTGTTGCGGAATGTGCCGTAACTGGCGGTGTTCGCCGTGTCCGGGCTTTGGGCCGAATCCTGACTGTAGCTGATCCAGTCGTGGAAGTTAAAATCGAAATCTTTGACGCCCAAGTCAAATGAAAGCCCTGTGCCCGATGCCGAATTCAAGGCCAGCGAACTCAGGCCGGGATGGTTCAAATACCAGTCGTAGCCGATGGTTATGTCCACGAACAAAAGGTTGCGCTGCGTGAGCGGATAGCTGGCCGTGAGGCCGACCGCCGGCTTGACAATAAAATCATTTATAGTGTTCGTGCGGGAAAGATTCACGTTGTCGTTCCAGTCGAGACCCAACGATGGTAGCACCAGCATCGTAAAATCCCCGTTCTTGAAAGTGTAGTCCTGCATTTGCCCGGATGCCATCTGCGTGGCGTGTGCTGACGCCGCTGAGTCGCCGGCTTGGGCATTTCGTAAAGCCTCCTGCGCCGAAGACGAAAGCGCCGTTAGCAACAAAAGCGTGGCCAGCCACTGACCGTAGCGTGTGGCAAGACCGGGGTTATTTCCAACCAATGACAGCACGTCCATCCAGGCTGTTTTCGCCCGAACCGACAGGTGATTAGCGGTCTGTTGCATAAGTTTTGTCTGATTCTCCTCTGAATGCGCCTCCAGCGGAAGCACAATCCTTGCCGATTACCGCAGTTTGGGCTTTAATTCGCCCACCGTCGATTACGGCTGCTGGCAGGAGATTTTGTTGCCCAGCATCAGGTTTCTTCGTTGTAAATCCTTTAAAATTTCCACACCACCGTTGATTTTGCTGGCGACTGCCCCCATGACCTTCGGGGCGGCTGGTTCATTTTTTGCAGAATCAAGGCAAACGCCGGCTTCGCGTGAAGAATAGCCTTTGGCGGGTTCCTTTGTGCGTAGCGGCAAATCCTCGACTTTGATGCTCGACTTGCGCCACTGTCCGGGGCTTACGCCGAAGCGCCGCTTAAAGCAGGTGTTGAATAGGCCGAGATGGTTGAACCCGCATTGCTCCGCGACATGAATGATTTTGGCATTGCCATCGCGCAATAGCGAAACCGCCTTTAACAGGCGCATCTCCATGCGCAAAGACGCCACAGAGACGCCAAAATGCTGGTGAAACAGACGATTCAAATGGCGGCGGCTGCAACTGAACCGGCTCGCGAGTTCGCCCACGGAAAGGTTGATAAGATCGGACGCGGACAGTTTTTCAAATACCTGCGCGACGTGGTCTTCCGTGCTGGCGGGATTGCCGCTTTGCGACTGGATTGCCTTGAATTCTGCGGATAAGACGCTGGCGGCAATCCGGATCAACTGGCCGCGATGGTCCAGGTCAAATTCCGCCGGCACCAGTGGGAGCAGTTGTTGGCATTCCACCGCCAATGGGTTGCTGGCGGAAAGAGTTTTGGTGGCCTTCAGGTTTTCAGCAAGCTGGTGAAGCCGGCTAATCTCACTGCTGGCAAACAGCGGCAGCAGGTTTTCAAAGCCGACCGAAAAAATCCAAAACGCACATTTGCCCTTCGCATCGAACGCGCTCAATTTTCCGCCGGTAATGCCGTTAAAAACCAGCACGTCGCCGGAAAGAAGCCGATGAGTGGCCCTGGTTGAGGTGAATTTGCCCGGGCCGCTCTTGCAAAAAACAAAGTTCAACGCATCCCCTTTGAAATCAAGCTCTTCCGGGGGCTGCAGGCGTATCAAACGCAGGGACAAATGATCAGGCGGATTCAATCAATGGCTCAGGTATCCAATGGCTCGGTGGCACGCTCGAAACAGCGCTTTTTTATGGAGGGAGTTGATTTCAATGATTTTTCTGTTTTGACCAGATTCTGATTTATTTTATAAACTCGTTTAACCCCTTATCCACTTATGGCCATTAGGCCATTAGGTTGCTCACTGCCTGTGAGCTAAACCACCTCAAGACCCAATAGTTATCTCAACATTTTTGTACCCCAAATTCACAATAGACACAAGTGAATTGAATGGTTTCACTTACCTTGGTTGTTTCTCAATTTGCCTACCACTCAATCAAGTTTGGCGCATTCTACCCTGTGTATTTTTTCGGGACACGGTTGACAGAAATGTCTTGAAGAGTTTCACAATGAACCGATCGAAAAGCTGACGTAAATTTTTTTGCTGGCCCAATTTACCCGGCGCTAAAACGGCAAACCGGCCGTTTTTATTGGCGAAGTTGCATTTAATAATCCACAGAGCTTTCGCTGCCGCTGCCGCTTTCAACTTTTATCGCAAACAAAAACATATTGGCAGTCATTATGCAATAGGTCGCATTGATGATGCGGCCTCTTACAAATCAGATTTCCGGTGCCAAGCAGACTTTACTGCGCTTTTTGACTGGTTTAATGGCGCTCACCGCTTCGCCCGCCTTGGCCGATTTCAACATCCCGCTCGCTTGGAACCCCTGCGCGGATTCCACGGTGGCAGGCTACAAAATTTATTTTGGCGGGGCGAGCCACGCTTACACCAACTCGATCGACGTGGGCAACGTGACGAACACGGTCATCAACGGGCTGGCTGAAAACACACCCTACTATTTTGCCGCGACGACCTACGATGCTTCCGGCGTGGAAAGCGATTTCTCCAATGAAGCCGCCTATGTCGCGACCAATTCCATCGTTTCGACCAAGCCGACTTATCAGAGCCCGACGCTAGATCCGTTAAGCAATCTGATCATCAATGAAAATGGCAGTGCGCAAAGCATTGTTTTAAGCGGCATCAGCCTTGGCAGTGGCACGAAACTGAACGTCACGGCGGTTTCCAGCAATCCATCGCTCATTGCCAATCCCACGGTGAGCTACACCAGTCCGGCGACCGCCGGCACGCTCACTTTGGTGCCCGCAGTCAACGTCAAAGGCAGCGCTGTCATTACGGTTACGGTGGATAACGGAATGCCGCAAAGCAACCTGGTGACATGCAGTTTCATCGTCACCGTGGCGGCGGTGAATCAGGCCCCGACGCTGGATCCGATTGCCAATATATCTCTGCCTTACAATGCCGGCGCTCAAACCGTTAGTCTGACCGGCATTTCGTCGGGTGCTGCTGGTGAAAATCAGAACCTCAAAATCACCGCCGTCAGCAGTAATGTTAAAGTGGCCGGTTCGCTCAAGATCAGCTACGTCAGCCCGAATAGCACCGGCTCGTTGAGCCTCAAGCCCGCGGCCAATGCCAGCGGCGTGGCAACCATCACCGTTACCATCAACGACGGCGGGGCCTCCAACAACATTACCACGCGCAATTTCACCGTTTCGGTTGCTCCCAAAGCCACTACTTCCCTACGGCCAATCCTTTTGGGAGCGCTAACCAATCGCTATACATTACCTGGTAAAATGATTACTTTTAGCACCAAGGCCACCGGCATAGCACCTTTGAAATATCAATGGCAGCACAACGGCACAAACATCCCGGGCGCCACCGGTGCAACTCTGACACTGAAGAATGTCACGGCCAAGCAAGCAGGGCTTTATAATGTAACTGTTTCCAACAGTGCTGGTAGCACCAATAGTTCCCCCGCGACGCTGGTGATATATGCCACAACCGCAGCCACGCTGGAATCTGCGGGCATGGTCAACGGCCAATTTGCTTTCAACGTCAATGGCGTGCCGGGTTATCAATATGTCGTGCAAGCCTCCTCTGATCTGGCGAAATGGACCGCCGTGGAGACCAATACCGCACCCTTCACATTTTTAGATGGCAGCGCTTCGGAAATCGGCAAACGCTTCTACCGTACGGTGAGCGTGCCTTGAAATGAAAAAATTTTACAACGGTTTAAATTAGTTCCAAATCGTTCGCATCTAGTTTCACCGCCGCCGCTTGGCTGATGAAATCCAGCCGCAGCAAAACCGTGGTCAGACCGTAGCGCTTTTCCACCCAGCCTTCTACGCCGCGCAGCGGGCCGGCCTTGATTTTGACCCGTTGTCCCACGCCGATGGCCGGCGCGAGGCGGATTTCCAGATTGTTTTCCAGTGCCAGCCGGATTTCCGCCAACTGTCGGGTAAACAGTTCCTGATCGGAAATTTCCAGCAGCGCGGCCAGATGATGGCTTTGCAGGGCCTTGCCGCGCTTTTCGGCGGGAAGCTGGAGAAAAACATAGCCTGGAAACAATGGCTTCTGGAACACTACGGTTTTGCCGCGATACTTGTGTGCCGACGGATAGCAGGGCAGGCTCGCGGCGATTTTTTCCCGCTCGCAAAATTGCAGCAGTTTTTTCTCGCAGCGCGGGCGCGTGTGGGCGACGTGCCAGAAAAGTTGGCTCACACCATCAGCTTGTTGTTCCGAGTGCGGGAGTCAAGCCCCGGAGTGAGGCTCCGCCGCTTATTTGCTTTTGGCTGCGAATAATCTGTTGTATAAACCGGAAAATTATCAAAGGCAAAAATGAGCAAAGCTGGCTTGATACTGCTGGTCGATGACGACGAGCAGATTCGTTTTCTGTTTTCAACTTTTCTCCGGCGGGAAGGCTACGAGGTAATTGAAGCCGGCACCGGCCAGAAGGGCCTTCAATTTGCCCAGACGCGCCGGCCGGATCTGGTGCTGCTGGATGTCGGGCTGCCGGACATGAGCGGCGTGGAAGTCTGCCGGCAGATCAAAACCGACCCCGCGTTGAAGGATGTTTTTGTCGCATTCTGTTCCGGTGAAGCCACGAGCGACGAGCACAAGGTCAGCGGTTTCCAGACCGGCGCAGACGAATATCTGGTCAAGCCGTTCGGTTTGCAGGAGCTGTCGGCGCGTGTGCAGACGCTGCTGCGCCTGCGCAACACCACCGCCGCGCTGCGTGCCAGCGAGGAACATCATCGCAAGCTGATCGACATTCTGCCGGACGCGGTCTGTTTGATTCATCCGAATGGCCGGCTGCTGGCCGGAAATTTTCAGGCGGCGACCATGCTTGGGCTGGCCAATACGGAAGAGCTGCTCCAAAAAACAATTTATGAGTTTACGCCCGCTGAGGAACACCGGCGCATCGCGGCAGACATAGCCAATGCTTTAAAAACCGGTATCATCCGCAATGCCGAGTATGGCATGCTTAAAAAGGACGGTACGGTGTTCCGCGTGGAATTGAGCGCCACCGTCTCGCTGGGCATCAGCAATCAGCCGGCGGGGCTGTTGAGCGTGGTGCGTGACGTCACCGAACGCCAGCAGGCGCAGGAAGCCCTGCGCGCCAGCGAGGAACGATTCCGACAGCTTGCAAATCACATCCGGGAAGTTTTCTGGATGGCCACCGGCGATCGGGAGAAAATAATTTACGTCAGCCCGGCTTATGAAGAAATCTGGGGACAAACCTGCGCCAGTCTTTACTCCGCTCCGCGTAACTGGACTGATGCCATCCATCCCGACGACCGCCACCGGGTTTTGGAAAGCATCAGCACCAAGCAGACAACCGGTGAATACGACGAAACCTACCGCGTCATCCGACCCGATGGCTCCATCCGATGGATTCAAGACCGCGCGTTTCCCATCCATGACCCGGCGGGAAAAATTTACCGCATCGTCGGTATTGCTGACGACATCACCAAACGCAAGCAGGCCTGGGATGCGCTCGGCGAAAGCGAGGCCCGCAAGCGCGCCATCATGCAGGCGGCGTTGGACGGCATCATCACGATTGACCATGAAGGGCGGATGTTGGAATTGAATCCGGCAGCGGAAAAAATCTTCGCCCATAGCCGCACGAAATTAATCGGTGAAAATGTCATGGGCATTGTGCCGCCGTCTTTTCGCGCCTGGTTCCAAAACGGATTGGATAACTGCTTTACCGGCGACAAGGGGCCCACGCAGGGCAGCCGTATTGAGATGCCCGCGCTACGGGCGGACGGCAGCAGCTTTTCCGCCGAGTTCACCATCACGCGCATCCGGCTGCCGGGGCATCCAATGTTCACGGTTTACATCCGCGACATTACGCAGCACAAGCGCGCCGAGGCTGAGCTGCGGGCGCTGCCGCAACGCATCATCAAGGCGCAGGAAGCCGAGCGCTCGCGCATTGCGCAGGAACTGCACGACGGTATCAACCAGCTCATCGCCTCGGTGAAAATGCGGCTGCGTAAAGTCGAGGGCAGCCTGCCCAACCTCAAGCCTGCCGCGCGCGAAATTTTGCATCGTTGTGACCGGCTGTTAATCAAAGTTCTGGAGGAGAACCGCCGGATTGCCCACAATTTACGGCCCACGGATCTGGACAATTTAGGACTGGCCGCCGCCTGCAGCAGTTTTTGTGGCGACGTGCAATTGCGAACCAATTTGCAGTTCCAGTGCCGGCTTGTCCCGGCGACGCAACGTTTCTCACCGTTGGTGGAGTTGCATTTGTTTCGCATTGTTCAGGAGGCCGTCAACAATATCGAGAAACATGCCAAAGCCAAAATCGTCCGGCTGCAAATCCGGCTCGACGGCGATGTTGTGGCACTGAAAATTCAAGATGATGGCCAAGGTTTCGACCCAAAAACGGTAAAGGCCGCAAAAAAAATGCGGCATGGCCTGGGGCTGACCAACATGCGCGAACGTGCGTTGGCCGTGGGTGGCACTTATGAAATCAAGTCCCGCCCCGGGCATGGCACTGTCATCAGGGTGCGCGTACCGATGACTGTTTCGCAACGGAGTTCAATTCCGAAGCGGGAGCGGGCGGGGGAGCATTAGGCTAGGGCGTTTAATTCGCGCTGCCTTCCACCCAGCAAACCGCATAGCGGACCAAGGCATTGCCGCTGGTCAGTTTAAGTTTCTGGCGGATGTTGTTGCTATGCTTGTTGACTTCGGTAACCGACAGGTCCAAAGCACCGGAAATTTCCGGCGGGCTTTTTCCCTGGCCGAGCAGTTCCAAAATTTCCAGTTCGGAATCCGTAAGCAAATCCAGTTCCGTGGCCTCGCTGGCCGCCGCCGTTCGGGATGTTTCCCCGGCGAAAACATCTTCGGTAACGTAGATATGTCCGTCCAGCACGTCGCGGATCGCGTGGATAATTTCCTGCGGATCCTCTTGTTTCATGATATAACCGTCGCCGCCGGCGCGCAGCACGCGCTGGGCATAAAGCGCCTCGTCGAACATCGAGACAACCAAAATCTTCACGGGGATTTTTGCCACGCGGATTTCTTTGATGAGTTCCAGTCCGCTTTTGCCTGGCAACCCCAAATCCACCACAGCGAGATCAGGCTTGAGCTTGGTAATTGATTTCAGGCCCAGCTTGGCATCACCAGCTTCGCCGCATACAGTCATGTCTTGTTCCGCGTTGAGCAGTTTCGCCAGACCGTCGCGAAAAACGGGATGGTCTTCCACCAGAAAGATTCGCCGCTTTTGTCCGGAGGTTTTTTTTGCGATTTTGGCCATAGTGCTTGACACTGTAAAAATTCTAGCCCGCGCCTTTCGGCGCACAAGGCAATTGACAGCGATGGCAAAACAATTTTCGCATCGGTTTGCTCTGGTGCCATCGGTGATTCAAGCTGATTTTTGTGCTTAGCCAGTCAATTTTAGTCCTACCGCCGACCGCTGCGATGTCCGCATACTGACATCGCATGTCTCAAAGTCGCATAGATGCCGTATCCGCCACCGCCTACTATTTTACAAGCATCCGTTAGTAAAAATTTGTAATAGTTGTGGAAAAGATTTCCGAGTCGCAAGCCCGAACCATTTTGTTGGTAGACGATAATGTTGATACACGTCTCCTAACCAAAATGTTTCTCAGCAATTTTGGTTACGAGGTTGACTCGGCTGATTCCGCCGGGGAAGCCCTGTTGCGCTTCAATCCAGGCCAGCATGCGCTCGTCCTTACGGACAACTCGATGCCAGGCATGACCGGCGGTGAAATGGCCCAGATAATCAAATCTCGCTCCCCGGCCACGCCCGTAGTCATGTGTAGTGGCAACCCGCCCAAGGATTGCTCCGCGATTGACGTTGTCATCCGGAAGCCAACCTACCTGCTTGCCATCAAGGACGCCATTGACCGCCTGCTGGTCGTTAAATAATTTCGCTTGCGGATTCACCAGCCGAACCCACCTTACGTCGCTGCTAATTCTTGTTGGCAGACGATTTGCTGACAGAGCCGTTACGGTTTTAGGCTTACTATAAAATAAGCGGAGCCGCCATGCGATGAATGTACAAGCACCATTTGGTATTGTGACTGGCTGCCACGCCGGTGACAAATTCATGGTGCAGGCCACGCTTGCCAGTCTCCGGCATTTCTGCCCGCAAGTGCCATTATGCCTGACCGTGGATGGTGACGTGGATGTTTCGGATTTAGAGCGCGAATACCATCCTATCATCCTGCGCATTCGCGACCTGCCCTCGGCGGAAATGCGACAGACCCTCGGCGCGAGTTTCCACGCCAAGCACGCGGCGATGTGGGCGGGGCCGTTTGAGTTTTACCTCTGGCTGGATTCCGATGCCATCGCCTGGGGCGACGTCACCCCGCAAATCCGCACCGACCTCGACTTCCAAATTTTATGGAATGAAATTTCAGTTCCCGCCGACGCCTGCGAAATCCCCGGCTGGCTGCCGCATTTTTATTTCGACCCCGAAAAGCTGCATCAGTTCGATTCCGATTTTGACTGGCGCGGGCAGCCTTATTTTTGTGCCGGCGCTTTTGCCGCGCGGCGCAACGCCATCGCCTTCGAGCATTACTGCGAGATCAAAAAACTGGCCGAAATGGATGCCGGCCCATTCTCGTGGGGCGACATGGGTATGTTGAATTACCTCGTCCATTCGCTCGCTCAGCGCGGAAAGTTGAAGACCGGCCTCGCAGATTTGCAGCACATTCCCGACCACCACGGTTCGGCGGAATTCGAGCGCGACTGCGCCGGCTGGCAGTTCCCCAAAAACATCCGCCGTCCGCGCATCGGACACTTTTGCGGGCGGAAGCCATTTTTCATGGACCGCAAGGCATATTCGCGGCCATTCACCATTGCCCGCCTCGAACACCATCGCCGGGGGCACGGAGAATTTGGTGCGTGGCTCGCGGTGCTGAATGAAGAACGCCGCGTGCTGGCCACAAAGATTAAACAACGTCTCCGGCGCGCGCAGTGACGGCCATCGCCTTGGAGGAAAATCACCAGAAGCAAACTTCAGCTTCACCGTGGTTGAGCTTTGAGGCGGCGGCGGGTATTTTGCGCAAAATGCCGGAACCGGAAAAATCCATTTCCCAGCTCGACCTGGCCGTGGCTTCCGTCTGGGGCGTGGGCGAGGAACGCGCGCGCCTGCTCGCACGTCTGGAAATTTTCACCGTTGAGGATTTGCTACTCCACAAGCCACGCCGTTTTGAAGATCGCCGGAAATTTCTCCCGGTGCATGATTTGAAGCCGGCCGAAGCCGCCACCGTGCGCGGCAAAATCATCGCCGCCGGCATCAAGCGTTTTCGCGGCGGTTCCCGCGCCATGTTTGAATGCGTCTTTGACGACGGCACGGCGCGACTGCATTGCCGCTGGTGGCAGGCACAGCCCTGGATGCCGGACTGGTATGCGGTCGGACGTGAGTTTCTAATTTTTGGCAAGCTGGAGGAC
>Ga0007882_10001198_pt1 | contig 15270 bp, 13 predicted proteins | sample CryBogCBH12Aug01_FD_71195 | JGI IMG/M metagenome (GOLD analysis project Ga0007882, IMG submission 71195) | Freshwater microbial communities from Crystal Bog, Wisconsin, USA - CBH12Aug09.1 | ecosystem: Environmental > Aquatic > Freshwater > Lake | place: Crystal Bog, Wisconsin, USA | collected... | reverse complement strand
TCACTTATAACGAAGAATACCGAGTTTGCATAAAAATCATGAGCATAGCCCAAGGACAACAAGCAGTAGCGTCAGACATGAACTCGATGGTACCGATCGGAGTACCTTTGCCGTTTTTCGGCAGTGCAACATACCTTCCCGCTGACCACCTCATCCTAGACGGTAGCACCATCGGGGACGCGTCATCGGGATCCACGGCAAGAGCTAATGCCGACACACAGACCTTGTTCACCCTTCTATGGAATTCGATAGCCAATACTGAACTCATTATACAAACATCGGGAGGATCTCCGACAACGAGAGGCGCAAGCGCTTCAGCGGACTTCGCCGCTCACAAGCGCATGCCCTTGCCAGACATGAGGGGATATACCATGGGTGGATATAAGTCAGGCGACGCAAACTTCGGAACGTTAGGCAAACAAGTGGGCGAGGCAACTCACAAACTTGTGGTCGCAGAATTGGCGAGCCATAGACACCGCATATGGGAGCAGATAGGCAGTGCTGGTTCTTATTCAGCCGTCAACATCCCTAGCGTCAATAGCATGCAGTACCTAGACGTTTCCAGCTACGCAAGCACACCTTTGATCGAGAACTCCGGCGGAGACACTCCTCACAACAATATCCAGCCGACCATTACTATCAATTGGATAATCCGATACCGCTATTATGCATAACGACAATACGGAAAAAAGAATAGAGGCGATCGAATCCGAGATCAGACAGATCAAGGAAAATCACTTGGCTCACATCAAGGAGGTCTTGGCGATAATCAAAACAAACCAGGACTGGATCATGCGTTTCTTCTGGATACTTATCTCCGCCTCGGTCGCAGGACTCATTACCGGAATTATTAATATATTTATAAAATCATGAATGACAAACAAATAGCTACCGGCGCTCTCATATCTCCGCCTGACTACAGAGACGGTTATGCCGCCATGGCGGTGGCGGAGCAGATATCAGCACAGATTATCCTTCCGGCATCATACAAGGCTCCGCTTGCAGCTCCTATGATGCAGGCCTTGGAGCCTGCATGTGTCTCGCACAGCGTGGTAGACCTCCTCAAGCTCTACTGGTTCAGGAAGACTGGAAAAATGATAGATTTTTCTCCACGTTTTCTTGATACTTTGGCAAAGCGCTTTGATGGTCAAGATCGTTCCACAGGTGGGACAAATCCGCGACTCGTATTCAAGCTTGCCGTTCAGTATGGATGTGCCACGACGGTGACGCTACCGAATGACACATCTCTTTCAGTTCCAGAGTACCGTGATGATAGCAAGCTAACGCCCGAGGTATTCGCCGAAGCTGCTCACTACAAGATTCCTGGATATGTCTCGATACCCTTGGATTTTACTGGAACCAGGCAGGCTATATACCTCTATGGAGGCATATCGGCGCTTTTCCAGATCGGAGACGAACTCTGGACGCCGTCGTGGGCGGACAAAGATATCGACCCTCTACGAACGCCGAAAACTATAGTCTCCGGACACCAGATGACTCCGTTCGGTTGGGAAGACGACACCTACAACGACCTTCAGAACGAGTGGAGCTCGTCATGGGCGAATTACGGACGAGCGAAGTACGATCCAAAGGCGTGGTTACCATACATCATCGAGCAATGGGCTGTGGCTGAGATACCGCCGGATGTCCAGGACTTCCTCAAAGCCCTGCCATCACCATCGGCCTTCCATTGTTCATGGCAGAACGATCTCGTCCTGGGCGATGTGAACGACGACGTGAAATTCGCTCAGATTGCCTACATGATACTCGGATTCTTGGCGCCCGTACCTGCTGAGGAGCTCGGCATCTTCGGTCCGAAGACGGCTGCTGCGAATGCCAAGTATCAACAAGCTCATCGCATACAGCCTTCGCCGAACCATATCGGTCCGCAGACGAGAGCGGCCCTCAATGCGGAGTTTGCCATTTAATAATTAACGTCGAAAACAATGAACACAATATTCACATCAGCATCGAAAGTAGTATTCATCCTCATGACTCTGGCAACGATTGCCGGTCTTTTCTTGGGGAAGGTGGACCCCAAGGATTTCATGATCCTGGCCTCAATGGCGTTCTCGTTCTACTTTGCAAGCAAGGGGGAGACGAGCCAACCGTTTGCGGGGAAGTAATTATCAGCTGGTAAAATTATCTCAAAACAACTTGGATTAATAACCCGAGTCGGCGTTTTTATGTTTGTGTTTATTTGCTAAATATGACAAAATATGACACATGCTTATACCGCTATCATGACTGAACAAAAACTGTTAACTGTAAAAGAGGTCGCCGAGCAATTGAGAGTAAGTAGTCGTACGATTATGCGCTATATATACTCAAGGAAATTGCGAGCAACAAAAATGGGTCAGTGGAGAATCACTCCGGAAGATATTGCAAAATTTCTTAAGGATAATAGCAATAAATAAATTATGACTAAAGAAGCTAAAGCACGAATAAAAATTAACAAATTACTCGAGGAGGCTGGATGGCGTTTTGAGGATACAAAAACAGGAAAAGCTAATATCCAGCTTGAGCCAAACATTAAATACGCAGAACTTGGAGATGATTTCGAAAATGAAAAGCACGGATTCATAGATTTCTTGTTGCTTGATAAGGATGGTCGCGCTCTGGTCGTGGTTGAGGCTAAAAAGGAATCTGTCGACCCATTATCCGCCAAGGAACAAGCAAGAAACTACGCCCGTAATGCCGGAGCTCGATTTGTGATCCTTTCGAATGGAAATATTCACTATTTCTGGGACACAAAACATGGTAATCCGGATACAATTTCGCGATTTCCAACACAAGAGTCAATAACTCAATACGAAAAATACACGCCAAATCCAGAGGAGCTTGCTTATTCACCAGTAGACGAGAATTACATAGTGACGACGCAGATGCCAGACTACGCCAATGATCCAGTATTTAAAAATGAAACCTCAAGAGCTTTTTTCTTGAAAACTAATAATCTTAAGCAACTTCGTCCATATCAGGTTCAAGCTATCAAGGCCCTGCAAGAGGCAGCCCTTAGAGGAAATCAGCGTTTTCTGTTTGAAATGGCGACTGGAACGGGTAAAACTCTTATATCCGCAGCTGTAATTAAGCTCTTTCTCAAATCCGGAAATGCTAGAAGAGTGCTATTCCTTGTTGATCGACTTGAGCTTGAGGATCAGGCTCAAAAGGCTTTTGCGCATTATCTCGGCAAGGACTTTCGAAGCGTTATTTATAAAGACAATAAAGATCATTGGCAGAATGCAAGCATCGTTGTTTCTACTATACAGACTTTTCTTGCCGGGGATCGATATAAAAAAGATTTCTCGCCAACAGATTTTGAATTGGTTATTTCAGATGAAGCCCATCGCTCCATAGGAGGTAATAGTCGAGCGGTATTTGAATATTTTGTTGGATATAAACTCGGTTTGACTGCAACACCAAAGGACTACCTCCGCGGATTTGACACCGAAGGCGCAGATACGCAAAGAGAGTACGAAAGACGCGTTCTTCTGAGCACATATAAAACATTCGGATGTGAATCTGGCGAACCAACGTTCCGTTATGATCTTGTTGCTGGAGTGAACGATGGGTTTTTGATTAATCCTGTGATCGTTGATGCACGAACTGAGATTACAACGGAACTTTTGTCTGAAAAGGGTTATGCTGTCCACACCACAACAGAGGAAGGAGAAAGCGTTGATAAGGTTTTTGATGAAAGGCATTACGAGCGCAAGTTTTTCAATGAAGAGACAAATATCGCTATGTGTAAGGCGTTAATCGACAATGGACTATTTGATCCCGTCGCACAAAAATATGGTGTACAGCTTTTTGGAAAATCAATTGTCTTTTGCGTATCTCAAAAACATGCTGCAAGAGTCACCAATATACTAAATAGGATGGCCTTTGAAAAGTGGCCTGATCAATATGGGGAATCTGATTTTGCAATGCAAGTTACTTCCCAGGTTCAAAACGCTCAGCAGATGACAATCAACTTTGCCAATAATCGGCTCGGAGGATTGGTGAAAAAACCTGAAGGGTATGACACGAACAAAACACGCATAGCCGTAACTGTTGGCATGATGACCACCGGATACGATTGCCAGGATATATTGAATATAGCCCTTATGCGGCCAGTCTTTAGTCCGGCGGACTTTGTCCAGATCAAGGGTCGTGGTACTAGAAAATGGCTTTTTGAATTTAAGGACTACTCGAATAATGACACAATCGCAATTCCAAAAGACAAATTTAAGTTTTTTGACTTCTTTGCCACATGTGAATATTTCGAGAACGAATTCCCATATGATGAAAAGATTAAGCTCCCGACAATCAAGAAGATCACTGAGACTACCGACGCTGGATCAAATGTGCCAAGTCAAGGTGAATTCGTTGATGAAAATGGAACTAAAATCTTCAATGGCCCTGTGGATTTGGCAACAGCTGATGATTTAGCCTCGATCTCGGAAACACCTGTAGGTTCTGAGGGGATGCGTATTGATCGAGAAGGCTTCAAGCGTGCAGTCGAGGAAGATATAATCGGAAACAAGAAACTCAAGAATATGTGGGATAACGGTGATACTGATGAGGCTGAGGATTTTGCTAAAAAACATGTTTTTGATAAGCCGAAGTACTTTCTGAATCTAGACAAGATCAGAAAGATCTTTGGCGTAGATCGCAGAATTACAGTCAAGGAATTTTTACAGGTTGCATTTGGAGACAAGGATACATTTGAGATGAAGGACGATCTATTGGAATCAGAATGGCAGAAATTCATGGATATCTACAATGTGGATCAAGAGCATTACCAGCCGGCAAAGAATTTCTTTAAGGCTTACATTGTCGATGAGGAGGTTCGTGACATTGTCAAACGAAATCAGCCGGCAGAATTCTACCATTGTCCTTCATTTGACTTCGAGGACTATAAGAAGCTTAATGGATACAGGACGATCGTACCGCAGTATGTTCGTGATTATGCGTATCAACTTACAAATTTATAATTTATGACCACAGACACCAAAAAACATATAGATTCAGCACGCCAAGTGCTTGTTGGCGTTGTTCCAAACCCAACATCACAAATTGATCAGATAACCAATGCTCTGATTTACAAGTTCATGGATGACATGGATCAGGCAGCGATTAAAACTGGTGGTGATGCATCATTTTTCGTTGGTGATCTTGAGCGATATGCATGGACACGGCTTATGGATACTCGAATGGGGAATCAGGAACGTATGAATCTCTATTCCGAGGCGTTGATCAAATTCTCACAAGCCAAACAGTTGCCAGAACTATTTCGTGGAATATTTAAGTCTGCTTTTTTACCATACCGTTCGCCTGAAACACTTGGATTATTTTTGAAAGAAATCGACTATTTTGATTACTCTCATCCTGAAGAACTAGGTAATGCTTACGAGTATTTACTGTCGATTATGTCAAGTCAGGGAGACGCAGGCCAGTTCCGAACCCCACGACACATTATTGATTTTATCGTTGATGTAGTGAATCCGACCAAAAATGATAAAGTGCTTGACCCTGCTTGTGGAACTGGTGGCTTCTTGGTTAGCTCATACAAACATATTTTGAAACAGCATGATGGTATTGACGATCCAGAAAAAAAGGAAAAAGCTCTTACACCTGAAGAACGCAAGAAGCTAATGGCTAATTTTGATGGCTATGATATTGACCCGACTATGGTGCGCATTGCTCAGGTCAATATGTATCTGCATCAATTCAAGAATCCGAAGATATTTCAATACGATTCTCTGTCGAGCGAAGAAAGATGGAACGACAAATTTGATGTTATTCTTGCCAATCCGCCGTTTATGTCACCGAAGGGAGGAATTAAGCCGCATAGTAAATTTAGTATCCCCTCAAGTCGCAGTGAGGTCTTGTTTGTAGATTACATTATGAATCATCTTAGACCAAAAGGACGTGCAGGAATTATTGTGCCAGAAGGTATTGTTTTTCAGCAAGGAAATGCATATAAACAACTTCGTAAAAATTTAGTTGAAGATGGTTTGTATGCGATAGTTTCGCTTCCGTCCGGAATATTTAATCCGTATGCTGGTGTAAAGACAAGCATACTACTTTTTGATAATAATCTTTCAAAGCAAAATAAGGATATGTTATTTGTAAAAATTGAGAATGATGGCTTTGATCTAGGGGCTCAACGAAGACCAATCGACAAGAATGATCTACCGTCTGCTTTTACTATCCTTACCAAGTGGAAAACTGGAGAAAAAGTTGATAGCAATATAGCAACTTACGTGGAGAAGAAATTAATAGCAGAAAATGGCGAATACAATCTTTCAGTTGATCGTTATCAAATCGTCGCTGACCACACCAACACAAAGTGGTCTACATATAAATTAAAACAACTGGAAGAATCAGGTGATATAACTCTTGGTCGGGGGCAAGTTATATCAAAAAAGGATCTAGAAGCTGATCCTGGCATATATCCCGTCTACTCATCATCCGCTCAAGGTAATGGTGAATTTGGACAATATGGAAAATATATGTTTGACGAGGAACTTATAACTTGGTCAGTTGATGGTGGTGGTCGTTTCTTCTGGAGACCGAGACATAAATTCTCAGTTACGAATGTTAGTGGATGGCTACGCATTAATAGCCATGAAAAAATTGATTGTAAATATTTATTTAGAATTCTTGATTCGGAGTGGCAAAAGAAAAGTTTTGATTATGTAGCCAAGGCACACCCAAGTGTGATTAGGGAAATGTATGACATACCAATACCACCACTTGATGTGCAAAAAAGTATCGTAGAAAAACTCGACAATTTTCAGAATATAATTGACGGTGGAAGATTGATAACTAAGAATTGGAAAACGATAATCGAAATCAACCCGAAATGGAAACAGGTTAAATTAGGAGACATTTGTAATTTCGAGAATGGAAAAGCACATGAAGAGTTCATAAAGCAGCATGGTAAATATGTGGTTGTCAATTCAAAATTTATTGCATCTAGCGGAGTGACGAGGAAATACTCTGACAAGTTTTTGAGTCCGCTTAGGATCAATGATGTTGTCATGGTAATGAGTGATGTTCCAAAGGGCGGCGCACTAGCAAAGTGTTTTATTGTGGATAAAGACGAAACATATACCCTGAATCAACGTATTGGTTTATTTAGACCGAAAGATAAAAATGTATTGGACTCGGGTTTCCTGTATTTACAGTTAAATCGAAATCCATATTTATTAAAATATGACAATCATCAGAGTCAAACAAACCTCAGAAAGAACGAGATCCTAGATTGCCCATTTTTTATTCCTGATATTAATGAACAAAAGAAAATTGTAAACCAAGTCAACGACGAAAAGGAGTTGGTAGAAGCATCTAGAAGGCTTATAGATATTTACGAGCAAAAAGTTAAGAATGAAATAGCACTTCTGTGGGGTAAAGGACAAGATTAATATTTATGTTAGAAACAAAATTACAAGAATTCCTCGATAAAGAAATCAACCTGAGTCAGGCGCGTATATCTCAGGGATCTAAAAGTCATTCATATATTAGAAACCTGCTAGCAAACAAACGTGTAACAGATTCAAGCTTTCCATGGTTGCTAGACGGAGACTTTTTGAGCGGATCTTATGCACGAGGTACAAAACTTCATCCACTGGATGATATAGATATCATGATCGTGCTTGATGGTACAGGACTTATTCCAGTTGGATTAAATTCGACACATTATGTGCGAGGAAACGCAGACGGGAAAAATAGCCCTGTGCATAATCATCTCGGGTTTGATAATTTACTGAATTCACACTCCGTTCTTGAAGCTTTTCAAAAAGCACTCGCGCAATCACATCCAGATTCAATAATTAAGAAGGACGGACAATCAGTAAATGTAAAATTGAAATCATATGACCTCGGAATTGATGTCGTACCATGCTTTCACATAAAGCCGTTTGATACGACGCAACAAGATTTTTATTATATTCCGATGGGTGACAACAGCCCCGGTTGGTTAAAAACAAATCCACAAATCGATGCCGCAATTTCAAAGCGTTTGCACGATAAACACAATCAAAAGTTAAAGAGCATTATTAAATTACTAAAATATTGGAATAGAGAAAAGAATGCTGATCGTATTCGATCTTATCATCTCGAAACAATTGTGTGGTATGTTTTTCATTACCATCCATCTGCTGTGACTTCAATATCTGAAGGTGTTGAATACTTTTTCAAAAATGGCCGTTCATATCTCCAAAATTCATTAAAGGAAGCAACGTTCGGTGATCGCTTTGTTGATAGTTATCTATCGTCGCAGGACAGACAAGCGTCGCTGACTTCATTTGATGCTGCTCAGACAGCTATCCGAAATGCTGGGTTAGTAACGCCAATATATGGCTGGAAGAAAGTTTTTGGCGACAAATTTGGAAATAATTATGCAGCTTGATAAACAGAAAAACTTAATACACTACGCTGAGGAAACCGCCTATTCTTCAAAAGGTCACTTCAAAACAGCTGATGCCTCAAAGATGTCTCTGCGTCTTTATATCCTGGTTCCAATTGTGCTCTCAATAATTTTAATTATATTTACTACAATGCCGGAATTGTTGAGCAGAGTTTTGAACTGCATCAGTATGATTTTTGCTATTCTTGCTCTTGCTTCACCTATGGTAAATAATCAGGATCAGGCATGCAAACGAACAGATGAACATATGGCGTTAGGTAATGAATACTTGGAGCTTCATAAAGAAATACGGAATTTGGCAACAGAGGAAAATATTTCGAAAGAGCAACTCGATTCGATCACAAAAAGAATCTCTGAACTAGACAAAAGGAGCAGGGAACTTCATATTAGTTTTGCTGGACGACTCTGGTCAAAGTTACGTATTCGTAAGGAGATGGATTTGGATTGGATTTATAAAATTAACACCTAAAATTAGTTCAAATATTTATGGCATTAGAAGATAAAGACCCATCGGAAATAATTGAGATTGCAGAAATTGCTGAGAATCAGGGTATTGATATTGAAGAAGCTGAGCATGTGAAAGAGATAATGGATGAGGAGGGGGTGGACGAAGATGATGCCACTGAATTAGCTGAAGCTGGTCTATAAGGATATAAGGAAGGCTCCCCTATCGTGGGGATATTTTTCTGGATTGCATCAAAATAGGGAAGTGTTAAAATATAGTTATCATGAACACTAAACCAGAAAACAAAACAAATCTTGATGTCATCATTGGTAAAGATGAACTCAATAATGATTTAATTATAAGCGTTCCAAAACTCTCACACTTACTTATTGCCGGCATCCCCGGTTCAGGCAAATCAAATCTTTTACACCGAATCATTACCACGCTTTCTGGCAGTGTTTCTCCAAGTGATCTTAAGTTTATTCTAATTGATTCCAAAAAGACTGAATTGAATGTGTACAATCGTCTTCCACATTTACTCACCCAAGTTATCACAGACGCAAAAAAGGCGGTTCTTGCTATGAAGTGGGCGGGAAAAGAGATGGATAGGAGACTCGACGTACTTCAGTCAGAGGGCATTCGAGATATAGAGGCATATAGTTCCAAAGATCATAAGGAAGATACCATGCCATATATCTTTATAGTTATGGACGGTCTATCAGACATGCTCACTACTTATCCCATAGAGGTTGAAGCTGTAATCGCTCGTCTTACCCAAATGAGTCATAAAGTGGGAATCCATCTTATTCTTTCAACATCGAGAGTGGGAAATAAGATAATAACCGAACCAATTAGATCAGGTATGTCATCTCGCATTTCCTTTAAGCTCCCTACGAGCAACGATTCTGAAAATATTATAGGTATTGAGGGTGCGGAAAAGCTGGAGGTTCCGGCGGAAATCCTTTTTCAATCTGTGAGCATGAAATATCCGATTTGTGCAAAATTGAAAGTTATAACAGAAAATGAAATTGAACAAAATTTGTCTACCATTAAGAAAATTTACAAAGAAGAAGTTCAAAGTTTGATTCATCCTAAATATGCAGAAGATTATTCTGAAAACGATGATTTGTATGAGGACGCCAAAGAAGCTGTCATAGAAGCGGGTAAAGCATCCACATCATATATTCAAAGAAAACTTGGTATAGGCTATTCGAGGGCGGCACAGTTGATGGATATACTTGAGACGAACGGGATTATTGGTCCAGCTAACGGTAGTACTCCAAGAGAGGTACTTCAAAAAGAATAACCATGGCACTCATTAAATGTACAGAATGCGGTCAAGAAATATCCACAGAGGCTCCGATGTGTCCACATTGTGGTAAACCTCAGACGATCCATGTTCCTTCCATGATCACGAATCCAGATGTACCGAAAAAAGAAACCCGGAAGGCACTAACTGGTTTCCTGATACTTGGCATACTTTTTGTTGGATTGTATTTGTGGTCAGGCGGCATACCCACGAGTATTCGACAGAATTTTAATAGGATTCTTCCGCAGCAAATTCAATCACCTGTTCAAAATCAATCTGGGCATCAAGTGCCACTGCAAGAAGTAAAAAATCTAGGCTACGACTTTTATGTTGGCGAAATTGATACGCCCGGGACAACAAATTTAACTGATGATATAAAAAATCAGATCACAAAGATTGCATACAATGGACATTTTCCTTCTAGTCTTCTGAAGACTATACCTATTATTATTCTGAATAACCTTGCTCTAACTGGCGATCAGTACATATCTGTTCCTGCAGGTAATTTGAAGGTGCCTGATCTAAAGCCAGATTTTCTTTCCGAGGGCGGTATATATGTCACATTCACAAATGGTCCGTCCGTCATTTTTATAAATAAGCCCATAATTGCACAGGGTCAATTTACTGAAGTCATGGCACACGAACTCGGGCACGCGATTGGATCTAAGCTTACTGATCAAGACTTGATAAAATTTTATCAGCTTAGAGGCATACCAACTGGCGCTGACAGGCACGGCACAAATTGGAATCTTTCTCCTGAAGAGGACTTCGCTGAAGTTTATAAAAATGTCTATACCGGTATTGACATACGCACTTATTTCGGCGAACTTATTCCGCACATGGGTATTAATTATGCAGATATGGGATCATGCATGCTTACGTATATGAATGCTGAAAGTGCTTATACACCGAAGGCTGACCCGACTAACCCGAGTGCATGGCTCAATCCTCCGAAAGTTGACTACACTATGGTTGCTACAAAAGCCAACGCAGATCCAAAGGTGCAGGCGTGTCGCAAGGACGTTATGTTAAATCAGTCGAGTCACGCATCAGACTGGGCATATGGTATTCCGTACAAGAGCATAGCTAACCAAACGACAAAAGATTTTATATCTTCTATTGTCGAACGTATAAATAAGTGATATTATTTGTTACAATAATGCATTAAATATATGTCTGATCCTAATACAACAGTTACGCAGGACCAATCTCAAAAAACTCAAACACCACCAACTCAAGAGGTGTTGGTGTGCCCAAAATGTGGTTCTACACAGATTCATGTTGATAAGAGAGGTTTTGATGCAGGTAGTGCTTGTTGCGGTGCAATTTTAATTGGGCCTCTTGGCTTATTATGCGGCGCCGATGGAGCTAATAAATTACGACGAACATGCTTGAAATGCAACAAGACTTGGTGACATACAATCTAAAAACAAGAAATATATATTTCGGTTGTCATGGTATTCCAACAAGGTGCCTTAGCATACGAGGAAAGAGGATGAGGATATGTGCCCGATGTCTGGGTGCATCAATTGGTCATTCCGTTTCGCTAGTGCTGTTTTTAATGGGGTACCTGCCATCACTTTGGATTGCATCCGCTTTCATAATTATTATGATGGTAGACTGGTCATTTCAAAAATATCTCGATATCGAATCTACAAATTTTCGAAGACTATTTACAGGTATAGCAGGCGGAATAGGTGTAGGAACAATAATCTGGACTGCCTTCAGTTTGGTCGAACACTTTATTTTTTCCTAGGGCTTTTTGGAACAGCTAGGAATTCACCAGAAATTTTCGGTGACCAATATTTTTTATAAATTTTCATCAGAAATTCAGGATTATTACATCTTTTGAGGCATGCCACGTACTCTTTATCAGGTATAATACGGCCGTTAGATTCTAGATAATTTCTTGCATCCCCGAAAACAGACCTAAGAGTCTGATTATCAAATACAAGCATTGAATACTTTCTTTGGTATTCGGTTGCTATCAACCTTTTGTTTTTCAAAGCCTTAACGATCTTGCTGTGGATCTGCTTTCTTACGAAGTTTACTTGTCGCATTGAGCTTAGTGGTATTGATAGTTCCCAGTCAGCAGGATAATAATTATTTCCTGACGAGTAGTTAAAGTCCATGCTGTAACACCATCCGAGTTTTGTTCTCAACCATTCGTACAAAACCCCGTGTGTGCTATTAGTGAGAAGTGTGCCAATGAATATTACGGCAACATGATCCTGAAAATTTTTAGTGTCAATCATACCGCCGACATAATAGATGTATCTATAAACATCGCTAAATATTTCCTTATGATATTTACGCCTCTTCCAGCCGTGAGGGAAATACTTTTCTTTGAGATTATGGTCAGCGGTCTGAATCTTTGATAATTCTTTAGTTACAAATTTATGATTATACCTGCCACCGATGATAATATAGCAACGAGGATCAAAGTACGATTTATGAAAACTCCTCAGCATCTCTACTGACATTGACTTCAGATCAGCATCGTCTCCAATAGTTTGTCTATTTGGAGTAAGATCCTGATATTTCCAATTATTAGCCTTATGGAATTCTAGCTTATTACCATGTGGCCACCATTTACTCTTAGATTTCTCATTGCTAATAATGCTTGCCTCTGTCGATAAATCCTTTTTATATAAGAGGGGATTAAATACGTGACTAAGTAAACCTTTAAAGGCTACCATGAAGAAATCTGCATTTATTTCAAGATCATATGAAGTTGTGGTTGATGTGGTTGTGGCGTTAAAGCTACCACCTTTAAGAGATACATATTTATCGAATTCACCATGTCCTGGAAATATCGACGAACGATTTGTTACCATATGCTCAAGAAAATGAGCGGTACCTGGTAGTATCGAACCTGTGTTATGAATATGACCGACGGGGAAATATATTGTAACAAGAACAAAAGGATCATCCGTTGGTTTGCCATAAATAGTCATACCATTTTTCAATTTTGTAGTCTTGAAGTCTAGAGTGTATTTCATGGTCTAAAGAAATTTATAGCATTATCATTACCTAGTGAGTCGTTGTGTTACGCTCTCCTTAGCGCCTTCGAACTGCACATTTTCCTTACATAATTGTCTTAAGAAATTATATATTTCGTACATGGCATAAGTATCTTCATGGCAATACTTTTTTAGATCAATTATTAATTGATCTTTATTCGTTTCTTTTCCCTTAAGAAATGCGTTCATCCACTGAATTTGTGCCATAGACCCGTTCTGAATAGACAATGATTTATAGGAGCGATCGGATAGAACAGGTAGTACATTCTTAATTGATGCGCTACCCAAAAAATCCTTATCGAAGTACCAACCTTTAGAAAACGGCTCCTTCAAATCAACAATTCTCATGTTGATATCGTCCATAAATCCTTCATATAAAGGAAAGGCTTTACCCATTTCCGTATTCCTACCTTTTTCGAAACTCATATGCCAAGTCAAAATAGTTCCATGTTTTCCTATATCATTCTTTAGTTGGCAAAGAAGAGGTTCAATCGGGTTATTACTGTCAACATGCAAATATTCTTTATGCTCGACCTTTTCAGTCGGAGAATTGAGAATATGTAATGAATATTGAAACGGTACTTGCTGATATGGGCGAGTGCCATTATAAAAAGGGACTGGTCCAGATACAGTTTCGTAATCTAAAAAGTATAGAGGGAACTGAATTGAATGTAAAAAATCGGTAATACTGTTCTTGTCGATTGTCGGCCTATTGTTCTTCGTGACCTCGACTTGCAATGCTTGTCTTTTATTAAGTTCCAGATCATCTGGAATATCAGATATCTTCGATATATGTAGATCCTCTAGTTCTGCTACGAGTTTTGGTCCAAGTGAAGCAAGCTCATATATACTATATTTGTCGACATTGGCCGGTAGAAGCTTCTTGTATATACCCACCCATTCATTAAAAGTCTCTGAGTCTGCCTCAGGATTAACAAACCTCGGTGATGGATCTGGCATAGTATCCCGATCAATTACCTCCAGTGCTTTAGAAATATTTATCTTTGTTTGATCGATTAGATCAAGGACTCGTGTTGTAACATCTTCCCGATTGACAAGCTCATTCGGATCAATCGCTCCAGAACGGATATATTTATTATTTACATGCGCGACAAAAATATTTTTTACAATCAATCCTGATGCTTCCAATACAACAACTTGAAATGCAAGATCAGATATATGCTCATCTTTTACTTTCGTAGATGATTTAACCTCGATCAAATCATATGTATTATTTGCAACTTTATTCAGAATATCTACAATGCATGTAATATTATCTGCTTCAAACCTTCCTTGAAATATTGTCGGTGTTTTATTTAGAAGCGCTTCCTGTGTCCTTTTGGGCAAAGAAGAGTACTCATTAAAATTACTGAAACCTAGTTTAATTGCATTAGGGAACAGTTGTTCCACGTATTTCTCGAATTCATAACCAGCGTCAAATTTTGCCTGTGTTGCTTCATCGATTTCCGGCAATTTTGATTTGTCATGTTTCTTCAGCCACAGCCAAGCTGGGTGCTTTAAATACATCATGTATTCCGATTTAGATAACGTCGCCATGTTCTTAGCAGTATGCATTAAAATTATCAGTTTGTACACTGTTTAAACAATTTTTGCATACAGAATCGGAGAATTGATAATTGTAATTATGTATTGTATTATTGGAATAAAGCTTATGAAATTCCGAAACATTTTATTTGTTGTTGTCTTAGGATTAATCATCACTCCGCAGATTACCTTCGCTGCATGGTGGAATCCGGCCTCATGGGGAATCTTTTCCTTCCTGTTTTCTAGTGCACCAAAATCTCAGACAGTATCGACTTCGACAATCATTCTTGGAAGGTCTGATGTTTCTACGACTACAGATGACCAACCTATAATTTCGACCTCAACAATCGCCACGTCAACTAAACAAAATAACGAGGTAACAACAAAGTCTCTTCCAAAAGTGGTCAAACCAGTTGTAAACGCTCAGATACCTCAACCTGCACTGACTGCCGGTACGTTATGTAATGGCAAATATTACAGCGAATGTCAGTCAGATCAGAGGCTGATTTGTCCTCAGAACGGAAATGCGTAT
>Ga0007882_10001196_pt1 | contig 15277 bp, 9 predicted proteins | sample CryBogCBH12Aug01_FD_71195 | JGI IMG/M metagenome (GOLD analysis project Ga0007882, IMG submission 71195) | Freshwater microbial communities from Crystal Bog, Wisconsin, USA - CBH12Aug09.1 | ecosystem: Environmental > Aquatic > Freshwater > Lake | place: Crystal Bog, Wisconsin, USA | collected... | reverse complement strand
GACCGGGCCCAGCTTTGCCTGACAAATCCTGAGGTACTTCGTATCACCGTTGAGAACATCAAGGAAACTATCCGCCATGAACCGCAATTCCTTATTTATGATGTCTCCCAGAACGACTGCATTGGATTTTGTACCTGCGATAAATGTCAGGCCTTGTCCAAAGCCGAAGGTTCTGAGTCGGGTCCTGTGATCTGGTTTGTCAATCAGGTTGCAGCTGCAATTGAGAAAGAGTTTCCGGATAAATATATCGGGACTTTGGCTTATGTCTATTCGCGGACACCGCCCAAAACCATCCGGCCAGCCAAAAATGTAGTAGTCCGTCTATGCAGCATTGAGTGCTGCTTTTCGCATGACTTTCATTCCTGTGCCATGAACAGTTCATTTCTCAGGGATCTGGAAGCCTGGGGAAAGATTGCCCCGAACATGTATATCTGGGACTATGTGGTGAGCTATGCCGATTACCTCTCCCCGTTTCCAAATTTTAATGTCCTTCAGTCAAATATAAAAGACTTTCAGCGGAACAATGCTATTGGGATCATGGAAGAGGGGGATTTTCAGTCGGATGGCGGGGAATTCGCGGAGCTTAGAGCCTATGTTTTTGCAAAGCTATTTTGGAATCCTGATCTTAACTTTCAGGAATTACTTAACGATTTCTTCTCAGGTTATTACAGCCATTCAAGCGCCTATGTCCGGCAGTACTTTGATCTGGTTCAGGGTCTGGTTACCAGGGATGTTCACCTGACACCAAACATGTCGTGCGAGAACACCTTGTTTACCAATGAATTCATGAACAAATCCCTCGAATTGTTTGAGAAGGCGGAGAAGGTGGCAGATAATGACGAGATTATTAACAGGGTCGAACTAGCGTCCCTTGGCGTTTTGTATATGAAATGCATCCGTAATCCGGTCCTGGCGCGCGAGGATGGAACTTATGAAAAGTTCAGCCGTATCGTGGAACGGGAGAAGGTAATCAATTGGATGGATACCGATTTTCTTCAGAAAACCAGGGCATTTCACCGGATGATTAAGGATGCACATTGAATTTTGCAGGAGAATGGCCCTAAATCCAATTTTAATAAAGCTGAAAGGAAAATACTAAACTTTTATTTAATATTTTCTTTTCAGATACTTGCGGACGCAATGTAATGCAAATGAAATAGCCATGGTTGAAAAATCACAAACCGAAGATGAATATATCTCCATGGCTACTCCATGCGACCTTTAAAAAACAAATTATATACGCCTAAAATAATCGCGCATGCGATTAATCGACTAATTCATTTGATCCTAGGTGATTATAAATATCGGGTATCATATTACGGTGCTTTGTACCTTAAAAATCCGATTTTGCAAAATTATTCCTACAAATATTTCATTTATGAGGTGCAGAGCACCGCGATATTTGTAGCAAACCCATCAATGTACAACCAAAGGTGCAACGCACCGAAATATTTATTTAAAAATTCGGTTACTACCAAAAATCATTTCCAATTAAGGATGAGAACCAGGAAAACTGCAAATAAAAATTTCCATATATTAAGTCAATTTTAAGAAAATTGATTTTCAGAAAAGATTCATGTTGCTCATGTTCGGCTATTCCAGGAAATCCATATCCTCCCTGGTTAGGTTGATATCCACAGATTTCAGGTTCTCTTCAAAATGTGTTAACGAAGAGGTTCCGGGGATCGGCAAAATCCACGGTGACCGGTGCAATAGCCAGGCAATATTAAGCTGTGCTTCCGATACTCCATATTTCTGAGCAATGGTTTTTATCCGGTTGTCCTTTTTATCCAATGAATTGATCAGGGAGAAATAGGGAATCAGCGGAATTCCATGCTGCTCGCAGATATCCAGAACCTCCTCGCCACCCCTGTTTTCACCGTAGTGTGACTTGAACGTGGTACGCTGACCATGTCCATACATATTCTCAACCGTAGCGATCTCACCCATCTTCATTGCCGTTTCCAGCTCTGCGCGATCAACATTGCTAACCCCGACGTGCAAAATCTTACCCTCCTGCTGCAGCTCAAACATCGTATTCATTGATTCTTCAAACGGAACCTCAGACCCCTGCATTACCCTGAAGTGAACAAGAGCTATTTGGTCTACGTGGAGGGTCCGAAGATTATTCTCGATGCTGGTCCGCAATTTTTCCGGACTGTTAAACCCGATCCAGCTTTTATCCGGTTTACGGGCACCCCCGACTTTCGTGCAAATCACCAGTTCTTCCGAATAGGGGTGTAAGGCCTCGAAAATTAACCGGTTAGTAACATCTTCACCGTAATAATCGGCAGTATCTATAAAGTTCACACCCAATTCTACAGCTTGTTTTAATATTTGAAGTGCTTCTGCTCTCCTTGGAGGTTCGCCGTAGATCCCTTCACCCGTGAGGCGCATTGTCCCGTAGCCTAACCGGTTCACCTTTAATGGACTATTACTGTTTCCAGCTATCGTGATGTATTTCATGATCTTCATTGGTATCGTTTTCTTTAAAACATATTTAAATAAAAATTGTTGAGGAGGCTGAAAAATATAAAGATGTGGCTATTAATAATTTCAACTTCTTAGTTTCTCTTTATCAAGCATATATCCAAATCAAATAACCCGATAATGTCCCGCAAATATCGCAGATTAACATAGATTTAAAACGTCGGTCAGCGATAAAAAGCTAGGCATGACGGATGTGGAGGGGAATTAACCTATCCTATCATGTATGTTGTCGGGTTAAGATTTGGGAAACAAAGGATTTACCCATTAATTGCCACTTTCTTCTCCCTGTCAAAAAAGTAAAGGACAATTCCTGTCAGGATTGTTGAAAACCCGATCAGGCTTTCCATCGGGTGCTGAATGTAGGTGAAAACACAGATATACACCCCAAAAATAATGTAGATCACCGGGAAAATATAAAAATAGTTCCCTTTGAAAAGCATAAGATTTTCCTTTGGAATCCTGAATACAGTGGCAACTGCGATTACGCTTATAAATTGCAGAACAAACGAAGCATACACGAAGATTTCGGCAAATCCACCGGAGGCAATGATCACAATAGCAATAAATGCCTGCACCCAAATTGCAATATAGGGGGTTTGGTTCCTCGACTTATCCATGAATTTCCAGAGTTTATGTTCCTGGGCGGTTGCGAAACAAATCCTTGATCCTATCCAAAGATAACCGCTGATGGTTGCAATCAGTTGTGCAGAGATAAAAAAGCAGACCCATTTGGCTCCGGTCGATCCCATAAAGTTATGGGCGGCTAAGGCAGCCACATCTTCCTGATTGGACATCGCCGCAATTGAAGCGTGTTTGAGAAAAACAAAATTGAGCAGGATGTATATACTTGAAACAAAAAGAGTTCCTAATATCAGTGCTTTGGAAAGGTTCTTTTTTGGATTCTTGATTTCTGAAACAATATAAGAAGCTGAATTCCAGCCAGTATAGGCAAAGGAAACGAAGACCAGGGAGAAGGCAAACGAAGGAGTCTGAATCTCTGAAATCCAGGATCTATCCCATTTGAGGGAGGTTTCTCCTTGGGAGGCCATTGATAGTCCGAGAACAATAAGCCCCAGCACAAACAAAACCTTGATAACTGTAAACGCATTTTGAAAATTGCTGCTTGATCTTAAACTGATAGATTGTGAGATGGCTACTAATACAATCACACCGATGGCGAATCCTTTTCCAAGGTCCCACCCAAATATTTGCAAATACTTGCTCATAGCCAATGCTGCCAGTGAGACTGGGGCGGAAAAGCCAACAATAAGAGAGATCCAGCTGCTCAGATAACCCAATACCGGATGAAAAGCCCGGGAAAGAAAAATATAATCTCCCCCGGACTTTTTATAGTAATTTCCTAATTCAGCATAACAAAAGGTTCCAAAAAGAGCCAGAACTCCACCAATAGCCCAAAGTAAAAGGATCGTAAAAGTATTACTCAGATAAGCAACCTGATAACCCAAAGAGGTGAAAATCCCTGTCCCAATCATATTAGAAACCACCAGCGCCGCTGCGGTAGTCCATGAAATCTTTTTCAATACTGTTTATTTAGAGATCAATGGTATTCATTTTTTGGTGGTCCGACAAATAAGTAATAGAAATAATATGGTTCTGTGACGTTTAATATGGGTGAAATAAATTTTGTTTCATTGTTTCCTGGCAATTGGCAACGGGCAGCTGGCAGATTTTGGATAAGAGAAAGTAGCCTTTTTCAGAACAACGTAAGAATATAAGTCAAACAATTACTAGGATTCGTGTTAGCCGCCAGTAGCTAAAAGCTAGCCGCGAATCAATAACTTACAAGTAGTCAGAAAAGCTTAGTTATCCATTCAGATCGTCACAGAGCATTTTTTTATATTCTTAAACTCAACCTTCCAAAGTAGTAGGTTCCGGTTGTCCCCATTTGTACCGGTGCATATTTGAATACTCCAAAATAAGAGTTGCCATAAGCCTGTAAATCAGGATAAACATTGAAAAGATTATTTGTTCCAATAGTCAAAGTCAGATTTGACAGAAGGTTATATCCAATCGTCAGATCGGTTACTATTTTGGGGGAATGTTTTTGAGCAACCCCGAATGGAAATCCATTCCTGGTAACCTCACCAAAATAGGTGTTGGCCAGCATTATGTTCCATTTGTTGACTGCATAATTAAACCTCAATGCTGCCTTGTCAATCGGATTGTTCGTCTCGATCAAACTCTGCTCCAATGGACCGAAAAAGACATCTTTCTGATCCGGAAATTTTTTCAGAAACTCCGGGAATTCATTGTATTTGACGGAGCCATCATTGTTACGGTCAATTCTGGTCTTATTATGGTTATATGCCAGTGATATGTCCAGGATACCCTTTTTAAGTCTCCATTTGTAACTCGCAACAGCATCAATTCCTTTAGTTTTCGTGTTTATCGCATTGGTAAAGAAGCGACCGGTTTGTGCACCATAAGGTTTGAAAAAGGCCCTGATTTCATCAACAGGATCACCATAGGAGTCATTACCAAGATTACCGGTGAGGATGATTCGGTTATCAATATTGATCTGGTAAGCATCTACAGAAAAACTCAGATCTGCGATAGGATTCCAGGTGAGTCCACCGCTGAGATTTGTAGAGGTTTCCTGCTTTAATTTCTGTATCCCAATGGCTTGGGCTACTGCGCTGTTGGTGCGGAATATTCCTGAGTTAAGTAAAACTCCGTCAACCACATCCGTGGCAATATTATTAAAATTACTCTGCTGCAAAGAGGGTGCCCTGAAGCCGGTACTAAAAGCCGAGCGGAGCGAAAATTTATTGAAAAGTTCATACCTCGCGGCCACCTTATAATTAAATGTACCCCCAAAATCGGAATAATTCTCGTAACGGACAGCTGTCCCTACATAAAGTTTTTTCGTAATGTCCAGATCGCCCTGCAGGTAAGCAGCTCCGTTGGTTCTGGAGGCGTTCACTACATTATTGGGACCGAATCCGGGGAATGATTCAGCACCGCTGCCGGCATACGAGGCAGAATCACCTGCAACAATTTTGTACTGTTCTATCCGGAATTCTGCCCCAAAAGCCACATTCAATCCTGCCAGATAGTCAAATTTCCTGTTTACATTGCCATTGAGCGTGTTTTGTAAAAAGCTGTGATTCCCCGCATTAAAGCTTGTAGGGCTGTCACTTCCCAGAGCATAGTTAAACGATCGTCCAACATCGTACTTAAATTGATTATAACCCAGGGTATTGCTCAAATCAAGATTCCAGTCATTAAACTGGTATTTTATGCCAGCTGCAAACGAATGATCTGAAATTTTGGATTCCAGCTTGGGCTGAAACCCGTTCGCATAAACGGCAAGTGCCTCGGTTGAAAGTTCACTTGGCAGACGCCTGAATCCAAAACCAACACCCTGGCGGTAGCTTGTTCCACCAAAGAAATAGGCTTTTAACCTGGGATTTATGGTGATCTCACTGTTCAGGAATAATTGAAGATTCTGAATTTTTGCATCTCCCACCTGGAAATTAAAATCGTTTCTGGTTAAGCCTCTCGCTGCAATCTGTGCATCGTCATAGGCCCGTGAGGCGGCAGGATCATTCGCATAATCATAGGCAAAATAGTTGTTTAGCGATGACTGGTCAAAAATGATCAGATTATTATTTTGACTCCTGTTGGTTTTCTCACGGTTATTAAACAATCCGGTGATATTAATAAAACCCTCTTTGCCTAATTTTGTGCCATAGTTGACATCCACACCAACGGTCTGACCATCGCCCTTCGAAGTTTGTCCGGCGGTAGCTGATGCAGACAATCCGGCATTCTTTTTCAGAATAATATTAATAACTCCAGCTATCGCATCGGAGCCATACTGAGCAGATGCACCGTCTCTGAGAACCTCAACCCGGTCGACTGCTGAAATGGGAATCGCACTCAGGTCAGTCCCTACCGAGCCGTTTCCTACGGTATTCTGATAGTTCACCAGTGAAGTGGTGTGGCGTCTTTTCCCGTTAACCAAAACCAATACCTGGTCGGGCCCTAATCCGCGTAAAGAGACCGGATCGATATGCTCGGTACCGTCAGCGGCCGACTGTCGGTTGCTGTTAAATGACGGAACAAGATAGTTTAACAGATCGTTTAAATTATTGAGTGGCATCGAACACACTACCTTTTTGATGTCGAGAACATCCACAGGGACAGGAGAATTAACCTTTGTCCGGATGCTTCCCTGGTTTCCGACAACAATAACGTCCTGCAGATCGTACTGCTTAACATCCTGTGCATAAGCCGTATAAAGAGTAAGAAAACTCCCGATCAGGAGTGCAAATAGTGTTTTCATAATATATCGCATTAGTTTCTTTGCATAATAAATAGTTCAGGATTTATCTGAAAAATAATCCTTTCCGATCAAAAAGGGAAAGGAAAGAATCACCTGAATTCCATATGTTAAATATTATGCAAGATTAACCTTTTTATTATATTCACGAAATACCTTTTTTTATGTAAATCATGTACCACAAATGCGGTATATTGAGGGTGAATTGGGAGATTTATATCAAAGGATTAAATTTCCCTTTTATCCTATTAATTTAATTGGAGTTATAGAGAAAATGGATTTTAGATTTGTGATTCGGAAATTGTTATCTGTAATGGCTTATCTCATTCTTTTCCAAATTAATTATCTCATACTTTACCCGGATCAACGGGACAAAAAACTCAATCAGAATTCGATCCATTTTTCAGATCTTTTACAGAAATCTCCCCCTCAGCGCCACCTTATTGATTTTCCCGACACTGGTTTTATCAATGGCATCTGCCCGCTGAACCTTCATGGTTATTGCCTCACGCGGCAATACCCCTGAATCCACACTTGCTTTAACGATTTGGATGATATCACGGTCATCAAAAATTGCCCCCGGTTTTGCCACTACAATAGCCAAAGGGATTTCGCCCCAGTTTAAGTCGAAAGCTCCAATAACGGCTACCTCAGAAACCCCTTCATGCCTGGCAATCACATCTTCAATTTCCAATGAACTGAGCCACTCACCGCCTACTTTTATGACATCCTTTGACCGGTCAGTTATCCGGATAGACCCTTTTTCATTGACACAAGCAACATCATTGGTGTGCATCCAACCCCCTTCCCACAACTTCTCGGAATGTACATGATCCTTTAAATAACCCTGGGTTAAGTATGGGGAACGGACGACAATTTCGCCCGGTGTTTTATCGTCATTTGGTACATCTTTGCCGTCATGATCAACCACACGCATTTGTGCCAAACCGATAGGAACACCAGTCCGGCAACGAATGTCAGCCTGCTCTTCTGGTGAAAGATCGAGATCCATTTCAGTTAACTGTGAGAGAGACAATACCGGACAAGTCTCTGACATCCCATATCCTCCAAAAACATCGATGCCTCTTCTTAGGGCCTCAATGGCGATACTTCTTGGCAGTGCAGCCCCGCCAATGATGCAGGTCCAGCGGGAAAGATCACATTGCAGGGAAGTGGGATCTTTTAAGAGCATATTTAATATCGTAGGGACACAATGACTAAAGGTTACCTTATGGTTTTCCAGCAGTTTCAAAAGAAAAGCCGGAATATACTTGCCGGGATAGACCTGCTTTGTGCCCAGAAATGTTGCTATATATGGAATCCCCCAGGCATGAACATGAAACATGGGGGTTAGCGGCATATAAACCGATTCCCGGTGTAACCTGCCCTGAATGGAATTTGATGACAAGGCTGCCGTTGTAGAAAGGGTATGAAGAACCAACTGCCGGTGGGAAAAATAGACCCCTTTGGGAAGACCTGTTGTTCCGGTGGTATAAAAAGTGGTAGCCCTGGTATTTTCGTCAAATTCGGGAAAATCAAATTCCGGAGATGCTTCCGCAAGCATCTTCTCATATTCCCCTTCAAATTCAAAATGATGATTGAAAACTTCATCACCCTCATCGATTAAAATAAATTTCCTCCCTTCAGAAATGCGACCCCGGATCGCTTCCAATAGCGGGAGAAATTCAGAATGACAAATGATCACATCGTCCTCGGCGTGATCAATGGTATACAACATTTGCTCAGCCGAAAGACGTACATTTATGGTGTGCAAAACGGCCCCCATCATAGGAACAGCATAATATGCTTCAAGGTATCGATTTGAATCCCAGTCCATTACAGCCACAGTACTCCCCTGGATCACACCCACTGAAGCCAAAGCATTTGCAAGCCTGTGAACGCGCTCCTTCCAGGTCTTATAGGTAAATGTAAGCTGATCACGATAGATGATCTGCTGATCCGGATTATAGGCTAAAGGAGAAAGAAACAGCTGTTTAATCAGCAATGGATAGTCATAGGACGACCTTGTTTTTTCAATCAAATTACTCATAATAAATTAAAGTTTAATTAGTTGTATTTAGCCGGACCAGAAATCTGAATCGATTCAAATGTAACAAAAATGGTCACTATTGGTTCAATAAAATAAAATGAAGTATTCAAATTTTCATTATTACCGGCACTTTTCCCTAACTTTACGCGCAAATCCTTTTTCTTAAATCTTAACCTATGCGTAAAATAGCGGCTCTTTTCTGCCTGATTGGATTGCTAAGTACTAACGCTTTCTGTCAGAACAAAACTCACACGTTTAACTTGTCAAAAACCGACTTCCTGCTTGATGGAAAGCCCTTTCAGATCATTTCGGGTGAAATGCACCCGGCCCGGATTCCGGTTGAATATTGGCGTCATCGCATTCAAATGGCAAAGGCGATGGGATGCAATACCATTGCCGCTTATGTTTTCTGGAATTATCACGAGTCAGAACCCGGAAAATTTGATTTTCAAACCGAAAACCGCAATATTGCCCAGTTTATTCATATTGCTCAGGAAGAAGGAATGTGGCTCATTTTGCGTCCGGGGCCCTATGTTTGTGCCGAATGGGATTTTGGAGGAATACCCTCTTATCTGCTCAAAATTCCTGACATCAAAGTGCGTTGCATGGATCCGCGTTATATCGAATCCATGGACCGGTATATCAAAGAACTGGCCAATCAGGTAAAAGATTTGCAGGTAACCAAAGGTGGTCCGATCCTGATGGTTCAGGTAGAAAATGAATATGGCAGTTACGGAAACGACAGCCGTTACACCAGATGGATTCAGGAGATGTGGAAGTTTAATGGCATTGAAGTTCCTTTCTATACGGCTGACGGAGCAACCTCATTTATGCTTGAAGCAGGTTCAATACCTGATGCCGCTATCGGTCTTGATCCGGGAAGGAGTGAAGAAGATTTTGGACAGGCAACCAAGGCCAATCCGAATGTTCCTTCATTTTGCAGCGAATTGTATCCCGGCTGGCTCACCCATTGGGGGGAGAAGTGGCAACGTCCCGATGTCACAGGCTTGTTGAAAGATGTCAAATGGCTGATGGACCATAAAAAATCCTTCAATTTCTATGTAATTCATGGAGGAACCAATTTTGGTTACTGGGCAGGAGCTAATGCATTCAGTCCGACACAATATCAGCCCGACGTGACCAGCTACGACTACGATGCCCCGGTTAACGAAATGGGACAGCCAACACCCAAATACTTCGCCCTGCGCAATTTGCTGGCCACCTATCAAACTGTCGGTCAGAAAGCATCTTCAATTCCAGCAGCAATGCCGGTCATTGAAATCCCTGATTTTAAACCTAATGTATCAGCTTCTGTTTGGGATAATCTTCCTGCCGCTAATTTTGTCCCTCAGCCCAAACCCATGGAGATGTTTGGCCAGAAAGCAGGTTTCATCCTATACCGGACCACCCTGATCGGTCATAAGAGTGGAAAACTCCTGATTACCCAACTTCACGATTATGCCACCATTTTTGTTGATGGTAAATATGTTGGCAAAATCGACCGTTCAAAGGGAGAAAACAGTATCGAGTTGCCACAGCCGGCAAATGGCAATCCACAGCTCGATATCCTGGTGGAAGGGATGGGACGCATCAATTTCGCAGAATACCTAATCGACCGCAAAGGGATAACCGAGCGCGTTTCGCTTGACGGGATGACCCTGATGAACTGGCAGGTATATAACCTCCCATTTGATGAATCCTATTTGGGCCATCTGAAATTCCCGGCCACCGAAGCTGTCAGGCCAGGCAATATCTTTAAAGGCGAATTTGAACTTAAAACCCTCGGTGATACTTATCTTGATCTGAGTCTTTGGGAAAAAGGAATAGTGTGGGTGAATGGCCATAACCTCGGAAGATACTGGAGCATTGGTCCGCAGAAACAATTGTATTGTCCGGCTCCCTGGCTCAAAATAGGGAAAAATGAACTGGTGATTTTCGATCTGCACCAACTTAAAGCCTCTGTGGTAAAAGGGGTAAAAAGCATGGAATAAATCTCATGTTTATTCCAGTTTATTCTTATTAAAATTGCACAGGATGTCTTTGGAGGATTATTTTAGAAAATTCAGGGAGGAAATTGTTGGAATAGACCGGACTTTTCAATCACCATACGGTGAAAAAAAGGTTATTTATGCCGATTGGATTGCCAGTGGCCGGCTTTATCGTCCTATTGAAGACAAAATTACCAACCAGTTCGGACCCTTTGTAGGAAACACTCATACCGAAACCTCTGAAACAGGAACCTTAATGACCAAGGCTTACCACCTTGCTCAGCGGAAAATCAAGGAACATGTCCATGCAGGGCCCAATGACGTGATCATCAATGCCGGCTCCGGCATGACCACGGTAATTAACAAGTTTCAGCGCATCCTTGGATTCAGAGCGATGCATAAGATTGATAAACTCAACGCGTTACCTATCGAAGAGCGTCCGGTGGTTTTTATTACCCACATGGAACACCATTCCAACCACACCTCCTGGCTCGAGACCATCGCTGATGTAGTTCAGCTTCCACCGGATACGGAACTTCTTGTGGATCAGGAGCAATTAAGGGCAGAGCTGGTCAAATACAGGAACCGTAAGATGAAGATTGGCTCGTTCACCGCCTGCTCAAATGTCACCGGGATCTCAACCCCTTACCACCAGATGGCCCGGATCATGCATGAAAACGGTGGATTATGCTTTATTGATTTTGCAGCTTCTGCCCCATATGTCAAAATTGACATGCACCCGGATGATCCACTCCAGGCACTCGACGCAATCCTTTTTTCACCTCATAAATTTCTGGGCGGACCAGGCAGTTCCGGGGTACTGGTTTTCAATTCTGCGATTTACAAAAGTTCTGTTCCTGATAATCCCGGCGGAGGAACCGTCGACTGGACAAATCCATGGGGGGAGTTCAAATATGTCGATGACATCGAAGCCAGGGAAGATGGGGGAACTCCTCCATTTCTCCAAACGATTCGTACCGCTTTGTGCATCGAATTGAAAAACCAAATGGGGATTGAAAATATCGCCAACAGGGAAAAAGAGCTCGTCAGCATTGCATTTGACGGTCTGGAGAAGATTGATGAGCTGCATATTCTGGCAAATAATATCCATCACCGGCTGGGTATCATCTCCTTTTATATCGACCACCTCCATTTTAATTTGGCCTGTAAACTGCTCAATGATAAATTTGGCATCCAGGTACGCGGAGGATGTGCTTGCGCCGGAACCTATGGCCATTTTCTGCTCGATGTAACTCATGATCAGTCGCATCGGATTACCGATCGGATCAATTTTGGCGATCTATCTCAAAAACCGGGATGGATCAGACTCTCACTCCATCCCACCATGACCAATGAGGAACTCCTGTTTATTCTGGATGGGATCAGGGAGGTTCAGAAAAACCATGCCTCATGGGAAAAGGATTATATCTATAACCCCAAGACCAATGAATTCAGGCATATTAATGAGCCGGAAGATAAAACTGGGCGGGTATACGATTGGTTTCGATTGGATTAGATACTCCAGTGGTTTAAACGATCGGAGAAGTTTTCTTGTGTTTTTCCCTTTTAAGGAAAGTAGCAATTACTTTTTTAAAATCTCCGGATGAAGAAATTTTAAAGAAATTTTTGGGAAGTTTGGGTTGTTCTTGTTTGATCTGTAATCCGCTAACCAGAAAAAATTTGTCTGGAAACGCCTTACGTTTTATTTTAATCCGCTCTGCAATGGTCCCCTGAACCATGGATGTGACAAAAGAGGTGAAAAGAATTTTGAATGGCCGGATTTCGTCCATCTTAATAATGTCCCGAAAAGGAACCGATGAGCCCAGATAGATCACCTCAAAATTTGCTTTACGGGCCAGATAGCTGTAATACAACATTCCGATTTCGTGAAACTCTCCCTCGGGCAGATAAAACAAAATCCTGGGAAGCGTTTCTGTTGTTCTCTTCCTTTCCTGATCAATTGCAACACTAATTTTTTGCCTGATCAGGTTCGAGATAAAATGTTCCTGGGCGGGGTTAATGGTACCAACCTGCCACAAGGTACCAATATTTACCAGAAAAGGGAATAAGAGTTCTTCAATAGTCATTTCAAAGCCGATTTGCTCTACCGAAGTTTCAAAAACCTGATTAAAAAGCAGTTCATCTGCATCAAGCAAAGCTTTGTTTAAATTGACCGATTGAGTAGTTACGGAAGGCAATTCACTGTTTAATTGAAATAGGATCTCTTTAATCTGATCATCATTAAGCCCCGCAATTTTTGAAATTTTATATCCGTTCCGGTTCAATAAGGAAATATTCATGAGCTTCACCAGGTCATCATCTGAATACAAACGGATATTGGTATCTGTTCTGTTAGGTTCAATCAAATGATAACGCTGTTCCCAAATCCTGATTGTGTGCGATTTGATGCCCGACAATTTCTCCAGATCCTTTATCGAATAGATTGACATATTTTAAATGTTATTGGAGCAATAAAATTAAGATTGGAAAACTCATCAAAATCCAAAATACCCCAGGGTAATTTTCAGCAAAATAGTTATTAAATCAATATTGAAAGATAAACTGTGAAATTAATTTTCGAACTTAATAAGCCTGTCAGAAGGATCGAAAATCAAACAAAATTCCCCGGATAAGCTTTAAATCAATTAGAAAAAGCAGATAAAATTCTAAAATTGACTCAAAACCATCCGGGGAAATTACCTAAATAAAATTGAAAGGAGTGATTGATCAGGGAACAATGACTTTATTAATCACGTGTACTACACCATTGGATCCCTGGACATTAGCCAAAATAACATTTATATTTCCGTTAATGGTTACAGCCCCGCTACTGACAGCAACGCTTAGTGACTTGGCACTATTCAACGTTGGAACAGTTCCTGACATCAAATCGCCTGACTGTACATTCCCACTCACAACATGTGCCAAAAGAATTGGGGTAAGCTGAGCTTTGGTAAGCGCATCAATTCCACTAACATTTAAAGAAGCGAATAAGGCAGTAAATGCGTCATTTGTAGGAGCAAAAACGGTGAATGGCCCGGCACCTGCCAATGTCGTGGCCAAATCAGCCTTAACCACTGCAAGGACAAGTGTACTAAATATACTGTTTTGAGTTGCAAGGTCAACCACCGTTGGCGGAAGAAGAACCTTGTCGATAACATGGATAATACCATTTGTTGCGACCACATCCGTTGCAATTACATTTGAGCTGTTATTCAAAACGACCCCGCTTCCAACAGCTACCTGAACAACTACGTTTTTTCCAAATGCAGTACTTAAAGTCGGGAAATAACCCGCCGTTACTTGCGCTGCAGGAATAAATCCGGACAAAACATGGTATAGTAGGATTGGGGACAACGTACCAGCAGAAAGATCACTTAGTGAAACGCCCAATGATGTGAGCAATGCTGTGAAAGCATCATTTGTAGGGGCAAAAACCGTAAATTTCTTGGTAGTGTCTGCCAAAGCGCTTACCAGATTAGCTTTCTGAAGTGCAGCAACCAGCGAAGTGAAAGCCGGATTGGCCACGGCATTATCAGCAATGGTCATCGGCAAGAGCACTTTATCAATGACATGAATTACACCATTATCTGCCATGATATCGGTTTGGGTAATATTTGCACTGCCGTTAATTTTTTTACCCGTTATGTCAATATACATTGAAAGATTGTAATCTTTTGCAGGGCCACCGGCCAGAGTGGAGTAATACCCCGTTTTGATCTGTGAAGCAGTCGCAGCCCCCGACTTTACATGATACAATAAAACCTTAGTCAAAGTACCAACAGGAATATCATTTACTGAAGAGACATTCAATTGGCTCAATAGCGCCGTAAATGCAGCATTGGTTGGTGCAAAGACCGTAAAGGTTGCTGAGCTATTCATTAAAGCGACATCTAACCCGGTTTTTTTAAGCGCAACAACCAGGGTTGAAAAATTAGGATTGGAAGCGGCCACATCTGTAATAAAATGAGTAGTCATTCCGCCAGAGGTGGAGCTTTTCTTGCAACTCATTGAAGTCAATGCCAGAACTACGAAAGAAAACAGCGAAAACAATTTAAAATAATTTTTCATGATATAATTTTTTTTAGTTATTAATAATGAATCTAAATACACTACAAATAAACGAAAGAAAACAATACTTTGTTTAATGTTTATCTATTTTTATTAAACATTAAATATTATAAATACATTATATCATTGATTTACTACTTTTTAACAATATTACAATTAATATTATTTAACTTATTTTAACTTTTTAAATATCAAATTACGTCTGTTTTATGAAAAAAAACCCGGGTAAAATACCCGGGCATATTCCTGAATGTCAAACAAAAAAAATTATTTTGTCTCTATCGCCAGCTTCAATGCAGATGTGGTGGTATAATATTTAGTGATCATATTGGGAACCTCCCATTCCGGAAGTTTTCCTGATTTCAAATATTC
>Ga0007882_10001195_pt1 | contig 15286 bp, 15 predicted proteins | sample CryBogCBH12Aug01_FD_71195 | JGI IMG/M metagenome (GOLD analysis project Ga0007882, IMG submission 71195) | Freshwater microbial communities from Crystal Bog, Wisconsin, USA - CBH12Aug09.1 | ecosystem: Environmental > Aquatic > Freshwater > Lake | place: Crystal Bog, Wisconsin, USA | collected... | reverse complement strand
AAGAAAACCATTGAGCTCAAACTCAAGAAGTTCTTTACTGTGCTGGGTAACCTGAATCGTGAGGCAACGAAGCCCTGACGGCTCCACCCCAAAGTAACATTTAGCCGTGAGTCAACGCGGGTTTCAGGGTCAAGGTTTTAGGTTTCAGGAAATTGGCCCGGCGCACAATCCAGCCCGTGCATTTGCACCGTGCATTGTAACCAAACGGTTTTACGGTGTGAAAACTCCGGCCTGCACCCGCAGCAAATCCACGAGAGTGTTGCCCACAGGGGTGAACTGTCCATATTCCTGGTTCAGCGCCTTCCAACCCCAGCGCTCGGCGTGACCGTCGGCAAAGGAAAAAGTTCCGCCTTTCGAGTGGCGGATGGTCGGCAGATTCTGCCACTGGGTGGTGTCGGAAAGCATGGCAAAATAACCGTCGTCAATGCAGTTGACGCTTTCGTCCACAAAGACAAAGGCATTGACCGGGGCCGGGCTGACAATTTGGTTCAGCTTGGTGTAGTCGGGATATTGCGGGCCAAGAATGTCCGGCAGGTTGCCGCCCATCCGGCCCTCGATGGAGTAATTGCGCACCAGCTTTGATCCGGTGGCACCGGGGCACTGGTAAACGCCCGGGTTGGCGTTGTAGGGATAAAGCAGTCCGCGCCGGAGGGCGAGAACGTTGGTTGCGCCTTCCGGCGTGGCAACATTGCCGATGTTTTCGTCAATCCAGGCCGGGGTGCCGTCATACATCGTGTTGCTTACCATGGCATCGCCGTTGTCGCCGGCATACATGGTCCAGCCGAGGGCGAGTTGTTTTAAATTGCTGAGGCAATTGGCCGTGTAGGCCCGCTGTTTGGCCCGGCTCAGGGCCGGCAGCAGCATGGCCGCCAGAATGGCAATGATGGCAATGACCACCAGCAATTCAATCAAGGTGAAAGCCTTCCGCTGCATCGCAATAACGGTGCCTGCACGGCGGCGGAAGTCAAGCCGGACGGACATGTCAGTAATGACGCTGGACGGAGCAGGTTGGTGACGTTTTCATATTATTTAAAAATAGGAGTTGGAAGTCAGGAGTGAGAATTTGGAACGTCATCGCGACCTGCGTTTGCGGGCGAAAAGCCGGAACCTCCGGAGATTTATGGTGCGTGCGAGTTTTCCGCGAGGGCGCGGAAAACGGCGTCCGGGGGGCGCGCTCCCCAAGCATCCTCGGTTTTCGGGATCAAATTGTTCGTTCGACCGCAGGGGCTTCCAAAAAAACGACCAAATGCGCTGGCGAACCGATACCGCTTCGGACTAGAATTGCGGTCTATAACAATGGAAAAAATCTTTGTGACCGGCGCGGCCGGATTCATTGGCAGCACGTTGGTGGACCGGTTGCTGGCGGACGGCAAACGGGTGGTGGGCTGGGACAATTTTTCGACCGGCCAGCGGCGGTTTTTGGAGGGGGCGCTGAAACACCCGAATTTTCAACTGGTGGAGGGCGACAATCTGGATCTGCCGGGGCTGACGCGGGCGATGGCCGGCACGGATACGGTGTTTCACTTGGGAGCCAACGCGGATGTGCGCTTTGGCCTGGAGCATCCGTCCAAGGATTTGCAGCAAAACACGATTGCCACGTTCAATGTGCTGGAGGCAATGCGGGCCAATGGCATCCGGCGAATTGCCTTCAGTTCCACGGGGTCGGTTTATGGGGAGGCGGAAGTGATTCCGACGCCGGAGGACGCGCCGTTCCCGGTGCAAACGTCGCTGTATGCGAGTTCCAAGCTGTCGGGCGAGGGCATGATTGCGTCGTATTGTGAGGGCTACAAGTTCGAGGGGTATGTGTTCCGGTTTGTTTCAATTTTGGGGGAACGCTACACGCACGGCCATGTGTTTGATTTTTACCGGCAGTTGCTGGAACATCCGGGGGAACTGAAGATTCTCGGGGACGGTTCGCAGCGGAAATCCTACCTGTATGTGCAGGATTGCATCAGCGCGATGCTGCATGTGATTGGTTTGGGTACGGCGCAAAAGGCGCGGCACGGGGTGGAGATTTACAATCTGGGTACGAATGAATATGTGCGGGTGAATGATTCGGTCGGATACATCTGCAAGGGCCTGGGATTGGCACCCCGGCTGGAATACACCGGCGGCAGCCGTGGCTGGGTGGGGGACAATCCGTTCATCTTTCTCGACACCAAAAAAATCCGCGCCACGGGATGGAATAACACTCTGACCATCGAACAGGGAATTGTGCGGACGCTGCAATGGCTGCAGGCGAACCGCTGGGTTTACGAAACGCGCAGCCTTAAATAACCATGAAAATCACGGTGCTCGGCCTCTGGCATCTCGGCAGCGTTACGGCGGCCTGCTGTGCGCGCCATTTTCAGGTGGTGGGGTTGGATTTTGATGCGGCCAATGTGGCGCGGCTGAACCAAGGTCAGGCCCCGTTGCTGGAACCGGGCCTGAACGAATTGATTGCGGCCGGACTGGCGTCGCAACGGCTGACTTTCACGGACAATCCGCAGGTGGCCTGCGCCCAGGCGGACGTCCTCTGGCTGGCCTATGACACGCCGGTGAACAGCCACGACGAATCGGATGTGGACGCCGTGCTGAAGCCCTTGCGCCGTGCCCTGCCGCATCTGCCGGCCGGCGCGCTGGTGCTGGTTTCCGCGCAACTGCCGGTGGGCACCTGCGCCGCGCTGGAACGGGAGTATCCGCAGTTTCATTTTGCCTGCTCGCCAGAAAATCTCCGTCTGGGCAAGGCGCTGGACGCTTTTGAGAAAGCGGAGCGCGTGGTGGTGGGGGTGCGCAACGACGCCAAAAAACCGCTGCTGTCCGCCTTGCTGGCCCCGTTCACGCCGCAGGTGCTGTTCATGCGGACGGAATCGGCGGAAATGGTGAAGCACGCGTTGAACGCCTTCTTGGCGGTATCCATCACGTTCATCAATGAGATTGCCCGCCTGTGCGAACACACGGGCGCAGATGCCAAGGAGGTTTCGGCCGGCCTCAAGAGTGAGGCGCGTATCGGCCCAAAAGCCTATCTCGGGCCGGGCGGCCCGTTTGCCGGGGGTACGCTGGCGCGGGATGTGGTTACGCTGACCAAGTTGGCGGCCGTGCATGGCGAAAGCATCGCGGTGATTCCGGCAATCAAGCAGAGCAATGATTTGCATCGCGGCTGGGTGTTCCGTCGTCTACAGACGCGGCTGGGGGATTTGCGTGGCAAAAAAATTGCCGTGTTGGGCCTGACCTACACTACCAACACCGACACGCTGCGCCGCAGTGCCGCCGTGGAACTGTGCGAGCAACTGCTGGCGGCGGGCGCACAGGTGGGGGCGTTTGACCCGGCGGTGAAGGCGCTGCCGGCGGAGTTGGGCGGCGTGAGCCTGGCCGCGGAGTTGGCGGGCGCGCTGGCCGGCGCGGATGCGGTGGCGGTCTGCACCGAGTGGCCACAGTTCCGCGCGGCGGACTGGGCCGGGCTGGTGCCGCAATTGCGCACATCGGTCTTTGTGGATGCGAACCGGTTTTTGGACAAGGAGCTGAAGGGGATTACCGGGGTGGAGCATTTTTCAGTGGGGCGGGCTTGACAAATTAGCTAATCTAGCTAACCTAAGATTCATGATTGCGGTCAATGTGCATAAGGCCAAGACCAACCTTTCCCGCCTGCTGTCGCAGGTGGAGAAAAGCGGCGAGGCGGTGGCGATTTGCCGCAACGGCAAGCCGGTGGCGGATCTGGTGCCGCACCGGACCTTTAAGCGGAATCTCAAACCGCATCCGGTGATGGGCAGCATCAAAATCAACTATGATCCGGCCGAGCCGATGGCAGCGGATGAATTGGGGTCATTGAAAGCTTATGTTGCTTGACACATGTGCCTTGCTTTGGCTGGCCGAGGGCGGCGGACGATTGCGCCGGGCGGTCATGCGGGAGATTGAACGGGCGCCCCGGTTGTGTGTTTCTTCTGTCAGCGGTTTGGAACTGGCCCTCAAATCTGCCCACGGAAAATTGCAACTGCCGGCTGGAGTAGAGGTCTGGTTCCAGTCCATCATTGACCATCATTCCCTGACCGCACTGGATGCGGATTTGCCGGTCTGCATCCGAGCGGGCCAACTGCCGGCCATTCATTTTGACCCTTGTGACCGGCTGATCATTGCCACCGCTTTGGTGCATAAACTAACCGTCGTCACCGCCGATGGGCGCTTTGCCGAATACGGCGTCGAAACCCTGTTCTAACCGCCCCGCATGAAACTCAAAAATCTCAACGCGCTCATCACCGGCGGCAGCCAGGGGCTGGGCAAAGTCATTGCGGAACATTTCCTGCGCGCGGGCGCGAATGTGGTGCTTTGCGCGCGCAGCGAAAAAGAACTGTCCGCCACCCGGGCCGAACTGGCGCAACGGTTCCCAGGCCAAAAGGTGCTCGCCCGGACATGCGATGTGGCGGATGAGACGCAGGTGAATGAGCTCGTCGCGTTTGCTTTGCGGGAGTTGGGCACACTGGAGGCGCTGGTGCTGAATGCGGGGATTTATGGGCCAATGGGGCCGACGGAGTCGGTTTCGCTCACGGAATGGCGACGGGCGCTGGACATCAATCTGTTTGGCGTGCTGTTGCCCTGCCGGGCGATCATCCCGCATTTCAAGCAGGCGGGCCGGGGCAAGATAGTGGTTTTGAGCGGCGGGGGCGCGACGAATCCTTTGCCCAACATCAGCGCCTATGCCGCCTCTAAGGCCGCCGTGGTGCGGCTGATGGAAACGCTGGCCGAGGAGTTGAAGAGTTTTCACGTGGATGTCAATGCCATCGCCCCTGGCGCGCTGGCCACCCGGCTGGTGGATGAAGTGATTGCCGCCGGGCCGGAACGCGTGGGCGCGGCTTTTTTCGAGAAGAACAAGACCTGGAAGGAAAAAGGCGCGGTGCCCCTCGACTTGGGTGCCAGTCTGGCGGTTTATCTCGCCAGCGCGGAGAGCGACGGCATCACGGGGCGGCTCATCAGCGCGCAGTGGGATCCGTGGCAGCAGTTGCAGCAATACCGGGACGAGTTGGCCAAGTCGGACATCTATTGTCTGCGGCGGATTGTGCCGGAAGACCGCGGTAAAAAATGGAGTTGAATATGAATTTGCGCGTAGCCCTCATCGGATGCGGCCTGATTGGTCAGAAACGGCTGAATCTTCTGCCGCCCGGCAGTGTCACCGTGGCGTGCGACACCCAGTTGGCGCGCGCCCAAAAGCTGGCGGCGCAAAGCCCCGGCTGCGTCGCCACGGACGCGTATGAGGCGGCGGTGAGTTCGCCGAACGTGGATGTGGTGATGATTGCCACCATCAATTCCGCACTCGCCCCGATTGCGCTGGCGGCGGTGAAAAACGGCAAGCATGTATTGGTGGAAAAGCCCGCTGCAATCAGCGTGGCGGAACTGGATGAACTGACGGCGGCGGCTAAGGCGACGGGGGCGCTCGTGCGCGTCGGCTACAATCACCGGTATCATCCGGCGGCGCTGAAGGCACTGGAAATCTTTCGCAGCGGGGCGCTGGGGCCGATGATGTTTCTGCGCGGTCGCTACGGGCAGGGCGGGCGCATCGGCTACGAAAAAGAATGGCGGGCTGACCCAAAGCTGTCCGGCGGCGGCGAACTGATTGACCAGGGGGTTCATCTGATTGATTTGGCCGGGATTTTTCTGGGGGACTTCACCACGGTGGCGGGTCATGTGGCGACGTGTTTTTGGCAGATGCCGGTGGATGACAATGCGTTTCTCAGCCTCCGGAACGCCGCCGGCCAGACGGCGTGGCTACAGGTTAGTTGCAGCGAATGGAAGAACCTGTTCAGCCTGGAGATTTACGGTCGCGATGCGAAACTGCATTGGGAAGGGTTGGGCGGGAGCTATGGCGTTGAACGGCTGACCTATTACAAGATGCTGCCGCAAATGGGGCCGCCCGAAACTACGATTTACGAATTCCCGCGCGGCGATGAATCTTGGAAGCTGGAGATGGCTGAATTCTTCGAGGACATCCGGCTGAAACGCATTCCGGTGCCGGGCCTGAAAGAGGCCCGGGCGGCACTGGCGGTGGTGGAGCAGATTTACCATCAGTCCGGCGCGAGGACGGCCGCAGTTTAACCGATTCAGTGACGGTTGGCTTGGCTGAGCCACGGTCCGCAGCGAGCACTGCGCAACAATTTACCCGGGAGCCTTGGGGGTTTGTCCAACGCCTCCCCCATGGGATTCTTTAGTTGGATTACCCCTTCCAAATGCACTGGGACAGGAGTGTGTCGTTTGGGTTACAATGTTGTAAAATATTGATAATCAATTTATTGCAATTAGTCAACCGGTACAATGAGATGCATTTTAGGCTTGTTCCAGAGGCCTAATATCGCTACTTTCCCCCTACTTCCAAGGGGAAGTAATTCGGTTGGAAAGCCCTTGAAGTGGATTACATCAAAGACTAAAGCGAATGGCTTAAACCGCCACGTGCGGCAGCTTGCCTTTTTATCTACGGTGGTTAGAATTTCGCCAGTTCAAACCCCATCGCTTCATGAATAAAAAAGAAACCCGAAATAGGTCGCACGACCGCAACCCGCGTCCGCTGCTGCTGGCCACAGTGGCCTTGGCTGGCATGGGAACGTCCTGGGCGGTGGCACAAGAGGCGGCCACGGATGGCAGCCAGGCTTATTATGCCACGAACCGTCCCGCGTGGCTGAATCCCAGCCAGTCGCTTACTTTGTCATACGGTGCCTTCGACCTGCACCCGCGGTTGCGTTCCACCACGATTTATGACGACAATATTCTGTATGCCGCCCAAGGGCGTCAGGCGGATGTGATCAGTCAGGTGGCTCCGGGAGTGCAGATTCTGGGTGGGGATCGGCAGACGTTGGAAACATATTTGAACCGGGCGGAGGATCGAAACCAGTTGGTTAACTTGGCGCAACTGTCTCCGTCTGAGTTGGTCATTTCGCCACCGGAGAATTGGCCAGACAAATTTCTCCTGCTGGACTACTCGCCGCAATGGCAGGAGTTCGCCAGATATTCGGGAAATGATTCATTTGATCAATTTCTGACGGCGAACGGAGTCTGGCCGATGGCGAAGCTCATCGTCGGTTTTCAGGAGAACTACAGTGATCAAAAAACCACCATCGTTGAGGCCGCCACGCGCAGCACTATTCAGCGGAATGAGAGTGAACTGGACGCCTGCTATGTGCTCAACGACAAATTTACCGTCGCCACCGCCTTCACGCGCAGCGCGGTTGATTACCCGGACACCACCAATCTGCTGGGCTATGCGGAATGGAAGGGGTCCGTCTCCATCAACCGGCAGGTTGGCCCTATCTTGAATGTCAGTTTGGTCACGGCTGGCGGGGTGGACGAAGTGTCCTCTGGGCAAAACCAGCAATTTTTACAAGAAGGGGTGCGCGGCCGCTATAATTACAGCGAGCTGTTTGCCGTGGACGGTTCCTTGGGGGTGGAATACCGGCAGTTTGACTCGGGCCGGTCGGACACCTTTACCCCGTATTTCAGTTTGGGGGCGGTGTATCAGCCTTGGGAGCGCACTTATCTGCGGCTGGGCTTGGCACGTCAGCAATATGCCTCATTGGGGCGAGGGTATGCTTATATCGCCACGGGCGGATTCTTGGTTTTGCACAAGGATATCACCGACCGTTTCTCGTTGCGGACGGAACTGGATTATTTTAAATACGATTATACCCGCACTGACAATGCGGCCGACACTTCCCAACCCTCGGACTTTTACTTGCTCAAGCTGACCGCGGATTACAAGCTGTGGAAACATTTAGAGGCCCGGATTTACTATCAGTATAGCGGTGAGGGATTGTTGGAAAATACGAGTGTCTTGCAAGACAATCAGGTGGGGTTGCAGGCGGAACTGCGCTTTTGAGGTTACCGGCACCGTCAGATGGCCGGGAAGCAGTCGGTAGCGGCGGTCTGCGGTTGCCGCTACAGCAACCGGCGTTGTTTGAAGAGGCCTTGGATTATGAGGATACAGCCGTGAAACTGCTGGTTACCGGTGGGGCCGGGTTCATCGGTTCCCATCTGGTTCGAGCCTGTCTGAATCGGCCGGATGTGTGGGTGGTCAATTTAGACAAATTGACCTACGCCGGAAATCTGGACTCCATCCGGGATTTGCGGGGCCATCCCCGGCATGAATTTATTCAGGCAGACATCGCCGATGCCGCCGCCCTGCGTGAGGTTTTTAGTCGGCACCAACCGGACGCGGTTTTGCATTTGGCTGCCGAGTCGCATGTGGATCGTTCAATTGACGCCCCGGACGAATTCATCCGAACCAACATTGCGGGTACCTACAACTTGCTGGAAGCCTCCCATCGGCTTTGGCAGGAAAGGAAAAAAGCGGGCGGAAATTTCCGGTATTTGCAGGTTTCCACGGACGAGGTGTACGGTTCGCTGGGATTCGGCGATTCAGCTTTTGCGGAAACCACGGCTTACGATCCGCATTCGCCGTATGCCGCCAGCAAGGCGGCGGCGGATCACCTCGCGCGGGCGTGGTATCATACTTACGGGCTGCCGGTGCTGGTGACCCACAGCCCAAACAATTACGGGCCCAACCAGTTCCCGGAAAAGCTGATTCCGTTGGTCATCATCAAGGCCTTGCAGGGTGAGGAAATTCCGGTTTATGGCCGGGGCGAAAACATCCGTGACTGGCTCCATGTGACCGACCACGTCAGCGCCGTGTTGGCGGTGCTGGAGCGGGGGCGAGTTGGGGAGACCTACCACGTTGGCGGCGGTCAAGAACTGTCGAATCTGGATTTGGTACGGCGATTGTGCGTGGTGCTGGGCGAATTACGGCCTCGGGCGGATGGGCAGTCCTACGCCGGACAAATCCGCTTGGTGACGGATCGGCCGGGACATGACTTGCGCTACGCCATTAACGCGGCCAAAATTCGCAGCGAACTCGGCTGGCAGCCGCAGGAAACCTTGGCAACGGGACTGCGCCAGACCGTACAGTGGTATCTGGATAATGAAGCTTGGTGGCGCCCAATTCTTTCCGGGAAGTATCAACTGCAACGGTTGGGCGTGACGAGTGCGGCGATACCTTGATCCGTATGTTCCAGCAACTCCAACGCAATGGCTTGCCGCCGGGAGGGCGGGCGTGAAAGGCATCATTCTCGCCGGCGGCCACGGCAAGCGCCTGCATCCGCTGACCCGGGTAGTCAGCAAGCAACTGCTGCCGGTCTATGACAAGCCGATGGTTTATTACCCGCTGTCCGTGCTGATGTTGGCGGGTATTCGGGAAATCCTGCTGATTTCCACCCCGCAGGATTTGCCTCGGTTCCGGCAGTTGCTGGGCGACGGTTCGCAGTGGGGGATTTCCCTGAGCTATGCCGAACAGCCCAACCCCGACGGACTGGCGCAGGCGTTCAACATCGGCCGCGATTTTGTGGGGACTTCGCCGGTGGCGCTGATTTTGGGCGACAACATTTTTTATGGGGCGGGGCTGACGGAGGCGCTGGTGCGGGCGGCGGAATTGCAGCAGGGGGCGCTGGTGTTTGCCCAGCAGGTGGCGGATACGGGGCGCTATGGGATAGTGGAATTTGACACGCGGGGCCGGCCGGTGTCGCTTGAGGAAAAACCGCTTAATCCCCGGTCCAACTATGCGGTAACCGGGTTATATTTCTACGACAACGCGGTGTTGGATCTGGCGGCGGGCCTTCGGCCCTCGGCGCGCGGAGAATTGGAGATCACGGATTTGAATAATTTGTATCTGCGCGCTGGCACTTTGCAGGTGGAAGTGCTCAGCCGGGGGGTGGCCTGGCTGGACACCGGCACGCAGGAATCACTGCTGGACGCGGCCAATTTTGTTCATGCCCTGCACAAACGCCAGGGGCTGATGGTATGCTGTCCGGAGGAAATTGCGTTTCGCAAGGGCTGGGTGAGCGCGGCCCAGTTGGAACGGTTGGCGGAAGCGTTAGGCGGATCCAATTACGGGCGGTATTTGTTGGGGTTGGCGGGATCGAATTAGCGCCGGGAATGAAATTGAAAGCCGCACCATCCAACCCCGCCTGCGAGTGGATACCCTAGCCGCCACCGGCTGGCTAGGCTCGGTCTGGAAAGCGTAAATAAACAATTATATTTGCCAAAATGAACGACGCAATAGACCGTCAGTTGGAGGAGCTGATTGAGACCGCTGGGCGGCTCAAGGCGCTTACGCCGCTCGTGGCGGCGGCGGGTCTGGAAATCAAACAGGCCCTGCAAGCCGGCCGGAAGTTGCTGACCTGCGGAAATGGCGGCAGCGCGGCGGATGCGTTGCATCTGGCGGAGGAATTGGTAGGTCGGTTCGACCAAGAGCGCCCCTCCCTGCCGGCCATCGCCCTCTGCGCGGATCCGACGTTGCTCACCTGCATCGGGAACGACTATGGTTTCGACCGCCTGTTTTCCCGGCAAATCGAGGGGTTGGGCCAGCCGGGCGATGTGCTGGTGTTGTTCACCACGAGCGGCAATTCCAACAATTTGATGTTTGCGCTACAGGCGGCCAAAGCCAAAGGCGTGAAAACCATCGCCCTGCTCGGCAAAACCGGCGGCAAGGTGCGTGGTCTGGCGGACATTGAAATCATCGTTCCCAGCGCCAACACGGCGCGCATCCAGGAACTGCACACGTTTATTTTGCATAACTGGCTGTCCATCATTGAATCAGATTTATAACCTGCAACTGAAATCCCAATATGAGTGACTACTGGACAAAATACGGCCAAACGCTGGCGCAAGCTCTGGAAACTTCGCAAGTCCAGAATGCTGCCGGCGAAGCCATGACCTTGGGCGCGGCACTCACGCAACTGTGTCAACTGAGCCAGTCCGTGCGCGCGGCGCGCGGCACGAAGCACTTTGTTGGCAATGGGGCCAGCGCCTGCATGGCCAGCCATATGGCCCTGGATTGGACGAAGAATGCCGGCGTGCGGTCGCTGGCCTACAACGACCTCGCCTATCTCACTGCCATCGGCAATGACTTGGGCTACGACCAAACCTTCGCGCAGCCGGTTTCGTGGTTTGCGGAGCCGGGCGACCTGCTCGTGACAATCAGCAGTTCGGGCAATTCCCCGAACGTGCTGAAAGCCATCGCGGCCGCCCGGGAAAAACGGATTCCAGTGGTCACTTTTTCCGGGCTGAAGCCGGACAACGCCTCCCGGCGGGCGGGTGACCTGAACCTGTTTGTGCCCGGCTGGACTTACGGCCTGATTGAGTGCGCTCATCAGGTTTTGCTCCATGCCTGGCTGGATGCATTTATGGAAGTCCGTGGCTGGGAACTGACTTCGCCCCAGGTGCTTTTGCCACCTACCAGGTAAGTGTTTTTTTAGAGGATGCGAGTTGTTGGCAATGGTTAGTCACGCCCGGTGGCGACAGCTCGCCGCAACTGAAAACGACTTTTTCGGAAGGCTAAAATAATTTATGAACACAAATTCCGCAGGTTCGGATAAAGCGAAAAAAATCGCCGTAGTAGGCCTTGGTTACGTGGGGCTACCGCTCTCGTTGCAGTTTGCCCGTTGCGGCGTGCCGGTTCTGGGACTGGATATTGACGAAAAAAAGGTGACGGCGCTGAACGCCTCGCAAAGCTACATCCAGCATATCGCCCCGGCCGCCATTGCGGCGGAAGTTTCGGCCGGTCGGTTCAGCGCCTCGCTGGATTTCAGTCGCGTGCGCGAAGTGGGGGCGGTGATTATCTGTGTGCCGACGCCGCTGAACAAAAACCGCGAACCGGATATTTCCTATATCCTCCAGACGGGCGAGGCGATTGCCCCGCATTTGCAGCGCGGCCAGCTAATTGTCCTGGAATCCACCACCTATCCGGGCACCACGGACGAGGATTTGCGCCAGGTGCTCGAAAAAGGTTCCGGCTTGAAGGCGGGGGTGGATTTTCACCTGGCGTTCAGCCCTGAACGCGAAGATCCCGGCAACCCGCAAAGCGTGGTGGCCCAGATTCCCAAGGTGGTGGGCGGGTTCACCCCCCAATGTCTCGAACGGGTCAAAGCCCTTTACGGGCAGGCCATCAAGACGATTGTGCCGGTGTCATCCTGTCGGGCCGCCGAGGCCACCAAGTTGCTCGAAAACATTTTCCGTTCGGTGAACATCGCGTTGGTCAACGAATTGAAGGTGGTTTACAGCGCCATGGATATTGACGTGTGGGAGGTGATTGCGGCGGCGAAGACGAAGCCCTTTGGGTTCATGCCGTTTTATCCCGGCCCGGGTTTGGGCGGCCATTGCATTCCCATTGACCCGTTCTATCTGACTTGGAAGGCCAGGGAATACGGCCAGAACACCCGTTTCATTGAGCTGGCCGGCGAAATCAACACCGCCATGCCCCAGTATGTGGTGGACCGGGTTATCGAAGCCCTGAACGCACTCAAAAAGCCGCTGAACGGCTCCCGTGTTCTGATTGTGGGTCTGGCCTACAAGCCAAACGTGGACGACGACCGCGAATCGCCCAGTTATGTGCTCATGGATTTGCTCAAGGCGCGTGGTGCCGAGGTGGGCTATTATGATCCGCATGTGCCGGTCATCCGGCCCAGCCGCGAACACGGTCACTGGGCCGGCACGAAATCGGTGGCCTGGAATCAGCCGACCATCGCGGCTTTTGATGCGGTCCTGATTGCCACCAACCATCAAGCCACCAGCCATGCAGATTTGCTCGAGTGGGCCACCTGCATTGTGGACACGCGCAATGTGTTCGGCACCAGTCATCCCGGACTGGTTTGGAAGGCTTGAGCAACACCACCCCTTGGTTTTCCAATTATCATGAAAATTCTTATCACCGGCGGTGCCGGCTTTATCGGTTCCAGCCTAGCCCGTTATTTCCTTGAGAAAGGCTGCGAAGTGGCCATTTTTGACAATTTTGCCACGGGGAAACGGGAGAACCTGGTAGAAATCCAGAATCGCATCACCCTCATTGAGGGTGACCTGCGGGATGCCGGTGCCGTGCGGCGGGCGGTGGTCGGCGTGGATGCCATCTGCCATCAGGGGGCGCTGGGTTCCGTTCCCCGCAGTGTGGAGGACCCGGTTACCAGCCACGAGGTAAATGTGAACGGCACGCTGAATGTGCTGGAGGCCATGCGCGAGACGGGCGTCAAGCGGATTACGTTTGCGGCGTCGTCCAGTGCCTACGGCCGACATCAGGTTTCACCCAAGCATGAAGACTTGCCCGCCGCGCCCATCAGTCCCTATGCGGCGAGCAAGGTGGCCTGCGAGGCATATTTGCAGGCTTATGCGGCGGCGTATGGCCTGGAGGCGGTGAGTCTGCGCTACTTCAACGTCTTCGGCCCCCGGCAGGATCCAAATGGCGCGTATGCCGCCGTGATTCCGCGGTTTGTGAGTGCCCTGCTGTCCGGGGGGCGTCCGGTGATTTACGGTGATGGCGAGCAAAGCCGCGACTTCTGCTATATTGAGAATGTCTGCCATGCCAACTGGCTGGGATTGACCACGGCCGCCAAAAACTGCGACGGCCTGCCGGTGAACATCGCCTGCAACCAAGCGACCACGTTGAATCAAATTCTGGCGCGGCTGCAATCTTTGCTGGGCACGAAGGTGGAGGCGGTTTATGAACCCGAGCGGTTGGGGGATGTGAAACATTCGCTGGCCGACATACGCCTGGCCAAGGCCAAGCTCGGGTATGAACCGCAGGTATTGTTTGAGCCCGGGTTGGATCGCGCCATCGGCTGGTATCGGGAGCACAGGGTGTGACCGCTTGTCCGAGCCATGGGCGCGCAAGATTCATTCGGAGGCCAGGCGGGAAATGTTGACTGGTGGCGACGGGTCAGCTGCCCGTCGGGTGGCGAAATGAGGCAGACACATGTTTTCTTTCCCCAAAAAAATTGCACAGCTTCAAAACGGCCTCTTGCCCTATTGGCGGACGATTTCCCGGTCAGGTTCGCTGCATTTGATGTCGGCGAACCTGTTCAACCAGGCCCTGGGGTTCATTTCGTCCCTGTTTGTCGTCCGGTTTCTCCGACCGGAAGAGCTGGGGCAGATGCGGGTCATAAATACGTATGGCGGATACGTCACGTTGCTGGGGGGGTTGGGGTTGACTGCCGCCGTTTTGACCTATGTGCCCAGAACCCAGGATGCCGGCGTGCGGCGCCGCTGGCTGTTCACCACTATGCTGATGACCGGCGCGGCGACGGCGGTCTTTTCAGTTATTGCCGCCTGGCTGTCCTGGCGGGGCGTGCTGATGGCGGATGCCAACACTGCCTTTTGGTTTCGTTGGTCGCAGTTCGGCGGGCTGGCCACGGTGTTCACCAGCGTGGTGATTGCGTTCTACCAAGCCGAACGCGCCGTCAAAAAACTTGCGGGCATTCAGTCCGCAGTACGGTTGGTGACGGTGCTGATTTGCATTGGCGGCGCGTGGTTGGGCGGGTTTAAAGGGTACGTCATCGCCAGCATCATCTCCCCCTTCGTGATGCTGGCCAGCCTGCTGGGCTGGCCCAAGCCGAACGGGGTGGTGGTGTCACGCGTGCCTCTGCCGACTGGCTATCTGTCCGCCGCCGGGTTGTCGCTGCTGGCGAACCTGCTCTGGACGGTGGGCCGGACGGCGGATGTGGTGATTTTGGACCGGGTGGTGGTGGATCGCGCGCGGTTCGGCTGCTACACGTTTGCCCTGACGCTGGTCACGATTTTGTCGCTCGTCAATTCCACGGTGCAGGTGGTCACGGTGCCCTTTTTTGCGGCCCGCCACGAGGCGGCTGATTGGGTGATACGCAATGCGCGGAAATGGCAGTTGGCGGGCGGATTAGTAACCGTGGTTGTTGCGGTCGGGCTGCAAGCCGGGGTCACTTTGCTGATTGTACCGGTTTATGGCCAAGCCTATGCAGGCGCCGCCTATTTTTTAGCACCCCTGCTGCTGGCCCAATGCCTGCTGGCAACGTTTCATATCTTGTCTGCGGCCTTGGCGGGAATGGGAATGATTAGTGTGAACACCACAGTGGGGGCCATTGTGGTGCCCGTGTCCGTCGGCATCAGCTATTACATGGCCACGCGTTATGGCATTGATGGGGCGGTCTGGGGGCAGGTGCTTTCCGCCGCCATCTATGCCCTCGTGCAATCCAGTTGGGGCTGGCTGGCTCTGTCGCGCCGGGTCAAACCGACGGCACCAATCTGATGTTACCCGCCGGCCGGGCAGGCGGAGCTCGTCTGACAATACGTGTCTAATTAACCCTGCCGCCTGTCATCCGACTGATAAATATGACTTGGAATCAAAGAACTACAGCCGTCAAAGACGGCCTAGCCTTGGTGATTGCTCTGGCCGCCATGGTGTGGTCCATCCGGCACATTGACAGTTCCTCACGGATGATTCTGATTCCGGTAGCACTGTTGTGCCCGCTGGTGTCCT
>Ga0007882_10001194_pt1 | contig 15312 bp, 20 predicted proteins | sample CryBogCBH12Aug01_FD_71195 | JGI IMG/M metagenome (GOLD analysis project Ga0007882, IMG submission 71195) | Freshwater microbial communities from Crystal Bog, Wisconsin, USA - CBH12Aug09.1 | ecosystem: Environmental > Aquatic > Freshwater > Lake | place: Crystal Bog, Wisconsin, USA | collected... | reverse complement strand
ATATATTGAAGATATTGGTTGGGATAAAAACAATTCTGTATTTCTTGATTATGATAACACACCAATTACTACAATGTTCAAATTGTATCCTTGGGAATGGATGTTGCGTGAAGAATATGGACCTATGATGGCTAATGATTGTATGGACATCATGGAACCAATTTGGAAATCTGTTCTATCAAACAAAATGTTGATGGTGATTATGTATGAATTATTTCCTAATCACCCTAATATTCTTCCTGCTTCGGATAAAGAGCCTGTAACAGGCGTATCGTATGTAAAAAAACCTATCTTCAGTAGAGAAGGTGCAAACATTGATATTATTGATAATAACAGTCTTATTCTTAAGACAAATGGTGAATATGGCGAAGAGGGATATGTATATCAACAGTTGTTTGCATTGCCTAATTTTGGTGATAAATACCCTGTAATTGGTTCTTGGATTATTGGTGGTAAGGCTTGTGGAATGGGCATTCGTGAAGATGTATCGCTAGTAACCAAAAACACATCACACTTTATTCCACATTATTTTGAGTGATATATGAATGAAATACTTATTCAAGGTTTGGGTTTTATCGCAGCAGGAATGAGTATTGCATCAGTATGTCAAACAAATGATAAAAAATTATTATTTCTAGCATTCATTGCATTATTTTTATGGGCTGTCCATTTCTGGTTTCTAGGAGCAATTGCAGCAGCAGTAATGGATGCTATTGTTGCTTTTAGATGTTTAATATCAGTAAAATATAAATCACCAGCTTTAGGAATACTATTTTCATTCATAGTTGCAGTAGTTGGTTTTTATACTTTTACTGGATATATAAGCCTATTACCAATCATATCATCGATAATAGGGTCATTAGGAACTACGTGTTTAAATGGTATTCCTATGCGATTTTCATTATTAATATGTACTTTACTGTGGCTCGCAAATAATATATTAGTTGGGTCATATGGTGGAATATTATTAGAAACAATTGATTCGATTTTATATTTAGTAACAATATATCGTCTACAAAAAGATAAATATTCCTATGTATAGAAGGAATATAAATGAGATTACAAGAAATATTAACAGAAAGAGTATCTGATATAGTTTATCACTATACTTCATTAACTACAGCTATAAAAATATTAAATTCAGGAGTGTTTCAATTAAGTTCTACTATAGGAAGTATTGAACAAGATTATGCACCTGTGGGATATCATTATTTTTTAAGTACCACAAGGACAAAAATTGGCGGATATCATTCTATGATTGGAAGTAGTGCTGTGATGTTTAATATTGATGGTAGGTATTATAATCATAATTATAAATCAAAAGCTGTTGATTATTGGGGCGATAGAAACACAGCAACTGGTGGTCGTCCTAGCGAAGCAGAAGATAGAATATTCAGTAAAACTCCAACTATTCCTATCGATGGTATAACATCCTTACATCTTTATATGGAACCAATGCATGAAAAAGATAGGGAAAATTGGGGTAAACATTTACCTGCATATGCAAGAAAATTATTAATTCTTGCAAAGAAAAAAGGAATCAAAACATATTTTTACGAAGATAAAGATGCATGGAGACTACAAAATAAAAATAAAGTAATACCAATTACACAATCATTAGAAACATTATATGGACCGGAACATAAAGGCAGAATTCATACAGGAAGAAGTTATCTTGAACCTTGGATAGAATTAATGTTTAAAAACAACAAAAAAGACTTATCAAAAACGCCGTATGGTGGTGCAGGTAAACTTGCATATGATCTGGTATATTCGTATTCATATGAAGATAATAATGATTATGGTTTAAAAAACGAAATGTCCAATGCAAGAAAACCAGACAATTCATCAAGAGAACATGCAATCAAAATTATTAAATTTATGAAAGATAATAATTTAAATACTATTCTTGATTTTGTTCGTTTTTTAAAATCAAAATGGAAAAATATATATAATATAAAAAATTGACTCCATAAAAATTATCTGTTATAAATAATGTTGCAATGCAATATATGCGGTGCAATATTATTGGAGATAATTATGAAAACTGAATTAACAGATAAAATTTATCGTTTATGTGATTTATTGGAAAATGAAATATCAGGTCAACATATTGATGAACAAGAAGTTCTTAGTTTAACTAACGATTTGTCAAAAATCACATCAATTCAAGGAACTATGTCATTGATGACCGAACGTCTAAAGGGTAATAGACAAAGTAATGTATTGACAAATTAATTAAATATGATATATTAGTATTCTTAATTATGGAGTATTAATATATGAGAACGATTAATAAAGGTGATGCGATTATTACCGAAAAAATTCCGAATTTGATTGGTTGTGAACAACCATTTGAAAATGCGTCAGATTTTTATCTTTTGAAGGATAATGACGATGGACTAAGTGTAGTTATTGGTCGAGTTCGTATGTGTTCAAGATATCACACACTATCAATTGATTGTGACCGTGATGAAACTGATTCCAATCTACTTCAGTATTTTTATAACATGAAGGTAAATGATCGAAACTTTAGATTTGGACCAAAATTTGATATTTATGGTTTACGATTTGTCGATGGTGCATTTGCTGAAGACGAAAACCATAAATGGCATAATGACTTTACTAAACTTAGGTTGGTCCCAAAGATGTGGGCGGAATTTTTTTATAGGGATTGAATTACATGTTCTGGGTAATACAATCAAATCTTTTTCATGAGCAAGCATTCAATGATTTTATTGAGGCATTGGATCGTCGTGGTTTGAGTTATACAATGGTAAAACCAATTCCTATGACTACTAAACTGGTTTCTGCTGATTTTGATTCTCATTCTTACAAAGGTGATATTGATGATATTCCTGATGTTGATATTGATGAAACAAAAAATATTATTGTAATGGGAGCAATTTCATTAGCAAATATTGCAGCGAAACGAGGATGGATTCCTGGATCATTTTTTAATGAAAATTCTGATTTTGAGCATTGGATTCCACATTATGGTGAAAATTTATTGAATTATGATGCTAAAGTTTGTCGTCTTGAAGAAGTAAAACATGATTGGGATACTTTTTTTATTAGACCTACACTTGATAGTAAATCATTTTCAGGTCGTGTATACACTTGGGATGAATTTCAACCTTGGCAACATAATGTTTGTAATCCATTAATGCAGAATATTTATGAAACTTTAGATGCGTCAACTATGGTAATGTATACGAGTAAAAAGGTTATATATACCGAAACCCGCTTCTTTGTAGTGGATGGTAAGGTTATTACTGGTTCTCTATATAAAAGAGGGGATAAGGTAATTTATGATTCAAATATTGATCCAGATGTTCAAGAATTTGCACAAAAAATGGTTGACATTTGGCAACCAGCAAGGGCGTTTGTCATTGATATTGCTTTGACACCATCTGGTTGCAAAATCGTTGAATGTAATAATATTAATTCTAGTGGTTTTTATAATTCTGATGCAGGTCGTATTATCGATGCTTTGGAAGGGATGATTTTTTAATTCATCCCTTCATATTCTTTAATTCTTTTTATTATAACAATTAGGGCATAAACGTAATAAATATTTTGATTTTTCATTTTTGACTTCTCCTCGGTTTTGTTATATAAATAATAAAGCGGTAAGGCTCCTCCTCGGTGCCTGTGATGAGTGATATGTCAGTATCACTCATCACCGCCATATCTATTTATCATTTTATTTAAATCTGTTGACTATAAATTATAATAATTATATAATTGACGCAATCGAAGGAATGGAGTTTTAAAATGAAATTTGCAATTATTTTGTTTACATTGGTTTTGGCTGGTTGCTGTCAAGATGCTAATGCATCAGAATGTAATTATATTAATGATCAAGATCAAAAATATTTTTGTAAAGCTACAGTAGATGGCGATAGAAATTATTGTAATTATATCAATAATTCAGATTTGAAATATGCATGTAAAGCAGAAACATCCACTACAAATAATGCTGAATGTGGTTATATTTCAAATCAAGATCAAAAACGTTTATGTGAAGCAAAAACTAAAAAATGATTTATATTCCATCTGAATGTGCTGTATTTTTTAGAACAAGGGAAGAATATGGCGGTCTTTCTAACATGGCATCTGGATTCCCGCTTGTGATAAATGATGTTCAAATACGAACATCTGAAGCATTATATCAAGCATGTAGATTTCCAAATCACCCTGACATTCAAAAAAATATTATTGAACAAAAAAGTCCAATGGCGGCAAAAATGGTCACTAAACCAGTAATTGAATTCACTAGAAATGATTGGATGGATGTTCGAGTTGAAATTATGTATTGGTGTATTTGTTTAAAATATCAACAAAATAAAGAAACATTTGGTCTTTTATTAAAAGAAACTACAAATAAACAAATTGTTGAAAAATCAAATAAAGATGATTTTTGGGGTGCAAAACCACAAACAGATGGAACATTGATTGGCGAAAATGTACTTGGTAATCTATTAATGATTTTACGTGATACTATGGATAATTTTATAATGCCGCTATTACCAGTTAAAAATATGAGGTTATATGGAAGGGAAATTAGTTGATATGAAAGCCAAAAAAATATTAATTAATCCACAAAATATTGATGATGTTCGTGATTGGGTATTTGAAAATTGGGATGACCTTTTCTACATTCCTGACAATAATTGTCAAAAAAATAAATTTAATTATTTGTATACTGGACATCAGGAATGGAATGATTGGCTAAAAAAGAACATTAATAGTAAAAGTGATTCAAATGCTATAGCAAATGCCTATTATATCAAAGAAAAATTTTTAAAAGAATATTTTATAATATATTTATGTGGCGATAATAAAGAGTTGTTGGTTCAAATGAAATTGATATTTGATATTATAATATCAGAAGATATAGATATAGAATATTCAAAAATGTTGAATACATTTACGATATATATTGATGAAGATATAGGAAGGTCTGCTATGACGGTTTCATTTTATGAAGGTAATAAAGTTTTACAAACAATAATTCACTAGAAAGGAATTTGAATGAATAAATCTTGGGAAACAATGGTAGAAGAAATCGATGGCGAATATTTTATAACTTTACCACCTGAAGTATTAGATCACCTTGATTTACATGAAGGTGATACTGTAGTTTGGGAGATTGATGAAAATAATAAAATTTCTTTAAGAAAAGGTTAATATGTATTCTTTTAGATTTACTACATTTTAAATTGGTTTGGAATAATCCATGAAAGATTATTTGTATATAAAAAAAGTAAAAGTATATGAAATAAATGAATGGACAGGTGTTGATCTATTTTATTATTATGTAATTGACACATACGAAAAACACGTTGAAATATGTGAATGGATAGGGAACAATATTAAAAATAAATGGAGAATTAATCAGCGTCTTGATTATCAATTTGAAAAGAAAGAAGACGCAGCATTATTAAAATTGGTTTGGAGTTAACCATTTACATAACCATTAATACCAACTACTTTAATCATTGATAAAGCAGCCCTTAACGAAAAATGTTTTAATGTTTTTGGATATGGTGAGTTCGAAGTTAATAATTGTATCACTTCGGGATTATTACCATAATTCATTAAAAATGCAATAAGTAATGCTTCGTCATCCTTAAAAGGTTTCTTTTTATATTCATTGATAAAATGATTTAATACTTCAATGACATTACCGCCCATTCGTTTGATTATTTTAGGTAATAAGTTTTTTGCAAAATTTAATTCTTTCTGTTCTTGTTCCTGTTCTTTTGTTGCTGCGTCTAAGTCAAAATCATCATATTCTTGTGAATTATTCGTTTGACGATACTGTGAATTTATTAATATCACTTCGCATTTATATGATCCTGGTTTTACTATAATTTCTTGTTCTTCATCTGAATAATGTAAAATGTTTTTTGGGACAGTGGTCAAATCAGCCAAAACACTATCAGACGATATTGTTGCTTTCACCATCAAACCTATACCTATCAAATCACCATTGTATATTTGAACATCATCATAATCTTCGTCGTCATAATATTTTTTTTCAAATGATGACCATGTAGGATCAGAAAATTTCTTCGCTTCTTCTGTCGATAAAGTCCAACTTTCAGGTGTTTCTGAATTTATTGTCAAAATTTCGCCTGATTTAATATCATTAAAATCTTTCCCAATTCTTTCAATAAATTCTTCCTCATTATGAAATTTATATCCACGATATAATGTATATGTTTGTTGTTGTATTGTTTGTTTCAAATCGTTAACTATTTCAGCTTGCATAATCGATCCTGCAGAATGTTTCCCTTCAGACCAGTTTCTTAAAATATTTTGGCTTTTTGGTGATAGTGTTTCAGAAACATTTATTCTAATTAGACGCAATGCTTCTTGGTGCAGTCTATATAATCTTTTTAATAATGCTTTTCGATTTCTATCATTTAACCATTTAATAAATTCTCTCGATTGTGATGTTTTTAATCCATAATTCAATACTTGTGAAAAATCAGTTGGAAAATTATACATATCCATATAATCTTTGGTTGCATTTGGATCTGATTTTACTATTCTTATAAAGTCGGTTAAGTCCGCAGCAATTTCCTGATAATAAGCATTGAATTCCGCATCATCATTATAATAATTTTTTTTATGTTCAATTTTTTGGTCTTGCGATAAATTCGAGTAATTATCAAAATCTGTTACTTTATATGTTTTTCTTTTAGATATTTTATTTTTTGTTCTAACCATGTCTAAAAAATGTATTAATTCATGTGATAATGTATTAACAAATTCTACACTTGCACATCTTTTTAGTATTTCTGGATTCAAACTATCGTTAACAATCGAGTTGATTGGTAAGCAATCAACCTCAATAACATATTTAAAATCATCAAAAATTGGTTCCGGATATTTCGCAAGACGAGCAGAAATACCTCTTACGTTTGGATCTTTTTCGCCTATAAGTAATAATAATTCATCAAATCCATATTTTTGTGTCCAATCTAATTGTTCAGGACGAAAGCCAACATAAGTTTTTCCGACAATTTCAACAATAATTTTAGAACTGGGTTTTTCATACAAATAATGTGCTGCAGATAATGCGGCATCATTAGATATCTCTCTTGTATTAAGATCGTTGTATAAATCTTCCTTGACTATTTCATAAAATCTCATTATTATCTCCGTGTAATATTTATCATGAACTACCTCGCCCTAAAGGACGAGGTTTTCTTGACCGAAATTAATGACAAGTGAATTTGAAAGAATTCCAAAATGACCACAGTTTAAGTTGTTGAAATTATAATAAATATAATAACACCACCTAAAGGATGATTATTATGTTTGGTAGTTCAAAAAAAACTGATGATAGAATCGAAGAAAAATATAAAAGAGCTATGGAAGAAAGTGTATCTCTTAGAAATAATGTTGCTTCCTTAAATGATGAGATAAAATCTTTATTTACGACAATAAAAGAAAAAGATGAAATTATTAGATCAAAAGATAAAATAATTGAACAACAAAAAGAAATTATCAGAAAAAAAGATGAAAAAATATTATTCTTAGAAGAAACTGTTCAATCAGGAGTAATAATGATTGATAGTCACACCAAATTATATAATCTAGTATATTTTGAAAAGATGTTACAGCCAATATTAAATACTGATTATTATGTTCTAACGATAGAATTTATAGATTATGAACCAAAATTTGATGAATATTATAAACAAGATATTGCATGTATTATTCGTAAATTCACTTCAAATAGTGACATGACACCTGTTTTATGGAAAGATAATATTATAAAATTATTTGTGTTAGTAACAAATGAAAAAATAGATAAATTAAAAGATGAAGTTACAAATCTTTTAAAAGGATATGCTTCAAAAAAAGAAATATCATTATCTTTTAAACAATATAATAAAAAAGATTACGAATAACCAAAAGGCTTGATACTTTCGTATCAAGCCTCCATTAAAATTTCTACTTATTTCTATCACTAATTTCTATATCAATCTAAATTAAATTACCCTTTAGGGTCGGTCTCTTGCTTTAACCATTTTATTTCTCCTACTCTACTTATTTCTATCACTAATTTCTATATCAATCTAAATTAAATTTAGTTTTGCGGACCGTCTCTGGAACTATTCATTTTTAATCTCCATTACTTACTGCGTTTCTATAAGTTAACTATAACTCGTTTATTGTTATTGTCAATCGTTATTTTCATAAATACATATAAAAAGGAGATTAAAATGGCAGCAAATAAAATTTTATCAGTTCATGAAATATCGGATACAATCGCATCGCTAATCGTTGATAAAGATGTGACTGGCGATCACGCATTAGTATTGGTTAATGGCGATCCAACAAAATTTATGAATTGTGTTGGAAAAACTATAAATGTAAAAAGAAAATTTAAAATCATTAAAAAATGTAATGTTCCAACAAATTTAAAACAAAAATTCCCATCTGCAGGAAGCAATATCGTCTTATTTGTTTGCAAATTGATTTAATCCTTGACAATCATAAAAAAAAATCATATATGTTAGATTAAATAACAGAAGGATTTAAAATATGCATACAACTTCAAAAGTAATGAATGTATTTGAAATTTATGAGGCAACATCATTGATTGATGTTGTAGAAACACATAGCAATAGAACTGGTAAAAAATATAAACACCCAAGGAAAATCCTTAAAAAAGGTGAAAATGTACAGGTTCGACTTGATGGTTGTACAGGTAATATTAAGATTGGTTTTGGCAATCCAATTTTTTCGGTTATAAAAGAAAATGTGATCGAAGGAGTTGATTTTTTGTTTAAAAATCCTTGACAAATGATTTTAAACATATTATATTGTTTGTATAAGGTTGGTTGCTGCAAAAAAGATAAAAATGCACTTTTGAAGCAGGGGAAGCACCTCAAAACCATCCTGAAGTAATTTTTATAGAGGTCGCTTCCCAGATCGAAATGGCGGGACAATTTATTGCCGCTTGCATCTTCGGGTGCCTCAGACAAAACCTAATAAGATTGTCTTAAGATTGTTGGAGGTACGTCCTGCTTCAAAAGTTATGGCTGAGTGTGTAAGCTAGTAAATCCATACCAACTAAAATTTTTAAAAATAATGTTATTTTAACGTATTTTTTTATTGACTTTATAAATAACTTTGTATATGATAAATAAATGATGAATTAAGGATTTCTACAGCACTTAAATTTTTGCTATAAAATATGTAAATCCTGATTATTTAAATAACATATATAGATCGAAATTATGGCAGGGACAAGCACCGTGCGCTGATCAGGTTCATACCCTGATGTCCTTAGACAAAGTTGGTTAGATTCCAACCCCTGCACCCAACAAGCCCTTGTGAAGAACACTGCTCTTATGAGCAAATCCCTTGGGTAATAATTTAGGATTATTACAGCAACAAAATTAGCTTTTTATGCAAAAAATTAATCCTGTTTAAGAATTAACGCGGGTTGGAGAAGTAGTAACTCGTTTGGCTCGGGGTCAAAGGTAATCAAGCCTTTTAGTGTGCGAATCACAAAGACTCAATTAATAACCAAAAGATCGGTGGTGCAAATCCATCATCCGCAACCAAGGCATTGAACTTATAATCAATGAAGCAAATCAAATTTTAAATGTAATCGATGACCGTGTTAAAAAAATGTAATTTTTTATATATTTTAACGCATTTTTTTCTTGACATAATAAATAAAATTATATATGATAGTTAAATGATTAGATATTAGCCCGAACGCTCGCTAAGTATCCCCATAAATCAAGGATATCTTAGTAGTAAGAGGAAAGCATGATATGGATGTTTTGTAGAGGTTCGTTCTCTACCTAGTTTAAAGTTTTTGGATAGATTCTGCAATACAGAAAAAATGGCGAGAGTGACCGAACCTCATTAAAAGTTGGAAACCACTATCCAGTTTTAAAATTGTAGTAGACAATTTAAAAATCTACTAAGATCGAAGGGATTTGTTCAGCAAATATATTTAATTTTCATCAATAGAAAAACAAAAGTAAATCCCGAATTATTTATGGAACAGTTCAGCAAATAAAAATTTTCTTTGGATGAAAAAAAGTTGTTCCAGTTTTTTGTAAGTATGTTTTTGGATAGGTTCAGCAATATTTTATTATAGCGAGGTTTAATGCATGTCATTAAACAAACAAGAACACCGAACCTTGTAAAAAGTTCGGAACTACTATCCAGTAGAGTAATTCACAAGAATACCGGCCTGTGGTTCGCCACGAAGGGTTCTGTCAGAAATGGCGTCAATGTCTTGTGAGAGGAGGTAAGATGAAGATAAGCCTCCTCAATAGATCGAATTGAAAAGGATTGTTACAGCAAATATTTTCAGATAAAACAATGTCTTATTGACATAGATTATCAAAAGTAAATATTTTTTGAAATATCACATTCGCCAAGGCATAACGCCGCATGAGGCAACTAATCCTGATCACCATCAATTCGTGTGATATAAAGAAAATATGAGGTGTGATAATCGCAACAGAAAGTGGGGAGCGATCCCCACTTTTAAAAACTAAGCATTCGTAGTTAGATGAACCAAGGGTTTCTAAATTCCCTTAAGTAAATGGTTTCGCATTTATAAAAATTTAGTGGTGGATGGCGCTAAGAAATTAGCCCTCATTTTAGTAGAGTAGTAATATTCTATTAAGATCGAAAACGTATGTTGACATCATATATAAATATGATATATTGGTTATAAACATATGGAGATTTAAAATGAATAAAGTATTGATTGCTGCATTTAGTTTAGTTATGTGTTTATCGACTATTCAAACAGCAAATGCTTGGGAAAATAGACGTTACGAACAACATGAACATCGAGGTTATATGGAACCATTCACATATGGTCTTTTGGGTGGAATTATCGGATATGAAATTGCTAGACCAAGAGTAGAATATGTTCCTGCTCCTGTTTATGTTCAGCCACTTCAAGGTTGTAGACCAGATGTGGCAATTCAAACAGTTCAGACAGGATATTTCCCTAATGGTCAACCAGCATATTCGAATGTTTGTTTTGGATATGATGGTCAATGGCATTATATTCAGTAAAGGGTCATGAAGACAACCTGAAACCTTATACGTTTTGGGTATTTGGGTGCAACTCCCAAATGATCCATAGTTAAAAGTTTAAGGATATTTACAGCAACAAACCTTGCATTGAAAGCCTCGTGTCGGATGTTCGATTCGTCCTTTCCCCACCAATTCACTATGGGGAAATAGCTCAGTTGGTAGAGCAGAGTAAAAATATATCCTGTTATAAAGTTTGGTGAAACTATAAATCACCAAGAGATCGGGGATGTATACAGCAATTCACAGGATGATTTGCCCATTTATTTGGACAATAGTGGATTCGATGCCACAACCCATTATAGAAATATAATGGACAACCCGTCAGTTTAAGGTTCAGTTCGGCAAACAATACAAAAATCAAACTTCTAATTTGACTAAAAAGTTGAACCTGTTTAAAAAAAACCTTGACATTTGGTTTGAAAATGTCCTATAAAATTAAATCAAAATTTTAAGGAGAAAGTAAATGACTTCAGTAAATGCAGTAAATAACGATGCAAAAACAACCAATGGAATGGACACCAACATTTCAAGTTTAAATGCTTGTGTTGATTTGTTCTTTGCAATTGGTGCAAGCCGCGGGAAGGACATTACTCCTACTTTCTCAAAAGCATTGTCTGAAAATCCAGATGTTGCCCTTCGTATTGCAGCATATACCCGTGATGCTCGTGGTGGTGCAGGTGAACGCCAAACATTCCGTAATATGTTGAATTACCTTGAAGGTAATTATCCACAGTATGTATCTGCAATTCTTCCTTTAATTAAAAATTTGGGAAGATATGACGATTACCTTGTGCTTAAAAGCGAAAATCTCCGTAATGAAGCATTTGCAATTATTAAAGACGCCTTAGATAAAGGCAAATTTGCACAAGAAACACTTACAAAAATTGATACCTTAACTGATGAAGAAATTGATGCATTACTTGCACAATTAGACTAAAAAGAAACTAAAAAGTTATGGATGGTTAAAAAAATAACCATCCATAACTTTTAATATAAGTTGGACTTCGGTCAAATTCTAAACCATCTGATATTCTTTTCCATTTTAATTTCTTTTTACAATCTACATATTCTGTTGATAATAATTCATACCCATTTTCTAAACCAAATTGTTTTAAATCATATAATATTTTTTTATTTTTGTATAATCTTTCAAAGTTAATTTTAAAATCATTATTATAAGGTATATTGAATAAAATATTTTCTTCTAATAATTTTGTATATATTATATTTTTTATATAATTAAATAATTTTTCAGAATCATATCTTATTTCCGATTCTAATTTTTCTATTATAAATAAAATAATTCCATTATTTTCACAATATTGTTTTTTTAAATTATCACGATTAATAGTTTTTTCATCATCCCTATGTGATTTCCAACCTTGATACTCAAATCCTATTTGATAACTATTTTTGTTGATAATAACATTATTGTTAAATCCATCTAACTGAAATTTTCTTTTTTCTATTTTTATAATATTCCAATTTTGTTTAAATGATGTATTAAAAATAAATTCAAATACTTGTCTACATAATTCTTCAGAACTACTAATAAAAGGTGACCATTCACCGTTTTTTATTTTATGTGGTCTTGCAAAAAATGTATAACCACAAGAATCTTCAAATTCTAATTTAGTATGGCAATTTATATATTTTGTTGATATTAATTTTCCGCCTTTTGATTTTGCAATATCAGAAAGTTCTTGTAAATGCTCTTCTGAAGTCATCTTTCTTCCTTTTGCAACTTTTGCTTGTACTGTCCAACCATGCATTTTTATATATCTTGGGGATCTTTCTATAATATCACCGTTTTTATTTTTCCATACCATTTTAACATTCCAACCATAAACTGCCGATAATAATTCAAAACCATTTTTTGCGCCGAGCAATCTTAATTGCTCAAGTCGTTCATTTCTTTTTTCATCAGTGAAATAATACATTATTTCGCCTCCTGAATTTCAAGAGATGTTTTTAATGTTAGAATTTTGTACTCCATTTCAAGCAATTTTAGACGTTTTTCGTCGCTATAATTTATTATAGACATTTTGACTTCCTTCCGGTTTTGTTATATAAATATAAATAATATGGCGGTTCGGCAATCCTTCCGATGCCTGATGAATGATGTATCGAGCATCATTCATCGCCGCTATACTTATTTATCATTTAATTTAAAAACTGCCTTGAAATGGTGTTTTTTTTGATAAAATATCTTGACTTCAATATTTAAAGAATGTATATTAGATACTTAAATTTAATCATATTTAGAAGAGGTTACAAAATGGATAAACGCCAATTGCTTAAGTCTAAACTAAATGCCATGTTAATGGATGGTCAAATCTGTGCCAAGTGGCAAGACAGAAAAGGAATTAATGCTGTCCAACTCCGCAATTATCTTGGATTGACTCCAAAAGCATATCGTAAATTGCTTGTTGGTTTGACTAATGTTGTTGAATCAAAAATGTGTGCAAAAGAATGGGATTCAATTAATTTTGAACAAGTTCCATCTGTAGCTTCAAGCCGTTATCAAAAGGCTTTCGGTCGTAATGCCCCATCAGCATATACTTCATATATTGAAGCTGTGCAAAAAGGTGAAAAAACCATTCACGCAGGAGCAGTATTCCCGTATGACATCGTCCGTTCAGTTCGTCACGGCGATGCATCAGCATCAGATGAACAATGGAAGGCTTTGCCAGATTTTGTTCCAGAAAATGCAAATGTTCTTCCTTTAGTGGATGTGAGTGGTTCCATGCAAACTCCGGTTTCTGGATCAATTCAAGCAATTGATGTTGCTATCAGTCTTGGAATTTATTTGGCACAACGTCAAAAAGGTGCATTTAAAGATTTGTGGTGTACTTTCAGTCAAACACCAAAATTGGAAAAACTTAAGGGTGATACTCTTAGTCAAGTTATTTCCAATATGGAACAAGCTGATTGGGGAATGAACACTAATCTTGAAGCAGCATTCACAGAAATTCTTCGTGTTGCGACAAAATATAAAGTTCCACAAGAAGAAATGCCAAAAACATTAATTGTATTTTCTGATATGCAATTTGATAGTGCAACACGTACTGGTTATAGTTCAAAGAAAGTAACTGCTCAAGATTCAGTTCGTCAACAATATGAAGCAGCAGGATATAATGTACCTTCAGTAATTTATTGGAATTTGAATGGTCAAACAGGTAATGTTCCAGTAACATACAATGAAGAAGGAACTGCTTTGGTTTCTGGTTTCTCAACCAGTTTACTTAAAACAATTCTTTCAGCAGAAAAAATGACTCCCGAGTCAATCATGCTGGATGCAGTAATGCAAGATAAGTATGCAGTCATTTAAAAAAAAGAGGCGAGAGCCTCTTTTTTGTTTGACATATGTCATTAATATGATAATATAAATTATCGTATTTACCTATGTAGGAGATTAAAAATGACTATTTTATCTAAAAGCAATAATGCGAATGAATGTTTGTTTGTTATTATACTGTCTTTAACATATCTCGCTTTACATTTTGTATTTGATAATGTTATGTTAGCAATCGATTGTGTTGGTTTAGGTGTTCCTCTTGTCGTTGCCTTTTTGGGGTTTTTTGGTGGCATCAGCGAATATATTAAAAATTATGAATAGAAAATATTAAACGCTAGACCAGATTCTAGCGTTTTATTATTTTTGTGAGTGGTTATTTGATTTTGATGATTTAGTATGTTATATTGATTAATAAAATTATTTTGGAGAAATTTATGAAGCAATTATTTTTAATTTTATCAATGGTATGTTTTACCACGCTTGCGCAAGCATCCTGTCCAGCAATAGATGCTGTTGGTGAGCCTGTTGGACCAACAGGACAAGGATATTTTCAGGTGTGTCATACGATGTATTCATCTTTAGTAAGTTCTGATACTAAAAATCCTGTATGGGATGCTGGTGTTGTAACGGCTGATTCAGCAAATGGTAAATCTAAACGAGGACCATTTTTTAAATATGATCCACAATTGCCGGTAGGATTTGGATCTACTGATCAAGATTACCAAGGCGCTAAAGATAAAAATGGTAATATGATTGCTAGAGGGCATAACTACGATGCTAATGATTCAAAATTAAATGATAAAGTCATGCATGAATCATTTTATTTTACAAATATGTTCCCACAATTACAGGAAAATAATGCTGGTGTTTGGAAATCAATGGAAACAATTGTACATAATTTAGCAATACAA
>Ga0007882_10001193_pt1 | contig 15313 bp, 13 predicted proteins | sample CryBogCBH12Aug01_FD_71195 | JGI IMG/M metagenome (GOLD analysis project Ga0007882, IMG submission 71195) | Freshwater microbial communities from Crystal Bog, Wisconsin, USA - CBH12Aug09.1 | ecosystem: Environmental > Aquatic > Freshwater > Lake | place: Crystal Bog, Wisconsin, USA | collected... | reverse complement strand
CTTGTCCGTTACCGCGATGGCCAGGGCGCGCTGATGCAGATACCGACGGCGCGGCCGTCCCGTCGCGACCAGGCCGAGCAGGGGCTGCTGCTGCAGGACGAGACGGAAACCAGGGCGATCCTCAAGGCTTACGGCACCGTCGCCCGCCATGTCATGATGGACGAGCCGGAGATCGGCGGCGAGGACAGCCTGGCCCTGCTATCGGCTTACGGATTCAAGACGGACGCCGCCGCCGTCGCCAATCTTCCGGTATCGCTGTCGGTCTGTCATGACCCAGTGTTCGGGCGGACCATCGTCGTCGAGGCGGCGGGCCGGCGGGCCGTCGCCCTGCCGCCGCTGAACACCGCCCTGGCGCAGCCGGTGATCGACGAAATTCTCCCGGCCCTGCGGGCGGCGCTCAACCGCGAGCTGGATGGCGGGCCGCTGGCGGCGCTGCTGGTGCAACTCGCCGATCTGCTGGTGGAACTGCCCGAGATCACCGGCCTGTCCATCCCGGCGCTCAGCCTGAGGCAGGACGAGGTCAGCCTGCCGGCCGCCTCGCTGCGCGTCGAGGAAGCGGCGCCCCACATCAGCCGGCTGTCCATCGCCCCCTATCCCCGTCATCTGGAAGAGCGTCTGACGCTGCGCGACGGCAGCGGTGTCCTGGTCCGGCCGATCCGTCCGGAGGACGAACCCCACTATCGCGACATGCTGGAGAAGGTCAGTCCCGGCGATCGTTTCCTGCGCTTTTGCACGCGCTTCGGGGATGAAGTGGTGCCCCCCGAGTTGCTGGCCAAACTGATCCAGATCGACTACAGCCGCGATATGAGCTTTATCGCCATGGCCGAGGGAGAGGACGGAAAACCTCAGGCGCTGGGCGTGGTGGACGCCATGGGGATGTCCGACCGGACGGAAATGGAATATTCCATCATCCTGCGCTCGGACCTCAAAGGCGCCGGCCTCGGCAAAGCCCTGATGGAAAAGATCATCGGCTATGCCCGTTCGCAGGGAGCGACCAGGCTGGTCGGCATGGTGCTGCGCAACAACCAGGGCATGCGGGGGCTTTGCACGCGCTTGGGTTTTTCGGTGAAATCCGACCCCGACGACGACATGGTGACCGTGACGCTGGCCCTGTGAGGGGCCGCCATCAACCGTCGGAGAACGTCTTCGTCATCAGCAGGTGATTGAAACCGTCGACACGGCGATAAGCGAGGCCGTCCATCACCGAGCGGGTCAGATGAACGCCCAGCCCGCCGATCTCCCGGTCCTCGAGTGCCGCCTCGACATTGGCGGGCGGAGCCGTCAGCGGATCATAAGCGATGCCGTCGTCGATGATTTCCACCGTCAGTCCGCCGGGGTCCAGGCGGAACACCACGGTGAAATCATGGGGCCGGTCATCGGACCAGGCATAGGCGATGACATTGCCGGCCGTCTCGTCCAGTGCCAGCGCCACCCGGCCGGCCACCGTCGCCGGAATGCCGCGGTCCTCCGCCAGGGCCTCGAAGAAATCCAGCAATCGCCCGATCTCGCCGGTGTTGTTGCGCAGGGTCAGAGTGATCTCTTCCGCCATGGGCCGTTGTCCAGAACATCCGGGGCATCAGATTGCCGTCGGAAGATGGTGGTCGATCTCCCCTGTGGTCGCAACAGATATTACACTGTTCAAAACCGCGCCGTCGCCGTGACATACCCCCGTCGCTCGGTGCGCAGGCCATAGGTGGTGGTTTCCCGGCCGGCGGTCAGTTGCTCGCCGCTGACGGACAGTGTCAGCCAGTTGTCCGGGGAAAAGGCCAGCCGACCGCCGGGATCGGCATGGGCGGGAATGATCTCCGTCAGATAGCCGACCCCGACGGCGGTAGCCCTGGTATCAAGATAGGAGCTGCTGAAATGCAGGCGCAAATCGGCCTCCCAGGGGCCGTCGGCATAGCCGATGGCGAAATTTGCGCTGTTCTTAGGCGTGCCGTTGGCCGGATCGCTGGGAAGACCGGTCCTGCCGGCGACCGGCATCCCCAAATAGCGGGCATCGTAACTGACATTGGCCCAGGAGTAATTGCCGCTCCAGTGCCAGGCGGTGCCGAGCTTGCCTTTCGCCGACAGCTCGACGCCGATTTCCCGGCTGTTGCCGTTGTTGATGAACAGCGTGTCCAGGGTCGTCGTCGGCGTCTGCGCCGCATAGGTCAAGGGTGGTGCCGCCCCCAGAACATCCCGATTCTGCTGGTAGAACAAAGCCCCCTTGACTTCGGAGTTCCAGTCGCGGAACTCGTGAGCGAGGCTGACTTCATAATTGTCGACAACGGCCGGCTTTACCCAGGGAAGACCACTCTGGACATAGGTGTTGGTCGGGCTGAGGGGAAACTTGATATAGACCCCGCCAAAATCGTAAAGGCTGGGCAAATGCATGCCGCGGGCGACGGTGGCGATCGCCGTGTCTTCTGCCGTGATCTTCCAAACCAGACCGGAGTTCCAGGTCAGGGTATCGAGAGATTTGTCAAAGTCGGCATTGGTCAGCGGCAGGCCGGCAAGCAGCGGACCGGTCCGGCCGAGTTTCAGATAATCCATCCGTACCGCGTTGTTCCAGGAAAGGTCGCGGCAGAGGGCGTGGTCCCACATGGCGCCGAGGGAAAACACATCGTAAAAGATGTTGCCGTCGGCAACCGGCGTCGTATTGACCTCATTATGTCGATATTCGGCGGACAGACGCAGCGTGTTTTCCTTGTCCAACTGGGTAAGGTCGCGAAGTTGCACAACGGTGACCCGCTGGTCGCTGTTCAGAGTGGGATTCCCAGGGATCACGTTGCGCGGCAGAACGGCAATGTTGGTAAAGGAATTGGAATAGACATCAAGGGAAACCAGGCCGACTTTAGTCTCGGCCTCGATATCGCCTTTGATCGAAGAGGTCCTGGGAGTAATGGTGCCGTAATAGGGCAATGGACTTTTCACCAGCTCGCGGCCGTTGCTGTAGGTGGCTTCCAGGCCCACCGTAACATCGGGGGCGATGACGCCGCGGGCGTCGAAAGCGATCTTGCCGTTGAACGGATGCTGCGGCAGTTGGGTTTCATCGTAACTGAAATTGCGCTGTCCGCTGTGGCCGAGTGGGTCGAATGCCGCGGGATCCTTGAAGTCATGGGACATGGTTTCGCTGGCCGACAGCCGGGCACCGAAGTCATTGCCGGTACGCGCCGTGGCGACGACGCCTGCCTCGCGGTAGTTCTGCGTGCCGAGCCGGGTTTCCGCGACATTGACGCTGTCGTAGAGCGGGTTAAAGGTGACGATATTGACGACAGCTCCGGCCGCATTGAACCCGAACAATGCCGAATTGGGACCTCGCACCAGCTCGATCTGGCGGATTTCGTTGAGTTGGACCGGCAGGGAACTCCAATCAACCCATCCATAGACATCGATATAGGCCTGCCGCCCGTTGATCAGGACCAGCATCCGCGACCCCAGGCCGGGATTGTAGCCGCGCACGGCGACATCAACGGAGTTCATGCTGTTGCGCCGGATGTTGACTCCGGCATAGGACGCCAGAATATCGGGAATATTAGTGGCACCGGAACGACGGATGTCGTCGGCGGTGATGATCTCCATGTCCAGCGGCACCTCCGAAAGCCGCTGCGGCTGCCCGGTGGCACTGAAGGTGACGGGTTCCTTGAACATCGCTTCGGACAGGCCATAGTCTAGGTTCTCGGCGGCGGCCTGGCGGCCGGACGCCAACACCAGCAAGAGCACCATCGGCGAGGTTCGGGACAGGAGGGTTGGCATGGTCAATCAGTCCCCTTAACCATCATGAGAAACCCCTGCCGGAACTGTATGCCGGAGTCTTTCATTTCCTGATAACTGACTATGATTTCAACGGAAGGCATGCTTTTCACACCAAGCGTGCATTTACCGGCATGGACGCAAGTGAGGTCCGAGGACAAGGTCAGAGTGCCGTTGTGACGGGCGAAATCATGGATGCTGTCGAAAAACTGGGTATTGGTGTTGGCGGCAACAAAGGCCACGGCGTATTGCGGCATCCTGTCCAGGCCGCGGACTTCCAACGGCCTTCCCACCAGTTCGACACCGATGATGGTCTTGTTGGCGTCCAGCCAGGCGAGTATGGCGCGGGCATCGTCGGTCGATGCCTTGTCCTCGCCGTCGTAAATGACGGCGATTTCAACTTTGTCCCGCGGCGCGACGCGAAGGAAGCGAATGGTTCGAATGCCGATAGCCAGATCGGTGGCCGTCGTTTCGTTCGCCGACAGAGCCGTCGAAACGCCGCACCACAGACAGATTATGGCAAGGAAGCGAACCGATCTGCTGCAATGCCCCACGCACAACACCTCATTCAGCAGTCCGGAGAAGGATCGTCTCACCGAGCAACGATCAATGTCCTTGAAGGACCGGTCAGATGAGGGTAACGCTGTTATCGCTCAAGGGTAAAGTACAACTTCAGTATAAACGCCTTCCGCAATTTATTCAGTGACGGCCTGAAAACTGGAAACATGCCGGCGGCGGCAAATGAAATCGGAGTAAGGGAGGCGCATTGAAGCCTGGTTGGTGGGGCATCATTCGTGGTTCGTTCCTTGTGCAGGCGGCATTGCTTCCGACCCTGGTCGTCATGGCAATCTTCCTGGCGATGTTCTATGTCGGTAATCTGACGATGCTGACCCAGCAGAACGCCATGAAACAGGTGGTGGAAAACGACCTGGAAAGTTCGGCGCGGCTGGCGCAGATCAATTCGCGCCTGCAAACCGTCAATGCCGACATTTACCGGTTGATCTCGCAGGCCTCGGTTGGCGACGTTAACGGTGCCCTTTCCGCCGATGTCCAGGATGCCGCCCGCAAGGTCGAAGTCATCATCGCCGACCTGCTGGACTATCGGGGAACCGAGGCAGCCTTCCACCAGCGCGAAACCTTGGATCATTTCATCAATGACCTCAGGGATTACGAAGACGCCATCAATTGGATCGGCTCGACCCTGGAAATTGATGCCAAGACGGCGATCGCCTTCATCAAACCTTACAATGCCCGGGTAGAGGAACTCTCGGCGCAACTTTCGGCGATCATTACCGATACCGCCGTTATCGCCAAACAGCGGGCCAAGGCGGCCACCGAGTCCCTGCGCAACGCCGCCTATCTGCTGATCGTCGCCGCGGGCGGGGTGAGCATGCTGGTCGCCCTGTTCGGCTACGTTTCGGGCCAGCGCCAGAAACTTCTCTTTCGCGATACCCAGCTGAAAAGCGGCGAATTGGTAAGCAAGTCAGAGCACCTTTCGCAAGCTCTGTCTGAATTGGACATCATCTTTCAAAATGCCAGTATCGGCATCGCCCACATTGTCGGCAGGCATATTGTCAGGGTGAATAAAGCGATTGAAAAAATATTCGGCTATGAATCAGCTGAATTAATCAATCAAACCACGCGACCTCTTTATAAATCCGACGAAGCCTGTGAAAGCTTCGGACAGGAGATCTTTACAGCCTTTGCCTCCGGAGCCGTCAGCCATCGCTTCGATCTGGCCACCCATCACAAGGATGGCAGCGAGATTATCTGCGAATTCGTCGGCTCGATGGTCGACGCCCATGCGCCGGAAAAGGGCACGATCTGGCTGATCTCGGATGTCACGGTGCTGCGTCGGGCCCAGAAGGACCTGCTGGAGGCGAAAGAACATGCGATACGCCTGAGCGCCGCCAAATCGAGTTTTCTTGCCAATATGAGCCATGAGATCCGCACGCCGATGAACGTGATTGTCGGCTTTACCGATAACCTGCGTCGCAGCGTCGAGAATTCCGATCACCTCCAGCAACTCGATAAGATCGATCAGGCGGCCAATCATCTTCTGGCCATTATCAACGACGTCCTCGATATGTCGAAAGTCGAGTCCGGAAAACTTTCGCTCAATGTCCGAAGCTTTGCCCTGCGAAGCCTGATTGCCGGCGTCTGCGACCATTTCCTGCCGATCGCCGCCGGCAAGGGCCTGGCCTTGCGGGTGGCGATCGACCCGGAGGTTCCCGACCGCTTGCTGGGCGACGAATTGCGTCTGAAACAATGTCTGTTCAACTATGTGACCAATGCCCTGAAATTCACGCCGGCGGGATCCGTCGAAATCCATGTGGCTGTGGACCAGGCGGGCGCCAACGGACTCCTGCTACGCTTCGTGGTTACCGACACCGGCCTCGGCATCGACGCCGAGGTCCTGCCCCGGCTGTTCTCGCGCTTCGAGCAGGCCGACATGTCCACCACCCGCCAGTTCGGCGGCACCGGTCTGGGATTGGCCCTGACCAAACAGCTGGTCACGCTGATGGGCGGCCAGGTCGGGGTGGACAGCAGTTTAAACCAGGGCAGCCGCTTCTGGTTTACCGCCCTGCTGCAGCCCGAGACCGCCGCCGACACGCAAATCGAGCCCGCCGCCGCCGTTGGGCCAAGGCGTGAACTGCGCGATTTCTCCGGCTTCCGCCTTCTCCTGGCGGAAGATACCGAGATGAACCGCGAGGTCATGAGACTTCTGTTAAGCAAGGCCGGCATTCATGCCGATGTGGCGGAGAACGGCAAGATCGCCGTCGAGATGGCGATGACCGCCTCCTATGACCTGATCCTGATGGATATGCGGATGCCGGTCATGGACGGTTTGTCGGCGACCCGGGTTATCCGAACTTTGACCGGCTATACCAAGACGCCGATCATCGCACTGACCGCCAATGCCTTTGAAGAGGACCGGCAAATCTGCATGGATGCCGGTATGAACGATTTTCTCAGCAAGCCGCTGCGATCCGATGCGCTGCAGGTAACCCTGTCAAAATGGCTGGGCTTCAGCGAAGGAAACGAATTGGTTTAAGGAAATTGGGGCGCGTGACCGGGTTCGAACCGGCGACATCCAGGACCACAACTCCTGTCTTTTTGAGCGTTCCCCCATCACCGACCGGCATGCAGAGGTTCGCAAGCCCCGTTCCCATTTGGATCGTATCGCTGGATTGTTGCGACCTCAGACCCGATTTCGGCAACGGCTTTCTTAAGGTCAAATCGCTGCTGATGACGCAGCCAAAGGTCTGGGCCAGTCCCAAAGAATTGCCCCAGTCGTAACGCCGTGTCAGCAGTTACCGACCGACGCCCATTCAGCACCTCGGTCACCCGATTGGTTGGCACCTTCAACCGCCGAGCCAACTCAGCCGCCGACAATCCAAGGGCATCCAAATCATCCCGCAGATGCTCGCCTGGATGGATCGCTGGTAGCCCGTCAGACTGAAATGGATAATTCGCCATCACGCTCTCCATGACCTGCACCACATCAATGATAGTCGATGATCAGCACGTCCACCGCATCGCCAGGAACGTCCAAAGGATCGGTCTTGATTTCTTGCTGCGGCAGTTCGGTCGTCTTGGGTTCCCAGCGAAAGCAAATCCGCCATTGAGCGTTGATCCGCACACTGTATTGACCCAACCTGTCGCCCTTTAATGCCTCAAATCGATTACCCGGTCGGGCCTGCAATTCGCGCAGGGTTTCCGTAACGACCAGGGAGTCAAGCCGCCGACGTGCTTGGTCGGCAATCGGCTCGAACGCCCGAACCCGTTGCCCCTCGAAAAATTCTCTGGTGTCCTTGTCGGCAAACGTCTTGATCATAGCGGCAGCATGCAGAATCGTTAGGCGTTACGTCAAGCGTAATTGCTGGCTGTATGATGTAGAGTGCCATGAAGACGCTGGCTCAGGGCAAAACCGACTGTGATGATGAGAACAAAGAATGAGCAAAGTGATAATATTGCCCAAAAAAAGTGACAAACACGATTTTGGGTGAATTCATAAGCTATTGAAAAAAATAGGAAAATGGGGCGAGTGACCGGGTTCGAACCGGCGACATCCAGGACCACAACCTGGCGCTCTAACCAACTGAGCTACACCCGCCACCGAGTGCCGATGTCTAGCCTATAGCCCGATCCCTCGTCAAGGGTCACAGATGGCCAAAAAAACGGGTCAGACGGTTGAGCGCCTCGTCCAGGGCGTCGCGGCGCTTGGCGAAACAGAAGCGGACATAATGCCGGATGGCGCCGGCCTGATAGAAGATGCTCACCGGCACCGCGGTCACACCCGCCTCGATGGTCAGCCGCCGGCAAAATTCCAGGTCGTCGGCGGCGGTATCCAGCCGGCGGAAATCGGCCACCAGGAAGTAACTGCCGCCGGCCGGCAGCATCTCGAAGCCGATGGCGGTCAGACCCTCGGCCAGGCGATCGCGCCGGCCCGCCAGGTCGACCGAGAGGCTGCGGTAATACTCATCCTCGCTGGCCAGGCCGAAGGCCACCGCCTGCTGCAGATGCGGCGGCGTGGTGAAGGTCAGGAACTGATGGGCCCTGGCCACCGGCGTCAGCAAGGCCGGACAGGCGGTGACATAGCCGACCTTCCAGCCGGTCAGCGAGAACGTCTTGCCGGCCGACCCGATTCTCAGGCATCGCTCGCGCATGCCCGGACGGGTGATCAGCGGCAGATGCCCGATGCCGTCATAGGTCAGGTGTTCATAGACTTCGTCGCAGACGCAATAGGCGTCGTGTTCGATCAGCAGCCCGGCGATGAAGTCCAGTTCCTCCGAGGTGAAAACCTTGCCGGTGGGATTCATCGGCGAATTGAGGATCATCAGTTTGGTGCGGCGGCTGAAGGCGGCCCGCAACTGGTCGCGCGGCAGGGTCCAATGGGGCGGTTCCAGCCGCACCAGGCGGGCCGTGCCGCCGGCGCGCCGCACGATCGGCAGATAGCTGTCATACAGCGGTTCGATCAGCACCACCTCGTCGCCCGGCTCGATCAGGCCGAACAGGCAGTCGGCGAGCGCCTCGGTGGCCCCCGAAGTGACCATCACCTCGGTCATCGGATCGACCTCAAGGTCGTAAAACCGCAGCGCATGGGCAGCCACCGCCCGGCGCAGCGCCTCGATACCCATCATCGGCGGATATTGGTGGGGACCGGCGGCCACCGCCCTGGCGGCCTCGGCCAGCAGGGCCGGCGGCTCGAGTCCCTCGGGAAAACCCTGGCCGAGATTGATCGCCCCATGCTCGACCGCGAGACGCGACATCACCTCGAAGATGGTGGTGCCGCAGGCGGCGAAGATCGAATTCGCGTCCTTCATGGCAAGTGATCTAACACAGCTGCCCTTTTGCGCGCCAGCTCTGCCAAAGATTTCAGCAGTGTTTGTCGAAAAAAAGAGCAACAGCTAAAAATGGTGAAAAATTCCCGCCATATTCGGTCATTTTCGCCATAGCCCAGTTGGCACGCGCCGTGCTAAATGGTTTTCGCGTTTCGACGCAATCGGATCTCAATATAAAGCCGCGCTCCCGGGGGTATATGAAGAAGATCGAAGCGATCATCAAGCCGTTCAAGCTCGACGAAGTGAAGGAAGCCCTTCATGAAATCGGCCTGCAGGGCATCACCGTCACCGAAGCCAAGGGTTTCGGGCGGCAAAAAGGCCATACGGAACTGTATCGTGGCGCCGAATATGTCGTGGACTTCCTGCCAAAGGTGAAGATCGAGCTCGTCATCGAGGACAACCTCGTAGAACGCGCCATCGAGGCCATTCAGCAGGCGGCACACACGGGCCGTATTGGTGATGGCAAAATATTCGTTTGTCCGGTCGAAGAAGCCATACGCATCCGTACCGGTGAACGGGGCGGAGACGCCATCTGAACCTCATCGGCGGCAAAAGGACGCCGCGGCCTGACCGGCCGTAGGCTTCCAGCCCTCCGCCATTGCCAATCACATTTGTTTCAACCAATGGGAATATGACCATGTCCGACGCGAAGAAAGTTCTCGAACTGATCAAGGAACACGACGTCAAATACGTCGATCTGCGTTTCACCGACCCCCGCGGCAAGTGGCAGCACACCGCCCAGCATGTCAGCACCATGGATGAGGACACGCTGAACGAGGGCATCATGTTCGACGGCTCGTCCATCGCCGGCTGGAAGGCCATCAATGAATCGGACATGACGCTGAAGCCCGACCTGTCGACCGCCGTCATCGATCCTTTCGCCGCCCAGACCCAGCTGATCCTGTTCTGCGACATCGTCGAGCCGCTGACCGGCCAGCTCTATGACCGCGACCCCCGCTCGATCGCCAAGCGCGCCGAAAAGCACCTGGCCGCCACCGGCATCGGCGACACCGCCTTCTTCGGGCCGGAAGCCGAATTCTTCGTGTTCGACGACGTCCGCTTCGAAGTCAACATGAACTCGGTCTTCTACAAGCTCGATTCGGAAGAAGGCCCCTATGTCACCGGCAAGAAATTCCCGGAAGGCAATTCCGGCCATCGTCCGGCCATCAAGGGCGGCTATTTCCCGGTGCCGCCGATCGACAGCCAGATGGACATGCGCGCCGAAATGCTGACCGTCATGGGCGATATGGGCCTGCCGATCGAGAAGCATCACCACGAAGTGGCCCCTTCGCAGAGCGAACTGGGCGTCAAGTTCGCCCCGCTGGTCTCGGCCGCCGACGGCATGCAGATCTACAAATATGTCGTCCATAACGTCGCCCACAGCTACGGCAAGACGGCGACCTTCATGCCCAAGCCGATTTTCGGCGACAACGGGTCGGGCATGCATGTCCACCAGTCCATCTGGAAGTCCGGTAAGCCGCTGTTCGCCGGCTCGGGCTATGCCGACCTGTCGGAGAACGCGCTCTACTACATCGGCGGCATCATCAAGCATGCCAAGGCGCTGAATGCCATCACCAACCCGCTGACCAACAGCTACAAGCGGCTGATCCCCGGCTTCGAAGCGCCGGTGCTGCTGGCCTATTCGGCCCGCAACCGTTCCGCCTCCTGCCGCATCCCCTACGCCTCCAGCCCGAAGGGCAAGCGGGTCGAGGTTCGCTTCCCGGATCCGGGTGCCAACCCCTATCTGGCCTTTGCCGCCATGCTGATGGCCGGCCTCGACGGCATCCAGAACAAGATCCACCCCGGCGACCCGATCGACAAGAACCTCTATGACCTGCCGCCGGCCGAACTCGCCCAGGTGCCCACCGTTTGCGGCAGCCTGCGCGACGCCCTGACCAGCCTGGAAAAGGACTACGAGTTCCTGTTGAAAGGCGACGTGTTCTCCAAGGACTTCCTGGACAGCTACATGGAGCTGCGTTGGGAAGAAGTCTACAAGTTCGAGCACACCCCGCACCCGATCGAATTCCAGATGTATTACAGCGTCTGATCGATCCGAAGCCCCGCCGACCGGCGGGGCTTCGTGGGGATTTTCGATGGCCTCCCTGGTGTGAAGAACACTTCGGAGGCCATTGTTTTAAAACGACTTTACCTGGTTTTGCCTAGTCCCCGTGGCGTCGCAACCGACACCGATTTGACATCAAAGCCCGGAACAGGCCGCTCCACCATGGCCTCCCGCAACTCCCGGTGCTCGAAGGCACTTTTCATGCGATTGATCTCCGCAGGCTTAATGCCCCCGTCTTGAGCAACCTCGCGCCAGCCCGATACCGCTGCGGCGACTTCGGCGAATATGGCGCGCGCCTTGCGGACGTCCAGGCCAAAATACTCTGCCGAATCCAGCGCCAAACTGACGGAACAGGTTCCCTCATCCAGGTTGATATTGGTTGAGAGCATGGGCGACTTCAAATCGGCAGGGACCGGGTTGAGGTCGTATGCCGGACCCAGCGTCCACCCATTGTTGCCGGACCAAAGGAAACCGTGGTTCCGCAGATGGTCGTCAAGATTGCGCGCCAGGATGTTGAATGCCATACGCCGGAACAACTCAATCGCGTCAGTTCTTGGCTGGGAACCGTGGCTGCGGAGCAGGTCAGCCAACTCGGGATAGCTGCCGCGGTCGCCGTCTTTCAATCCCATCATCGCCATGGCCGATAGAAAGACTATGCGCTTGCCGCCATCACGATCAAAACGACGCGAAAGCATGACGGTCTTGCCCGCCACCTTCTCGATCCGGTGCTCGGCGACACGGATTCCCGCGCGTTCCGCCAAGGTCAACGCGACATGTTCCCATGCACCGATATCGTAGTCGTCGTCGTCCCTCGGAAATTTCGCGATCGAAAGGTGACCGTCGCGATCCAACACGGACGCCTTCGGTCTGGCGCCGCCGAGAGATGACCCGGGAGCGAACAACAACAACAGGTCTTCATCGGTGTCTTCATCCCGAAGGACTTTCTCAGTGACCGACAGGAGACGTGGCAACTCGACGAACATGGGCACAGCACGGCCGCGCTCCAACGGGGTCTGAAACGCCTCCTGCCCGATGCGGCGGAACCGAAGCGCACCCATCCTTGCGACATCGGCGACGCCGAGGAGATAATCGATCTCCATCAAAGTCCGGACATGGCGCCCTTCCCGCTCGGCATTGCGGCGCTCCATCCTTTGCATCAGACGGCGCCCCCAGGTGTCGGGAGCCGAATCGCCGAGGCTTGAAAACATCTCCCGTCCTGCCCCGGGCGTGTGGATGCCTGCGCCAACCTGAATGCCGGGCTCCAAAGAAAAACGTCCGCCGAAGTCGAGCCATTCAGCACAATATTGAAACGTCGTCGCCATCCGACCATCCTTGCCGATGATGCGCATGGTGCCGACACGCCGTGTGCCACCATGGATGTCGATGTGGACTTCGATTTCAGACATCGGATTTCCTCGCGCGAATTCGCTGCGGCAAACGCTCCGCCTCCAGCAGTTCGCCGACACTATCGGGGGCCGCGACGTCCGGTAATCGGTCGAGTAATCCGAGCGCATGCATGACACTGGCATAGATCCCGATCCCAACAGCGGGATCTCCCTTCTCGACGCGCACCAGCGTGCCGCGCGAGATGAAAGCGCGCTCGGCCACGATCTGGGTGCCCAACCGGCGCCGAAGGCGCGCGGTCCTGAGGTCGGCGCCGATCTTCTTGATGGCCCTCCTGGCAGAGATATTGGGTCTATGTGGTGTCGACATCACGTGCACTTGAGCAATCACTATCTTCTATAACGTATGCTCAAGACAACGTTATAGCAAGTCCATCGCCTCTTCCACGGTCTTCGGCCGGCGCATCTTGACCATGGCGGAGGGGCCGACCGCCACATAATCGGCGATGTAGCCGGCCCGCATCAGCGGTTGCGCGGCACCGGTATCGAAAAGCCCGTCGACCAGGAAGCGCTGGTTGATGTGAACGCCGACCACCTGGCCGAAGACCGCGTAGCTGTCGGTGGGACGGCCCTCCAGGTCATCGAGGGGCAGGATCCGCAGCAGCCGGCATTCCAGCACCGCCGGGCTGTCGGCGACCCGCGGCGCGGCAATCAGTCTGCAGGGCGCCGCCGCCAGCCCCACCGCCGCCATTTCGTCGACCCCGCGCGGAAACGGCGCCGAGCTGCGGTTCATCGCCTCGGCCAGGTCCACGGAGACGAAATTGACGGCGAATTCCCCGGTGTCTTCGATATTGCGCAGGCTGTCCTTGCGACCGCCGCTGCCGAAGGCGACGATGGGCGGCACATCGCAGAAGGCGTTGAAGAAGCTGTAGGGCGCCAGATTGGCTCGTCCCTCGCCGTCGCGGCTGGAGATCCAGCCGATCGGCCGCGGCGCCACGATGGCCTTGAAGGGATCGCGGGGCAGGCCGTGGCCCTTGGCCGGTTCATAAAAATACTGGTCCATCCCTCTCACCCTCCGATGCGGTCGAGGCGCAGCCGATGGCGATGGTCGGTGAGGCGCCAGCTTCCGCCCAGCACCGCCGTCACCGCGCCGATGCCGGTGCCGCCGGCGATCAGGAACATGATCAGGATCTGATATTTGACCGCCTCCGCCGGCGCCACCCCGCCGAGGATCTGCCCGGTCATCATGCCGGGCAGCGATACCACGCCGGTGGCCGACATGGCGTTGACGATCGGCATCATGGCGTTGCGCAGCGCCGCCCGCACCACCGGCCGCAGCGCCTCATGGCGGCTGGCCCCCAGCATCAGGCGGGCCTCGACGCCGGCGCGGCGGGTGACCAGGCCGGTGGCCAGCCCGTTGAGCCCCAGCGACACCCCGGTCATGGTGTTGCCCAGCACCATGCCCAGCAAGGGGATGGCATAACGCGGGTCATACCAGGGATCGGGCCTGAGCGCGGTGGTCAGGGCGAAGACGGTGACCAGGGTGGCTGCCGTCATCATGCTGGTGGTGCCGATGCCGTAGGACCACCACCCGGTCAGCGGCCGGTCCTGCCGGGCCGCCGCCTCGCGTCCGGCGAATCCGACCATCACCAGGGCGGCCAGGGCCGTCCACCAGGGCGACACCAGGGCGAACAGGGTGACAAGAACCAGACCCATCAGCGACAGCTGCGCCACCATGCGGGCGGCGGCGATCAGCAAGCGTCCGTGCAGGTCGAGGCGCAGCGCCAGCGACAGCCCGGCATTGGCGAACACCAGCAGGCTGGCAAGTCCGAGATCCCAGGCGCTGAGACTGACATAGCCGGTCATTCCAGCCTCCCCTGGCTGATCCTGAGGATGCGGCCGGCCACCCGCGCCGCCTGTACGGCGTCATGAGTGACCCACAGCACCCCCAGCCCCGCCGCCACCCGCTCGCCGACCAGCGCCTCGACCGCCGCCGTCGCCAGCGGGTCCAGTGCCGCCGTCGGCTCGTCGAGCAGCAACATCCGCGGCGCCATCTCCAGCGCCCGCAGCAGGGCCAGCCGGCAGCGTTCGCCGGTGGACGGCCGGGTCATCGGCCAGGCCGCCGCCTCGGCCGGCAGCAGCAGCCGTTCCGCCCAGGGCAGCAGCGCCGCCCAGTCGCGGAAATGCTCGCCCACCCGATCCGCCCACCATCCCGGTTCGGCCGGCACATAGCCGACCTGGCGGCGCCATTGCGGTCCGCTGACGGCATCGCGGCCGACGCCGTCGAGGCTGACCTCGCCGTCATTGACATCGAGATCGGCGATCGCCCGCAGCATCAGCGACTTGCCGGCGCCGGACGGTCCCTGCACGGCGACGCATTCGCCGGCCGCCAGGCTGAGGGATACCGGCGCCAGGCCGCTGCGGCGCAGATTGACCACCTCAAGCATGGGCGCCGGGGAAAATGCCAGGAAGAATAATGGTGAAGGCGGCGCCGCCGTCGGGGGCGTTGGCGGTCTCGATGACGCCGCCGTGATCGCGGATGATGCTCCAGCTGACCCACAGGCCGAGACCGGTGCCCTGCCCCACCGGCTTGGTGGTGAAAAAGGGATCAAACACCTTCAGCAGATGATCGGGATCGATCCCCGGACCGTTGTCGCGCACCACCACCACCACCTGTTCGCCGACCTGGCGGCCGCTGACCGAGATGGTCGGCTGCGCCACCTGTGCCAGGGCGTCGACGGCATTCTGCAGGAGGTTGACCATCACCTGGTGCAGGGGCCCCTCATTGCCGTCGACGGGCAGGTCGTCGGGCAGGTTGTCCTCGGTAT
>Ga0007882_10001185_pt1 | contig 15384 bp, 16 predicted proteins | sample CryBogCBH12Aug01_FD_71195 | JGI IMG/M metagenome (GOLD analysis project Ga0007882, IMG submission 71195) | Freshwater microbial communities from Crystal Bog, Wisconsin, USA - CBH12Aug09.1 | ecosystem: Environmental > Aquatic > Freshwater > Lake | place: Crystal Bog, Wisconsin, USA | collected... | reverse complement strand
CGGAAGCGCTCGTCGAAGTCCATGTCGATGTCGGGCATCTCTTTGCGGCCCGGGTTGAGGAAGCGCTCGAAGAGGAGGTCGTAGCGAATGGGGTCGATGTCGACGATGCCGAGGCAGTAGGCCACGCAGCAGCCTGCGGCGGATCCACGACCAGGACCGACGCGGATCTTGGCCCGCTTGGCGAACTCGATGAGGTCCCACACCACGAGGAAGTAGGCGGCGAAGCCCATGTCGGAGATGACGCCGAGTTCGAAGTCGATGCGGTTCGTCACCTCTTCGGGCAGCACGTCGCCGTAGCGGCGGTAGGCGCCTTCGTAGGTGAGATGGCGGAGGTACTTGGCTGCCCGCTGTTCGTAGACCTCGCCGGTGAACTCCTCGGGCACCGGGAATTCCGGGAGAGAGGGTTTGCCCAGTTCGAGTTCGACCTTGGCCCGCTCGGCAATCCACAAGGTGTTGTCGCAGGCCTCGGGGAGCTCCTGGAAGAGGTGCCGCATCTCGGCAGCGGTCTTCAGGTAGTGCTCGTGGCCGTCGAACTTGAAGCGGTTGGGATCCGACAGCAGCGCACCGGTTTGGACGCACAACAGCACGTCGTGGGCCACGTGGTCAGCCTCGTCGGTGTAGTGGCTGTCGTTGGTGGCGAGGAGTGGAGCGTCGATCTTGCGGGCGAGGTCCACGAGGAGCGGGTTCGTGCGCTTCTGCTCGACGAGACCGTGGTCTTGGAGTTCGACGAACAGGTTGTCTCGACCGAAGATGTCCTGGAGGCGAGCGGCCCGTCGCACCGCCTCGTCGAAGTCGTCGTTGAGGAGCGCCTGGAGGACGACGCCACCGAGGCAACCCGTCGTGGCGATGAGGCCCTCGTGGTGCTCTTCCAAGAGCTCCCAGTCGACACGGGGCTTGTAGTAGTAGCCCTCCAAGTAGGCCCTCGACGAGAGCTTGAGCAGGTTGCGGTACCCCTGCGTGGATTCAGCGAGGAGGGTCAAGTGGTAGTACAGCTTCGCTCCCCCATCAGCGTTGCCGCCGGTGTCGTCCATCTTGCCCCGGCGCACGGGGCGCTCGTGGCGGGACTCCAAGGCCATGTAGGCCTCGGTCCCGATGATGGGGTTGATCCCACCCTTCTTGCAGGCCTTGTAGAAGTCCAAGACGCCGTACATGTTGCCGTGGTCGGTGATGCCGAGAGCCGGCATGCCATCGGCAGCCGCCTTGGCGACGAGAGCGTCGATACGCGCCGCACCGTCGAGCATCGAGAATTCGGTGTGGGTGTGCAGGTGGGTGAAACTCGACGGCACGGCCGCCAACTCCTTCAACGTGGGTGATCGCCGAAATAACAGCGCTGTGGTTCGACCCTATCGCGAGCCTCTGACCTCGGCACAGGGCCGAGGAGCGACTACAGGTAGGTTCCGGGACGCTCTGAGGGGGGCATTTGCGACTGCGGGAGCCCCCGACTGCGCATCTCATCGAGCTGAGCCCGAGCGGCCATCTGCTGGGCCACCAAGGTGGCCTGGATGCCGTGGAAGAGGCCTTCGAGCCAACCAACGAGTTGGGCTTGCGCCACGCGCAGTTCGGCTTCAGAAGGGGCGGCGTCGCTGAAGGGTGACGTCATGCGGTCGAGTTCGGCGGCGAGGTCGGGGCTGATGGCTTGACGGAGTTCGGCGAGGGACTGCTCGTAGATCTCCTTCAGCCGGGTGCGACCTGCCGCATCGAGCGGTGCGGAGCGAACCTCGTCGAGGAGCACCTTGACCATCGAGCCAATGCGCATGACCTTGGCTGGCTCAGAGATGGTCTCGACGCTCTCCGCCTCGTCGGCGGTGGCACCGCCCTCGATGACCTCGTCGGGCTGAATTGCGGCAGTCGTGGTGTCGGGCGTGGTCATGGCAAGGAGTCTGCCACCTCGGCCCAATCCTCGTTGCGGTCAATTCCTGACCAAATGGGTAGACTATGGGCGTGAAGGTATCGACGAGAGGTGACTACGCCAGCCGAGCGCTCCTCTCCCTTGCCCTCCACGCTTCTGAGTCCAGCCCAACGTCGGTTCGAGACATCGCCGAGCGGACCGGGCTCCCCCAGCCCTACCTGGAGCAAATTCTCTTGGCCCTCAAGGGCGCGGGCATCGTGCGCTCCAAGCGTGGCGTCGGTGGTGGCTACGTCTTGGCCCGAGATCCCGAAGACATCTCGATGGCCCAGATCGTCTCCGCGGTCGATGGCCCCATCGCTGCCGGGGATTTCGGCGAGCCCCATGCGGATGGCGCATGCGACCACGAAGGCCAGTGCGTGCTCTTGGCGCTGTGGTCCGAGGTCGGCGATCTCCTCCGAGAGCACCTCAGCTCCTACTCCCTCGCCGACATGGTGGCGAGGTCTCGCGGCACCCAACCAGCGGCCAGAATTCGCTAAACCACATCGTTGGAATACTCCAGCAGCGGTTGGAGTTATCCCCTGCAGCGCACAGACGAGCTGGGTGCAGCGCACACCTGTGGAGGATGACCAACCTTGTCACGAACCTCGTGGACCGCAACAACCGACAGCTTGGGTCTCTTGATGCGAGACCTCGACCAGTACCCGATGCCCAACTACGACGAGCAGGTTGAACTGGCCAAGCGCGTCGCCGCTGGAGATGATGAGGCCAAGAAGCAGATGGTGGCCGCCAACCTCCGCCTCGTGCTGCACTGGGCCCGCCGCTACGCCGACCGGGGCGTGGAGATGGTCGACCTCGTCCAAGAGGGCACCTTCGGTCTCATGCGGGCCGTGGAGAAGTTCGACTGGGAGCGTGGCTTCAAGTTCTCGACCTACGCCACCTGGTGGATCCGTCAGTCGCTCCAGCGTGCCGTCCAACAGCACGGCCGCACCATTCGCATCCCCCTCGAAGTCGGCGAGCAGCTCCAGCGCTTAGAGGCCGCCACCGCTGAGCTGACCGGCCTCTTCGGTCGCCCACCAACCGACGACGAGTTGACTGAAGCGACGGGCATGACCGCGGCCCAGCGCAAGAACCTGGAAGGCATCGCCGGGGTGACGGCATCGCTCGACCAGCCGGCGAACTCCGACTCGGCCACCGTCCTCGGTGACCTCGTGGCCCCCGACGCTCGCAACTACTTCGACGAGGTCGACCAGACCATGCTCGACGACCGGCTGAGCGAGGCCCTCGGACGCCTGAGCGACCTCCAGCGTGACGTGATCAAGATGCGGTTCGGCCTCGACGGCTCAGACCCGACGTCGCTGCAGGTCACCGCTGAGCGACTATCGAAGCTTCGGGACAAGCCGGTTGGCGTGCGTCAGGTGCGTCGGGCTGAAGCCGAAGCGCTGGCTACCTTGGCCGTCGACAACGACGTCCTCGGGGTCTTCCGTCCCGACGACTTGGACGCCAACCTCAACTAGCCGAGGTCGCCGAGGTTGAGATCCTCGGGCAATAACGCGACGAGATCAGCCGGCATCGGTGCGGTGAAGGACACGTACTCGCCAGACGTCGGGTGGGCGAAGCCCAGTTCAAAGGCGTGCAGGAAGAACCGGTCACGACCGAGCACTGGATCGACCATGCGTCCGTAACGAGCGTCGCCCACCACGGGATGGCCAATGGCGGCGAGGTGCACGCGGATCTGGTGCGTGCGACCGGTCTCCAACTTGCAGATGACGAGGGTCCGGGGCTGGTCGCCCTCGAGGCGAGCCACGACCTCGTAGGCCGTGCGGGCCGGTCGACCGTCTCGACTGACCGCCATCATGGTCGGCGACCGAAGCGATCGACCGATGGGGGCATCGACGACCCCTCGGTCATCAGCCACGTGGCCTCGGACGAGGGCGAGGTAGCGGCGGTCTACCTCTCTCGCCGCCAGCTGCCCGACGAGACTGGCGTAGGCCGGCTCGGTCCGTGCCACGACGAGCAGCCCGGAGGTTCCTCGGTCGAGTCGGTGGACGATGCCTGGGCGAACGGCTGATCCCCCACTGCGCTCACCGACGCCAGCGAGGTCGGGGTAGCGGGCGAGGAGTCCAGCGATCATGGTGCCGGTCTTATGTCCCGCTCCCGGGTGGACGATGAGATCGGGTGACTTATCGACGATGAGGAAGTCAGGGTCCTCGGCGACGACGGTCACTGAGACGTTCGGCTCAGGGAGCACCGTCTCCTCTGGAGCCGGCGGGACGATGGCTTCAATTCGGTCGCCTTCAGAGAGGACGTGGCTCCTCGGACGGTCGGCGCGGTCGTTGACGACCACCTGGCCAGCGGTGATGAGGGCCGCGGCTTCACTGCGTGACATGCCCGTCAGCATCGCCAGTGCACGGTCCAAGCGCACACCTGCGAGGAGGGCTGGCACCGCGACGTCTAAGTGCTCGCCTTCTGCGTCACTCACCATGAGGAGACTTCGTTCGAATGAGCTGCAGCGCGATCCATAGACATCCGACCGTAATGCAGGCATCGGCCACGTTGAACACCGGCCAGATCGACGTGGCGATGAAATCGGTGACGCCCGACCCCGGGGTCACCACCCGCTCTATCCCATTACCGAGCGCACCCCCGAGGATGAGGCTCAGCGCGACGGTCATCGCCATGGACGTCGTTCGCCAGATGCCGACGCCGAGGACGACGCACAGGGTCAACGAGACCACGCTCAGCCAGCCGCTCCCGCCCTGGAAGAGCGAGAAGGCTGCTCCGGTGTTCGACGCTCGGACGAACGACAGCGAGCCAATCACGTGGATGGAGTGACTGAGGGTGCGGGCCCAGGCCTTGGTGGCCGCATCGATCGCCACGACCGCGGTCGTGACACCAGCAGCGATGATCAGGCGGCGCACCGCACCACCGAAACCTTCATCGGCGGACGAGGCCACCCTGCTTGCACTCGACGCACATCGACGCTTCAGGCCAGTACTCGAGGCGGGCCTTCATGATGGGGTCACCGCAGCTCGTGCACATGCCCCACGTACCGCGATCCATCCGCCAGAGCGCCTCGTTGATCTCGTCCACGGTGGCCATCATCTGCTCGGCGTTGAACAAGAGGTCGGCACGGTCAACGGCGAAGGTCGAACCGTCGCCACCCTCGTCTTCACGAGAGGTGTCATCACCAGCCTCACGAGATGCGGTGAGCGCGTTGGCTTCGGCGCGCAGCCGCTCGGCGAGGGCGATCTCCGCCGCCTTCTTCTCGAGCAACTTCGTACGCATCTGATCGAGGAACTTCGGCGACTTGAGATAGGGGTTGACCTTGGGCTTGGCTGGCGCTGGGGCCGGAGCAGCCTTCTTCGCCGGAGCCGGAGCCGGAGTCGGAGCAACGGCAGTCGTGGCAACCGGAGCAGCCTTCTTGGCCGGCGCCTTCGCCGCTGGGGTTGCCTTCTTCACTGGTGTCTTGGCGGCTGGGGCTGCCTTCTCCACCGGAGCCTTGGCAACCGGAGCAGCCTTCTTGGCCGGGGTCTTGGCAGCTGGAGCGGCCTTCTTGGCTGGAGCCTTCGCAGCGGGGGCTGCCTTCTTCGCTGGAGCCTTCACCGCTGGCGCTGCTTTCTTGGCTGGAGCCTTCGCCGCTGGGGTTGCCTTCTTGGCAGGGGTGGCCGAAGCCTTCTTGGTAGGAACGGGAGTCGCCTTCTTCGTGGTCGATGCTGCAGTGGCTGTTGGGGTGGTGAGCGCCTTGGACGCGGCCTTCACGCGACCTTTGATCTCGCTCGCGGCCTTCTTCACCGCTGCAGCGGGGGCTGCCTTCTTGCCTGCGGATGCTGGCTTCTTCGGGGTGGCTGGCTTTGACGTTGCCATGGTGTCCTCCTCGGACTGCTCAACGACGCGCGAAGTGCACCCGTGAGCGAGAGTCGCTAGAGGATAGCGGAGGCGAGTGTGGGGAACAACCCGCCGGGACTACTCGGCTGGGGCGTCGGGGTCGCCGTAGTTGAAGATCTGCCCGGTGGTCTCCGCAACCGCTGGCGTGGCAGCCACGGCCTGGGTTGGCAGTTCCGTGGAGCGGAGCGCTCGAATCTGCTCGGAGGGCTTCACGTGGGTGTCGATCCAGCGCAGCACCTCTTGCAACTGACTGGTCAGACGGACCCGCTCGGAATCGAGTTGGCTCGACAGTCCCTCGATCTCCGTCGAGAGCTGACCCTTGACCGACTCCAGGCGGCTGACCTCTTCGCGGACCTTCAACTCCGCTTCGACGGTGATCCGTCGAGCGGTCTCCTCCGCCTCGGCGATCTTGCGAGCGGCAGCCTCCTGCGCCTCGCGCCCGGTCTGCTCCACGAACCGCTGGGCCATGATCAAGGTGCGTTGGGTCTCGCTCGCCAAGGCGACTTCGTCGACTGGAGCGGCGACAGCAGCCGGAGCCGGAGCTGGCTCAGGCAGAGCCTGGACAGGTGCAGGTGCGAGGGCTTCGGGAGCTCCGCTGCTGGCCTGCTTCAACTTCTGCTCGAGCGATGCGATGTGCTCCGACGCTTGGCGGAGTCGCTCCAAGATGCTGCGGTTCTGATCCCGCAGCGCATCGACCTCGAGGGTGACGCGCTCTAAGTACTCGTCGACATCCTCAATCTTGTAGCCCTTCAGCTGGAAGCCGAACTCAATGGTTCGCAGGAGTTCCAGTGCTGGCTTTGAAGCTGGGGGAAGTGTCATGACAGGCAGTGTAGCCAAGAGGGCATCGAAATTGGGGATTCCTCTCCGGTCTCACACCGCCCGGGCGACCGCCAACAAGATGAAGACCACGATCATGACCGAGAAGTCCAACCCACCAGCGGTCGGCACCACCCGACGCACGGGGGCGAGGACGGGATCGGTCAAGGTCCGCACGATGCGCTTCGCCTGACGAAGCTGCGGACTCTGTCCAGGGAACCAACTGAGGAGGGCGTCGGCGACCAAGATCGCTACGTAGACGTAGATCAGGCCAGCGAGTACACCCATGGTTAGCGATCGGTCTCTCGACGGGTGAAGCGAGCTCGGTCGTCCTCGCTGACCTTCACGTTCGACGGCAGCATGAGGTACACCTTGTCGGCGACCTTGTCGACCTTTCCTCCGAGGGCGTAGGTGACGCCCTGGGAGAAGTCACGAACTCGACGCTGCAGGTCCGTGTCCGCCTCGGTCAAGTTCACCACGACCGGCTGACCACCGATCAGGGTGTCGGCGATCTCCTTCACGTCCTTGAACACTCGGGCGATGATGATGACCGGCGACTGCGGCTCGGGCGCCAGTGGACGAATACCGGACTGGACTGGCTGGAGGCGGGTGGGCGGGTTGTCGTTCTGCGAAGCACGTCCGCCGATGGGGCGAACGGTTCCCATCTGACTCGAGCGCTCGGGGCGGGCCGGGCGGATGGGGCGAACGGGTTCAGCCTCGGGCTCCTCGTCGTAGCGGTCGCGAGTGCGCGGGGTGCTCCGAGGTTGACGGCGAGGTGGCTCTTCGATGTACTCCTCGTCATCGGCGAAGTCGTTGTCGGAGAGGCCGATGTAGCTGAGGAACTTCTGGACGGTGGACGACATGGGCAATCTCCCTGCGGCGTGACTTGGGCTCGGCACTTCGGCGCCGGCTCGTGAACGACCAATCTAGACCGGCGAGCCCTCCCCCGTCACCGGGGGTCGGCACCGGGGCGTGGGCCGAACAGCGCAGACCCCACCCGCACGAGCGTCGCCCCAGCGTGGAGGGCCAATTCGAAATCCCCCGACATCCCCATCGAGCGGACCGAGAGCTCGTGGAGCTGCGCGAGGTCAGCGACGGTTTCGAAGCACGCCGCTGCAGCGACTCGGTCCGGTGGCGCCACGCACATGAGGCCGTCGACGACCACGTCGACGGGACGAATCTCGTCGAGGAGTTCGGCCACGTTCTCGGGGGCTACTCCGCTCCGGGTCGCTGCCCCGGTCGTATCGACCTGGATGAGCACGTGGGCACCGGGACGCACTCTGGCGATGGAAGCTGCTTCCTCCTTGCGACAGAGCCCCTGGAAGCAGGACACCACCGGTGCCAACTTGCCGATCTTGTTGCGCTGAATCGGTCCGAGGAAGTGCCACGAGGCCTCAGGAACGAGTGCCGCCTTGGCCACGAGCTCGTCGGCGTAGTTCTCCCCGAGCACCGTGAGCCCGACCGACAGCGCCAGCTCCACCACCGAGATGGGGTGGGTCTTGGTCGCCGCACAGATGGTGGTCGACGCCCGACTCCCACCAGCGCGCTCAATTCGCCTCCAGAGCGCGTCGAGGCGGTCTTCGAGGAGGGACCTCGTCAGATCAGTTGGTGCCCCGAGGTCGAGGGTGCTCAGCGCAGGAAGGAGGGGACGTCGAAGTCGTCTTCCTCGCCGAGGTCCAGGTCATCGCTGCCTGCACTGTCGCCGAAGATGTCGATCGGACCGTCGAGGTCGCGGGCGCGGGCCTTGATGGGGTTCTCTTCGACCCGGTCGAAACCAGCCGCGATCACCGTGACCCGAACCGACTCACCCATCGACTCGTCCACCGACGCACCGAAGATGATGTTGGCGTCAGGGTGGCCGATGGACTGGATGATCTGGGCAGCTTCGTTGACCTCGAACATCCCGAGCTGGGATCCACCGACGATGTTGATCAAGATGCCGCGGGCACCCTCGATGGACGACTCGAGCAGTGGCGAGGTGATGGCAGCCCGTGCAGCGTTGACCGCACGACTGTCGCCAATGGCCTGGCCGATGCCCATAATCGCGGTTCCGGCATTGGACATGATCTTCTTCACGTCGGCGAAGTCGACGTTGATGATTCCCGACTGCGTGATGAGTTCGGTGATTCCGCTCACGCCCTGGAAGAGGACCTCATCGGCCTTGGCGAAGGCCTCGGTCATGGTCGTCTTGTTGTCAGAAACCATGAGGAGACGGTCGTTCGGGATGACGATGAGCGCGTCGACCTTCTCCTTCAAGGTCTGCACGCCCTTCTCCGCTTGCGCTGCACGGCGGCGACCCTCGAAGGTGAATGGGCGGGTGACCACACCAATGGTCAGCGCACCGAGCGACTTGGCAATTTCTGCGACGACAGGAGCGGCACCAGTTCCGGTTCCGCCACCCTTTCCGGCGGTGATGAAGACCATGTCGGCACCGGTCAGCGCCTCTTCGATCTCAGCCCGGTGCTCCTCAGCGGCCATCCGACCAACCTCAGGGTCCGATCCTGCACCGAGACCACGGGTGAGCTGACGACCGATGTCGATCTTCAGGTCAGCGTCGGAGTCGAGCAAGGCTTGCGCATCGGTGTTCGCAGCGATGAATTCCACGTGACGAAGGCCACCGGAGATCATGCGGTTCACGGCGTTCACGCCACCGCCGCCGACGCCGATCACCTTGATTACGGCGAGGTAGTTGTTCTGCATAGCGTTCGTCATCACGCTCCTATCGTAGATCGGTCGGACACTCGGCGGTGAGATCCTCTACCTGAACGTAGTTGTTCAGGACGAGTGCTGCGCACCACGTGAACGAGTTCAGCGGGAATGGGTCACCACCACGGCATCGGGAACCGTCACGTCGACGGTGTCGCCGGCGGTGAACTGCTCCTTCTGGATCATCGACGCCACGGCGACGTACTTCGCCGTCAAATTCTCGGTGTCGCCGAGGATGAAGGTGACCGGGCCGGGCAGGAGCAGCTCGATGGAGCCGTCCACGACCGCGACGCCGCGAACCTGCTCCTTGAAGGCGATGGGCAAGGTGTCGAGCACTGTGAAGGCACCGTGCGTGTCCTGGCTGAGGCGTGCACCTGGCCGCTGCGGCACGTGGGCGATGACCAGTCGGGGCAGATGGGTGCGCCCGATCGCTGGACCGAGCACCCGCCCGGTGTCGTCGACCTCGACGCCGTTACCGTGCACCGCGGTCACCGCCACGGCCACTGGACGACGTTCGACGACCGTGATGACGAGCCCGTGGGGCCAGTGCCGGGCAACCGACGTCGACGCCACCCAGGGCAGTCGGTCGACCCGACTGGCGATGGCCCCGGTATCGATGAGCATGATGGAGGGGTGACCCTGGACGTCCGCAGCGGCGACGATGGCTGCCGCTGTGGTGTGCCGACCCGGGCGGGCGGTCACGCTCGTCACCGCGAGGAACGAACTCTGCACCAGCCAGGCCGAGAACCCGAGGAGCACGAGCGTGCAGAGCGCAGCGACGATGAGCCGCCGACGCCACGACCAGCCCGACCGTCGCCGAGCGTGGGCGGCGTGCCGAGGCGGGGCCGTGCGACTTCGGGCCTCGGTCACGACATCGCCTCCTCGTCGAATCCCACCATGCGGAGTTCCGTCTGGAGGGTGACCCCTGCCTGATCCTCGACACGCTGCTGCACCGCTCGGATGACGGCGAGCACGTCAGCTGCTGTAGCGCCGTCTTCTGCTTGGATGAAGTTGGCGTGCTTGGACGACACCACGGCACCCCCAACTCGAAACCCCTTCAGGCCCGCTTCGGCGATCAGGCGGCCGGCAGAGGTGCCTTCAGGATTGACGAACACCGAACCACAGTTCCTCCCACCGGGCTGATTAGCGCGACGCCAGGCCACGATCTCTCGGAGGGTCAAGCGCTCGTCAGCGACGGTTCCGCGCTCGAGGGAGAGCGTGGCCGACGCCACCACTTGACCGCTCTGCACGTTGGAGTGGCGATAGGACAGATCGAGTGCCGATCCCGGGACCACACCGGTTCGCTCGCCGACGAGGTCGACGAGGGTGACGTCGGTGAGGTTTGCGGCCATATCGGAACCGTGCCCACCGGCGTTCATCGCTACCGCTCCCCCGATCGTCCCCGGGACACCAACGGCCCACGTGAAGCCCGAGAGGCCAGCCTCGACCGCCGCTCGAGCGACCTTGGGGAGATCGGCCCCACCCGCTGCGGTCACCGTGGTGCCCTCGATGGTCACGGCGTCGAGACCGTCGAGCGAGAGGACGACCCCTGAGGTTCCCTCGTCGGCGACGAGGAGATTCGACCCATTGCCGAGCACGGTGATCGACGGAGCGTCGCCGAGTTGCCCCGCCAGTGCCACGAGACCCCGCAGATCGATGATGTGCACGTAGATCGCTGCTGCACCGCCGACTCGGTAGGTGGTCCGAGCCCCGAAGGGGGCATGCTCCTCGACCGAGCCATAGGGTCCGATGCACCGCGCGAGGTGGCGAGCGAGGGTCGTCGACGTCACGGCTGCCCCAGGTGTTCGAGGAGGCGAGTCGGAAGCTCCGTGAGATCCCCAGCACCCAGCGTCAAGATCACCGTCCCGGGTCGACACTCGGCCAGCACCATCGCATCGAGGTCATGCGCGTCGGCGAAGCGGACGTCAGCCACCGTGCCACTCGCCCGAACGGCATTGGTGACGAGCGCGGCGGTGACCCCTTCAATCGGAGCCTCGCCGGCGCTGTAGATCTCGGTGATGATGACGCTGTCGGCTCCGGCGAAACTCAGGCCGAACGCTTCGCCAACGGTGGAGGTCCTCGTGTAGCGGTGTGGCTGGAAGACCACCACCAGTCGTTCCATGCCACCTGATCGGGCAGCCGTCACCGTGGCGGCAACCTCACTCGGCAGGTGGGCGTAGTCGTCGATGAAGGTCACCCCATCGACGGTCCCACGATGTTCGAACCGTCGGGGTACGCCACCGAATCGGCGCAACCCCTCGATGATGGCGGCTTCGGAAACCCCAGCTGCTCGGGATACTGCAGCGGCGATTGCGGCATTAGCCACGTTGTGGGCGCCCGCTGCAGCGATGGTGACGGTGAACGGCGCACCCGATCGAGGAGTCAGGGTGAAGGTTGCGGAGAGTCGCTCGAGACGGAGGTCGCTCACCACGATGTCATCGGTCGTCGCCGAACCCACGATGGTCGCACCGACGGATTCACCGACCGTGCGAGCGAGTAGATCGTCGCCATAGACCACGACCTGCTCCGTCGTTCGACGGGCGAGATCGGTGAACGCCTCGATGAGGTTCGCTTCGGTCCCGTAGTGGTCGAGGTGGTCGACCTCGATGTTGGTGATGCCGAGGACCGCCGGTGCCATCGTCGTGAAGGTGCCGTAGCTCTCGTCAGCCTCCACGATCAAGAGCTCACCGTCGGCCCACCGAGCGTTGGTGGCGAACGGCGCAATGGATTCGCCCACCATGAAACTCGGCGCAGCACCAGCAGCATCGGCGATCAGCGTCGTCATGGTTGAGGTCGTCGTCTTGCCGTGCGTTCCGGCGATCGCGACCGTGCGGCGCATCCCAACGAGCGCCGTGACGACGTCACGGCGGGTCAGGATGGGAATCCCTCGGCGCTCAGCTGCAGCCCGTTCGACGTTGTCGAGGCCAACCGCCGGCGATGCCGTCACCCACTCTGGCGACTCGAGGTTCGAGGGGTCGTGGCCGACGAACACCCGAACCCCGCGAGCACGTAGGCGTTCGAGGACTGGTCCGTCCCGTCGATCGGAGCCCGAGACCTCCATCCCGAGCGCGGCGAGGACCTCTGCGATGGCGCTCATCCCCGCTCCGCCAATGCCGATGATGTGGCAGGAGTGGCCGAGACCGAGGGAGACGTCAGTGGACATTTCGCAGCACCACATCAGCAATTGTGTCCGCGGCGCCACGGCGCGCACAGGATGCCGCAGCGGAGCTCATGGCATCGAGGTCCGTTGACGTCAGCGGTGCGAGCATCGCAGCGAGGTGCGCACCACTGCAGTCGCGATCGTTGACCACCAATGCCCCTCCCACGCGTTCGAGGGCTTCGGCGTTGTGCCGCTGGTGATCTCCCGGGGCACCGGGGAGTGGGACGAGAATGGACGGCGTGGTGGTTACCGCGAGCTCTGCGACGGTCATCGCTCCCGATCGGGCCACGACGACATCGGCTGCGAGGTAGAGGTCGGCCATTGCGTGCTCGAACGGGACGAGGTGGTAGCGATCTCTTGCGTCCTCCGGCACGGGAGCAGCGGCCAGCGCGTCGTAGGAACGGGCCCCACATACGTGGTAGACCTCGACGTCAGGGGCTGCTGCGAGGAGCTCTCGAGCAGCGGTGTTGAGTCGAGTTGCGCCGAGCGACCCGCCAACGAACGCCACTACCCGGCCCTCGCCGAGGCCGAGGCGCTGCCGAGCGGCGGCGCGTTCCTCGGGGTTTCGCTCTACATGCCGCACCGCTTCGCTCAAGGGAGCACCGGTCACGATGGCGTGGCGGAGGTGGGTCCCCTCGAATCCAACGCAACTCGCCGCGGCGAACCGTCCGAAGATCCGATGCACGAGACCTGGCACGGCGTCGATGTTCACGATCACGAGGGGGACGTGGAGCACCACGGCGGCCACGACTGCAGGGAACGCTGCGTACCCGCCGGCCGAGACCACGACCGATGGTCGCCACTGCCGGAAGTCCACCACCGCATGCCCAACGGCCCGAAGGAGACCGACGACGGCCCCGACGTTGTCCCTGATCGCAGCGAGTCGCATGGACCGCTGAATGCCGCGACCGGTGACGTAGACCGCGGGGAATCCCCGACCATCGAGGATGGATGCATCGGGGCCTCGAGCAGAAGCCATGAACTGCAGCTGGGAGGGGTCAAGCCCTCGCGCGCAGAGCGCCTCGGCAATGGCCACGATGGGCAAGACGTGGCCTCCGGTGCCACCGCCGGCGAGGACCACCGTTCGACGCGTCACCTCGTCGACCGAGGCCGGGTCACCGGAACCCTCCGACTCCCACCTCGAGTCGAAGATGCAGCCACCGTCGTCCGGCGATGGGTCGTGGTTCGGCGACGCGTGTCGTTCGCCTCCGGAGCCGAATCGCGCACCGGGGTGAGCCGTCCGCGTGGAATCGACAGACCCACGCTCACGAGCAGGCCAGCAGCCATGAGGTCGACGACCAGAGACGTCCCTCCATAGGAGATGAAGGGCAATGGAACACCGGTCACCGGGAAGAAACCAACGACCGAGGCAACGTTGATGAGGGTCTGGAGACCGAGCCAGGTCGTGATCCCCATGGCCAAGAACGCTCCGTAGTGGCTCGGTGCACGAGTGGCGATGCGGATCCCGAGTCCCACGAGGACCATGAACAGCACCAAGACCCCAACCGTGCCGATGAGTCCGAACTCCTCACCGATCACCGAGAAGATGAAGTCAGTGTGCGGGTTGGGAATCGCACCCCACTTGAACGTGCCTTGTCCGAGTCCCTGGCCGAAGAGGCCTCCGCTGCCGATGGCTGTCTTACTCTGATGCAGCTGGTAGTTGCCCCCCAGCCAGTGATGCCCCTGGTCGAAGAGGTTGGAAATCCGCGCTCGCTGGTACGAACTGGCGAGAATCGCGACGGCGCCAACGAGGAGCCCAGCGCCACAAATCGGCATGAACCACTGGATAGAGATGCCACCGATCAACAAGATGGTGAGCACGCTCAGGACCACGATCGACGCAGTGCCGAGATCCGGCTCGAGGTAGATCAGGACGAAGAACGCTGCAGCGATGCCGAGCGTGGGGATAACGAGGGCAGCCTGCGTTGGTCGACCCGAGAGTTGCTTCGCCACGAAGTGTGCAACCCAGATGACGACGATCAACTTCGCGAATTCTGACGGTTGCACGTTGATGATCTTGAGCGGGAGCCACCGCTGCGCACCGCCGACGGTCGGGCTCACGAAGAACACCAGGAGGAGGCTGGCGAGCGAACCGAGCACACCGAAGAACGCGTACCGGCGCCAGACGTCGTAACGAACCTTGGCGACGACGCCTGCGAGTGCGACGCCGAGCACCAAGAAGAATCCCTGGAGCACGCTGAACTGCCAGGAGTTCCCGTAGGAGGCGACGCTCGGTTGTGCAGATGCTGAAGCGACCATGATCAGCCCGAAGACCGACAAGATGCCCACCACTACGATCACCCCGAGCGCTTCACCTGGCATCGAAGCGAGCGCGAGGGAGTTGAGTCTCCGACGGAGTCGCCGTGGAGGTCGTGGCGGCTGACGCCGATGTGACTCAGGTCGGTGTCGTTCGGTTCGAAGCGGGCGACGGATCGGCATCACACCACCTTGGCAACGTTCAAGAAGTCGGCGTAGAAGAGGCCGAGCGCGAGCGCAGCGAAGAGTGCGGCCAGGATCCAGAATCGGACGATCACCGTGGTCTCGGGCCAGCCCTTGAGCTCGAAGTGGTGGTGGATCGGTGCCATCTTGAACACCCGCCGACCGGTCAACTTGAAACTCGCCACCTGGATGATCACCGAGAGGGTCTCCACGACGAAGAGGCCACCCAAGATCACCAGCAGCAGCTCGAGCTGCATGCAGCAGCACAGCGCCGCCAATCCAGCCCCAATTGCTAGCGACCCGGTGTCGCCCATGTAGATCTTCGCTGGAGCCGCGTTCCACCACAGGAATCCGAGGCATCCTCCGGCGAGCGCCACTGCCACGAGGGCGAGGTCGAGCGCAGGAGCAACGTGGTAGATCGTGAAGTGCCGGAACTGCCAGTACCCGATGATCGCCAAGACGGCGAAGGATTGGGTCGCCGATCCAGCAGCGAGGCCGTCGAGTCCGTCGGTGAGGTTCACGGCGTTGG
>Ga0007882_10001183_pt1 | contig 15401 bp, 13 predicted proteins | sample CryBogCBH12Aug01_FD_71195 | JGI IMG/M metagenome (GOLD analysis project Ga0007882, IMG submission 71195) | Freshwater microbial communities from Crystal Bog, Wisconsin, USA - CBH12Aug09.1 | ecosystem: Environmental > Aquatic > Freshwater > Lake | place: Crystal Bog, Wisconsin, USA | collected... | reverse complement strand
ACAATTTTCAAAAACATTTCGCAACAATTAAAATGAATTCAGATGAGTCGTTTGAATCTTTCAATTCAAAGTGTGTGGTATTGATGGGACAAATCAAACAATTAGGTAACAAGCAGCAACGACCATTTGAATTAGTTAGAAGCAACAGTAAAGATGTTGAAATTATTACTTTTGATGAGTTGTTAGGGAAAATTGAGAATATTCAAAAGCTTATTGAAGGAAAATTTAAACCTGTCGTTAAAAGAAAAAATACATAACCGACACGACCCATAGCTGCAAAATCCGCTCGCAGAGATCAACTCATTCCGGTTTAGACGTTTGGAAATGGGGAAAAATAGGCGCCTGATAAAAAACTGTTTCTACACACTAGCGTTTATTATAATGCGCAAACTGAATAAGGGCTAGCGAATACCGCCAACATTCAATCTTTGCCTCCTGCTTTGCCGGAACTTATCTGTAGTATTACATCAATTTACTTTTGTATATTTATTCGGTGTCAGCCGACTTCTCACCAGTTTAATTTTTTTTATGACCGTAAGAGAGAAAATTTTCAACATAAATGCTGATTTTCAAAAGTCTTATTATGATATCGATTTGGGTTTCTTCAATCGAGTAATACCGGAAAAACTAAAAGCCATAAAAGAATTTATGTATGATGTTATTGATGAACAACATCAATTAAGACATTCTATCAATAGACATGTCGAACTTATTGACTACGAGCTTAAAGAAATGAACAATATTTTCAAAAAACCTGATGCTGATAATGCAACTAAAGATAATTATATTAATGCTGCTAAGCAAAACACTTCTCAAGCCTTATGGCGGTTTCATGATGACATTTGTCGCTTCGACAGCAAAATACTTGATCGAATAGTTTTGTAAAATTCAAAAAATGAAATATCTATTTTTATTCTTTATTGTTATTTTATTCAGTTTTAAAGTATTTTCTCAACTATCCTATAATGATTTGTCGGATTTGAACATTATTTGTAAAAAAGGAGACTTTGAAGCTGCTAAGATATTTCTTAAAACCAAAGACTACTCTATTGACATTTTTAAGAATGATTATGATCACGGGAGTTATTTCGTATTAGGCGAAATAGAAGCTAAAAAGAAAATTGGGAATAAATATCAAAAATATCTTATCGGAACAGATTTTGATAATATTTATGATGAGATAAAAATTAAATTTAATGAGTATAATGATAAAAAAGAACTGGAAATAACCCAACATTATTCTACAAACAATGTTTTACATGTTTCATACTCGAAACTCGCTCCCGTTTATGAGTGGATAACAAAAAAATGGACTTCTGTTTTAATAGATGATTATGATATGGCTAACGAAATATTTCCCGATAAGAAAGATACACATATCTCTTTAGGAAGTTATTATGGTGGAATCGACAATGGGCTTAAAAAAATTGATGAAAAATTACTTAGTAGTTATTTCTATAACCATAAGTTTAAAGAAGCCGAAACTTTTAGACTAGTATTTAGAAATGAAAACCTTAACTATGGGGACTGGACTAATTATTATGTTAGTTATGAGTATACAAATTTCAGTAAAGATTCGACCTATGAAGAAGCGAAAAACAAATCTTATGTCTATCATATTACTTTAAATACTGCATTTGCAAAAGGTGGAGATTTAATAAATAAAGTCGAAAAGAAAATCACTTTTCCTCTGATAAAAGAAGGGAAAATCTATTCTGTCAGACTAAAATTCGGAACCATTAGCAAAAAGTATATTTTGGATTCTGGTGCTTCGGACATGAGCATTGATGCCGAAACCTTTCAATATCTTAATAGCTCTAATCAATTAAAAATTGAAAATAGACTTAGCGACGCAAAATATCAATTAGCAGATGGCTCCATTGTCAATTTTAAAAGAGTTCGTATTCCTTCTTTTTCAATAAATAATATTACCATTGAAAATATTGATGCAACAATTGTACAAAATGGCAAACCTCTACTATTAGGCAAATCATTTTTAGATAGTTTTAAATCTTGGAAAATTGACAATGAAAGCCACTCCTTAATTGTAGAATTATTTTAAATTCAATACAGGTTAGGCAGTTAAGTGCTGTTTTACTGTACTATATAGAGTCTTTGGATCGAAGCCTATCTGATATACAATTATCTGCTTCAAAAAGGAAAATCACTGATCGCGACAACGATACTCAGTTCCTTTTTCAAAATGCTTGCCGTGTTTTATCTTTGATGAACTATGAAAAATCCAAGTATCCTTTCCTTCATAACCTTTTCAGGATTTACCGATTTAAATAAGGTAGAAGCTTTATTTAAGCCACACCACGACCGGTGGACGGAAAAATACGGCGAACACTGGACCACGCAATCCACTGCAAAAAGGTTGGAAGGAGATTACTGGAATTTCCTGGTACCGGTTCATTTTGGGTGTGTAGTTATCTTACTTTTTCTGATCATTAATTGGATACCGGTACCCTTCCCTTTTTGGCAAAAGCTTCTAGGCTTTTGTGTAATCAGTATCGTGCTTTTCAGGATCTTTAAAAGCGTCCTCTACAAACCGCGGTATGAACTGCATTTTTTGCCCCACCTAAATAATGCTGTTCAGCATGTAAATGGTGAGGCCAAAGAGGCTATGTCAAAAGCCAAATCCGGACAGTATAAAACGTTCACCTTATTGCTTATTCAATATGTTTTCCAGAAGCTTTCCGGGTGCTCCAAATTGTCGGACGGGAACATTCAAAGGGAGCTGCTTTGCAAACAATATGGCATCAGTAATGATACGTTGGATGCGCCGCTTAAAAACCTGCTATCCAAACCCTACCAGGAACAGGAAATGAAAATGCAAACAATGATGCAGGACTATTTTGACGAAGCAAGGAATTATTTTGAATTACTCAGTTGCAAGCCAGCCCTAACATTACTCCAGGAGATGGAACAATCCCTTCACAACGGCAAAAAATTGCCTTTCTGAAACATCTTAAGTATACTTAACGAGGTTTAGCCCCGCTTTCTGACCAATTTTCCGGAAACAAATTACTATGAACGAGTTTCCGATGATGTTCCCATACTCCCAGGCGGAGTTTTGGGATAAAATGACTAAGGTGGTAGAAAAGGTAGTGGAAGCCAAACTTACTACATTAGGTACGCAGACCCCCGTAACGCTGCTACCAGAAAAAGCGCTTCTCAAAGCTGCTGAAGTATGCACCATTTTCCAGGTTTCCAAACCCACGCTTTACGAATGGCTGAAGCAAAACAAGATCGCCAGTTTTAAGATCCGTTCTCGGAGGTATTTTGCCAGGCAGGATATTGAAGCGATCATTCACCAGAACAGTTCCTCGCCAAAGAATCTGAACCGCCATCTTTTACAATCCTAAAACCGACCGGTATGAACTGCGAACAAGCCAACCAACTGGACATGGTGGATTATCTTTCTTCGTTAGGGTTTTCGCCTAGCAAAATTACTGGTGACAATTATTTCTACCTGTCCCCATTACGTGAAGAAAAAACAGCGTCCTTTAAAGTGAACCGTACAAAAAATGTATGGTATGATCACGGTGCTGGGAAGGGCGGAAACCTGGTAGATTTTGCCTGTACCTATTTTCATTGCAACCTGACCCTTGCGTTGGAGAAAATCAATGAAAATCCCGCCCAGAAACTTTCTTCTTTTCACCAGCAAAAAACAAGAGAGCTTTTACCGGAACCGCAGGAAAACACCATCAGGATTTTATCAGTCCGTTCGCCCATTACCGACATGGTATTAAACCGGTACCTGAAACAAAGAAAGATACCCCGGTTAGTCGCTAATGAATTCTGCAAAGAAGTGTTGTACCAAACCGCCGATAAAAGATACACCGCTATCGGGTTTAAAAATAACTCAGGAGGCTATGAATTACGGAGCGAATATTTCAAGGGAAGCAGCTCGCCAAAGTATGTGACTTACCTCGATAACAAAGCGAACAATATTACCTGCTTTGAGGGCTTCTTTGACTTCCTGACTTACCACGCCATCCATCTTAACCAGGAGCTTCCGAAAACAAATATCCTAGTCCTCAATTCTCTTTCTTTTTTCACCCGCAGTTTATTGCTGATGGAAAAGCATGAGCGCGTGCATTTGTATTTAGACAATGATACCGCAGGAAGAAAATGCGTAGAACAAGCTTTAGAAAGATCAGGAAAAATCTGTGATGAAAGCGGATTGTATAAAGGATATAAGGACCTGAACGAATGGTCGGTCAGTTTCGGGAAGCAGCAACGACTGGAACACCGAAATGGTTTGAGGCAATGATCTTTAGGAATAGCAAGCGGTGTTTTTGTTGCACAAAAACGCTTGCTTGCTTTTTCTCCCGTTGGTCGCAAAAGATTATGGAAGACTAAATAAGGATAGTGTGAGTGATACAAAAAGCAATACAAAGCATAAAGGCGGAAGACCAGAAAAAGCCATTAAGCGGGAAGCTGCAACCGGGGTAAGGTTTACCAAGAGCGAATACTTTTTGGTTAAACACAAGGCTTCCAAAGCGGGACTACGCATTACCCAATACATCCGTGAAATGGCAATCGAAGGACAGGTCATGGCACGGCTTACGTCAGAAGAACGTGCCCAGGTCAGGCAACTGGTAGGGATGGCGAATAACTTAAACCAGCTTGCCAAAACAGCACACCAGGAAGGCGTACTTAAGGCCATGTTTTATTTTGAAAAATATGTCCGGGAACTGGACGGGGTACTGTCCAAATTAAAAAGCAAATAACACCATAAAAATGATCAGTAAAATCTTATCCGGGAAATCATTTGGCGGCCTTTGCCGTTACCTCTGCCAGGATCAGTCGCGGGCACTTGTACTGGAAGCATTGGGTGTAAGGGATTATGATCACAAATTAATGGCCGCCGATTTTGAAGAACAAAGACGGCTAAATCCTGATCTTAAAAAGCCGGTTTTACATGCGATACTTTCGTACTATCCCGGTGAAAAGATAACGGACGAAAAAATGAAACAGATCGCCAAAGAATACCTGAAAGAATTGGGCATCCAAAACACGCAAGTAGTGATCGTCAGGCACACCGACCGCAAGCACCAACATGTACATATTGTTGTGAACCGGGTAGATAATGACGGCAAAACGATAAAGGACAACTGGATTGGATTGCGCGGAAAAAAGGCGGCCCAGCAGTTGACCTTAAAACATGAACTGGTGCAGGTGCAAAAGAAGAACCTGGAGCTAACCCATCTTGAAAAATTGAATGATTACCAGGTCAACCGTTATAAGGTTTACCAGGCGATCACAAATGAATTACCAAAGTGTAAAACCTTGACGGAACTTGAACAGAAATTAACCCGGCATGGCATCGAAACTTTATACAAATACAAAGGGCAGACAAAGGAGTTACAGGGTATCAGTTTCCAGATTGGGAAAAACAAGTATAAGGGCAGTGAAATTGACCGGGAGTTCTCGATCAAGAATCTTGAAAAATCACTTGCCCGAAACATCGTATTGAAACAGGAAAACAAGCAGCACCGGCCATTGAATGAGCGCCAGCAAAAAACGATCGGAAAGATGCTGGAAATGAACCAATCAAAGGGCAGGAATTTACTGGAAGAACTCATGCGGCCAGAATTGGTAAATGACACCACACCTTATGAGCTGCTAAAAAAGAAACGCAAACAAAGACATCATTTATAAAATCATTTTATGAGCGAAAAATTATTAGAAGCCATCCTCGAAAAGATGGAATCCTTTGAAATGTTATTGAAACTAACCGATAACGGCAAGGAGGAGATGCAAAAGATAAGATCTGAATTGGGGCTACTGCGAAATACGATCAACAACCTGCCCGCCAAATTACAGCTTGACCCAGGCAAATTGAATGAACTTACTGCGGGGATTAATAAGCTGCAATTGCAGCTTCAAATACCGGTTAAAAATCAGGTAGAACACAAGCATCATTTGCACAAGGGAATCTGGATAGCTGTGGGGTTATTTGTGACCTGTTTTTTGTTAGCCTGGGGATGGCTGAATGCGCACCAGGAAAATGAACAATTTGAGGCTAATGGTATGAAGTACCGGTCTTTAAAAATCAGTGGCAATGCAGGACTTGTCAAATACTGTGATGTAACTGACAGCCTTTATCAAAAAGACCCGGTTGGTTTCAGTAACAGTGTTGAACAAGAGGAAAACCGTTTGACCCGGCAGGCGGAGTTGCTTCGTCTTGCGGGTGAAAGGGAAAAGGAAGCCAAGACCCTGAAAGAGCAGGCAGGTCGCTCGGTTCGTAAACCCTAAAATTTGTTGGTATCTTAGTCCCCGAATAATACAAATTTAGGCATGGCTTTACCGGTAAATATTGAAGACTTAATTCATGGAAAGGCGGTTGAATGGGACAGGATCGAGTTTAAAGAAAGCTGGAACCCCGAACCTATTTTAAAAAGTATCTGCGCATTCGCCAATGATATTAATAATTGGGGCGGCGGATATATAATTATTGGCATTCAAGAAAACAACGGCACACCGGTATTACCACCAAAAGGATTACAGGCAAATCAGATTGACAAGATTCAAAAAGAGTTATTAAATATCACCTATAAAATTGACCCTTTTTATTCGCCCGTTTCAGCTCCTGTAACTTTTCAGAATGCCTTACTTTTTGTGATATGGGTACCTGGTGGACAGACAAGGCCTTATAAAGCACCTCAATCTTTACCGGCAGGCAATAAACAGTATTATATCAGAAGTGGTTCTTCATCGGTACAGGCAAACCATGTTAGTTTGAAACTGTTGATGGAAATGGCCGCAACTATTCCATTTGATGATAGAGTAAATCATCAGGCTTCTCTTGCTGATCTTGATCTGGGTTTAATCAGGGAATTTTTACAGGATATTAAAAGCGAACTTTTTGAAGATTCTGCTACTATGCCATTTGAGGATTTGTGTAAACAAATGCACCTGGTTTCCGGGCCTGATGAATATATAAGACCATTGAATGTTGCACTATTATTTTTCAGTAAGAACCCTGAGAAATTTTTCAGGGGGGCTATTGCCGAAGTAGTACAATTTAAAGATGCAACAGGTACTTCTTTCACCGAAAAAAAATTTACAGGGCCAATACATCATCAAATCCGAGAAATTCTTTTATTTTTTAAATCAACTGTTATAGCAGAAAAAGTTATCAAAGTAAGAGGATCTGCAAAAGCTGAGCGTTTTTTCAATTACCCTTTTGAGGCAATAGAGGAAACACTTGTAAACGCTTTTTTCCATCGTAGTTATGAACACCAAAGCTCAATTGAAATAAACATTCATATAGATAAAATTGAGTTCTTAAGTTTCCCTGGCGCTTTGCCGCCTGTTTCAAATGAATCGCTGAAACTGCCGAGGGTTGTAGCACGTGATTATCGAAACCGGCGTATAGGGGATTTTTTAAAAGAATTGAACCTTACTGAAGGCAGGGCCACGGGAGTTCCAAAAATTCGAAGCGAGCTGAAAAAGAATGGGTCGCCGGATGCCATTTTTGAGATGGATGCCGAACGTATTAGTTTCTTAGCAATCCTACCGGTCAATCCTCATTTTCCACCAGAAACTCCTCCTTACCCTACCTCAGATGATGGAGACAAGGGATGGCTTGACATTTTGTTGTTTTGTATAACGCCAAAATCAAGAATGCAGATACTTACTAAAGTCGGCGTATCAAACCAATCGAGCAATTATAAAAGACTTGTTCAGCCTTTGCTAGATGCAGGATATTTAGAGTTGAGTATTCCTGATAAACCTACTAGCAGGTTTCAACGATATCAAACAACAGAGTCAGGCAAGAGCCTTTTGGGATAATTATTCACACCGGTAACTAAGTCAGTACCTAAGACAACCCACTTAAAATCAATAGAAAATTAGGATTCTCCACAATAGGTAACTAAGTCGATAACTAAGTCACTAACTAAGTCGGCAGTAATTCCGTTTCCATGCCAGTCACGGCCATTAAAATTATTGGTGTGACGGGTATCGATAATTACCATTTTGCCAATTCAAGGGCATTAAATTGGTCGTATAGTTCACTCAATTGAAATGTCGAGGACACGAATCAGAATGTTTTTTAAAATAATTTGAAAATTTCCCTGTTTGCAAATTGTTTGCAAATAAAAAAAGCAGCTATGAGTTTTACGTCATAACTGCTTGATTTTTAAGCTCCCCCTTCTGGACTTGAACCAGAGACCCTCTGATTAACAGTCAGATGCTCTAACCAACTGAGCTAAGGAGGAGTGTTACTTATATTGATTCCCCTCAGGAAATCCCCGTAAGGGGTTGCAAAAATAGGGAAAAATGCTTTCTGGCAAAATCTGTATTCAAAAAATTACCAGATACCCAAAAATCCCTTGTCTTCCCAACCCGCAAATATCCCTTCCGGACGCTTTTCTACCAGGTAGGTTTTCAAAAAATACCCCTCTCCACTGGTATTTCTGCCGTTTTTGATATCAAACCGGTAGCGATGCAGTGGACAGGTTACCTGACCGGCCGCATTCAGGTACCCATCTGCCATAATTCCACTGGCATGTGGGCATTTATACGCAAATGCGAATAATTGACCATTACACCTTGCAAGGGTCATTTTTTTATCTCCAGCGGTAACCAAACACATATTATTCTGCTGCCAGGGAAGAGATTCTTCAAAATCGGCTATTTTATACCAAATAAAAGACATGGTTAATTTGAAAATTTGAAAATGTGGCAATTTGAAAATTAAAGCAATTTTATGAATGGATGCTTACCCCTAATTTCAACCATTTGAATTGGAAGTCAACATAAACTTTGACCCTCCCAATTTTCAAATTTTCAAATTGCCACATTTTCAAATTACTAAAACTGTACTGTTCTATAAGGATATCGAATCTTATACATATCACGTACCTTATCAAGGATCAACTCTCTCAAAGCATCTACATTCTTTTTTTCGAGGGCGGATACGAATACGCAATTATTTTCGGTGGCGGTATCCCATTTTTCTTTTAGCTCTCGCAGAATTTCCTGTTTTACACTATCATCCAGCCAGCTGTCGAAATTCTTTTCTTCGTACAGATCCATTTTATTGAATATGGTTAGGATGGGTTTTTCGAAGGCTTTTAGATCCTGCAAAGTTTTATTTACTACGCCGATCTGTTCCTCATATTGGGGGTGAGATACATCTACCACGTGTAGCAAAATATCAGCTTCCCTAACCTCATCCAGGGTACTTTTAAAACTCTCTACCAAGTGGTGGGGTAATTTTCTGATAAAACCTACGGTATCACTTAATAGAAATGGAGTGCTTTCAAATACTACTTTACGCGTGGTGGTATCCAGGGTGGCAAATAATTTGTTTTCGGCAAAAACCTCACTCTTGCTTAAGAGGTTCATAATAGTGCTTTTGCCCACATTGGTATACCCTACCAGGGCCACACGTATCAGTTCTCCCCTTTCTTTTCTTTGTGTAAATGCCTGTTTGTCTATTTCGCCGAGTCGCTTGCGCAGCAGGGATATTTTGTCTTTTACAATACGACGATCCGTTTCAATTTCTGTTTCACCCGGCCCCCTGGTTCCAATACCGCCTCCCTGTCTTTCCAGGTGTTTCCAAAGGCCTTTCAACCGGGGTAACAGGTATTGGTACTGAGCTAACTCTACCTGCACTTTGGCTTGAGCGGTACGGGCGCGACTGGCGAAAATATCCAGAATCAGATCACTCCGGTCAATGGTTTTTACGCCCAGCTCTTTTTCAATATTCGAAATCTGAGAACCTGTAAGTTCATCATCAAAAATTACCAGGTGAATACCCTTGCCCGATACATAGTTTTTGATCTCTTCCAACTTTCCTTTCCCCACAAAAGTTCGGCTATCGGGGTGAGGAAGTCTTTGTGTAAAGCGTTTTACAGCAATAGCACCCGCAGTTTCAGATAAAAAAGCCAATTCATCCAGGTATTCGGCCACCTGCTCATCGGTCTGGTCCTTCAAAATCAACCCAACCAAAACCGTTTTTTCTTCCTGCCGAATAGCTTGTTTTTTCTCAATCAAAATAAATCTGTTTCAACAAAGGTAAACTATTAGCCCGGAGTAGTTTCTTACACCTCATGAAGGGTATACCAAAAAAAATCCGTAGACAGTCATTGATAACTGATCTACGGAAAGTATGATGTATTGGTTTACAGTCCAGAAATGGTAAGGCCAATAGAGAATTTATTCATTGCCGGGCCTGCACCAGTTTTCAGTACCGGAGTGGCAGCAAAACCTCCGTCGAGGGAAACAATTCCATATCCAAACCTGAGTGTAAAATCTACAGAAGTGGTATTAAAGAATTTATTATCGTACTCTTTTTGAATATAAGAAGGGCCATAATAAGACGCTCCGTTTTTGTTCTGGTAATCCTTGCCTTTGGTATACGCATTGATCAAGGTACCCAATTTCATGCCCACAGCTGCTTTCCAGGATTTGTCGGGATTTTCTGGGTTTGAAAAATAGCGGAACTCAACCGGTGCCTGTAAATAAATGGTGGTTATTTTCAACTTATGAAAATGGTCACTACTATCTGCCTTAGTAAAGGGCAGGGTATTGCCGATAGATTTAATGTCTATACGGGTTCCCGAAAAAAAGATATTACTCGATCCCAATCCGGCTCCAAAAGCCAGGCTAAATTTTGGATTGCCTTTAATAGGCTTGTCCAGCATAAAATAGAAATTAAAATGTCGGCTGAATCCGGCGGTATGCACACTATCGGGACGATTGGTCCATCCATCATAACCATACTGCATCATAAAATGGTCGGCCGGGCGTTTGCTAAGGTCAACTTTAGTCCAGTCTTTTTTAGGCTCAGTAATCACTACAGGTTTTACAACCGCTTTTTTAGGGGCAGGTTTCACTATCTCTTTTTTGGTAGTGGTTTTGGTAGAGTCTTTTTTCGGGTCAGACTTGGTTTGCGCCATGCCTAAAACGGTAAAAGTTATGCAGACAAGTACTAGTAGTGTTTTCTTCATTTCTTAGAGTTAATTGCAATATTGGTTGCCGATAGGGCGCAAAAATAACAGAATTGGCTGCATTCAAGTGGTTAAAAATAAGTCAAAACTGCCCGAAACAGCATTTTACAGCAGTATCAGGGGTATAATAGAGGCAGAATAGGCGAAATCTACTGGGTTGAAAACGGAAAAATCGTTGGTTAGGCCTATTTATTTCAATACTCACTGTTTCAGTAAGCCGGTTCATCCCCGATATCGGCGTATCTTTACGGGTATATATACATTAAAACATTATAATCTATTTTGAATTTTACTGAATTTGGTCTCGACGAAAGAATTTTAGAAGGTATCGATGCAATGGGCTATGAAACAGCCACTCCTGTGCAGGAACAGGTAATTGTACCTATTTTACAAGGAAAAGACATTATTGCTTCCGCACAAACCGGAACGGGAAAAACAGCTGCCTTTCTTTTACCTATTATCAATAAGATCATTACCGAACCGCATGATGAGCATAATATCAATGCCATGATCATTGTGCCTACCCGCGAACTGGCTGTTCAGATTGCCCAAACCATGGAAGGGCTCTCTTATTTTACCTCCGTTAGCTGTATTGCCGTTTATGGGGGAGGTGATGGGGCATCCTTTTCTTTGGAAAAAAAGGCTTTATCAAGTGGGGTGGATGTGGTGATTTGTACACCCGGACGTATGATTGCCCATCTGAATATGGGTTATGTAAAGATGCAGGCCCTGAAATACCTGATATTGGATGAAGCTGATCGTATGCTGGATATGGGTTTTCATGATGATTTGATGAAAATCATTTCCTTTTTGCCTAAACAAAGACAAAACCTGCTATTCTCGGCCACCATGCCTATGAAAATGCGCGAACTGGCCAGAAAAATCCTGCAACAGCCTCTCGAGATCAATATTGCCGTATCCAAACCACCAGAGCAGATTGTTCAGGAAGCCTTTGTGGTATATGAACCCCAAAAAATTCCTTTAGTGAAAGAAATATTGAGGAGTAAAGATTTTCAGAGTGTGATCGTATTCTGCTCTAAAAAACAAAATGTAAAACAACTGAGCAATGAGCTGAAACGTGCTAATTTCTCTATTGATGAGATCCATTCAGATCTGGAACAGGATAAACGCGAACAGGTATTACTCGATTTCCGCAATAAGAAATTGAAAATACTGGTAGCTACCGATATTCTTAGCAGGGGGATAGATATTGAAGATATAGACCTGGTAATTAATTATGATGTACCCAATGATGGGGAAGATTATATTCACCGTATTGGCAGAACAGCCCGTGCTGCCAGTGAAGGCACCGCCTATACTTTTGTGACAGAAAGAGAACAACAGAAATTTTTGCAGATAGAAGAATTACTGGGGCACCCGGTAACCAAAGCGGCCGTACCCGAAAAATTTGGCCCTACGCCTGCCTATAGTCCAAGACCCGGAAGATCGGGTGGTGGACGTTTTCAGGGTGGAAGGAGTCATCATTCTTCTGGAGGAAGAACCAAGGGCAGATCTTAATTTTTTTCACTCCCGAGAACGAGAGTAGCAGCGTTAACGCAGAGAAATCTCTCTCTGCGCAAACTCCCCGCCCCTGTTCTCCGTGGTGAAAAAAACGCATAGAAATTTACCGACTCCAACCCTCATTTACCGAATTCCGATCAAGTACTACACTCTCACGCACTCCAATCATCCAAACCTTGCTTTTTTTACAGTAACATTGTGTTTTCCCTTAACCAAAATTACTGTGATGAAATTTCCAATCATTGCCACATTTGCATTTGTAGCAGGTATATCTGCTATTAATGCACAAACAACACCTCCTGCAACAGGAGCAGCACCGGCAGCAGCTAATGCCAATGCCAACAGGCCACAACGTCGCCCAATGGGTGAGCAGGTAGATCCCAATGCACCTGCAACCAAGTACAGTTATTATGATGCATTTGCGCCTTTCTTCTATACCAAGAATGGTGGTGAATATCGTGCTGCCACCGGAGAACCCGGACCAAAATACTGGCAGAACCGTGCCGATTATCAATTGGCTGCAAAGCTGAATGATGAAACCAATGAAATCACCGGAACGGAAGTGCTTACCTACACCAATAATAGTCCGTTGAAAATGGATTTTTTATGGATGCAGCTTGATCAAAACCTTTTCAAACTCGATTCCCGTGGAAGTACCATTGTACCAACTACCGGTAGCAGAAATGCTGGACGTGGACAGGCTTTTGATGCAGGATATAAAATCAAATCCGTTAAAGTATTGAGTGGACCACAAAACAATATCGCAACCGATGTAAAGTTCCTCATAGAAGATACCCGTATGCAGGTATTTCTGCCAAAGGAATTGGGTGCTAATGGTGCAGCCTTAAAACTGAAAATCGAATATTCTTTTATCTCTCCTGATTATGGTTCAGACAGAATGGGTATTCTGAAAACCAAGAATGGTAAAATCTTTACCATCGCACAATGGTATCCCCGTATGTGTGTGTTTGATGATATTTCAGGATGGAATACATTACCGTATACTGGCCCCGGAGAATTTTACCTCGAGTATGGTGATTTTGATATTAGCATTACTGCCGCAGCAAAAGATATTGTGGTATGTTCCGGAGAACTGGTAAATCCTACAGAAGTATATACTCCTGAACAGGTAAAGCGTTGGGCCGAAGCAGCCAAGAGTGAAAAAACGGTGGTGATTCGTTCAAAAGATGAAGTAACTGATCCTGCTTCCCGTCCTTCAGGCAAATCAGAACTTACCTGGCATTTTAAATTAAAGAATGCAAGAGATGCATCATGGGGTGCTTCTTCTGCTTTTGTAATTGATGCCGCTAAAATGGATCTGCCAAGCGGAAAAAAATCGATTGCGATTTCTGCCTACCCTGTTGAAAGCGATACACTGAGTAATGGAAGTGGCTGGAGGCGTTCAACTGAGTTTGTAAAAAAATCAATTGAGTATAATTCCTCCAAATGGTATGAATTCCCTTACCCGGCAGCCACTGCAGTTGCAGGCACACCTGGAGGAATGGAATATCCAGGTATTGTATTCTGTGGTGCAAGAAGCAGCGGCCGTGGGTTATTTGGTGTACATGATCACGAATTCGGACATACCTGGTTCCCAATGATTGTAGGATCTAATGAGCGTTTATATGGCTGGATGGATGAAGGGTTTAATACCTTTATCAATACCCTGTCTACCGATAATGTAAACAACGGTGAATTCAAAGGAAGAGCACAGGATATGCATGCGATAGGAAATGCTTTCACCAGACCAACCCTCGAACCTATTTTAAGTAATGGTCCGGATAATCTGAAAGAAATGAATAACGGTACTTTATTGTATAGTAAACCCAGTGCAGGATTGGTTTTGTTAAGAGAACAGATACTGGGGAAAGAACGTTTTGATTATGCATTTCAAACCTATATCAAACGCTGGGCATTCAAACACCCTACTCCGGATGATTTTTTCCGCACCATTGAAAATGCAGCCGGTGAAAATTTGCAATGGTTCTGGCGTGGCTGGTTCGTTAATAACTGGCGCCTAGATGTATCTGTAAGAGGAGTTAAATATGTAGACAGTACCGATTTCTCAAAAGGGTCCTTTATAACATTGGATAACCTGGAAAAAATGGCTATGCCGGTAATTTTGGAAATCAAAACCAAGAGCGGCAAAACAGATCGGATTAAACTGCCTGTTGAAATATGGGAGCGTAATGTGACCTGGATGTTCAAATATCCATCTACAGAAGAGATTATTTCTGTTACATATGATCCGGATAAAGTGTTGCCTGATTTTAACGCGGCAAACAATGTATGGACAAAAGGAAATTAAAGGAGTCAATATTTGTTATAAAAAAAGAGGACCGATTACCGGTCCTCTTTTTTTTGCTTAACCTTCTATTTACCACTAATCCATTTTTAATGAGGATATAGATGAAATAATATTATATTTAATAACTGAACGTCTACCCAGTGATCATATGCCAGGTTTACGATTATTCAGATTACTTGAATGCTGTTATGCCTGGAAAAAACAAAATATATTCTTGTCGATTGTTTATTGCATGGATGTCTGTGAGTATCCTTTTTGTTTCCTCCGCACAATCTCAGTCTGCCACAGATTCAACGATCTATACACAATCCCTCCAAAAGGTAAAAAGCCTGTATAAGCATTTTATCGCCGAAAACAGCCATCTCTATGCTGGCAATGAATACCTGAAGCCTTCCACCAAGGGGCAAAAACTTATCGGCACACCATATTTTCTTTCAGATAGTTTGTTGCTTTCAGCCGTTGGCTATGATGGTCAGAAATATGACAGTGTATGGATGCATTTTCAGATTCCGGACAATGTGCTGGTGCTTACAAATCCTGTTTCCAATGTTTCATTTCAACTGCTGAATGAAAAAGTAGATTATTTTATTATCGATCAT
>Ga0007882_10001181_pt1 | contig 15427 bp, 11 predicted proteins | sample CryBogCBH12Aug01_FD_71195 | JGI IMG/M metagenome (GOLD analysis project Ga0007882, IMG submission 71195) | Freshwater microbial communities from Crystal Bog, Wisconsin, USA - CBH12Aug09.1 | ecosystem: Environmental > Aquatic > Freshwater > Lake | place: Crystal Bog, Wisconsin, USA | collected... | reverse complement strand
CATCCGCCCAGGCGGCGCGGCATTCCGCCGCCGCCATCGCCTGCCAACGGCCGGCGGAACAGCGATCGTCGGCGGCCAGCACGCCGTAAAGACGGTGCGGCGCCAGGGCCTGTTCGGCGGCGCCGGGGCGCGCCGTCAGGATCGGCAGGGCATCATAGACCTGCATGGAATCGGCATTGATGACGACGCCGTCGAATTCCCGGGCCAGGGCCAGGGCCAGCGCCGACTTGCCCGAGGCGGTGGGGCCGCCGATGACGACGAGAGGGGCGTTGTTGAGGGTCGTCAAGCCCAGGTCAAGGGATAGGACACCATGCCGTCGGCCAGCTTGGGCTCGAACCAGGTGGACTTCGGCGGCATCACCTGGCCGGCATCGGCGACCGCCACCAGATCTTCCATGCGGGTGGCGAACAGGGCGAAAGCCGCCGCCATCTCGCCGGAATCGACGCGGCGCTCGAGTTCTCCCAGGCCGCGCTTGCCGCCGACGAAATCGATCCGCTTGTCCTTGCGCAGATCGGCGATGCCCAGCACCGGCGCCAGCAGGCGGTCGGTCAACAGGCTGACATCAAGACGGGCCACCGGATCACTGGCCGGCGGCAGGGGCTTCCTCAGCGACAGCTGATACCACTGGCCGGGCAGATAAAGTCCGATCTTCCTTGGCTCGGTCGGCCGGGCTTGGCCGGACACCGCCGTCACCTCGAATTCGGCGGCCAGTGCCGCCAGGAATTGCTCGCGGGTCAGGCCATGCAGATCGCGAACCACCCGGTTGTAGTCGAAGATCTTCATTTCCTCGATGGGAAAGCTGACCACCAGGAAGGACTCCGCCGCCGCCTCGGCCGCTCCCGGCCGCCGCCGCGCCGCCGCCACCCGCGAGGCGGCGGCCGAACGGTGATGGCCGTCGGCAATGTAGAGCGCCGTCATGGCGTCGAACTCGCTGACGATGACCGCCTGGCGCTGGGCATCGTCGACCACCCACAGGCTATGGGTATTACCGTCCACCGCCTGGATGCGCAGCACCGGCGGCTTGGCCACGGTGGCGGCGATCACCTCGGCCAGAGCCGGCGTATTGCGATGCGCCAGCAGCACCGGACCGGTCTGGGCGTCGCAGGCGTCGATCTGGCGCACCCGGTCGTCCTCTTTGTCGGGCCGGGTGAACTCATGCTTGCGGATGCGGTTGACGTCATAGGCCGCCACCGAACCGCCGCCGACGATGCCGGTCTGCCGATGGTCGCCCATTTCCAGCCGGTAGACATAGAAACAGGGCGCCGGATCGCGCAGCAGCACGCCGTCGTCGATCATGCGGCGCAGATTTTCCGCCCCCTTGGCATAGACCGCCGCCGAATAGACATCGATGCCCTCGGGCAGATCGATCTCCGGCTTCGAGATATGCAGGAAGCTCCGCGGCTTGCCGGCCGCCAGCTGCCGCGCCTCGTCGCTGGACAGGACGTCATAGGGGGGCGCCGCCACTTCCGCGGCGAACTGGAGGTTGGGACGCAGGCCCGGAAACGGGCGGAACAACGGCAGCGGCATGATCAGCGTGCACTTTCCTTCTTGATGGGACCATCGAGGCGGAGCGACACGAAATGCACCCCGGCATCGCTTTGTACCAGCAACAGCACCGATTTGCGGCCAGCCTTGCGGGCCTCCTCGATCTTGGCGGCAAAGTCGGCCGGCGATTTCACCGCCTCCTGCGCCACCTCGACGATCAGATCGCCCAAGCGGATGCCTTTCTCGGCCGCCATCCCGCCGGCGGTGACATCGGTCACCACCACGCCCTTGGCGTCCGCCGGCAGATCGTAGCGCTCCTTCAGCGGCGGGCTGATGGCGGAAACCGCCAGGCCGACGCTGGAAACCTTGGTCTGGCCACTGTCATGCTTGGGTTCGGCCTTTTCAGAGGTCTTGGTCAGTTCGGCTTCGCCGGCATCGGTCAATTCGCCGACCACCGCCTTGACCTGCAGCTTCTTGCCGTCGCGCCACAGTTCGACGTCGACTTCCTTGTTGATCTGGGTCTCCGCCACCATCCGCGGCAGGCGGCGCATCTCGTTGATTTCCTTGCCGTCGAAACGGCTGATGACGTCGCCGGCCTTGATCCCCGCCTTGGCCGCCGGCCCATTCGGGCTGACGCTGGCCACCAGCGCCCCGTGCTGATCCTTCAGCCCGAGATTCTCAGCGATTTCGTCAGTCACCGACTGGATCCGCACCCCCAGCCAGCCGCGCCGCGTCTTGCCGTATTTCTGCAGATCGGCGATCACCGGCTTGGCGAGGTTGGAGGGAATCGAGAAACCGATGCCGATCGAGCCGCCGGACTGGGAGAAGATGGCGGTATTGATGCCGATCACCTCGCCCTTGAGGTTGAACAGCGGGCCACCGGAATTACCCTTGTTGATGGCGGCGTCGGTCTGGATGAAATCATCATAGGGCCCGGCGTTGATGTCGCGTGACCTGGCCGAGACGATGCCGGCGGTCACCGTGCCGCCAAGGCCATAGGGGTTGCCGATGGCCACCACCCAGTCGCCGACCCGCATGTCGTCGGAATTGCCGAACCCGACCGAACTCAGCTTCGCCGTCGTCTTGATCCTGAGCAAGGCCAGGTCGGCCTTGGCATCGCGGCCCACCACCTCAGCCTTGCTGGCGGTGCCGTCATGCAGGATGACGGTGATCTCGTCGGCATCGGCGATGACATGGTTGTTGGTCACCACCAGCCCGCCGGCATCGATGATGAAGCCCGACCCCAGCGCCGTCGCCCGCCGCGGTGTCGAATCCGGATTGGCGTGCTTTTCCATGAAATCCTTGAAGAACTCCTCGAACGGCGAACCCGGCGGGAATTGCGGCATATCGGGGGCGCGTTCGGGGTTCTTCAGCGTTTGCGTGGTCGAGATATTGACCACCGCCGGCAGCAGCCGTTCGGCCAGATCAGCGAAGCTGTCCGGCCCGGGGTTGGCGCGGGCGGCCGGGGCCAGGCAGATCACCACCGCCACGGCAAGGCTGGTCAGCAGTCTCAGGGCCGCGGCAGGAGCCGCACGGCCGGAAAGTCTTGGTGTCACCGAATTGGCTCCTAAGGAAAAAAAAGTCATTACCATTTAGGTTTGCCGGCGGCTGCGGTCAATGACGGTTGGGCGCCTTGGCGAAGTATTGAAAGAAGTCGCTGTCCGGTGTCAGCACATAGGTCGTCTGGCCGTCGCCCAGGGACTGCTTATAGGCGGACAGCGAACGGTAAAAGGCGAAGAACGCCGGATCGGCGCCGAAGGCTTCGGCATAGGCGCGGTTGGCCTCGTTCTCGCCCTGGCCGCGGAGGATCTGCGCGCTACGCTGCGCCTCGGCGAGAATGATGGTGCGCTCGCGCTCGGCGCTGGCGCGCACCTGCTGCGCCCGTTCGGCACCCTGGGCGCGGGCTTCGGCGGCTTCGCGCTGGCGCTCCGATTCCATGCGGCGGAAAATCGCCTGGCTGGTTTCCGGGGGCAGATCGGCCCGGCGCAGCCGCACATCGGCCACCGCGAGCCCCAGCGACTTGGCGTTGTCGCTGACCTCATGCTGGATCTCGTGCATGATCTGCTCGCGTTCCGCCGACAGCACGCTGGGCAGCGTGACATTGCCAAGCACGCGGCGCGCCGAGTTGTTGACGATCTCGCGCAACCGCTCGCGGGCCTTTTCCTCGCTCCGCACCGACTGATAGAAGAGGATCGGGTCGGCGATGCGGAACCGTGTGTAGGTGTCCACCTCAATGCGCTTCTGGTCGGCCAGGATCACCTGCTCGGCCGGAGGGTCGAGGTCCAGAAGGCGGGCGTCGAAGCGCACCACATCCTCGATGAACGGCTTTTTCACATGCAGTCCGGGTTCCATCACCGGATGGTCGGCATTGGCGATGGCGCCGAAGCGCAGGACCAGCGCCTGCTCGCCCTGCTGGACGGTGAACAGCGACGAGATGGCGATCACCAGCAGCGCTGCCAGCAGGACGGCGCCGGCGGCCATGGGAAGTCGGTTCATTTGGCGCCTCCCTGGGCGGCTGCGGGCGTCGACGCCTTGCTGAGATCGGGCAACGGCAGATAGGGAACGAGGTTCTTGGCCTGGGGATCGAGAACCACCTTGCGCGCCCCCTTCAGCACCTCTTCCATGGTTTCGATATACAGCCGGCGCGCCGTTACCTCCGGCGCCAGGCGGTAGGCCTGCAGTACCGAGGTGAAGCGCTTGGCCTCACCCTGCGACAGGTCGGTGACCTGTTCGCGATAGGCCTGCGCCTCCTGGATGATGCGCTCGGACTCGCCGCGGGCCCGCGGAATGATGTCGTTGCGATAGGCTTCCGCCTCGTTGCGCAGGCGTTCCTGGTCGGCCTTGGCCCGCTGCACGTCGTTGAAGGCGTCGATAACCTCGGCCGGCGGATCGGCCTTGAGCAGCTGCACCTGGGTCACCCGGATCCCCGAATTGTAGGAATCCAGCAGTTCCTGCATGCGCACCCGGGTGCGGTCGCCGATGGACTGGCGGTTCTCGAACAGCGGCGCGCGGATGGGCAACTGGCCGATGATCTCGCGCATCGCCGATTCCGCCACCACTTTGACGGTTCCCTCGGGATCGCGGATGTTGAACAGGTATTTTTCCGCGTCGTCCGGCTTTTCACCGATTTTCCAGAACACCGAGAAATTGATGTCGATGATGTTCTCGTCGCCGGTCAGCATCAGGCTTTCCTCGACGGAGGCGCGGTTGGACCCGGCGGTCCGCTTTTCGCCCTGCGAACGGTAGCCCAGCTCGATCCGGTTGACATGGGTGACGGCCGGCGTCAGCGCCGATTCGATGGGGCTCGGCAAATGATAGTTGAGCCCCGGCTCGGTGAAGCCGACGAAGCGGCCGAAGCGCAATACCACCCCCAGCTCGTCGGGATTGACCTTGTAGAAGCCGGTCAGCCCCCACAGCACCAGCCCGGCCAGCACCACCAGGGCGACGCCGCGGCCGCCGCCGAAATTGGTCGGCATGGACTGGCGGAACTTTTCCTGAGTCCGGCGCAGCAGTTCCTCGATATCCGGGGGCTGTCCGCCACCGCCCGGCGAGCCCCGGCCCCAAGGCCCACCCTGGCCGCCGCCCCAGGGACCGCCGCCGCTGCCGCCCTGCTGGTTCCATGGCATGATCGATATCCCTGTTCTATGAAGGGTCTGCCGGACTGCGCCCAGGATGCGCTTTCAACTTTGCAACCTGGGCCAAGCGCCTTATATGTCAGTCGGGGCCGGCGCGCAATGCGCACGAGGTTAGTAGTAAATCCAGGGAGAATTCAAGCATGTCCGAGGTTAAAGAGCAGGAAATCCTGTCCGCGTTGCGCAAGGTCATCGACCCCGACCGCGGGCAGGACATCGTCAGCCTCGGCATGATCAGCGGCCTGGCGACGAAAGGCGGCCATGTCGCCTTTGCCATCGAGGTCGACGCCGAGCGAGGCCCCCGTCTGGAGCCCCTGCGCAAGGCCGCCGAGGAGGCGGTGATGAAACTGGCCGACGTGCTGACGGTCTCGGCGGTGCTGACCGCCGAGCGGGCCCCCGGGCAGGCTCAGGGCCATGGCCACCATGACCACGGGCATAGCCACGACCACGGACATGGGCATGGTCATGGCCATGGACATGGGCATGGACCAAAGGCCGCCGAACAGAAGCTGCTGCCGGAAGTCTCCACGGTGATCGCCGTCGCCTCCGGCAAGGGCGGGGTCGGCAAATCAACCACCGCCGCCAATCTGGCGCTTGCCTTCAAGGCCATGGGCCTGACGGTCGGCATGTTCGACGCCGATGTCTTCGGCCCCTCGCAGCCCCGCCTGCTGGGGGTCGCCGGCGCCCAGCCGACCTCGCTCGACGGCCAGAGCATGGACCCGGTCGACGCCTGGGGGCTGAAGGTGATGTCCATCGGCTTCCTGGTCCCCGAGGACAGTCCGGTGGTCTGGCGCGGACCGATGGTCATGGGAGCGCTGGAACAACTTCTGCGCGACGTCAACTGGGGCAAGCTGGACGTGCTGGTGGTCGATATGCCGCCCGGCACCGGCGACACCCAGCTGACCATGACCCAGAAGGTGCCGCTGACCGGCGCGGTGATCGTCTCGACGCCGCAGGACATCGCCCTGCTCGACGCCCGCAAGGGGCTCAACATGTTCCGTCAGGTCAATGTGCCGGTGCTCGGCATCATCGAGAACATGAGCACCTATCATTGCCCCAAATGCGGCCATGAGGCCCATATCTTCGGCCATGGCGGCGCCCGCATGGAAGCCGCCCGCCTGTCGGCCGACTTCCTCGGCGAACTGCCGCTGGACATCGACATCCGCACCACCTCCGACGACGGTAAGCCGGTGGTCGCCAGCCGCCCCGACAGCCCCGCCGCCAAGGCCTATATGGCCATCGCCGCCAAGGTCTGGGACAAGGTGCAGGTCCTGCAGGCGGCCAAGAAAGGCCCCAAGATCGTCATGCAGTAGGGGCAGAAATATCAACCACCAAGATCACAAAGATCACCAAGCTGACAGTCCTCAGGCGGCTTGGTGATCTTTGTGCCCTTGGTGGTGATTTTTTTAGCGCTATCGCAGTTAACTGTGAATTACAAAATTTTCTTTCAGTGGGACCGGCGTCCCTGCCGGTCTTTGGCGCAAAACGACGGAAACAGTCGGCTTTCGGCTTCGCCGAAACACCGGCACGGAGGCCGGTGCCACTGACTTCTTCGTGTCCACACTTAACTGCGATAGCGCTATCTTTTTACGCCGGCGTTCTCTCCAACACGACAAAGCTGTAAGCCGGCTCGCCAGGGTAATCCTGGCGGCTGACTTCGCGCCATCCGGCCGGATCGGGCCGGGTGAAAAAGACGTCGCCGTCAAAGGCCCGGTGCACTTCGGTCAGGTACAGGCGGTCGGCCTGGCCGATGGCGGCGTCGAACAATCGGGCGCCGCCGATCACCATGACCTCGCTATCCCGGGCCGTCTGGCCGGCCAGAGCCAGCGCCTCGGCCAGCGAGGCGGCGGTCTCGACGCCCTCGGCGGACCAGCCGGCGGTGCCGGTGACGACGATATTGCGCCGCCCCGGCAAGGCCTTGCCGATCGACAGAAAGGTCTTGCGCCCCATCACCACCGGCTTGCCCATGGTCACCCGCTTGAAATACCGCAGATCCTCGGGCAGCCGCCAGGGCAGCGCATTGTCCTTGCCGATGGCGCCGTTGTCGGCCACGGCGACGATCAGCGACAGCATCGTCACACCGCCACCGGCGCCGCGATGCGGGGATAGGGGTCATAGCCTTCCAGGGTGAAGTCGTCATAGGTAAAGGCGAACAGGTCGTCGACCGCCGGATTGAGGCGCATCACCGGCAGCGGCCGCGGCTGGCGGGACAGTTGCAGGTCGGCCTGTTCGAGGTGATTGGCGTAAAGATGGGCGTCGCCGAAACTGTGCACGAAATCGCCGGGCTTGAGCCCCGACACCTGCGCCACCATCAATGTGAGCAGGGCGTAGGAGGCGATATTGAACGGCACCCCCAGGAAGATGTCGGCCGACCGCTGGTAGAGCTGGCAGGACAGACGCCCCTCGGCGACATAAAACTGGAACAGGCAATGACAGGGCGGCAGCGCCATGCGCCCAACATCGGCGGGATTCCAGGCGGTGACGATAAGACGCCGGGAATCCGGATTGGCGCGGATCTGCGCCAGCAACTCGGTGATCTGGTCGATCCGCCGCCCGTCGGCCGCCGGCCAGGACCGCCACTGATAGCCGTAGACCGGCCCCAGCTCGCCCGTCTCGTCAGCCCATTCGTCCCAGATCGAAACGTTGTTTTCCTTGAGATAGCGGATATTGGTATCGCCCTTGAGAAACCACAGCAGCTCGTGGATGATCGACGGCAGATGCAGCTTCTTGGTGGTCAGAAGCGGAAAACCGGCGGCCAGGTCGAACCGCATTTGCCAGCCGAACAGGCTGTAGGTGCCGGTGCCGGTGCGGTCCGCCTTGAAACTGCCGCCGTCGCGCACGCGGCGCAGAAGATCGAGATACTGGTTCAACGGACAACATCCTTCATCAAACCTTCGGCAGCCATCTTAGAGCCTTTCGCGCCTATGGCGCAAACCGTGCGGACACTCTATAATGCGGGCGCCGGGAAACCGGCTATGGCGCTAAACACCATATGGAATAAGCGTTGCGGACCCGGGGGCGGTACCCGGCGCCTCCACCATCATCGCCGTATCGGGCGGCGGGTCTTATGGGGGCGAAACAGGATCGACGCGCGTGGTAAAGATGTGGCTTGTGCTCGGCATGGTACCGCCGTTACCGGACCAAACACACAAGTGCCAACGATAACGTCGTTGCTCTCGCTGCCTGATAGGTAAGCGCGGTCCGGGGGGCGCCGGGCAACAGAACGCCCCTCACTTATTTTGACGTGGTTCGGGAACCAATTCAATGTCCGGTCCGGTATTGCGGTACGACAAAATGGTCGAAGAAGCCTTGCGCGGCGTGCTCCGCGAGGCGCTGACGATTTGCCGGGAAGGGCTGCCGGGCAATCATCATTTCTACATCACCTTCCGCACCGGACATCCCGGCGTCGAGATCGCCGATTATATCCGCAGCCGCTACCCCGAGGAAATGACCATCGTGCTGCAGCATCAGTTCTGGGGCCTCGAGGTAACGCCGGAATGGTTCGAAGTGACCCTGTCCTTCAACCGCGTCAACGAACGCCTGCATGTGCCCTACGCGGCGGTCACCGCCTTCGCCGATCCGTCGGCAAAATTCGGCCTGCAGTTCCAGGTCGACGGCATCGCCACCACCCATCCGGCCCGTCGCCATACCGATTGCTCGGCCGACAGCGAAATGACCGAAGGACCTGCCGAAGACTCCGACAAGCAGCCGCCGGACGGGGCGGAAGTCATCGCACTTGACGCCTTTCGTAAAAAATAGCTTTTTAGCCCCCGACCCCCTGACCAACTTGCCGGGCTATCATGACCGCTGACACTGCTTTATTCGCCGAAATATTTCCCCTCTCCGGCGACGACACCCCCTATACGCGCCTGACCTCCGACCATGTCTCGGTGGCGGATTTCAAAGGCAATTCGATGCTGATGGTGGCGCCGACCGCCCTCGAACTGCTGGCCTCCGAGGCCTTCCGCCAGGTGTCGCATCTGTTGCGACCGGCCCATCTGAAGCAGTTGCGGTCCATCATCGACGACCCGGAGGCATCGGAAAACGACCGCTTCGTCGCCCTTGACCTGCTGATGAACGCCAATATCGCCGCCGGCATGATCTTGCCCATGTGCCAGGACACCGGCACCGCCATCGTCATGGGCAAGAAGGGCCAACGCGTGTGGACCGGCGGCGGTGACGCCGCCGCCCTGTCCAAGGGCATCGCGCGGGCCTATCGCGAAATGAATTTGCGCTACAGCCAGGTTTCGGCCATCGACATGTACGAGGAGGCCAATACCGGCAACAATCTGCCGGCGCAGATCGACCTCTACGCCACCGAAGGCGACGCCTACAAATTCCTCTTCATGGCCAAGGGCGGCGGCTCGGCCAACAAGACCTATCTCTTCCAGCAGACCAAGGCGCTGCTGAACCCCGAATCGCTGCTCAAGTTCCTCGACGCGCAGATCCGCACCCTGGGCACCTCCGCCTGTCCGCCCTACCATCTGGCCATCGCCATCGGCGGCACCTCGGCGGAAATGAACCTGAAGACGGTGAAACTGGCCTCGGCGAAATATCTCGACCATCTGCCGACGGCGGGGGGAAAATTCGGCCATGCCTTCCGCGACCTCGAGATGGAGGCGAAGGTCCTGGAAATGACCCGCCATATGGGCATCGGCGCCCAGTTCGGCGGCAAATATTTCTGCCATGACGTGCGGGTGGTTCGCCTGCCGCGTCACGGCGCCTCCTGCCCGGTGGGGATCGGCGTCTCCTGTTCCGCCGACCGCCAGGTCAAGGGCAAGATCACCAGGGACGGCGTCTTCCTGGAAACGCTGGAGCAGGATCCGGCCCAGTATCTGCCTGAAATCGACCACAGCAAGCTGATGGACAATGTGGTCCGCATCGACCTCAACCAGCCGATGGACGAGATCCGCCGCATCCTCAGCCAATATCCGATCCGCACCCGCGTCGCCTTGTCCGGCCCGATGATCGTCGCCCGCGACATCGCCCATGCCAAGCTGAAGGAGCGTCTCGACCGCGGCGAAGGTCTGCCGCAATATTTCAAGGACCATCCGGTCTATTACGCCGGTCCGGCCAAGACTCCCGACGGCTATGCGTCGGGATCCTTCGGGCCGACCACCGCCGGCCGCATGGATTCCTATGTCGACCTGTTGCAGGCCAATGGCGGCAGCATGGTGATGGTGGCCAAGGGCAATCGCGCCAAGGTGGTGACCGACGCCTGCAAAAGGCATGGCGGCTTCTATCTCGGCTCGGTCGGCGGCGCCGCCGCCGGACTGGCCCAGCACCACATCCGCAAGGTCGATGTGCTGGAATATCCCGAGTTGGGCATGGAGGCGATCTGGAAAATCGAGGTCAAGGATTTTCCCGCCTTCATCATCGTCGACGACAAAGGCAATGATTTCTTCGCCGACCTGAATCATTGACGCTCTCCCTCCTGTTCCCATGTTTGGGAACAGGAGGGCCCGAAATGACCGGATATCGCCTGGAAAAAGACGCGCTGGGAACCGTCAGGGTACCGGCCGACCGCTATTGGGGAGCGACCACCCAGCGCAGCCTGGAAAACTTCCCCATCGGCAACACCCGCATGCCGGAGCAGCTGATCCGCGCCTTCGCCGTGCAGAAGAAAGCCGCCGCCCTGGCCAACCACAGTCTCGGCGTCCTTGACGGCCCTCTCGCCCAGGCCATCGCCGCGGCCGCCGAGGAAATCGCCGACGGTCGTCTCGCCGACCATTTTCCCCTGGTGGTGTGGCAGACCGGTTCGGGCACCCAGACCAACATGAACCTCAACGAGGTGATCGCCAACCGGGCCAACCAGCTGCTCGGCCAGCCGCTCGGCAAAAAGGCGCCGGTCCATCCCAACGACCATGTGAATCTGAGCCAGTCCTCCAATGACAGCTTTCCCACCGCCATGCATCTGGCGGTCGCCGTCGATCTGTCCAAGCGCCTGATTCCGGCGCTGGAAAGGCTGCATCTGGCCTTGAACGACAAGGCGGCGTCCTTTGCCGAACTGGTCAAGATCGGCCGCACCCATCTGCAGGACGCCGTGCCGCTGACCCTCGGCCAGGAATTTTCCGGCTGGGCGGCGCAGATCGGACAGAACCTGCGGCGTCTGCGGGCGGTCTTGCCCGACCTCGCCTGCGTCGCCCAGGGCGGCACCGCCATCGGCACCGGACTGAATGCGCCGCCCGGCTTCGCCAAGGCATTCTGTGCCGAATTGAGCGTATTGAGCGGCCTGCCCTTCGTTGCCGCCGACAATCCATTCGCCGCCATCGCCGCCCATGACACCCTGGTCGATTGCTCGGCCGCACTGAACACCCTGGCGGTCTCCCTGACCAAGATCGCCAACGACATCCGCCTGCTGGCCTCGGGTCCCCGCTGCGGGCTGGGCGAACTGACTCTTCCGGCCAATGAACCGGGATCGTCGTTTATGCCGGGCAAGGTCAACCCGACCCAGGCGGAAGCCCTGATCATGGTGGCCGCCCGGGTGATCGGCAACCATGTGACGGTGACCGTCGCCGGGGCCGGCGGGCAATTGCAACTGAATGCCTGCAAACCGGTGATCGCCGATGCGGTGCTGCAATCCATCGGCCTGTTGGCCGACGCCGCCCTGTCGTTCACCGATCGCTGCGTCACCGGCATCGGCGCCAACCGCCAACGCCTCGATGACCTGGTGCAGCGCTCGCTGATGCTGGTCAGCGCGCTGGCGCCCCATATCGGCTATGATGCCACCGCCGCCATCGCCCGCCTGGCCGAGGACCAGGACCTCGATCTGCGCCAGGCGGCCCTGGCCAGCGGCCTGATCAGCGCCGAACAGTTCGACCGCTGGGTCCGGCCGGAGGAAATGACCTAAAGGAGACGAAGACGATGCCGCCCGCGATTCGCAAATGTTCGGTGTCCATCGCCGGCCATGCCACCAGCATTTCGCTCGAGGCGGATTTCTGGCTGGCCCTGAAGGCCATCGCGGCGCGGCGCGGAGTTTCCCTCAATGCCCTGATCGCCGGTATCGACAGCCGTCGCGAGGGCAACCTGTCCAGCGCGCTCAGGGTCTTCGTGCTTAATGATCTGCAGGCGCTTTTGACGGCAGCAGGCTTTTCAACAGATCCTTCGCCGTCCGACCTTTCGCCAGACCCTGACCCACCAGCCAGCTCTCCACCTGGTTGATGTCGAGGACCCGTCGCGGTGCCTCCAGGGGACCGAAGACGCGCAGCACCAAAGGCGGCGCGCCGGGAGCGCCGGCCATGCGGAAATCCGCGTGAGCGTCCATGACATAGGCCGGAAGGTTGATTTCGACGGCGCCCTTGGCCGTCCCGCCATCGGCCTCGACGGCCAGATTGTCGCAACTGAGGATGCCGTTTTTCACCCGCAGGTCGCCGCTGAGCTGGCGGATCCTGGTGGCGCCGCCGGTCAGCCCGGACTGCAGCAGGCCCAACAGCCCGCCGCCGGTGTCCGGATTGCGCAGCCGCTCGTCGGCGGCTTTGAGGTCGAATCCCCTGATACTGCCGTCGCTCACCACCAGGCGCCCGCTCCCGGAGAGACGGCCGATCCATTCGGCCACCGACAAGCCGCTGCTGCCCAGATGCATCTGGGCATTGCCGGCGCCTTCGGCGATCTGCAGCCCGGCCACCGCGAGAAGGGCATTGCGCATATCGATGTCATGCAACTCGGCATCGACATCGATGCCGCCATCCGCCGTCACCCGGCCCTTGCCGGTCAGCCGGCCTCGCCACAGCTCGGCCGACAGATCCGCGAGCGTCGCCGAGCCGTCGGCCAGGCCGAGGGTCAGCCTGGCGGCGTCGAAACGCCAGTTACCCCAGAGAATGGCGCGGGCATCGAGTTTCAGCTCGCCGTCAAAGCGCTTCAGCCAGGACAGGTCAAGCATCTCGGCGGACCAGTGGGCCGTCAGTGCCGAGGTACGCACCGCCGGCCGCGGTGCCGCCTGCTCCGGCACGATCGCCCTGACCCTGTCCGGCACCGCCGCCTCCGCCCGCTGCACCGCGCTGACCGGCCGCGACGGTGCGAGAAAAGCCTGCAGCGGCAGTTCCCCGGTATGCAGGTCGAGCTCGATGCGCGGCCGCCCGGCGAGGCTCAGCCGCGCGCCGCCGGCCGCCGCCAGCGGTCCGGCCCGCAACCGCAGATCGCTGACGCCTAGTGCCGCCCAATCGCCGATGACCCTGCCGGAAAACGCCGCCCCGCCGGCCGGCATCCTCAGGCCGGCCCCCGGAGCCAGCATGCCGACAAACTCGCCGAGACTGGAGTGGCTGACCTCCACCGCCAGGTCGAAGCCGGGCCGCCCGGTCGGGTCGCTGACACTGCCATTGGCGCTGATCAGCGCGCCCCCGGCCTCGCCGCGGGCGGAAACCGTCAGTTTATCAAAACCGCCGTCGGCGATGCCGGCAATCGCCAGTCCCTTCCAGCGTTCGCCGGCCAAAGGCAGGCCCAGCAGTCTGAACAGCGGCGCCGGCTGAGCGGCGCGGAATTCATAATGCAGGCCGCGCACCGTCGGCCGCGCACCGTCGAGACCGGACAACTCGCCGGCCAGGCCGAGACTGGCGCCGGCCAGATTGGCGACGGACAGGTCGTGCAGGTAGAGGACGCCATTGAGCCAGCCCGCATCCACCGCCACCCCGTCCACCGTCTGCCCACCCACCGCCAGACGGCCGGCATGGGCCTTGAGATTGACGTCAAATCCGTCATACCAGGGCCGCCCGGCCTCCTGCCGGGGCCGAGCATCGGCGGTCGCCGCGGCGACGGCGGCAACCGGCTCCTTGCGCGGCCGATAGGCGTCGATATTCACCTGATCGACCGACACCGACAGGCCGAGGGCCGGACGCGGCCCCAGCTTGAGATCGGCGGCGGCGTCGAGACGGGCGCCGTCGAGTTGCAGGGTCGCTTCGCCGATCTCCACCGCCGAGGGCGAGGTCCTGATCTTCCCGGCCAACCGCGCCCCATGCAGGCGGTCGGCCGGCACCGCCGAGACATCCACCCGCAGCCAGCCGAGGAAGCCCCGCAGGTCGTCGGAATTCAGCTCGAAGGACCCGTCGAACAGCGGCCGCTCGCCGTCCACCGTCAGGAAGCCGAACAGCGCCGCGTCACTCTGGCCGGGAAGCTGCACCTTGGCCTGCTCGATGGTGATTTCGCCATTGGCCAGCGCCGCGTCCAACTTCAGGCCGCGCAGGCGCCCGCCGCGCCAGTCGACGATCTCCGCTTTCAAGGCCAGGCTGGCGGACAGCCAGTCCGGCAGCGCCGCCATCGTCGGCAGGTTCGGCAGCCCGGCGGCGCCGAGCGCCCCGGTGTCGGCGGCTTGCGCAGATTTGGTGGCGCCAGGCGCCTTCCCCAGCCAGGCATCGAGGTCAAGCCGCGGCAGCGACAGGGCCAGATCGACGGCCGGCCGATCGGCGAAACTCGCCTGCAGGGTCCCGGTGGCCTGGCTGTCGCCGATCGACAGGGTCAGATCCTTGACATCCAGGGTCCCGGCTGTCGCCGTCACAGTGCCCCGCAGGTCCAAAGCTCCCGGCGGCAGGCCGGGCAACAGGGCATTGAGGGCGGGCGCCTTGCCGCTCAGCCGGCCGCTGAACCGCCGCGACGGCCCCTCCGCCGACAGCTGGCCGCCGATGCTGAACTGGCCGGGCTCGCCGGCGACGCCTAAGGAAAGCTCGAGGGGTATCGATCCGTCGGCGGCGACCGAGCCGGTCAGCGAGAACAACACCGCCCGCCGGCCGACCAGCGCGGTGCCGCCGGCCCGCCAGTTTCCCCCGGGACCGCTCAGCCGCAGTTCGCCGGTGACCCCGTCCACCGCCAGCGGCACCCCCTTGGGCCGGCTGTAGGACAGGCGGCCTTCTTCAATGATCAAATGATCGACCACGAAGCCGCCGCCGGCCGCCGCCGCGGGGACCGCGCCGCCGTTCGCCGACGGCCTCGCCGCGCTGCCGAAGCGCCAGTTGTCGCGGCCGTCGGCGAGGCTCTGCAGGTGGATGTCGGGCGATTTCAGGCGCAGGCTGGACAGGGCCGCCCGACCGCCCAGCAGCGCCGGCAGCGACAGACGCATCTCGACCAGCGGCAGATGGGCCATCGGCCGCGGGTCGCCGCCGTCAAGATTGGCCAGGGTGACATCGGCGGCGGTCAGGGCGGGCAGCGGCAGCAGGGACAGGGTCAGCGGTCCGGAGATCTCCATCCGCCGGCCCAGCGCGCTCTCGACCCGGGCGGCCAGGGCCGGCTTCAGGCCGTTCCAATCGATGGCCCGGGGTCCCGCCAGCAGCGCCACCAGGATCACCAGGGCGATGATCACCGCTTTTTTCATCAGCTGCTTATTG
>Ga0007882_10001178_pt1 | contig 15454 bp, 14 predicted proteins | sample CryBogCBH12Aug01_FD_71195 | JGI IMG/M metagenome (GOLD analysis project Ga0007882, IMG submission 71195) | Freshwater microbial communities from Crystal Bog, Wisconsin, USA - CBH12Aug09.1 | ecosystem: Environmental > Aquatic > Freshwater > Lake | place: Crystal Bog, Wisconsin, USA | collected... | reverse complement strand
GGCCGCGCCGTAGGCTTCCATCGCCCACACTTCCATTTCGCCGAAGCGCTGGCCGCCGTATTGCGCCTTGCCGCCCAGCGGCTGCTGGGTGACGAGCGAATAGGGTCCGACCGCGCGGGCGTGAATCTTGTCCGCCACCAAATGGCCCAGCTTCATCATGTAGATGTAGCCGACCACAATCTCCTGGTCGAACCGGTCACCAGTGCGGCCGTCAATGAGATGCGTCTTGGCGTGTTCGGGCAAACCGGCCTGCTTGAGGTAGCCGCGAATGTCCTTTTCCTTCATGCCGTCAAACACCGGCGTGGCAAACTTGAGACCCAGCAGCTTGGCCGCCCAGCCCAAATGCGTTTCCAACACCTGTCCGACGTTCATACGGCTCGGCACCCCCAGCGGGTTCAGCACGATTTCCACCGGCGTCCCGTCCGCGAGATACGGCATGTCCTCTTCCTTCACGATTTTGGCGACGACGCCCTTGTTACCGTGACGGCCGGCCATCTTATCCCCGACAGACAGTTTGCGCTTGGAGGCGATGTAAACCTTGACGGACTTGACAATGCCCGCCTCGACGCCTTCGCCCGCTTCGGCGCGTTCCATCTCTTCGTCGTATTGCATCTGCAAATCGTCGAATTTCTTGCGGAACTGGCCGATGATTTCGTTGATCTTGTTGCGGATCGGCGACGGGTCAATCTCGATGCGGTCATAGACCATCGCGAGCTTGCGCAGCAGCGTCTTGGTGATTTTGCGGTTGGCCGGGATGATGATTTCGCCGGTCTCGCTGTTCACGACATCGAGCGGAATCTTCTCACCGAGCAGGATGTTGCTCAGCGCCTCGGTCAACTGGTCCTGCAGCTCGGTCGTCTTCTTCTTGTGATCGTCCTCGATCTGCTTGGCCTGCCGCTTTTCCTCCGTGTTGGTGGAACGGCTGATGCGCTCGGCGTCCTTCTTGGCCGAGACCTTGACGTCCATGACGATGCCGTAGGTGCCGGAGGGCACCTTCAGCGAGGTGTCCTTCACATCGGCGGCTTTTTCGCCGAAGATGGCACGCAGCAGGCGCTCTTCCGGCGCCAGCTCGGTTTCGGACTTCGGCGTGATTTTGCCGACGAGGATGTCGCCCGGCTTCACCTCGGCACCGATGCGAATGACGCCGTCGGGTCCGAGATTCTTCAGGGCTTCATCGCCCAGGTTCGGGATGTCGCGGGTGATTTCTTCCGGCCCGAGCTTGGTGTCGCGGGCGGCCACTTCAAATTCATCAATGTGAATGGACGTGAAAATGTCGTCCTTGCAGATTTTCTCACTGATGAGGATGGCGTCCTCGAAGTTGTAACCGTTCCACGGCATGAAGGCCACGAGCACATTGCGTCCGAGCGCGAGCTCGCCGCCCTGCGTGCAGGGACCGTCGGCCAAAACCTGGCCTTTTTTGATCGTGTCGCCCTTGCTCACCAGAATCTTCTGGTTGATGCAGGTGGCGGCATTGGAACGCATGAACTTGCGGACGGGGTAAACAAAGACGCCGTTTTCCGGGTCATGCTTGAGCTTCTTCTTGCCTTCGGCCAGCTGGCCGTTTTCCGTGATGACAATCTGGCTGCCGGTGACGGACGCCACCTTGCCGGATTCCTCAGCCACAAGCACGGCGCGGGAATCGCGGGCGACGCGGTCTTCGAGGCCGGTGGCCACGAGCGGCGCGTCGGTGACGAGCAGCGGCACGGCCTGGCGTTGCATGTTGGAACCCATCAGCGCGCGGTTCGCGTCATCGTGTTCCAGGAACGGAATCAGCGAGGCGGCGATGGACACGAGCTGCTTGGGCGACACATCCATGAAGTCCACCTTGGTGGGCTCCACGTCGATGAATTCGCCACGCTGGCGGCACACCACGCGGTCCGTCGTGAAGTGGCCCTTGTCATCCATGGCGGAATTCGCCTGGGCGACAATGAACTGCTCCTCGCGGTCGGCGGTGAGATATTCGATGTCCTGCGTCACGCGGCCGTCCTTGACCCGGCGGTAAGGCGTTTCGAGGAAGCCGAATTCGTTGATGCGGGCAAAGGTCGCCAGCGACGCGATCAGGCCGATGTTCGGGCCTTCGGGCGTCTCAATGGGACAAATGCGGCCGTAATGGGACGGATGCACGTCGCGGACTTCAAAGCCGGCGCGGTCGCGGCTCAGACCGCCTGGTCCGAGGGCGGACAAACGCCGCTTGTGCGTCAACTCCGCGAGCGGGTTGATCTGGTCCATGAACTGCGAGAGCTGGCTGCGGCCGAAGAAGTCGCGAATGACCGCCGAGAGCGCCTTCGGGTTGATGAGCTTCTGGGGCGTCATCTGCTCGACCGCCTGATCAAACAGCGTCATGCGCTCCTTGACCAGGCGTTCCGTGCGGGACAGGCCCACGCGGCACTGGTTGGCGAGCAATTCGCCCACCGTCCGGATGCGGCGGCTGCCCAAATGATCAATGTCATCCAGGGAACCTTCGCCCCGCTTGAGCTTCAGCAAATACTTCGTGGCGGCCACGAGGTCTTCCTTGACCATGATGCGGCTGTCCGTTTTCAGGCCCAGCTTCTGGTTGATCTTGTAACGGCCCACGCGGCCGAGGTCATAGCGCTTTTCATCAAAGAAAAGGCGCTTGATCAGGGCGCGGGAGTTGGCCGCCGTGGGCGGGTCGCCCGGACGCAGGCGGCGGTAAATATCCTTGAGCGCCTCTTCCTCATTCTTCGCCGGATCCTTCTTGAGACACTTGATGAGGTTGCCCTCGTCCACCGAGGTGTCCACCACTTTGATTTTGGTGATGCCGAGTTCGGCAATCTGCTTGACCACCGCCTTGGAGAGCGGTTCAAAGGCGCGGGCGACGACCAGGCCCTTTTCTTCGTCCACGGCATCATGCACGAGCACGCGGTTCTGCAGATCCTCCATCTTTTCGGCGTCCTTCACGGACAAATCCTCCATGGTGTAGAACAGCTTCAAGATTTCCTCGTCCGTGCCGCGGGTGAGGCCGTTGTTGTCCTTCGACTTGCCACCCTTGTCCTCGTGATCGAGGAAGGAGAGGGCGCGGAAGAACGTGGTCGTCAAAAATTTGCGGCGGCGTTTTTTGCGGTCGAGATAGACATACAGCAGATCGCTGGTGTCGAACTGGGCCTCATACCAGGAGCCGCGGTCGGGAATGACGCGGAAACTATGGAGCATCTTGCCGTTCGGATGCTGCGTGGCTTCAAAGGCAATGCCGGGCGAGCGATGCAATTGGGAAACGACGACACGTTCCGCACCATTGATCACGAACGTGCCCTGCGGGGTCATCAGGGGCAGTTCGCCCATGAACACCTTCTCCTCCTTGACGCCCTTTTCTTCCTTCAATTGGAAGGTCACGTAGAGGGGCGCGCCATAGGTCGTGCCTTCGCGGAGGCATTCGAGCCAGTCCACTTTCGGGGCACCGATGTCATACGAGCTGTAGTCCAGCTCGATTTTTTCATCGTAACTCCGGATCGGAAACACTTCGCGGAAAACCGCTTCGAGACCGATGTGCTTCTGCCGTTTGGACGGCGAGAGGTCGGCCTGGAGGAATTCCGCGTAGGAATTCGTCTGCAACTCGATCATGTTCGGCGGCGAGACGATTTCCTTGATTTTGCCGAAGTTGATACGTTCTGTGGATCGCGATGGCATTTTTAGCTTTCTGTTGGGCGCGGCGACACACCGCACCGATATATTTATACTTAACGACACAAGGCAAGCCCGCCGCGTTCAACGGCCAGCTTGCCAAACCAACAACCGACTGTCCGACCAGTCCCGAATAAGCCCCCTGCCACCAGGCGGGGATGAAATGGGGCGGCGGCATGACGCCGCCGCCCCGAAGACGGATCCATTACTTGACTTCGACCTTGGCGCCAGCTTCTTCGAGCTTCTTCTTGGCGGCATCGGTGTCAGCCTTGTTCGCACCTTCCAGCAAGGGCTTCGGCGCGCCTTCCACCAAAGCCTTGGCTTCGGCGAGACCCAGACCGGCCTTGATTTCACGGACGGCTTTGATGACGGCGATCTTCTTGTCCGCCGGCACGGCGGCGAGGATCACGTCAAAAGTATCCTTGGCGGCGGCGGCGGGAGCAGCGGCACCACCAGCGGCGGGAGCGCCAGCGGCGGCCACGGCCACGGGAGCGGCGGCGGAAACGCCCCACTTGGTTTCGAGTTCTTTGACCAGGTTGGCGGCTTCAATCACCGTCAGCTTGCTCAGTTCTTCCACGAGGTTTGCAATGTCTGCCATAGTATTTGTTCTTTCGGTCGTCTCGTCGTTTGCCCCGGCCCGGGCAAGTTTCAGTTCACGGCCTGCGAATCCGACGATTTACGTTGTTGTTGGTTGGTTAATCCGCCCCGCCAGCATGGCGGGGCGAAAGCGTTTATTCGGCCTTCTCGGCCTTGGCCTTGATGACCTGGGCGAGCTGGGTGGCCGGCGTGTTGATCAGCGTGGCCAGCTTGGTGGCCGGCGCGTTGAACAGGCCCAGCAGCTTGCCGCGCAGCACGTCGAGGCTCGGCAAATCCGCCAGCGCAATGATGCTGGCCTCGTCGAGGCGCTCATTGTTCAGGTAGCCGAACTTCAGCTTGAGCTTGTCAAACTCGGCGGCAAAGTTCTTCAGCGCCTTGGCGGCCCCGGAGATGTCCTTCGGCCCGGTGACCACGGCCAGCTGGCCGGTCAGGGTGCCGTTCAAATCCGCCACGCCCGCCTCTTTGGCGGCCACGCGGAAGATGGTGTTTTTCACCACATGCACCTCGGCCCCGGCGGTGCGGAGGCGCTTGCGCAGTTCGGACAGGTGGGTGACCTTCAGGCCCTGATAGCCCACGACAATGAAGAACGGGGAGCCGTTCAGCCGGGCGACGTATTCGCTCGTCAAAAGTTTTTTTTCAGCACGCATGGCTCAAATCTTTCTTAGTTGGTTGAAAATTCACGGATATCCACGCGGACGGGCGGACTCATGGTCGCCGAGAGCGTGCACGAATTGATGTAGGAGCCTTTCACGCTGTTGGGGCGCGCCTTGGAGACGGCCTCAATCACGGCGCGGGCGTTTTCCTCAATCTGTTCCGGCTTGAAGGAAGCCTTGCCCACAATCACATGGACGTTGGCGGCCTTGTCCACCTTGAATTCCACGCGGCCGGCTTTCACTTCCCGCACGGCCTTGGCGGTGTCATCCGTCACGGTACCGGTCTTGGGGTTGGGCATGAGGCCCCGCGGTCCCAGCACCTTGCCGAGTTTGCGGACTTCCACCATCGCCTCGGGCGTGGCAACCGCCACATCAAAATCAGACCAGCCAGCCACGCACTTGGCAATCATGTCTTCAAAGCCGACATGCTCGGCACCGGCGGCGCGGGCGGCATCGGCGGCCTGGCCACGGGCGAACACGAGCACGCGCACAACCTTGCCACTGCCGTGGGGCAGCGGAACGGTGCCGCGAACCATTTGGTCGGACTGCTTCGGATCCACGCCGAGGCGGAACGCCAGATCAATGGTTTCGTTGAACTTGGCTTTGGGGAATTTGGCGAGCACGCCAACGGCTTCCTTGAGGGGATACGCCTTCTTGGCGTCCACCACTTCGAGGGCCTTCTTATAACGTTTGCTGGGCATCAGTAGTTTTGCGGTGCATGCGAGCCAAAGGCTCTCCCGCGGTTTTTGGTTGTGATTTAGCCGACAACTTCAATTCCCATGCTGCGCGCAGTGCCGGCAATCAGCCGGACGGCGGCATCCTCGGAATTGACGTTGATGTCTTTGGACTTCATTTTGACGATGTCCAAAATCTGCTTGCGCGTGACCTTGCCGACCTTGTCTTTGTTCGGCGTCTTGGAGCCGGCGGTGATGCCAGCGGCCTTCTTCAGCAGAATGGACGCGGGCGGGGACTTGGTGATGAAGGTGAACGACTTGTCCTGATACACCGTGATGACCACGGGAATCACCAGACCGGCGTCGTTCTTGGTCGCGGCGTTAAATTCTTTGCAGAAACCCATGATGTTCACGCCGTGCTGACCCAACGCGGGGCCGACGGGCGGTGCGGGATTGGCCTGACCGGCCGGAATCTGCAATTTAATCTGTCCTGTAACTTTCTTAGCCATAAAATTGAATCGTTAAAACTGCGTCTGTCAATCTGCCATAAATCCGGCGATTGGAAAGACAATTATGCCTTCTCCACCTGCCAGTATTCGAGTTCCACCGGAGTGTTCCGGCCGAAAATGTTCACGGTCACCTTCAGTTTGCCGCGCGCCGGATCGATTTCCTCGATCACGCCGCTGAAATTCAGGAACGGCCCGTTGTTGATCTTGACCGTTTCGCCGACGTTGAAATTCACCTTCGGCTTTTCCGTCTCTTCCGACGCCGAAATCTGCACCTTAATGGCTTCAACCTCTTCGCTGGGGGTCGGCTGCGGCGGGTCGCTCAAAAAGCCGATTACGCCCTGCGTCTCGCGGATGAAATACCAAGGTGCTTCAATGACGCGCTTTTCGTCGTCCAGCAACACCATGTCCACAAACACGTAGCCGGGCCAGAGCTTGCGGTTCGTGACCGTCTTCTTCTGGTTGCGCACTTCCACCACTTTTTCCATCGGAACCAGGACTTCCTTCACATAGTCCTGCATTTCGTCGGGTGTGATGCGTTTTTCAATGCTTTCCTTGACCTTGTGTTCCTGGCCGGAAAGCGTCTGGATGATGAACCACTGGCTGCGCATGAAATTTATTGGTCTTAGAAAAACAGTTTGAACAGGACGGTGTCCACGATCACCACAAAGGCACCGAGGAGGCCCACCATGACCATGATCAGCAGGGTGGAACCCTTGAGTTCTTCCTGGGTGGGCCAGGTGCACTTCTTGAGTTCTTCGCGCGTTTCCTGCACGTAAACTGCCAGCCGCTGCACCTGTCCCTGCCACCAGAGGTAGCCGAACACGGCGCCGATGACGACCGTCCAAACCGCGATATGTATCCAGTTATTCACAATAAAACCAATGTTGGCGGAGAGGGAGGGATTCGAACCCCCGTTGGGTTGCCCCAAAGCGGTTTTCAAGACCGCCGCAATAGACCACTCTGCCACCTCTCCCGCTAAAGCAGACTGGCACGGCGTGGAGGACTTGAACCTCCAACCAACGGTTTTGGAGACCGCTACTCTACCAATTGAGCTAACGCCGTAGCCGCCCAAAAAATCCACCACCGCTCTCCGTCCCTTTTGAGGACGAAAAGGGAGCACGGAGTGTCAAAACTCCGCGCTCCCGGAAACGCTTCGTCCTTAGACGACGACTTCAGCCACAATGCCGGAACCGATGGTGCGGCCGCCTTCGCGAATCGCGAACTTGAGACCCTTTTCCATCGCGATCGGCTTCTGCAGTTCGACTTCCACCGCGACGTTGTCGCCGGGCATCACCATTTCGATGCCGGCCGGCAGCGTCAGCGTGCCGGTCACATCGGAGGTGCGGAAATAGAATTGCGGACGGTAGTTCGTGAAGAACGGCGTGTGACGGCCACCTTCATCCTTGTTCAGGACGTAAACTTCGCCCTTGAACTTGGTGTGCGGCTTGATCGAACCCGGCTTGGCCAAAACCATGCCGCGTTCCACTTCGTTCTTGGTCGTGCCGCGCAGCAGCACCCCGACGTTGTCGCCGGCGCCGGCGCTGTCCAGCAGCTTGCGGAACATTTCGATGTCCGTCGCGACCGTCTTGCGGGTGTCACCCAGGCCGACGATTTCGACTTCTTCCATCTTCTTCAAGATGCCGCGTTCCACACGACCGGTCACCACGGTGCCGCGGCCTTCAATCGTGAACACGTCTTCGATGCACATCAGGAACGGCTTGTCGATTTCGCGAACCGGATCCGGCACGAAGCTGTCGAGAGCGTCGAGCAGGTTCTGAATCGCCTGTTCGCCTTCGGGCTTGCCCGCGAGGGCGGCCGTGGCGGAAGCGCGGACGATCGGGGTGGTGTCACCCGGGAAACCGTATTTGCTGAGCAGTTCGCGGATTTCCATCTCGATCAACTCGAGGAGGTCGGAATCGGCGAGGTCAACCTTGTTCAAGCAGACGATGATGCTGGGCACACCGACCTGGCGGGCCAGGAGAATGTGCTCGCGCGTCTGGGGCATCGGGCCGTCGGCGGCGCTGACCACCAAAATCGCACCGTCCATCTGCGCGGCACCGGTGATCATGTTCTTGACATAATCAGCATGGCCGGGGCAGTCAACGTGCGCGTAATGGCGCTTGTTGCTCTCGTATTCCACGTGAGACACCGCGATGGTCACGGTTTTGGTTTCATCACGAACCGTGCCGCCCTTGGTGATGTCCTTGTATTCGATCATCGGCGCCATGCCCTTGCGGTTTTGCACCGCGACGATGGCGGCGGTCAGCGTGGATTTGCCGTGGTCAACGTGGCCAATTGTGCCGACATTGACGTGCGGTTTGGTTCTCTGAAATTGCTCTTTAGCCATGTGATTATTGTTGTTGCGTGTCTCAGTTGCTGCGTTTCGTTCGTATTTTTATGGAGCCCAAGATCAGGATTGAACTGATGACCTCGTCCTTACCAAGGACGTGCTCTACCAACTGAGCTACTTGGGCATCCAATAAATTCTATTCAACCCGATTCGTAAAACGACAAAAAACCGATTCCCTTTTTTACTTCTCAAAATCCAAAGGGAATTTCGGTACTTTATTTTACGGCTCTGACGGGACGTAACCTAGGCAACCGGGGGGTGGCTGTCAACAGATTTTTTAATTTTCTTTTCAGCGATGATCTCCCGGGCCCGGGCGAGCGAGCTTTCCATGTCCCCGCACACGTTCCCCTGCCCCAACCGGTCGATCAATCCCGCCCGGATCAGCGCAAACAGCGGCTGCGAGTGCGGCCCGCATAGAATAAGGTGTTTCCGCTTGATTCGCAACTTCTCATATAAGTCCTCCAGCGCGTCCAACCCCGTGGCGTCCAGCGCCAAAACGTCGCGCATCCGCAAAATCAGCACCTCCGGCAACTGCCCGGCATCCCGCAGGGCCGATTCCAATTTGTCCGCCGCCCCAAAAAAGAAAGCCCCAAACACCCGGAATACCAGCACCCCCGGCGGCACCTGTTTCCCGCCCACCTGCTGCGTTAATGAATCCCCCTGCGTTACTTCCGCATCCGGAGCCACGTGCGCGGTTTCCGCCAACCGCTTGACTAAGAGGGCCGAGGCGAGTACCAGCGAGGTTCCCACCGCCGTAGGCAAATCCACCGCCACGGTCAGCGTAAAAGCACACAAAAACACCATCACATCGCTCTTGGGCCAGCGGTTCAGCCGCACAAACTGATGCCATTCCCCCATGCGGATGGATACCACCACCAAGACCGCGCTCAAGGCCGCCAGCGGAATGTGCTTGGCCGCCGGGGCCGCCACCAGCAGTATCGTCAGAATCGTCAGCGAATGCACAATGCCCGCCACGGGCGTCTTGGCACCCGCCCGCACATTCGTGGCCGAACGCGCAATCACCCCCGTCGTCGGCATCCCGCCAAAAATTCCCACCACCATGTTCGCAATCCCCTGCCCCATCAATTCCTGGTTAGAATCGTGCCGGTCATCAATCATGCCGTCCGTCACCACCGCGCACAGCAGCGATTCAATGGCTCCCAGCACCGCCACCGTCATGGCCGCCGGCACCAGCGCCTGCCACGCCTCCAGCGACAGCGACGGCCAGTGCGGCAGCGGCAGGCTGCGCGGCAGGTCGCCAAACTGCGAGCCCAGCGTGGCAATGCCCCAGTGTTCATTGAGATGAAACCCCGCTGACGCCAGCGCGGCCACCACCACCACGACCATGGAACCCGGCACGCGCCGACCCCATGCGCGCGGCCAGTTCCAAATCACCAGCGTGGCCAGCGTGGCCAGCAGCACCGTCGGCCAGTGCGGATGAAAATCCCCCGCCAGCGACCGCAACTTGCCCAGGAAATCCGGCGGTAATTTTTGCTGCAACCCGAAAAAATCGCGGAGCTGCGTGGTCATGATGATGACCGCAATGCCGCTGGTGAAACCCGTGACCACGGGATAGGGAATGAACTTGATCATCGTGCCCAGCTTGCACGCGCCCAGGACGAAGAGAATCAACCCTGCCAGCAACGCGCACACCACCAGCGCCTGCGGGCCGTGCTGCATCACAATCGGAGCCAGCAACGGCACAAACGCCCCCGCCGGCCCGCCAATTTGCACGCGCGAACCGCCCAGCAACGACACCATGATGCCGCCGATGATGGCGGTGAACAAACCCACCTCCGGCGGCAGGCCGGAGGCAATGGCCAGCGCCAGCGACAGCGGCAGCGCCACAATTCCCACAATCACACCAGCCGTCAAATCAGCTGCAAAAGTCGGCCCTGAATAATTTTTCAGGGTGTCGAACAGCTTCGGACGAAACGAGAAATACGCACCCATCGGTTTTTCGGAAATAATTCCTTACCTCCGATTGTCTGCCGCTCCGGCGAAAACTCAATGGAAATCTATTTGCAGAAATTGCCATGTGCGCCCCCGTGGCTGCGACGCCTCGCTTGGAGTTCCGCCTAGCCCTAGCCGATGCAGTTCAGCCGTGGTAAAAAAAGTTTCAACTTTGCGGTTGCCTCGGCATCATTCAACCGCCATCAGCACTTTGACTTCCCGGGCCAGCCGGCCCCCCATCCGCTTCGTCATGATTTCCAAATCGTAGTGTGATTGCAGGTTTAGCCAGAATTGTGGCGACATATTGAAAAAACGGCCCAGGCGCAAGGCCGTGTCGGCGGTGATGGCGCGTTCGCCTTTGACGATTTCATTGATCCGCCGCGCCGGCACGGCAATGTCCTTGGCCAGCCGATACTGGCTCAAGCCCATCGGCTTCAGAAAATCCTCCAGCAGTATCTCGCCCGGGGTGATGTTGGCCAACAATGCGCTTTTCATAACGTTTTAATGGTAATCCACAATTATCACTTCGTGCGCCCCCGACTCCCAGCGAAAGCAAATTCGCCATTGGTCATTGACGCGAATGCTGTGCTGTCCGACGCGACCGCCTTTCAATGCCTCCAACCGGTTCCCCGGCGGCACGGCCAAGTCCGACAACTGCGTCGCGGCTTCCAATTGCAACAGCTTCCGGCGGGCCGTCCGCTGAATATCAGCGGGCAGCCGACGCGATACTTTACCGTGGAATATCAGCTCTGTCTCCGCGCACGCGAAGCTTTCAATCATGCTGGTGAAAGCATAACGCGCGGCGGTATTAACGTCAATCGTTATTACTGTCAAACCACCTTCCGCTCTCTGCGTTCTTTGCGGTTAAATTCTCCTCACGCCCGGGGATGCGCCGCCTCATACGCCCGCTTCAGCCGCTCCGTCGTCACATGCGTGTAAACCTGCGTGGTGATGAGATGCGCATGGCCCAGCAGCTCCTGCACGCTCCGCAAATCCGCCCCCGCATCCAGCAGATGCGTGGCGTAACTGTGCCGCAGCTTGTGCGGCGTGAGCGCGGGGTCGAGGCCGGCAATGACGAGGTATTGCTTTAGCCGCCGCCCCAGTTGCAACGGCACCAGCGGCCCGGCCTTGCGCGTATCCGCCCGGAACACCGGCTGCGCCCCCACCGGCGGCGAGAGCAGTCCGTCCCAATACCGTTGAATTGCCTGCAGCGCCGGTTCCCCGATTGGCACCATCCGCTCCTTCTTGCCCTTGCCACGCACCCGCACCACCTGCTCGCCCCAGTTGATGTCCTCCACCCGCAAACCGCACAGCTCGCTGATACGCAGGCCGCACGAATAAATCGTCTCCAGCACCGCCACATCGCGCAGGCAAACTTCCGTGGACACCGGCCGCCCTGGCCCTTTTTTTGCCTGCTGCGACTCAATCAATTTCAGCGGTGCCGCCAGCAAATCCTTCATTTGCTGGATGGTCAGAAAGCGGGGCAGGCGTTTTTCCAGCTTGGGCAGCGAAATGTTTTTGACCGGTAATTCGGCGACCGCCCCATGCCGCAGCAGGAACTTATAGAACGTCCGCAGCGCGGAAAACCGCAGCCGCGTGGCCGCCCGGCTCAGGCGGTTGCGACCCAGAAAGCGCAGGTAGCCCCGGAAATCATCCCGCTCCAACTCCGCCCACGCCGGCGGCGTCTGCCGCTCCTGCAACTGCCACCGGTAAAACTCGTGCAACGTCTGCCGGTAATTCCGCTGCGTGTAAACCGACGCCCCCCGGTCCGCCGCCAAGTGGGCGAAAAACTTGTCCAGCCAGGCGTCTTGAATTTCAGCCGGGGCGGTGGGATTGGCGGCAGCATCAGTCATCGCCGGAGAATTTAGTCCGAACCCAGCCGTTGGCAAGACTGCGGATGCGGCGGTGGAGCGCAGAGCATTGCTCTGCGTGTTTCCGCACCAACGCCAGCTGACTGTCGAACCTCGCAGAGCAATGCTCTGCGCTCCGGCTGGGAAGGCGCAGGTTCGCCACGCCAGCGCGCACGGATGCCCCTGCCTTGGAGCGGAAAAATTATACCCAAGTTTCGGGGCAAACCGGCGCTTCAAATTCACCCCAAAAACGCCGCCACCCGCCGCGCAAATTCATCCGGCTGCTCGGCGTGCAGCCAGTGGCCGGCCCCGGCCAGTGTCGAGATTTCGGCAGCGGGAAACAGCTCGCAGATGCGCGGCTCGTCCTCCGCCCGGACATAGTTCGATTCGCCCCCCCGCAGGAACAGCACCGGCCCGGCAAAGGGCGCGGGCGCGGACAGTGGTTGCACCAGATTCCCGTAATTGTCCGCGATGCCGGCCAAGTTGATTTTCCAGACCAGTCCGCCCTGTGCATCGCGGCCCAGATTCTTGAGCAGAAACCGGCGCAATCCCAGATTGGGAATCGCCGGGGCCAGCGCGTCCTCCGCCTGCTGGCGCGTGGCAAGCGCCGGCAAATCCAGCGCGCGCAGCGCGGCCATCACGGAGTCATATTCGCGCGCGTAAAGCCGGGGAGCCATGTCCGCGACGATGAGCTTTTCCACCCGTCCGGGAAAATTCAGGGCGAACTGCATGGCCGTCTTGCCGCCCATGGAATGACCCATCACATGCGCCCGGGTTAGGCCGTGCGCGGCCATGAACTCGTTCAAATCCGCCGCCATGAGCGCATAGCTCATGTCCGGGTCATGCGGCGACTGGCCATGATTGCGCTGATCCACGGCAAAGACATGAAATCGGTCCGCCAGCCGCGCCGCCACCGGCCGCCAGTTCTCCGCCGAGCCGAACATCCCGTGCAGCACCACCAACGGCGGCCCGCCGCCCAGTTCCTGAAAATGCAGTTGCATCACCGCAGCTTGGCCCGACAGCGGGGTTCCGGGCAAGTCTGGAGGGGGGCAGGTTGAATGGTTTAAAAGTTACATGGTTGAATAGTTACATAGTTGCAGGGTTGCATCGAAGACCGAAGCCGCTTGGGGAGCGCGCCCGCCCACGGGCGCCATTTTCCGCGCCCCGCGGAAAATTCGCGCGCACCGCCAATGCCCGGATGTTCCCAACTGTCGCCCGCAAAAAAGGCCGCCAATTCTAACTCCTATCTCCTATCTCCTAACTTCAAGCTTCTGCCCCCCCCCGGCAACCCAGTCATCACTCCCGCCAGTTGGGCGATGTCCTCCGGCGTGTGCGCCGCCGTGGCGGTGAAGCGCAGACGAGCAGCGCCCCGGGCCACCGTGGGATAGCGGATGGCGGGCACAAACACATTCTGCGCGCGCAGATGCGCGGCGGCGGCCAGCGTCCGGCCCTCGTCGCCAAGAATCAGCGGGACGATGGCACTGACAAATTCGCTGGTCGGCAGGCCGCAGGCGACGCGCAGACCGGCGGTGCGTTCGCGGAGAATTTGCCGACGCGCATCGCCCTCGGCGGATTGGGCCAGCCGGATTCCCGCCGTGGCGGCGGCGGCGGCGGCCGGCACCGGGGCGGTGGAGAAAATCAGGCTGCGGGCGCGGTTCACCAAAAAGTCAATCAGCGCGCGGCTCCCGCAAATGTAGCCGCCAGCGGCCCCCAGCGCCTTGCCCAGCGTGCCCATCTGAATTTCGATGCCGCCACTCACGCCGAGTTCATCCGCCAGACCGCGTCCGTGCCGGCCGAGCACACCCGTGGCGTGGGCCTCGTCCACCATCAGCCACGCGCCATGCTTTTCCTTGAGCGCCACGATTTCCCGCAGCGGAGCGCGGTCGCCATCCATGGAGAAAACGCTCTCCGTGACCACGAGAATTTGCGCCGTGCGCCGGCCGCCCGCGCCCACCGCCGCCGTTTCGGCCCAGGCAAGTTTTTCGGCGAGATCGTCCAAGTCGTTGTGGGCAAAGACGCGGAGCTTGGCCCCGGAAAGGCGCGCGGCATCCACAATGCAGGCGTGGACAAGTTTGTCCAGAATGATGATGTCGCCGGCCCCCATGAGGGCGGGAATGACGCCCGTAGCGGCGGCGTAACCGGTGGCAAAACTCAGGGCGGCTTCGGTCTGCTTGAAGGCGGCGAGGGCGGCTTCCAGTTCGTGAAAGGGCGCGAGCGAACCGCAGATGAGGCGCGACGCCCCAGCCCCGGCCCCGTAGGTTTCCACGGCCTCCCTGGCGGCGGCCTTCAGCGCGGGATGCGCGGCGAGGCCCAGATAATCGTTGGCGGAAAAATTGAGCAGTGCCGCGCCGTTGAGACGGATGCGCGAACCTTGGGCGGAATCCACCCGGCGCAGTTCGCGGAACAAATTCTGTTCGCGCAAGCCATCCAGCCGCCGTTGCAATTCGCCGTCAAACGCAGTCACCGGGGGAATTTACGGCTTGCGATTTACGGTAAGCGAGCAAAAAGGACGCCATTGTGGCGGCGCGGCGCCCACCGGAGCGCGGAGCATTGCTCCGCGAGTCCCGCCCGCAAGCGGCTCAGCCCCAGGCCGCCAGAATCGCTTCCGCCTTCACGACTTGCTCGGGCAAACCGGTGAAGCTGAAGCGGAATTTTCCCGCGCGGCGGGTGACCAGTATCTGGATGGTATCCAGGCCGCTGGCAATCATGCGGAAGCGCAGTTGTTTGTTGATTTCGCGAAAACCATGCTGTTGGAGGCTATGACTCATGCTCCAGCTTCAGGGCGCACGGACCGGATAGCAATGTTAAACGCTAATTTATTTATCAATAAAGGGTTCAATGCTTTTGCGCGATTATCATTTTGCGCACGGGCTTCAAGGGGGCAAATAGGGTCGGTGCGCCACCCTGCCCCACACGCCTACCCCAGCTTGCCCAGAAACCGCAGCCGATCCTCGTCATCCCAGAAACGGCCTCCCGCCGACCACCGTGGCTCGGTAGTTGACAATACTATTGACTGACTCCTTTACGGCGGTCACAGACCGCCGCTACAGGCTTGATTTGCCTGCCAAAGCGGAAACCCTGGCCCCGCTTTCATTAGATGTTGGGCGTTCGATGCCTGTCCGCCGTAGCCTTGGTGCAGGTGGATTGGTTGTTGGATGTTTCCCCAATTAATACCGCTTCCAGTTTGAAACTGCCCTATGAACTTTGTGGGTAAGGTTGCCCGCGTGAA
>Ga0007882_10001177_pt1 | contig 15455 bp, 14 predicted proteins | sample CryBogCBH12Aug01_FD_71195 | JGI IMG/M metagenome (GOLD analysis project Ga0007882, IMG submission 71195) | Freshwater microbial communities from Crystal Bog, Wisconsin, USA - CBH12Aug09.1 | ecosystem: Environmental > Aquatic > Freshwater > Lake | place: Crystal Bog, Wisconsin, USA | collected... | reverse complement strand
TGGTCATCCATTTCCCGATGCTGTTCATGTCTTATTGCTCCCCGTCGCGCCGCCAGGCCACCGGCACCGCCGGCACCGGCAGTTCGTTGCCCGCCGCGTCCATCAGTACCAGATCGCGGCCGATGACGGTGAACGGCAATTCACTGACCGCCGCCAGGCCCTGGACGGTGCGCAGTTCCACCACCAGCGAATAGGTACGGTCGGCGGCGAAACAGGCCGGCAGGGTGCAGCGCAGACGGTTGCGTCCCGGCTCGACGGCCAGCGCCGTCCAGCGCTGGTGATCGGCCCCGGCTCCGGCGGCGACGGTTCGCCCGGTATCGTCGCGCACCGACAGGGCCGCCGTCGCCTCGCCGGCGCTATCGGCCTCGACCACCAGGCGAATGTCGAGGCTGTCTCCGGCATGGACTTCCTGGGTGTCCAGGCGTGCCTCGGTCACCCGCAGGCTGGGGGCGCCGCCGGTAACGAGGCGTCCGGCGCGGCTTTGCACCTCGTCGCGATAGCGGGCGATGACATCCGCCGGCTTGCCGTCCATGGTCAGCCGCCCGTGGTCCATCAGCAGGCAGCGTCCGCACAGCCGTTCGATGGTGTCCAGGTTATGGGCGACGATGACGAAGGTGCGGTCGCTGCCGGTCAGTTCCTCGATGCGGCGCCAGCTCTTGGTCTGGAAGGCGAGATCGCCGACCGCCCAGATCTCGTCGAGAAAGATCACCTCGGCGTCCAGATGCACCGCCACCGACAGCGCCAGGCGCAGGCACATGCCGTTGGAATAATGGCGGATGGCCAGGTCCATGAAGTCTTCAAGCTCGGCGAAGGCGACGATATCGTCGTATTTGCGGCGGATTTCGGCTTGCGTCATGCCGAGGATGGCGCCGTTCATGAACACGTTCTCGCGTCCCGACAGATCGGCGTGGAAACCGGTGCCGACCTCCAGCAGCATGCCCACCCGGCCCCATACCCGGGCGCTGCCGCGGGTCGGGTTGGTGATGCGGGTGAGGACCTTGAGCAGGGTGCTCTTGCCGGCCCCGTTATGGCCGACGATGCCCACCACCTCGCCCTTGCGGATGTCCAGGCTGACATCGTCAAGCGCCCAGAAATGGCTGGGCGGGGCGGCGGCGTCATCGCCGGCCAGGCGGCGCAGCCGGCGTCCCAGGCCATCCACCAGGCCGCCCATGCCGCCCTGCTGGCGAAGCCGGTAGCGTTTGCCGAGATGCTCGGCGTGGATGGCCAGATCGCCGCTCACAGGGTATCCACCAGGGTGCCCTGGACCTTCTGGAACACCGCCACGCCGAGGACAAAGACCAGCAGGGTGGACACCATGCCGATGGCGGTGATGTCCCAGGCCGGCGCCGGGCCGACCTGGAAAACCAGCCAGCGGAACCATTCGATCAGCCCGACCATCGGATTGACGGCGTAGAGCAGACGCCATTGCTCCCCGACATAGGTCGAGGGGTACATCACCGGCGAACAGAACATCCACACCTGCATGAGCAGCGGCAAAGCATGGCGGACGTCGCGATAGCGGGCGTCGACGGCGGCCAGCAGGCAGCCCCAGCCCATGGAGCATAAGGTCGACAGCACCAGGACCACCAGCACCCCGGCCACCGCCGGGCCGACGCCGCGGCCGTACCAGGCCATCAGGGCGGCCAGCGCCAGGGCGGCGACGAAGAAGTCGAACAGGGCGCCGAGGACGAAGGAGGCGGGGGCGATGATGCGGGGGAAATAGATCTTGCCCAGCATCGACTGGAACATCACCAGGCTTTGCGCGCCCAAGGTCAGCGCCCGGCTGAACAGCTGCCACAGCAGCAGGCCGCTGAAGGCGAACAGCGGATAGGGCAGATCACCGATCTGACGCGAGAACACCGAGCCGAAGACCAGGGTGAAGACGACCATCATGGCCAGCGGCTGCAGGATGTACCAGGCGGCGCCGATGAGGGTGTTCTTGTAGCGGATGACGATCTCGCGCCGGATGAACAGCCAGACCAGCCGCCGAAAGAACCAGATCTCGTTCAGGAAGTCCCGTGAGATCCCTGAAGTGGGGCGAACATCGTAATGCATACCGTCCGGGGCTATAGCATAGGTCGCCGCCGCCCCGAACAGATTTCATGGCCCGCTGTCGGCCGAACGGGCCAGCAGCCGGGCCAGCAGGGCCAAGGACGGCGCTTCCTGGCTGCCGGCCATCTGGGCCCCGGCCAACTCGGCCAGTGTCGCCGCCGGCAGCGGGCTGACCTGTCCCGTCGACGGCGGCCGACCGGGACTGCGGCCGATGCCGGCCGCCGCGGCGATCCTGGCCGCCTTGGGAAACATCAGGGCGTCGGTCATCACCCGGACGTCGACGGCGCCGGTCAGGTGCAATCCCTCCATCGCCGTGATCATCGAGGTAATGCCCAGCACATGCGGTCCGTCGGGCAGAAAGGCGAGCACCGGCCCGCCGGATTCGCCCCGCGCCCCCGGGCAGTCATGCCAGAACACCCGGCTGTCGGATTCATGGGCCAGCACCCGGCAGCCGTATTCCAGGCTCATGGCATGGGGGCTTTCGGCGCGGTAGCCGAGCGCGCCGACGACGCCGCGGGGGGTGCCGGCCGGCAGGCCGACGGCCATCCACCCGGCCTGCCGGCCCAGGGGCTCGGCCAGTTCCACCACCGCCCAGTCGGCGCCGGCCATTTCCGGCGACAGGCGCGGGCCGATGACGACGCCGTCGGCCACGGCGTAACTTTTCACCAGGGCATGCAGCGGCGCCTCGCCGCCCTGATAGCCGGCGACGAAATGCAGCGACTCCACCGGCCACCAGGCGCCCTGGATGCGGTTCCACAGGCAATGGGCGGCGGTCAGCAGATGGCGCTCGGAAATCAGCACCGCCGTGCAATAGCTGCGTCCGCCGGCATTGAGGCGTCCCACCGCGCTCCACGGATATTCGAGGGCGTCGACCTTGATCCGCCGCGCGTCGGCCTGGGCGCCGGCGGGCAGCCAGAGGAGGAACAGGACTATGGCAATAAGTCGCATGCGGGACGGCTCCGGGGCGGAAAACGGCCCACAGAGTGCCTGATCGCAGGGCGCCGTTCCAGTATACCCTCAGTACCGGTCCTTGACCGTCGGGTGGACAGGCCTTTAAGTTGCGGTGCTTCCTCCTGCGATGAGCGTTCCCATGCCGGTCCGGCCCAGTTTTCAATCCCTGATACTCAAGCTGCAGACCTTTTGGGCCGAGCAGGGCTGCGTCCTCCTGCAACCCTATGACATGGAGGTCGGCGCCGGCACCTTCCATCCGGCGACGACGCTCCGCGCTTTGGGTCCGGCGCCCTGGAAAACCGCCTATGTGCAGCCGTCGCGACGCCCCAAGGACGGCCGCTATGGCGAAAATCCCAACCGCCTGCAGCATTATTACCAGTTCCAGGTGATCCTCAAGCCGTCGCCGCCCAACAGCCAGGAGCTCTATCTCGAAAGCCTGCGCTGTCTCGGCATCGATCCGCTGGCCCATGACATCCGCTTTGTCGAGGACGACTGGGAAAGCCCGACGCTGGGCGCCTGGGGGCTGGGCTGGGAGGTGTGGTGCGACGGCATGGAAGTCACCCAGTTCACCTATTTCCAGCAGGTCGGCGGCATCGAATGCGATCCGGTGTCGGTCGAGCTGACCTACGGCCTGGAACGTCTGGCCATGTATATCCAGGGCGTCGAGAACGTCTATGACCTTGACTTCAACGGCGCCGGCGTCCGCTATGGCGACATTTTCCTGGCCGCCGAACGCCAGTATTCGGCACATAATTTCGAGGTCGCCGACACCGGCATGCTGCTGCGCCATTTCATCGACGCCGAAACCGAATGCCAGGCCCTGCTGGCCGCCCGCCTGCCGTTGCCGGCCTATGACCAATGCATCAAGGCCAGCCACCGGTTCAATCTGCTGGACGCCCGCGGGGCCATCTCGGTGACCGAGCGGCAATCCTATATCGGCCGGGTCCGGGCCCTGGCCAAGGCCTGCTGCGAAGGCTGGCTGGCGGCGGGAGGCTGACGGAGATGGCTGAGCTGCTGCTGGAACTGCTGTCCGAGGAAATACCCGCCCGCATGCAGGGCCGGGCCGCCGAGGATCTGCAAAAACTGGTCGGCGACGGCCTGGCCGGGGCCGGACTGACCTGGCAGGCGATGCGGGTCCTGGTGACGTCGCGGCGCCTGGCGCTGATCGCCGACGGCCTGCCGCTGGCCACTCCCGACATCGCCGAAGAACGGCGCGGTCCGCGGGTGGGCTCGCCCGAGGCCGCCGTCGACGGCTTCCTGAAAGGCGCCGGGGTTTCGCTGGGCGACTGCGAACAACGGGATACCGGCAAGGGGATCTTTTATTTCGCGGTGATCCGCCGCCCCGGCCGTTCCACCGCCGCGGTGGTGCGGGAGGTGGTCGAACAGACCCTGGCAACCTTCCCCTGGCCGAAATCCCAGCGCTGGGGCAGCCGCTCGGAACGCTGGGTACGGCCGCTGCAGCGCATTCTCTGCCTGCTGGACGGGGCGGTGGTGCCGCTGAGTTTCGCCGGGGTGACGGCGGCGAACCTGACCGAGGGCCATCGCTTTCTCGCTCCCGGCGCCTTCGCCGTCAGCAATGCCGCCGATTACCTGGCGCGTCTGGCCGCCGCCAAGGTGGTGGTGGACGCGGCCGAACGCCGCCGCCTGATCCTCGAACAGGCCCAGGCCGCGGCCGACCGCGAGGGGTTGGTGCTCAGGGCCGATGACGGGCTGCTGGCGGAAGTGGCGGGACTGGTGGAATGGCCGGTGGTGCTGGTGGGCAGCATCGACCAGGATTTCATGGCGGTGCCCGACGAGGTGCTGATCACCTCGATGCGCTCGCATCAGAAATATTTCTCGCTGCTGAAGGCCGATGGCCGGCTGGCCAACCGCTTCCTGGTGGTGTCCAACATGCAGGCGGCGGACGGCGGCAAAGCCGTCGTAGCCGGCAATGAGCGGGTCCTGCGGGCCCGCCTGTCGGACGCCAAGTTCTTCTGGGACACCGACCGCAAGCAGCGCCTCGAGTCCCGCCTGCCGAAACTGGCCGAGCGGCTGTATTACGCCAAACTGGGCAGCATGGCCGACAAGGTGGAGCGCCTGGTCGGCATCGCCGGCCATGTCGCCGGGCTGATCGGCGCCGATGCCGGCCTGGCCGGGCGGGCGGCGCGGCTGGCCAAAGCCGACCTGTCCTCGGAGATGGTCGGCGAGTTCCCCGAACTGCAGGGCCTGATGGGCCGCTATTACGCCCTTAACGACGGCGAACCGACGCCGGTGGCCGATGCCATCGCCCGCCATTACGCGCCGCAGGGGCCCGGCGAGGCCTGCCCGACCGAGCCGTTGGCGGTGGCGGTGGCGCTGGCCGACAAGCTCGATGCCCTGGCCGGTTTTTTCGCCATCGACGAAAAGCCCACCGGCTCCAAGGATCCGTTCGCCCTGCGCCGGGCCGCCCTGGGGGTGATCCGCCTGATCCTGGAGAACCGCCTGCGGCTGCCTCTGACCGGGCTGTTCACGGCGGTCCACGCCCAGTTTCGGGTGGTCCTGCCGCGCAACGCCGCCGACACCGCCGCCGACCTGCTGGAGTTCTTCGCCGACCGTCTGAAGGTCCATCTGCGCGAAAGCGGCCTGCGCCATGACCTGGTGTCGGCGGTGTTCGCGCTGGACGGCGAGGACGACCTGTTGCGGCTGGTGGCCCGCGCCCAGGCGCTGAAGGACTTCCTGGCCAGCGACGACGGCGCTAATCTGCTGATCGCCTATCGCCGCGCCGCCAATATCGTGCGCATCGAGGAAAAAAAGGACGGCTGTTCCTATGCCCGTCCGGTGCTGGCCGAGCGCCTGTCGGCGCCGGCCGAGCAGGCCCTGGCGGCGGCGTTGGGCGAGCTGGCGGTGTCGTTGCCGCCGGCCCTGGCGGGAGAACGGTTCGGCGAGGCGATGACCGCGCTGGCCCGGCTGCGCCGGCCGGTGGATGCGTTTTTCGCCGAGGTGACGGTCAATTGCGACGATCCGGCACTGAGGGAGAACCGTCTGGCGCTGCTGGCCGAGATCGGTCCGGCCATGGGCCGGATCGCCGAATTTTCACGTATTGAAGGTTAGCTTGGTCTTGGGGAGGCTGCGATGAGCAAATGGGTGTATGCGTTCGGCGGCGGCACCGCGGAAGGCCGTTCGGAGATGAAGAACCTGCTGGGCGGCAAGGGTGCCAATCTGGCCGAGATGGCCAATCTCGGGCTGCCGGTTCCGCCCGGCTTCACCATCACGACGGAAGTCTGCACCTACTACTACGACCACAGCCAGACCTATCCCCAGGACCTCAAGCAGCAGGTCGAGACGGCGCTGACGCAGATCGAAAAGATCATGGGCTGCAAGTTCGGCGATGTCGCCGACCCGTTGCTGGTCTCGGTGCGCTCGGGCGCTCGGGCGTCGATGCCGGGCATGATGGACACCGTGCTCAATCTCGGCCTCAACGACCAGACCGTCGAGGGCCTGGCCAAGCGCAGCGGCGACGCGCGCTTCGCCTATGACAGCTATCGCCGTTTCATCCAGATGTATTCCGATGTGGTGCTGGGCGTCGACCACCATCATTTCGAGGAAATTCTCGAAAGCCACAAGGAAGACAAAGGCTATCGCCTGGATACCGATCTCGCCGCCGACGACTGGCGGACCGTGGTCGCCGCCTACAAGGCGAAGGTCAAGGAAGAACTGGGCCGGCCCTTTCCGCAGACCGTGGGCGACCAGCTGTGGGGCGCCGTCGGCGCGGTGTTCGGCTCGTGGATGAACCAGCGCGCCATCACCTACCGGCGCCTGCATGAAATTCCGGCCTCCTGGGGGACCGCCGTCAATGTCCAGGCCATGGTCTTCGGCAATATGGGCAATGACTGCGCCACCGGGGTGGCCTTCACCCGCAACCCGTCCACCGGCGACAACGAATTCTATGGCGAATATCTGGTCAATGCCCAGGGCGAGGACGTGGTGGCCGGCATCCGCACGCCGCAATACCTGACCAAGGCGGCGCGCATGCAGGCCTCGGCCGAGCTGCCGTCGATGGAAGAGGTGATGCCGGCGGTGTTCAAGGATCTCGACGACGTCCGCCGCAAGCTCGAGCAGCATTTCACCGACATGCAGGATCTGGAATTCACCGTCCAGACCAACAAGCTGTGGATGCTGCAGACCCGCACCGGCAAACGGACGACGCCGGCGGCGTTGAAGATCGCCGTCGACATGGCCAGGGAAGGTCTGGTGTCGAAGGAAAAGGCGGTGCAGCGCATCGACCCCACCGGCCTCGACCAGCTGTTGCATCCGACCCTGGATCCCAAGGCCGAGCGCAAGGTTCTCGGGCGCGGCCTGCCGGCATCGCCGGGCGCCGCCTCGGGCCGGGTGGTGTTCGCCGCCGATGACGCCGAGGAATGGGCCGGTCGCGGCGAAAAGGTGATCCTGGTGCGCATCGAGACCAGCCCCGAGGATATCGGCGGCATGCATGTCGCCCAGGGCATCCTGACCTCGCGCGGCGGCATGACCAGCCATGCGGCGGTGGTGGCCCGCGGCATGGGCCGGCCCTGCGTCGCCGGTGCCGGCGAGATCCGCATCGATTACCGGGCCAAGACCTTCTCGGCCCATGGCCAGGTGGTCAAGGAAGGCGACATGATCACCCTGGACGGGTCGTCCGGCGAAATCATGCAGGGCGAGGTTCCCACCGTGCAGCCCGAGCTGACCGGCGACTTCGCCACCCTGATGGGCTGGGTCGACGAGATCCGCACCATGAAGGTGCGGGCCAATGCGGAAACGCCGCTGGACGCCCGCACCGCCCGCAAATTCGGCGCCGAGGGCATCGGCCTGTGCCGCACCGAGCATATGTTCTTCGATCCCCAGCGGATCGTCGCCGTGCGCGAGATGATCCTGGCCTCCGACGAGGCCGGGCGCCGCGCCGCCCTGGCCAAGATCCTGCCCTATCAGAAGAACGATTTCGTCGAGCTGTTCGAGATCATGCAGGGCCTGCCGGTGACCATCCGCCTGCTCGATCCGCCGCTGCATGAATTCCTGCCCAACAACGAGGCCGAGATGGAGGACGTCGCCCGGGCGGCGGGAACCGACATCGCCAAGCTGAAGGCCCGTAACAGCCAGCTGCATGAATCCAACCCCATGCTGGGCCATCGCGGCTGCCGTCTGGGCATCACCTATCCGGAAATCTACGAGATGCAGGCCCTGGCCATCTTCCAGGCGGCGGTCGAGGTGTCGAAGAAGACCGGCAATCCGGTGACGCCGGAGGTGATGATCCCGCTGGTCGGCACCAAGATGGAATTCGACCTGCTGAAGACGGTGGTGGACGCGGCGGCGCAGAAGGTCTTCACCGAGACCGGCCGGACGCTGGACTATCTGGTCGGCACCATGATCGAACTGCCGCGCGCCGCCCTGGCCGCCGGCCGCATCGCCGAGACCGCCGCTTTCTTCAGCTTCGGCACCAATGACCTGACGCAGACGACGCTGGGCATGTCGCGCGACGACTCTGGGCCGTTCCTCGAGGTTTACCGGCAGAAGGGCATCTACGAACATGATCCCTTCGCCAGCCTTGACCAGGAAGGTGTCGGCGAAATGGTCAGCATCGCCGTCGAGCGCGGCCGGCGCACCCGGCCCAACCTGAAACTGGGGATCTGCGGCGAGCATGGCGGCGATCCGGCCTCGATCGGTTTTTGCCAGAAGGTCGGGCTCGACTATGTGTCCTGCTCGCCCTACCGGGTTCCCATCGCCCGCCTCGCCGCCGCCCAGGCGGCCCTGGGGGTGCACTCGGACAGCACTGCGTAGTTTTATGTCCCTCAATCGCCGGGCGGGAGAGGGCTTTTTTTACCCCCTCTCCCTCTGGGAGAGGGTCGGGGTGAGGGACTGATGACCACACTCGACGAGCTCCGCGCCGGCGGCAAGGCGGCGCTGGCCGGGGCCCTGGCCCTGATCGAAACGGCGCCGGACAGCGAGCGGGTGGTCGACCTGCTGTCGGCCGCCTATGCCGCGCCGCGGGCCCATGTGGTGGGTATGACCGGACCGCCGGGAGTCGGCAAATCGACTCTGATGAATGCCCTGATCCGCGGCTGGCGCGCGCAGGGGCGGACGGTCGGCTGCATCGCCGTCGATCCGTCGTCGCGCCGCTCCGGCGGCGCCCTGCTGGGCGATCGCACCCGCCTGTCCACCGATCCCGAGGACCAGGGCGTTTTCGTCCGTTCGATGGCGGCGCGGGACCGCCTGGGCGGTCTGGCGGCGCTGACGGTGTCGGCGATGGTGCTGATGCGGGCGCTTTACGACATGGTGCTGATCGAAACCGTGGGGGTCGGCCAGTCGGAGACCGACGTCGCCGGGGTGGCCGACAGCGTGCTGTTCTGCGTGCAGCCGGGATCGGGCGACAGCCTGCAGTTCATGAAGGCGGGAATCGCCGAGATCCCTCATATCGTGGTCGTCACCAAGGCCGATCTGGGGGCGCCGGCGCGCCGCGCCAAGGCCGATGTGCAGGGCGCGCTCAGCCTGGCGGGGACGGATGACGACTGGGAGATCCCGATCCATCTGGTGGCGGCCACCTCCGGCCTGGGGGTCGGTGAGCTGCTGGCCGCCATCGACGGCCATGCCGCCTGGCTGGCCGAAGCCGGCCGGCTGACCGCCGGGCGGCGCGCCCAGGCGGCGGCCTGGCTGGTTGAGGCGGTGCGCGAGCGTTTCGGCCGCGACGGGGTGCGTCGCTGCGGCGATCTCGCCCTGGCCGCCGACCAGTCGCCGTTCCGCCGCCTGGCGGACATAGCGAGCCGCCTGTGATCCGCTGGATATTTCTGCTGCTTCTGGTCGCCTTTTCCGTTCCGGCCCTGGCCGCCGAAGCCGTCTGGCTGCCCTTCGACAGCCTTCCGGCCGGCGAACGCCGGCTGGCCGAGGCGACGCTGGCCGAAATGTTCGGCGGCGATCCCTCCCTGTGGCCCGACTGGCTGGAGCCGCGGGCCACCCTGGTGCCGACCGGCGACGGGCCGCTGCTGGTGGTTCGCCAGCCGGTACGGGCGCCTTGCGGCCAGTACCGGTTCAGCGTGTTCGCGCCGGTTTCCGGCGGCCGGCGGGCCCGCCTCGGTGAGGATTTCTGCGCCGGCCAGCTGTCGGTGATGCCCCGGCCGCTGGCCGACTGGCCGGATCTTCTGTTCGCCGAAGGCTGGGTGCAGTCGGCTGACGGCTGGCATAGCGAAGCTCGACGGGTCCGCTGGGACCGCAACCGATGGGTTCTGATTCAATAAAAAATACACCTATGACGAAGTCTGTGATGCAGCCGTGACGGGAGGGGTGCTATCCTTTGGCGCCACAACTAAAAGGTGCGTCCATGACAGTCAGCCTCCGCCACTCCTCCGTCGTTGCCAAGCCCGGACAAACCATCAAGCTGTCGTCGCTGATCAATGTCACCGCCGATGGCGCCAACCCGGGCTATCTGATCGTCAACGGTCTCGACCGCAATGAATATCCGGCCGCCGACAGCGGCGTCACCGGCTCACTGGTCGGCGGCAACAAGACCAAGACCGGGTTCAGCACCTATTCCGGCGACGCCAGAACCACCGGCGTGGTCTTCGCTTATGACCCGACCAGCGGCCGCTACTACAGCAGCACTTACGGCTATCTCGACCAGATGACCTATCATGCCTCCGCCGGTGCCGATGACTTTACCGAGCTCTCCGTCTATGGCGCCAGCGATGCCGGCACGGCGGCGACCTATGCCGCCAACACCGGCGTGCTGATGTACTACACCGGCACCTTCACCCCCATCGGCAGTGTCGGCATCGTCAACCAGCCGAATGCCGTCACCCCTCCGTCCCGGGCGACGCCGAACGAATTGGCCGCCACCGCCATGGGCTTTGTCGGCAGGAATTGGAGCCGCAACGGTTGCTGGACCCTGGCCCAGACCATCGCCAGCGAAGCCGGCGCCACGCTGCCCGTCGCCAGCACCTATGTCGGCGCCCCGGGCGAGGCGGGGGGCGAATGGATGGTGACCTATAACGGTGCGGCCGGCCAGTCGGGCGACTGGCAATCGATGGTGCGGGCCGGCGATGTGGTGGTGTTCGGCAATAAGGCGAGCACCGTCGCCCATATCACCACCTGTGTGGCGGGAAGCGGCGCCAGCGCCCAGCTGGTGGATAATGCCGCGCTGTCCAGCACCAGCGGCCAGCCGCTCAATCCCTCCACCGACGGCTCGGCGAACGATATCACGGTTGCCGGCCCCATCGCTGCCAGCCTCGAATGGGCCGCGGCCGACCCCTCCCAGGTGGTCATTTACCGGCTGGACACGCCGGTGGTCGCCGACCGCGCGGCGTCGACAAAGTTCGCCCTGAAATCACGCATCAAGCTGACCGGCCTGTTTTCCGTCAACGACCCCGCCAAACAGCGGATCGTCAAGGTGCAGGCCTATGACAGCTCCGACGTTTTCCTGGTCAATGGCCGCCGCCATGTCGCCAGGGACGCCGCCCATGCGGTCAGCGCCACCTCGCTTTCGGCCTTTGTGCTGAAGACCGGCAAGACCGCCGGCACCGACACCATCATGGTGCGGGCCGAGAACGCCCTTGGATATTGGGGCGACTGGCAAAGCTTTACCGGAACCGTCGGGAAGCCGCTCCCGGTCTCCGGGGCGACGGTGGCGTCTTCTTCCAAAGACGCCAATAGCCTCAGTCTGGAGCACCAGAGCGATCTGCTGGTCCAGGGGCTCGCCCAGTTGCCGTCACCCATCGACGGCCTGGGTGCGCCCATGGTCATTCACACCGCGCAAACTCAGGCGGCGGCTCTTGCCGCCGCCCTCCACGGCTGACGCTTGAACCCGTCCCGGCCCCTCCTCTGGGAAGGAGGAGGGGCTTTATCCGAGGATCCCCGCAAGGGGGAGGGGGAGGCTTGCGGGGCGGGGCGGACCGGCTCAGTTGACCTTGGCGGCCGGCTGGACGGTCTTGGCGGGCTCGCTGGTGACGGTGGAGGCGGGCACCGCCTTGGCGGCTTCATGTTTATGCGTAACCTTTTTCACGTCCTTCTTTTCGGCGACGATGGTCTTGCCGGTCGGTGCGGTCACGGCGGAGGGGGCTGCCGGCGCGGCAATCTGTTCGGCGGCGAAGGCCGTACCGGTGAGAAGAACCGCGGAAACCGTCATCGCCGAAAGAACCTGCTTGAACATTTGAAGTACTCCTGAAGTTTTTAGTCATCTTGTTCTCCGAACCATTCCGGAGACAGGAACATGTTTACCCTCGGCCTGTGGCGAGCTTTGGGCAAATTCCTCGACATTAAAGGTCTTTTCGTACGATTTGCGGCAATGACGCCACAATTCCTCTGGCGGTTGGATTTGCGGAGGATTAAACAGGAGCCATGGCCCTGCCATATCACTGCATCTTCTGTCGCATCGTGTCCCGCGATGTCCCCTCCTACATTCTCACCGAGGATGAGGACTGTATCGCGTTCATGGATATCAATCCGGTGGCGCCCGGGCATGTCCTGATCATTTCCAAGCATCATGCGGAAAATATTTTCGATATTCCGGCCCCGACCCTGCAGCGGATCATGCCGGTGGTGCAGCGGGTGGCGCTGGCGGTCAACGCCGTCTTTCTCCCCGACGGCATCAACCTGCTGCAGGCCAACGGGCCGGGCGCGGCGCAATCGGTGCCGCATTTCCACGTCCATGTGGTGCCGCGATGGAGCAATGACGGCCTGGGGATGAACTGGCCGTTGCGGCCGGGCGAACGCTCGGCCATCGAAGCCAATGCCGAGCGGTTGCGGGCGGTGCTGAGATAGAGGGAAATTGTCCCTCAGTGGGTCCGGCGTCCCTGCCGGACTCTTGATTTTCAGTGGCACGGGCGTCCCGAGCCCGTGGGCGAATTAAATCAACCCCTCGAAGGCCTCGGCGGCGTGATCCCAGGTCCAGCGGCCCTGGCGGGCAAGGGCGGCGCGGTGCTGTCCGAGCCATAGGCGGTCGTCGCCGAGCAGCCGGAGCGCTGCCTCGGCGAAGGCCGCGCGGCCTTTGACGACGAAGCCGGTTTCGCCGTCCACCACCCGTTCCTTCATGCAGGCGATGTCCTCGACCACCCCCGGCAGACCCATGGCTTGCGGTTCGGCGACGGCATTGCAGAAGGTCTCGCCGATATCGCCGCGATAGAGAAAGATCCTCGCCTGGGTCATCTCCCGGGCCAGTTCGGCCTTCGGCACCGGTCCGCGCAGCACCACCCCGTCGCCGGCCATGGCCGCGGCCCGGTCGAGGATCGGCGTCATACGGTCGGCCTTGGCGGCGCCGGCGGCGCCGTAGATGGCGCTGCCGGCAAAAATATGCAATTCGGCGGCGGGCAGGCGCGGATGGATGTCCGCCGCCCACAGGTCCAGCAGCCAGCCCAGCGAGCGCAGCGGATTGGACAGGAACAGGGCGCGCGGCGGCGGTGCCGCGGCGCGCTCGGCGGCGCCAAGAAACAGCGGCGTCAGGCCGTAGGGGATGACCGCCCGGCCACCGTCGGGAGCCCAGCCGGGATAGGTCGACAGATGGCTGGGGCCGGAAAACACGATCACCGGCCGGTGCCGCCAGATCGGCCACAGATAGCGTCGTTTCAGCAGATAGCCGGCGGGATTATGGATCCAGAAGATCCGCCGGCGGGCCTGCCGGCATTGGCCGATCAGATGGTTGGAGCGGTTGGCGATGTAGAGATCGGCGCTGTCGGGCAAACCTTCCGACAGCGGCCGCCAGGACACCCCCTGCCAGGTCAGCGGCGCCTCGCAGCGGCACCAGACCCGCAGGCGGTGGCCGCGCCGGGCCAGGGCCTCGGCCAGTTCGGCGAAGGCGGTCTCGGCGCCGCCCAGCGGCCGGGTGTCCTTGACCCGGCCGTCGAAGACGATGCCGTCGTCGGCCATCACGATATCGGCGCTCATTCGTCTTCGTGCCTGGCCTTGAGATAGGACACGAACGGATAAAGCGCCGCCAGCAGGGCGATCAGGAAGCCGTGTCCGCCTTCGCGCCAGCCGCCATGGCTGACATAGCAGCGGAAGAACCGCGAGACGATGCGCCGCAGATTGTTGAGCCCCGAGCCGACGGCCCCGGACTCCCGCAGGTCCCTGGCCCGGGCGCTGGTATAGGCGTCGAAGCGGCGGATCATATCGGAAATGTTACGATCGACGAAATGCTGCAGCGGGTTGACCAGCCGCGGCCCCTGGCTGCCGGTCAGGGTCAGTTTGGGGTGGACCCGCTGGCCGCCCCAGATCTTGGCGCCCTTGCGGAACAGGGCGATAGTCGCCCCCTTGCCAAAGGAACCTCCCCATCCATAGCGGATCAGCCGCCGGCCGACCCAGTTGTCGACCGGAATCAGGTGCCAGGAGGCGGCCGAGCCGTCGACGACGCGGCGGATCTCGGCGGCCAGTTCCGGCGTCACATGTTCGTCGGCGTCGACCTCGAGGATCCAGTCGCCGCGGCAGAAATCAATGCCGGCATTGCGGCGCGCCCCCTCGAGGTCCCAGCTGCCCGCCAGCAGACGATCGGTGAAACGGCGCGCGATGTCGCCGCTGGCATCGGTGCATTTGTCGAGGACAACCACCAGCTCGTCGGCGAAAGCCAGCTTTTCCAGGCAGGCGGCGAGCCGGTCCTGTTCGTTATGGGCAACCACCAGGGCCGACAGTTTCATGCCGTCCCTCCGGCAACAGAGCGCTCGATCCAGGCCGCCGCCTCGGCCAGGTTGGCGCAGACCAGATCGGCCCGCGCCACCGCCGCGGGATCCTGGCTTTCGCCCCAGCCGGTGCGCACCAGGATGGCGGTGGCGCCGACGGCCTTGCCGAGATCGACATCCGCCGCCTTGTCGCCGATGACGAAGGCGGCTTTCGGGTCGAAACCGAAACGGTCTCGGGCGGCCTCGACCATGCCGGGCGCCGGCTTGCGGCAGGCGCATCCATCGCCCGGCCGGTGCGGGCAGACCAGGTAGGCCTCCACCGTCACCCCCTCGGCGGCCAGCAGTTCGGCCAGGCGGGCATGCACCCGCTCCACCGCCGCCATGTCGAACATGCCGCGGCCGACGCCGGACTGGTTGGTCACCACGATCAGGCCGAAGCCCAGTTCGCCGAGGCGCCGCAATGCCGGGCCGGTCTCCGGATAGAGTTCAACCCCGGCGGGGTCGTGCAGGTAGTTTTTTTCGACGATGACGGTTCCGTCACGGTCGAGCAGGACGTAGCGGCGGGTCACAGTCTCTCCAGGCGGGCGGCGTAGAAACCGTCCATACCACCTTTTTCGCCGAGATGGCAGGGCAGGGTTCTGAGGTCGCCGTCCACCGACAGCAGGTCACCCTGCCCGGCCAGTTCCCCGGGGCTCACCGGGCGGCGGCGGAACGGCGCACCGGCGGCCAGCAGCGCCTCGATACGCGGCCGGCCTTCTTCGGGTTGCAGCGAGCAGGTGCAGTACACCAGCAAACCGCCGGGCCGCAGCAGCCGGGCGGCGGCGCCCAGCAGGCGGTCCTGCACCGCCGCCAGTTTGGCGACGTCGC
>Ga0007882_10001176_pt1 | contig 15457 bp, 11 predicted proteins | sample CryBogCBH12Aug01_FD_71195 | JGI IMG/M metagenome (GOLD analysis project Ga0007882, IMG submission 71195) | Freshwater microbial communities from Crystal Bog, Wisconsin, USA - CBH12Aug09.1 | ecosystem: Environmental > Aquatic > Freshwater > Lake | place: Crystal Bog, Wisconsin, USA | collected... | reverse complement strand
CACATCGGGATTGTGGATGACGGCGCGACTAACGGCCGCGCGAGGTTCAGCTATCACTACTATGATGCCGATACGCAAGGCCGCTCGCGGCTGGCAGTGGGAAAAATAGATTGGACATCTGGCTGGCCAAGACCGGCTTCCCATTGACGCAAAACAATTTTTCTTTTCCCACTAGCGAGGAATCCACTACGTTTGCTCCATGAGCAATGTCCTGAGCACAGGACTAGACCTGTTATATCCCCCTCTCTGCCAGGTATGCCACCAGCACCGCGCGCGTCCCGCCGACGGTTTGGTTTGCCCCGCTTGCTGGGAGAAGGTGCGCTTCATTCGGCCGCCCTTTTGTGAAAGGTGCGGCCTGCCGTTTCAAGGCGAACTCTCCACGAAATACGTCTGCTCTAATTGCCATGACCTAACGCTGCACTTTACCAGAGCCCGCTCGGTGGTCGTCGCCAAAACCGTCGTGCTGGAGGCCATCCACCGCTATAAATATTCCGGCGCGCGGTGGTTTGAGACTTTTCTGGCCGACTTGCTAGTACGCGAGGCTGCGCCGGCGTTGCGCGAGGGAAAATGGGATTATCTGATACCTGTGCCGCTGCATCCAGTGAAGTTGCGGGAACGGGAGTTCAATCAGGCAGAACGACTGGCATTTCACTTAAGCCGCGCCACAAAAATTCCCATGAAGTCAAAAAACCTCCGCCGCCGGCGCGCCACGGCCACGCAAACCTTGCTGTCACGGGCGGAACGGGCGGCGAATATGAATGATGCTTTTGCCGTGCAACCAGGAGGTTCGCTGGCGGAAAAGCGGCTGGTGCTGGTGGACGATGTGTTCACCACCGGCGCGACGACGAACGCCTGTGCTGCAGCGTTACGGGCGGCGGGGGCGGCCGAGGTGCTAGTATGGACAGTTGCGCGCGGGGTATGATTTTATTAATATCAGGCGTTCATGGATACCACTTCATTCCTGAAGAAGACGATTGATGGCGTAACCACGGTGGAACCGGCTTTGACGCCTCCGCCGTCGGATTCACCGCTGAAATCTTTTGCCAAAAAACCGAAGCTAGGGGCCAGCAAGACCAAAAAAAAGGAGATTCCCGAGGGTTTGTGGACCAAATGCCCTTCCTGCGCGGCGATGATCTTCGACAAGGAACTCGACGAAAATCTGCAGATCTGCCCGAAGTGCGAACATCATTTTCCCATCGGCTCGCGCGAACGCATCCATTCATTGGTCGAGACCTGCTCATTCGAGGAAATGGACGCAGATATGACAAGCGTGGACGTGCTGAAGTTTGCCAGCTATAAAAACAAGCTCGATCGGGACCGGAAAGCCACGATGCTCAAGGATGCCGTGGTGACCGGCATCGGTAAAATTGGCGAGCACAAGGTGGCGCTCGGCGTAATGGATTTTCGCTTCATGGGTGGTTCTATGGGCTCGGTCGTCGGCGAAAAGCTCACGCGGCTCATCGAACGCGGCACGGAAGGTCATTGGCCGGTAATCATCATCTCCACCAGCGGGGGCGCACGTATGCAGGAAGGCGTTTTCAGTTTGATGCAGATGGCAAAAACCTCCGCCGCCCTCGCGCTGCACGGGCAGGCACGGTTGCCCTACATCAGTTACCTCACAAACAACAGCTACGGCGGCGTGATGGCCAGCTACGCGGCCTTGGGCGATTTAAACGTAGCCGAGCCGTGCGCGATGATCGGCTTCGCCGGCCCGCGCGTCATCAAAGACACGACGCACTCGGATTTGCCGCCGGGATTCCAGACAGCAGAATTTTTGCTGGAACACGGCTTGATTGACGCCATTGTGCCGCGCAAACAAGCCAAGGAGAAGCTCATCAACTTCCTTGATTACTTTGCCGCCGGCAAAAAAAATCAGCACCCGTGACCGAATAGTTTCCCCCACGAGCCGCTGTCTTACGATTGACAGCGGCTTTTTATTTTCCGAAATTCAGCAATTCAATAATCCAAACCATTACATGAGCCAGACCATTTCTACGGAATCCTTGTCACAAGAAAGCCGCACTTTTCCGCCTTCGACCACTGTCATCAATCAGGCACTGCTGAATCAGCAGGAGTTCGAAGCGCTCTACGAGCGTTCGATCCGCGAGCCGGACAAGTTCTGGCTGGAACAGGCGCTGACGCTCGATTGGTTAAAGCCGCCAACCGTCGCCGGCAAACACAATTGGGACACCGACGCGCGTAAGATCGAGCATACCTTTTTCGAGGACGGACTACTCAATGTCACTGTCAACTGCCTTGACCGTCATCTAGCCAAGCGTGGCAATCAGACCGCCATTATCTGGCAGGGCGAACCGGAAGCGGAAGTAAAGCATATCACCTACGCGCAGTTGCACGCGGATGTCTGCAAGTTCGCCAACGTCTTAAAATCACTCGGCATCCGGAAGGGCGACCGTGTGGCGATTTACATGCCGATGATTCCCGAAGCTGCCGTGGCCATGCTCGGTTGCGCGCGCATCGGCGCAATCCATTCGGTGGTGTTCGGCGGATTCAGCTCAGACTCACTCGCGGGCCGCATTAACGATTCCGAATGCAAGCTGCTCATCACGGCGAACTTTTCCTTGCGCGCCGGCAAACATATTCCGCTCAAGGAACTCGCCGACGCCGCGCTCAAACACACACCTAGCATTCAGCACGTCATCGTCGTCAAACGCGACGAGGAGCCGAGCAATTTCGTACCCGTCCGCGACCTGTGGTATCACGAGCTAATGGCTGAGGCTTCCGGTGTTTGCCCCGCCGAGATATTGAACGCCGAGGATTATCTCTTCATCCTTTACACCAGCGGCTCCACCGGTAAGCCAAAGGGCGTCGTGCACTGCACGGCGGGCTATCTGCTCTGGTGCGCCTTGACGCACAAGTATGTTTTCGACATCCACGAGGGCGACGTTTATTTCTGCACCGCCGACATCGGTTGGGTCACCGGCCACAGCTACGTCGTCTATGGCCCGCTCTGTAACGGCGGCACGACGTTGATGTTCGAGGGCGTGCCTACGTTCCCTGACGCCGGGCGTTTTTGGCAAATCGTTGAGAAGTTCAAGGTGAATTCCTTTTACACCGCCCCCACCGCCATCCGCGCTTTGATCCGACTAGGGGATGAATGGCCCGCCAAATATAATCTTTCTTCCCTCCGCGTCCTGGGCACCGTCGGCGAGCCGATCAATCCGGAGGCGTGGATGTGGTATCATAAACATATCGGCGGCGCACGCTGTCCCATTGTGGACACTTGGTGGCAGACCGAAACCGGCGGCCATCTCATCACCGCCCTACCCGGCGTCAACACCTTGAAACCCGGTAGCGCCAACAAGCCTTTCTTCGGCGTGGAACCGGTGGTCTTGCGCGACGACAGCACCGAATGCCGCGCGAACGAAGGTGGCAAATTGTGCATCAAGAAACCCTGGCCCGGCATCATGCGCACGACGTGGGGTGATCATCATCGCTTCATCAATACCTACTTTTCAACTTACAAGAACATGTATTTCACCGGCGACGGCTGCCGCGTGGATGCCGACGGTGATTACTGGTTGCTCGGCCGCGTGGATGATGTCGTGAATGTTTCCGGCCACCGCATCGGAACGGCCGAAGTGGAGAGCGCGCTGGTAAGCCACCCGAAAGTGGCCGAAGCCGCCGTCGCACCAATGCCACACGACATCAAGGGCCAAGCGCTGTATGCCTTCGTCACATTAAAAGACGGCGTGGCCGAAAGTGAAGAACTGAAAAAGGATATTGCGCTCCACGTTCGCAAGGAAATCGGCGCCATCGCCGTGCCGGACAAAATCCAATTCGCCCCGGGTTTGCCCAAGACGCGCTCCGGCAAAATCATGCGCCGCATCCTGCGCAAGATCGCCGAGAATCAAACTGAACAGATTGGCGACATTACCACCCTCGCCGACCCCGGCGTCGTGGATGCGCTGGTCAAGGGTAAGCAATAATTAGTTTCGGGAACTATAGGCAACCTCCGCGAAGGTAGTGTTTTTGATTCTTGGAATCTGAATAACCGGTGGAAAAGAAATTTTATCTTTGGCTTGAAGGATACAGCCCAACAGAGATGATTCTCGCTTCATGATTGATTCCGTTTCCGACCCGCTGCACGGCGGCACTGACGCCGGCGCGGTCGCTGATTTAAAAAAATCACGCCGCCTTAAAGGTGACCGCCGCGCGTCTGCCGCGCCCACCCTCGACCGGTTGCCACCGCACTCGACCGAGGCGGAGATGGGCGTGCTGGGTTGCGCACTTTTGGAGCCGAACCAGTGCATCGGCGAATGCATCGAGAAGCTCAAGGATGACGGCAAATCAGCTTTCTACGACCTGCGCCACCAGACCATCTATGAAACGCTGGCCGGGATGTTTAATGCGCGGGTGGCGATTGACCTCATCACGGTGCAGCAGAATCTGAAGGACCGGCAGTTGCTGGAACAGATTGGCGGCATTGCCTACCTCTCGCAATTGCAGGACGCGGTACCAAGCGCGGCGAACCTTTCCTACTATCTCGAAATTGTCCGCGAGAAATACCTGTTGCGGAAACTCATTGCCACCTGCTCCGGAGTGGTCGGGAAAGTTTATGATTATGAGGGCGAGGTCGAAGCACTGCTCGACGAAGTGGAGAAGGAAATTTTACACGTGAATGAATCGCGTGTGCAGAACGGGATCCAACCGGTCGGCGCGCTGGTGCACGAGGCGATTGCAACGATTGAAAATTATTTCGGCCGCAATGGCCAGATTGGCGGACTGGCGACGGGTTTTCCCGACCTGGATAAAATGACGGACGGTTTGCACGGAGGGGAAATGATTATCATCGCAGCGCGGCCCTCGATGGGCAAAACATCGCTGGCGATGAACATCGCGGAGCACGTGGCGGTGGAGATGAAGCTGCCGGTCGGTGTATTCAGCCTGGAAATGAGCGCGCAGTCGCTCATCCTGCGCATGATGTGCTCACTGGCGCGGGTGAACCTGCGGCATATCCGCGAGGGCTTCATGAGCGAGGCGGATTTCCCGAAACTGACCAACGCCGCAGGGCGGCTAACGGCGTCCAAGCTATTCATTGATGACTCGGCCGGGCTTTCGATTTTGCAGTTGCGGGCGCGGGCGCGGCGGATGCACCAACAGCATGGCATCAAGCTGTTTGTCATTGACTATTTGCAGCTTCTAAACTCTACTGCGAGACGAGCGCAAGAGAATCGTCAGCAGGAAATTGCCGACATTTCCAGCGGCATCAAAGCCCTGGCCAAAGAGCTCAACGTGCCAATCATTGTGCTGGCGCAGTTGAACCGCGAAATCGAGAAGGACAAGAACCGGAAACCCCGGATGAGCGACTTGCGCGAGTCAGGTTCGATCGAACAGGATGCGGATCTGGTGGGGCTGCTCTTTAAACCGGATTCCGAGGATGACGAGGCCGCCGCGGTGGAAAGCGACGGCATACCGGTGAGTCTGGTAATTGCCAAGCAGCGCAACGGCCCGACGGGCGATGTGCACATGACGTTCCTGAAACCATACACAAGATTTGAAAGCGCAGCAAAATTTAGTGACGAAGACGCGGCCGGCGGCCAATAAATCATGAAACCTTCCATTCGGCCCTTGGGCTTATTTTTTATCCTAATGATGGGCAGCGCCACCGCCGCGTGGGCGCAGGATGCCGTCAACAAGGTCAGCCGCGTGGACGTGAAATTCATCGGCCCGGCATCCGTCAGCGAAGCGCTCATCCGCGACAATATCAAACTCAAGCCCGGCGTGAATTATCTTTCCGGCAGCACACAGGATGACGTGCACGCGCTCTATGCCACCGGCCAGTTTTATAATATCCGTGTTTCAATTGATCAGGCACCGGACGCGAGCGGCGTGGTGGTGACCTATATCGTGCAAGTGCGCCCACGCATAACGGACATTAAGATCGAAGGCAACGACAAGGTGAGCGAATCCAAGCTGAAGAAAAAAATTACCATCAAGGTCGGCGACCCGCTGGACGAGCAAAAGGCTTTCACCGACGTCCAGGAAATGAAGAAACTGTATGAAAAATACGGCTACTACGATACGAAGGTAAAATACGTTTTGAACATTGACGAGGCCACTGGTCACGGCACGGTTATCTATCAAGTCAAGGAAAGCCCAAAGGTCAAGATCACTCAGGTGGCTTTCCTCGGCGCGGAAGTTTTCCCGCAGAAGGTATTGCGCAAGGAAGTAAAAACCCGCACTCACTGGATCTGGTCATGGATCACGGGCCGGGGATATTTCCAGCAGGAAGACTTCGACGGCGACAGCGATCGGCTGGTGGAGTTTTACCACAACCACGGCTATCTCGATTTTGAGCTGAAGGATACCAAACTCGAACATCCGACTACCAACACGATGGTCGTGAAGTTCTACGTTTCCGAGGGCCACCAATACAAGGTGGGCAACGTGAAGTTCAGTGGGGAAAAGATTTTCAGCGACGACGAAATCAGTAAGGGCATCCGTGCTGCCGAGGTCTATCAGGGCATTAAGGCCAAGCTGGGCCCGCACGGCTTGCCGATGGATGTTGCCAATATTTTCACGCCGGACGGCCTGGCCAAGGACAATGAAGCCGTGCAGGATTTTTACGGCAGCAGGGGCTACATCGAAATCTCGCAGGGTCAGGCCATCCATGTGGAGACCGTGCCGAACATCCAACAAGGCACGATGGATTTGAATTTCCAGATCGGCGAATGCCAAAAATCCTTCGTGCAGAAAATTGAGATCCACGGCAATATCCGCACCAAGGACAAGGTCATCCGGCGCGAACTTGCTATCAGCCCCGGCGATGTGTTTAACATGGTTCAGGTCAAAGTCAGCAAGCAGCGTTTGGAAGGACTGCAATTTTTTGACAAGATTGACACGCGGACCGACCCCACTGACCCGCCGATTGCCGGCCGCAAAAATCTCGTCATCAACGTCGAGGAGCAAAACACGGGTAACATGAGCCTCGGAGCCGGCTTCAGCTCGGTGGACGCGCTCGTGGGCTACGTTGAGGTTTCCCAGGGAAATTTTGACCTGTTCCATCCGCCCTATTTTACCGGCGGGGGCGAAAAAATCCGTTTGCGCGTTCAAATCGGTACTAAGCGAGAAGATTATGAAATTTCCTTTGTCGAACCGTGGTTCCTCGATCGCAAGCTATCACTCGGCGTGGATCTTTATCGCCATGTGCTCGACTATGAAAGTCCTAACAATATTTACAATGAGACGCGCACCGGTGGAAAATTGAGCCTGACCCGCGCGCTCGGCAGTGACTTCCTCATCGGAAGCGTCAGTTATACGGCGGAGCAGGTAGGCATTGATCTGAACAGCGGCTGGCATGGAAAAGAAGTCATCGAAACCCTAAACAATCCCATTCCGACCCTTATCACGCCGAATGTTCCCAATGCCATTTTGGATCAAGTCGGGCAAAGTTTCTTCCAGCGCTTCGGCAGTTCCATCGCTTACGACACCCGCAACAGCACGCAACTGCCCAACCACGGTCAGCGCACGGAACTCACCGCCGAATTAAGCGCGGGTACTCAGGATTATTACAAACTGGAACTCCACACCGCGTGGTATTTCCCCGGATTTCTCAAGGGCCATGTGCTGGAAATCGTCGGGCGGGGCGGCGTGGCGAACAGCATCTCCGGCGGCGACGTGCCTTTCTACGACCGCTATTATTTGGGCGGCCTTTATTCACTGCGCGGTTTCAAATTCCGCAACGTGGCTCCACGTCAGGCATACAATGCCTCCACCCCCTACGTCGCCACCGAGCCGATTGGCGGGGACAACTACTGGTTCGGCTCGGCGGAATACAGCGTACCCATTTTTGAAAAAGAAGGCGGCGTAAGCCTCCGCATTGCAACCTTCTATGACATCGGGGCCGTGGGCACGTCATCCTACTCTTTCTCGACGTCCTACAGCGACGATTGGGGCTTGGGCATCCGGCTCAACATCCCGCATCTTGGGCCACTGCGGCTGGACTACGGCATACCCATCACGCATGACCAATACAACGGTACGTCCGGTCAATTCCAGTTTGGCGTCGGTTACACTCGTGAATTTTAAGATGAATCCACTTTGCAAAATCATTTCTGGAACCGGACTGCTCGTTGCCCTGACCGGCGCGAATCTGTCGGCGCAAAGCCTCGCATCGTTGGGCAATCTCCCGTTGTGGTTTGAAACGAGCGGGGTGGGAAAATTCACTGCCCACGGTAGCGGCTCGGAATTTGCCATTACCAGCGGCGGCACGGAATTCACGCTGACCAAAACCACCGGCGAAGCTTCCGGCTGCCAGTTGGAACTTGTCGGAGCTGACGTGACGGCCCAAATTTCTGGAATTCAACCACTATCCGGCAAGGTAAATTATCTTCACGGCAATAATCCGGAACAGTGGCAGACCGGCATTGCCACCTTTGGTCAGGTGCGCGTGGAAAATGCCTATCCCGGCATCAACTTGGTTTATTACGGCAACCAACAGAAGCTGGAATATGATTTTGATCTGGCTGCCGGCGCTAACCCCGCCGTCATCGGCCTTCGGTTCGCCGGCGCGGAAAAAATTTCCTTGAATCCGCAGGGCGAACTGGTCATCCACCTGCACGCTGGCGAAGTCATTCAGCACGCGCCGGTGGCTTATCAAGTCATCGGCGGCAAGCGACTGGAAGTCGCCGCCAACTACAAAGTTGTGGATGCTCATACGGCCGCCTTCACCCTTGGCCGCTATAACCGGAACGAACCACTGGTGATTGACCCGGTATTAAGTTATTCCACCTATTTTGGAGGCAATAACAATGACACCGGCTGGGCCATCGCGGTGAACCCCACTGATGGATCGATTTTTGTCGCGGGTCAGACTTTTTCGACAAAACTCAAAGCCAGTGCCCAGTTTACTACGACAGGTGCATTTGAGACGAAATACAATGGTGCTGGCGATGCCTTTATAGCCCGCTTCGACGTGGACCAAACTGGAACCAATTTGAGCCTTCACTATGCCACCTATCTCGGTGGCAGTGCGGACGATGGTGCGCTCGGTCTTGCCGTGGACAAGGCGGGTGACGCCTTTGTGACCGGCTTCACTATTTCACCCAATTTTCCGACCGTCAACGCGCTATTCAAAAAAATCGGCGGCAAGTTGGATTTGGACACCAAGCAATATCTGGTGGACGCCTTCGTTACGGAACTGAATCCCTCCGGCAGCGGGCTGGTTTACTCAACCTATCTGGGCGGCTCAAGCATGGATGCTGCCTATGGCATTACCCTGGATGATGCTGGCGATGCCTATGTCACCGGCTACAGTTATTCCACGAATTTCCCTGTTACGGCCAAGGCGATGCAATCGCGATTGAAATGCCCGCCAACTCTTTACATCAATGCCAACGCATTCGTCGCAGAAATTTCCGCCGGCGGAACCAATTTAAATTATTCCACCTATATCGGCGGCACCAACTTTGACGAAGGCCGAGCTATCACTTGGAACAGCGGTAAGCTCTTTATCGCCGGCCGCACGTCCTCCACCAATTTTCCAAGCATCAATTCAATTGACGGATTCAACCAACTCAACCACGGTTCGAAGGGGTTATTGAGCAAGACGGATGCCTTTGTCACGGCCTTCGATGCCACAATCCTCACGAATCTGATGGTTGAATATTCAACGTATCTAGGCGGTTCCAACTATGATGAGGCCACCGGCATTGCGGCCGATGCGAACGGCTCCGCCTATGTGTGCGGGGCTACCAGTTCCACGGATTTTCCTGACACATCCACCAATGTTACCGGCTTGACCAGCGGACTTCATTTCACCAACAAAAGCGTAGTGAATTTATTATATACCAACGCCATTGCCACGAATGGTTTTCTGACCCGCATTGATTGGAACGGCACCAACGCCGTCATCGGTTACTCAGCCCTGTTTGGCGGCAAAGCTGTGGACATTGCCAATGGCGTGGTCGTTGATCCAGCAGGCAACGCTTATGTGGTAGGTTTTACCCGAAGCCCAGAGTTCCCCACCAATAATACTTCCGGAAATTTTACCAATAAAAGTCGCTCCATTTTAAACACCAATAATGCGGATGTATTTGTTATCGCCTTCAACAGCGATTGCACCTCCCTACTCTACTCGGGCTGTCTGGGCGGAAAAGGCGATGATGTTGGCAATGCCGTTGCCGTGGACTCCCTGGGCAACGCCTATATCACTGGTCGCACCACCTCGGCGAATTTTCCGACGACGACCAACGCTTTACAATCGTTCCGCAACGGCACCAATGACATGTTTATTGCAAAAATATCTCGAACCATCTCCCCGACGCCTAGCTTGGTAATCGCTCCGGAAAATATTCCTGCCGCCAACGGAAACCGTAAGGTTGCTGGTTTATCCTCGGCGCAAGGAATAGGCCTGAAATGGCAGATGTTCCCCGCAAACGCAAAGTATGGCGTGGAATGTTCTGCCGATTTGACCGGCAGCAACTGGCAGGCGGTGGTCACCAGCCCAACATACACCGGCGGCTGGTATCACATCACCCTGCCGGCAACCAACGGCGTGCACTTCTTCCGCCTGCACCGGCCCTGACATATTTTGTGCTGGCATCCCGCCAAAATTATGGTTTTCTGTTCGGCCATGAAAAAACTGCGTTACACGATTTTGACCCTCGCCGTCGTCGCCGGAATGATTGCCACCGCTGGTGCGGCGGAGAGCAAGGTGGCCACCGTTGACATGAAGAAACTGTTTAACGGCTATTACAAAACCAAGCTGGCGCAATCCTCGTTAGAGACGCGCAAGACCGAATTGCGCAAAGAAATCAAGGACATGGCCGACGGTCTTGAAAAATCCCAGGCCGACTACAAGCAATTGCTTGAACAGGCCAATGATCAGGCCCTCTCGGCCGACGAACGCGATAAGCGCAAGCAGTCTGCGGCGGACAAGGCCAAGGAAATTGCCGGTTCCCGCAGCGCCATTGAACAGTTCCAGCGCCAAGCCGAATCCCAGCTTGCTGACCAGAGCCAGCGCATGAGCGGTAACCTCGTCACTGAAATTCAGAAGGCTGTCACTGAAAAGGCCAAGGCCGCCGGATATACATTGGTTTTGAATTCAGGTTCCAATGAAGTCGTGGTCTTTGCCAGCGACGCCAACGACATCACCGCCACTGTCCTCGCCACCCTGAACGTAGGCCAGCCCATCGATGTTACCACGCCCAGCAGCGGCGTGCCGCTGACCATCAGTACGAACCTCCCTTGATATTTGCCCCCACAAACGCCGGCGGAATTTATCCGCCGGCGTTTCTGCTTGTAACGACGGAAAGCCTCGCGCAGAATTATTTCGCCAGGGCCTGTGGAGTGTGGACTTACAAATCCCGCCAGGGCCGGAAGGCAGCAACGGTAGTTTGCTTTGCAATTGCCGCAGTCACCCTGGCACCTTCCATTTACGATTTGCGATTGCTGTTGCAACCGTTGTACGCGTGTTAATCGTAAATCGAAAATTCTAAATCAAAATGTCTTATCAGGTCATCGCCAGAAAATACCGGCCACAGCGTTTCGCCGATGTAGTCGGCCAGGAGCATGTCACGCAGACGCTTGCCAATGCCATCACCCAGAAACGCATCGCCCATGCATATCTTTTCTGCGGTCCCCGCGGCACCGGTAAGACCACCATCGCCCGCATTTTCGCCAAGGCGCTAAACTGCACCGGCGGCCCGAAGGTTGACTTTGACGACAGCGACCCGCGCTGCCTTGAAATCACCGAGGGCCGCGCACTGGACGTCTTGGAAATAGACGGCGCGAGCAACAATGGCGTCGAGCAGGTGCGCGAACTGCGCGAGACTTGCAAATACGCGCCGGCCAACTCGCCTTACAAAATATACATCATCGACGAGGTACACATGCTTTCGACAGCAGCGTTCAACGCGCTGCTGAAAACCTTGGAAGAGCCACCGGCACATGTGAAGTTCATGTTCGCGACGACCGATCCGGAAAAAGTTTTGCCGACGATCCTCTCTCGCTGCCAGCGGTTTGACCTGCGCCGGATTCCGAGCGCACTCATCACCAAGCATCTTGCCGAAATCGCCGGCAAGGAAAAAGTCACGATTGACGACAACGCCCTGCTCGCCATTGCGCGTGGTGCCGACGGCGGGATGCGTGACGCCGAATCCACGCTCGATCAGCTCATCAGCTTTTGCGGCGACAGGATTGACGAAGCCGACGTGCTCTCCATGTTCGGCCTCGCCGCGCAGAATCAAATTCTCAAATTAAGCGGCGCCGTGCTGGCCGGAGAGATTCAGGCCGCGCTCACACAACTGGATGAACTTGCGCGCGGTGGAAAGGATTTGGGCCGTCTATTGGGCGATTTGCTCAACCATTTTCGCAACCTGCTCATCTATCAGGTTTCCAAGGGCGATTTGAATCTGCTCGAAGTTTCCGAGGCGGAAGTCGGAGCGTTAAAAGAACAGGCAGCGCTTGCCAATGCCGACACGCTCACGCGGCTGCTCGAAGTTTTTGCCGAGGCGGAACTTCGTCTGCGCGATGCGGCATCCAAAAAAATTCTGCTGGAAATCTCCCTGCTGCGCGCCATCGAGGCGCGCAATTCGCTGCCGCTCGACGCCGTGCTGAAGCAACTCAACCAATTGCGCTGCCAAAGTGGCAGCAGTGGGTCCTCGGCTACACCGCTCCCGAACACGACCGCCAAACCGGCAGCCGCTTCCACAACGCCGGCCCCCAATTTTTCATTAAGCACGGCCGTTGCCGCCGCAGCGCCAGCGGCGCCAGCAGCGACACCAAAAGCAGCGGCCCCGATTGTGCCGACACCCACTGTCACCGCGGCCACGGTATCCGCCGCCAATACCGGCAATTTGCCGGAACTTTGGAAACAGCTCGTGGAAGCGGTCGGCAAAGTCAGCACGTTCACCCGCAGTTATTTGCTCAACGCACATCCGGTGTCTTTCGAGAAAAAAGTTTTTGTCATTGGCTTCGACCCGGAATTTGAGGATTACCTCGGACTGGTGGACAATTCCAAAAACCACACCATGCTCGCAACCAAGCTGGCGGAACTCGGTCACCACGGCGCGATGATCAAGTTTGTGAAGGCCGATGCGCCGGAAGGCTGGGCGCGTCCCGCTTTAACTTTAACCACGCCACCTGCGGTATCAGTTAAATCTGCGCCGACCGCAGCGCCAATCCCCGGCAGCACCCCACCGCCGGCAGCGGAAAAAAAATCCACGCCAGTCTTATTCGACAAGGAATCGTTCAAGAATGATCCTCTGATCAAGCGGGCGCTGGAAATTTTTAAAGGCACCATCGTCGAAGTGCGCACTTAATTTCCCATCAACTAACCCCCTCAATTATGTCAAGTCTCGGCAAACTCATGAAACAAGCTGCAAAGATGCAGCAGCAAATGGAACAAATTCAGGCGGATCTCGCTGCCCGTACCGTTGAGGCAACAAGCGGCGGCGGCGCAGTCAAAGTCATCGCCAAGTGCGACGGCTCGCTCGCAGCCATCAAGATCGACCCGCAGGCGCTGAATCCCGCCGACGCGCAGCTCGTCGAGGACATGGTTCTCACCGCCGCCAATCAGGCACTCAATCAGGCCAAAGAAATTTCCAATACCGAAATGGGCAAGGCCACCGCCGGCTTCAGCCTGCCGGGAATGTGAGCGTATCACCGCATTGCCTTGCAAATCGATAATCAGCCCAAGAACACCCCGATTTGCTGACGCTACAATTCTACGGTTCAACATTCTCGATTTGCCTGCCATGCTGCCTGAACCCATCATCGCCCTGACCGCAACGCTCGCCAAGCTCCCGGGCGTCGGGCCACGTTCCGCTGAGCGGCTCGCGTTGCATCTTGTGCAGAGCGAGCCGGCGCAGGTGCAGCATCTTGCCCAAACCCTCATCACCGCGCGCGAACGCATCCGCTTCTGCGAGACCTGCGGCTCACTCACAGAAAAGTCTCCTTGCGCCATCTGCGATGACGCGCGGCGCGATGCGGCGGTCGTCTGCGTCGTGGAACGGGCCGTGGACATCTTGAGTCTCGAACGTTCCGGCACTTATCACGGCAAGTTCCATGTCCTCAGCGGCAAGATTTCCCCGCTCGACGGTGTGGAGCCGGACGATCTTCGCATCCGCGAACTGGAATCGCGCCTCGCCGCGGAACCCATCCGCGAACTCATCATCGCACTTGGCACGGACGTAGAGGGCGACGCCACTAGCAACTACCTCGCCAAACGACTTGCGCGCGCGGGCCTGAAGATTTCACGCATCGGCTTCGGCCTACCCGCCGGCAGCGGCCTGGAATTCGCCGATGAACTCACACTGAACCGCGCACTCGAAGGCCGGAGGGAAATGTTGTGAAATTACGAATAACAAATAATTAATCAAAATTGCCCGTGCGCGTGGTGATTAGTTAATTTCAATTTTTCCATTTTTAATTCAAAATTCGCAATTAAATGCTTCCCGTCTTTATCTTTGACCTTGGCAAAGTGCTGGTGGATTTTGATTACACCATTGCCGCGCGCAAAATCGCCGCGCACAGCGATCGGGCGCCCGCCGATTTGCATGCCTTTCTAGGCAGCTCACCGCTGCTGGTTGATTACGAATCTGGCCGGCTCACACGGCAGGACTTTTACGAAGCCGTTGTCAACGCCATCGGTTTTCGCGGAGACCTCGCAGAGTTTGCTGGCTTTTTTTCCGCCATTTTTACCGAGATACCCGGCACGATTGCGCTTCATGCGGAGCTGCGCCGGTGCGGATTCCAGACCTACATCTTTTCCAACACCAACGACCTCGCCATCGAGCACGTCCGACGCGACTTCCCGTTCTTTGCACATTTCGACGGCTATATCTTTTCCTACGAAGTCGGTGCGATGAAGCCGCTGCCGGCCATCTATGAAGCGATGGAAAAAATGTGCGGACGCAGCGGGACCGACCTGATCTATCTCGATGACCGCGCGGATAATATCGCCGCCGGAGCGGCGCGCGGTTGGCGGACCATCCTGCACGAAACACCCGAGCAAACGCGTGCGACGCTGAGGAACTGGGAAGTTCTGCCGGCACGCGAAAACCATCGGCGGTAATAATTCAAATCGTCGCGAAAACAAAAAATCTTCCACGCGTTAACCCCTGCCATATCTAGGACTAGCCCCCACCGAAAGGCTAATTACTCCGATGGCGAGATGATACGAGCAAAAAGCCGCCCGGATTTATCCGGACGGCTTTTGAATTGTCCGGCAAGGGCCGGCACTTAATTTTTATTTTTTCTTTGAGGCTTTGGCCTTGCGCTTTTCTTCGATAGCCGCTTGGGCCGCCGCGAGGCGGGCAACCGGCACGCGGAACGGCGAGCAACTCACGTAGGTAAGGCCGGCGCGATGGCAGAATTTTACGGAATCCGGGTCGCCGCCGTGTTCGCCGCAGATGCCGAGCTTGATACCGGGGCGGGTGGCATTGCCCTTCTTCGCGGCCATCTCGATGAGCTGGCCGACGCCAGTCTGGTCGAT
>Ga0007882_10001172_pt1 | contig 15485 bp, 10 predicted proteins | sample CryBogCBH12Aug01_FD_71195 | JGI IMG/M metagenome (GOLD analysis project Ga0007882, IMG submission 71195) | Freshwater microbial communities from Crystal Bog, Wisconsin, USA - CBH12Aug09.1 | ecosystem: Environmental > Aquatic > Freshwater > Lake | place: Crystal Bog, Wisconsin, USA | collected... | reverse complement strand
CCGCAAGACTGCGCTGGCGGGCGATGCCACGGCGCTGGCCGATCATGCGGACAAACTGGCCCTCTTCCAGCGGGCGCTGTTCACTGATTTGTCAGACACGTTCCATCTCTTGCAACACCAAGACAATAGCGCGCCCCTGTGCGTGGCTGATTTGCCGCCCTCATTGAAGAGCCAGTTTATCGGCGTGTCCGGCAAGTTTTTGATTCAGATTTATCCCAAGGAAGATGTTTGGGAGCGCGCCGCGCAGGAGCGCTTCATCGCCGCGCTGCGCGCGATTGACCCGGATGTGACCGGCACGCCGGTGCAGCTCTACGAATATGAGTCGCTGCTCAAGAACAGCTATGTGCAGGCGGCCTGGTATTCGCTGGCCGCGATCGCCCTGATGGTGCTCATCCACTTCCGCAGCCTGAACGCAGTAGTGCTGGCCCTGCTGCCGGTGGCCATTGGCACGCTCTGGCTGGCGGGCCTGATGGGCTGGCTCAATCAGCCGGTGAACCTCTCGAACATCATGACCCTGCCGCTCGTCATCGGCATCGGGGTCACGAACGGCATTCACATCCTCAACCGCTACGCGGAGGAGGGCACGCCGGGCATTCTTTCCCGCAGCACGGGCAAGGCAGTGCTGGTCTCGGGATTGACGGCCATTGCCGGCTTCGGCAGTCTGATGCTGGCGCAGCACAATGGGATTCACAGCCTAGGCGTGATTATGTCCGCCGGCATTGCCATGTGTATGCTTGCGGGGTTGACATTTTTGCCAGCCCTGTTGAATCTGCTCGGGCAGTGGCGTCCGTTGATTAAAAAACCCAGTGCCAACGTGACGTCAGCACCGGGTTCGGAGGAACCGAGGTAAATTACCTCAATTAGGATTAAAGATACGCCCAAAATGAGCAAACGTCAATATCAATGTTAAATAAGGTGACAATTGGGGTGGTTTTAAATACTTTAAACCACAATTAACGATAACGTAAAACAATCAATGCCGCGTCAAATTACAGTCTCCGTGGTTTTTAGCGCCTGTTGGCTGGCCATCCCGCTGGCGGCGCTGGCGGTGCCCAATCCAGAGCGCGGCCCAGCCTGGGCGCGGTTTCCACTAACGTTGGAGGAGGGGATGCGCACGGAGGCTGCCGGCCCGTTCTATTATTCGGAGACCAAGGGGTCGGAACACAACTGGGGCTTCATTCCCTTTTATTCCCACTACGAAGACCCGGCACTGGAATACAGCGAGAAAGACTTTCTTTATCCGCTGTTTTCCAACATTCATTACGGACATGAGCACCGCTGGCAGTTGGGGCAGATTTATAGCATTGCCGGCGGCTTGGAGCCCGACGACGGCAAGACCAAGCGGTTCACGGTGTTTCCTTTTTATTTTCGGCAGCGCTCGGCGGATACGAACCTGAACTACACCGCCTGGGTGCCGTTCTATGGCCGGCTGAAAGACCGTCTGTTTCATGACGAAATGTATTTTGTCATGTTCCCGTTTTACGCGCAGACCCGCAAACGGGACGTGGTCATTGACAACTATATGTATCCCTTCGTGGACGTTCGCCATGGCGACGGGATGCATGGCTGGCAGGTTTGGCCGTTCGTTGGTCATGAACACAAGGACATCACCACGCAGACCAACGGCTTTGGCGAGGTTGCGACCGTGGGCGGGCACGACCACGCCTTCGTGCTCTGGCCGTTTTGGCTGAAGCAGGACAATGGCACCGGCACCGCCAACCCGGAGAAATTTCGCGGCTCCATTCCGTTCTATGCTTACTCCCGGTCGCCGCAGCGGGATTCGACCTCGGCCCTGCTGATTTTCAACTGGATTGATGATCGCGGGAAAAAAATCCATGAATGGCAGGGCCCGTGGCCGTTCGTCATTTTTACCCGGGGCGAAGGCAAGACCACTTCGCGGGTCTGGCCGGTGTTCAGTCAGTCGCACGATGCCACCCAGGAGAGCGACTCGTATCTCTGGCCGGCGTATGTCTATCGCAGCACCCACACCGGGGCGCTGGATTTCCGGCGCACGCGCATCGGCTTTTATCTTTACGTCAGCGTCGTCGAGAAAAACACGGAAACCGGCGGGGAACGGCGGCGTTTGGACATGTGGCCGTTCTTCACCTGGCACCGGGATTTTAACGGCAACGAGCGGCTGCAAATTCTCGCCCCGGTGGAACCCGCCGTGCCCGACCAGCGCGGCATTGTCCGCAACTGGTCGCCGTTCTGGTCGTTCTGGCGCGAGGAGAAGAACGCGCGGACTGGGGAGGCCAGTCGGTCGGTGTTTTGGAATTTCTACCGCCGGGAGACCGGCCCGGGGTATAAAAAAGTCTCGCTCTGCTTCGGCCTTTTTGGGTATGAATCAGGGGGGGGACACAGGCCGGCGGCTTCCGGTTCACCGGCCCAGACTCCTTAAATTATGTTTGATAACATCGGCCAAATCGCCCTGCTGTTCTGGCGCACGTTGCTGGCCCTGCCGCAAACGTGGCGCCAGCGGCAGAAGGTGTTTGACCAGTTTTTCGAAATCGGCAACGCCAGCCTCCTGATGGTCTGCGTGCTGTCGTTCTTCATTGGTGCCACCATCGCCCTCGTCACCGGGCCGGTCATGGTGGAGCGCAGCTTGGGCAGCGCCGTGGGCGGCGTGGTGGGCTATGCCATCGCCAACGAACTCGCCCCGGTCATGATGGCGATCCTGATTGCCGGCCGCATCGGCTCCGCCATGGCGGCGGAAATCGGCTCCATGCGCGTGTATCAGGAGATTGACGCCCTGCGCACGATGAACATCAATCCGATCACCTACCTGGTGCTGCCGCGCGTCCTAGCCATCTCCGTCGCGCTGCCCATGCTCGTGGTGTTCTCCATCCTCGTCGGCTGGTTTGGCGGTGCGGTGGTGGCCAACTTCAACCACCTCATGGACATTCCCTTCCAGGTCTTTTTTGCCGATTTGAAGGACATCGTGCAATTGGAGGACGTGGTTCACGGCCTGATTAAAAGCTTCTTCTTCTCGGTGATTATCGGCGTGGTGTCCTGCCATCAGGGCCTCACCACCATCGGCGGCCCGCGCGGCATCGGCCGCTCGGTGACCAAGGCCGTGGTCAATTCCATCGTGCTCGTGGTGTTCATGGATTACATCCTCACCCTCGTGCTCACCCATTTCTCCCACCGATGAAACCCACCAACGGCAAAATCACCGGCGTCAGCCTCGTCGTGCGCGGCCTGCGCAAGAGTTTTGACGGCCAGGAAGTCATCAAGGGCATTGATTTCGAAGTCCGGCCCGGCGAAATCTTCGTCATCATGGGCCCCAGCGGCAGCGGCAAGAGCGTGCTGCTGAAACACCTCATCGGCCTGGAACCGGCGGATGCCGGCGACATCCTCATCAATGGCGAGCCCATCACCACCCCGGAGATTGCCGCCAAGTACCGCATGGCCCTCGTCTTCCAGTCCGGCGCGCTGCTCAGCTCCCTGACCGTCGGCGAAAATGTCGGCCTCTACCTGGCTGAACACCGGCTGAAAAAGCCGGCGGAAATCGAACAAATCGTCGCCGAGAAACTGGCGGACGTCGGCCTGAAGGATGTCATGGACAAAATGCCATCCGAACTTTCCGGCGGCATGAAAAAACGCGCCGCCATCGCCCGCGCCCTGGTCATCGAACCGCAGTTGATTCTCTACGATGAACCGACCAGTGAACTGGATCCGCTTTCTTCCATCATCATCGGCGAGGAAATTCTGGCGCTCAATCAGCGCACCGGGGTGACCTCGCTGGTCGTCTCGCATGACCGCGACCTCGCCTTTGGCGTGGCCGACCGCATCGCCATCATTTCCGAGGGCCGCATCCTCACCATTGGCACGCCGGACGAGGTCCGGCGGTTCCCGGACCCCTTGGTACAAAAGTTTTTGCATGCTGATTTCAAACGTGAAAATTAATCCATTCCGCCTATGAAAAACTCCCTCGAAACCAAGCTCGGCGTCTTTGTCGTCCTCGTCATCTTCGCCGCGTGGGCCATTGTGGAAACGCTCGGCAGCGTTGACGTCTTCAGCCACGGCTACCACCTCACCGCCCAGTTTGATACCGCCCAGGACCTGAAGGTGGGCGACCGCGTCAAAATGGCCGGCGTAGAAATCGGCCGCGTGGACAAAATCTATCTCAGCGACGAAAAAGTGGTAGTCTCCATGAAACTCAAGCCTGACGCCGTGGTTCGCACCGACAGCAAGGCGGCCATCAAGTTCACCGGGCTAATGGGCCAGAACTTCGTGGCCTTGGGCTTTGGCTCACCCAGCGCCCCCAAGGCCTCCGACGGAGCCGTGCTGGAAACCTACGAACAGCCTGATCTGAGCGCCATCATGGCCAAGCTGGACACCGCCGCCAGTGGCATCCAGAACCTCACCAAGAGCTTCACCGGCGACAAGATTGACAACCTCATCGGACCGCTCACCGACTTCTTCAAGCAGAACAGCGGGCCCATCACCGCCACCATTGCCAACGTGAAGAACCTCTCCAGCCAGATTGCCGCCGGCCAAGGCACCGTGGGCAAGCTGATTTATGACGATTCACTCTACGCCTCCGCTCTGGCCACGGTCACCAACCTGCAGGACACCGTGACCACGGCCCAGCGGATGATGGATAACGTAAACTCCGGCCAGGGCACCATCGGCAAACTGCTGACTGATGAGATGCTCTACCGCGCCACCACCGCCTCCATGACCAACCTGAACAGCATTCTTTTCAAGATCAACTCGGGCAACGGCACGGTGGGGAAACTCGTTAACGACCAGGAATTCTACAAGAATGCCAAGCTCTCCCTGCAAAAGCTGGACAAGGCCGCCGACGGCTTGGAAGACCAGGGCCCGCTGAGCGTGCTCGGCATCATGGCAAACAACCTGTTCTAACGATCCTTGCGGCCGGCCTTCAGCCCCGCAAAGCTTGTGACCAAGCCCCGGTATTTAATACCGGGGCTTTTATTTGAAGTGAATTTGATTGGCGAGCCGTCCGCACGTATTGGGTACATCGGTGCTCCCTGCCGCCGCGCCCGGTGGCAAGTTTCGGAAACGCTCTCGACGTGATGTCATACCACTTCCAGTTTGAAATGGCATCAGCCGACTGGTCAGGAGCGCGGGCTTCAGCCCGCTTCAATGACCAAAACGGTCAAGTGTCAGCAAGGTTCAGCCCGGCTTCATTTTGGACGTTGAAGCGGCGTGAACGCCGCGCTCCCTTCGCGCCTCACGCGGGCTACCCTCACCCACAAGGATCATAGTGCAGTTTTAAACTGGAAGTGGTATTAAATCCCGACTGGGCTGTTACTGGGAATTAGAGTGTATTAAATAATTCTTTAGCCATTCGGTGGGATTGGAGTTGGGCAGCGGTCTTTTTGGGTTTGGGCTTCGTTTCGGCTCAGTTACAGGGTTATTTAAACCTGCGCCTTCGCCGCAGCCTCGCCCAAACCCAAAAATCCTCGCTCCGAATGGCTACAGAATTATTTAATACGCTCTAATGCTGGCCAAGCAGGATGGTTTCACTGAAAGTAAAAAAGTGATAGGAACCCCATGAGCAAGTCAGACAAAATAAAAAATTACAGCCAATGCCATTGCGGGTGCGCAAAGGCTGTCCCTGGTTTCTTCACTTTTTCTTAAGGTTTACTCAGGTAAACTTGAATCATGAGAATCAGCTTTTCCCCTACTCTGGCTTTGCTGGTTTGCTTTGTAGTTTCGGGCTTTCACATCGCCAGCGCCCAACCTGTGGTGAATTCCTGGCTGACTTCCTCCGGCGCCAACTATGCGCGCATTTACACCAATGAGAGTGCCGCGCTCGCCGGCCACAGCGTCACCACTTGGATCCCCGGCGGCAGGGTGGTGAATGGTGCCCAGACCAATCCGGTTTATGCGGGCGTGCAGTCCGTCCGCTTCTCCGCCAACTGGGTATATGTCCAGAGCAGTGCCCTGCCAAATTATGTCATGGGGCCGTGGTATCTGGACGCAGCGAAGACGCAGCTTTTCCCGAACTGGCCGGTGAATCAGAATATGCTCACACGGTTTCCGCTCACGCCGACCAATACCACCACCCACACGCAGACGCCATTGGGCGCGATTGCGCTCTGGGTGGATGCTGAAATCATCCACAACCAACTCGACGCGTATTATTGGAATGGCAGCGCTGATACCAATTCGGGAAATGTCTTCAACCAGAGCTGGTGGCGCGATGCGGACGCCGCCGAGATTTTCACGTTTGATCCGACCGGTTCCCACCAACCGCATACGGGCGAAAGGCATTTTCATATCAGCCCCTCGGCGTTGCGATACGAGCTGGGTGACCACATAAATTACAACCCCAACAACCTGACCTACACTGAAAATCCGGCGATGACCAACCATTCACCCATTTTGGGCTGGGCCTTTGACGGCTATCCCATTTACGGTCCATATGGCTATGCCCACGCGACCGACTCCAACTCCGCCGTTCGCCTCATGGTCAGCGGTTATGTGCCACGGGACGGCAGTTATGGCACGACCAATCTCAATGTGATGGGGCGCACTTCCTATCCGCAGTGGGCGCTGGCCATCGGCGAAACCATGGGGCGGAACGGCCCGAACGTCAGCTCCAGCTATCCGCTCGGCTGGTATGTGCAGGATTTTGATTACCTGGGCGACCACGGCTACACGCAGGGAGTGAACTTTGATCTGGACCGCTACAACGGTCGTTTCTGCGTGACGCCCGATTTTCCGAAAGGTACTTACGCCTACTTCGCCACGGTGAACAGTAACGGTGTTCCCACCTTTCCCTACATCATCGGCCTGCAATATTACGGTGTGAAAACCGGCGGTGATTACGGCGCAACCGCGACCGTCGGCTTCACCAATGTTGAAACGCCCAACACCACCAATTTCCTCGGCGGACCAAATTCGGCTGTCATCATCCAAAAACCGCAACTTCACGGAAGCACGGTCACGCTGACGTGGAGCAGCGCGGAAGGCGGACATTATGACGTCGAAGTTTCCCCGAATCTCACCACGTGGACGACGAATGTAACGAACGTCCATCTCATCAATGTGCAGGTGAACGGAGTTTCCTCCCAAACCAACGTTATCAGCAGTGTGCCGGATAATTTCTTCAGGGTCGTTCAAACGTCGCTGGACACCTACGATCCAGTGATTGTCGCCTCACCACCTGCTGCTAATGGTGATTAAACGTTAGTGAGGTTTGTAGTTTTTGCCCTATTGGGTGCCCGGCCGCTCGGTCAGGTTTTTATTGTGGCTTGATGTGCCGCTTCCGTTCGATTTGCCAACGCGATTTAATATTTTGACAGATCCCCCAATACCACTTACGTCAAACTCCCCAGCTTCCGCAGTCGCAAGACCGGCTCGCCGGCGACGCGGGAGACTTCCAAATCAACCTCGAATTCCGCCACCCAGTCGTTGGCTTCGTCGGGATCCACGAGCATTTGCTGCACGCGCCAGGTTTTGCCGTCCTCGGCGGGGGCCACGTAGGTGTGCCGCGCATTGCGCGCTTCGGGGGCCAGACTGATATGCCGGTGATCCCGGTAATACATATCAAGCGTTTGGCGCAGCCGTTCCGCCGTCCACGGCTGGCCCTCGGCATCGAGCGGGGAGGCCAGGTCGGTCAGGGCGGCGGCGAAATCATCAATCACCAGGCCGCGCAGAAAGCTGAAGATGCGCTGACGGATGGCGGCGGTGAAGGCCCGGACATCGCGCGTGATGTCTTGGGCGGCCTCCTCTGCGCCGGGCGGGCGGACTTCCTTGGCCTCTTCGCGCTGGAACTGCGGGTTGCGCATCTTTTCCCACGCATCGAGCAGGCTGGAGTCCACCTGACGAATCATGGTCTCCAGATAAAGTTCCATTTCGCGCACGGTGTCGTTCTTGCTCGCGTCCGGCACGGTCTGCGTGAGCACCTTGTGGACGCGCGCGAGGTAGCGCAGCAGAATGCCTTCGGCGCGGTGCAGGTCGTAGTCGCGGATGTAGTCGGAGAAGGAACGGAAAGACTCGAACATCTCGCGCGCAATGGATTTGGGGCGGATGTTTTCCTCGCCTACCCACGGGTGACGGTCGGCAAAGGCGTTGAAGGTGGAGTAGATGAACTCCGCATTTGGCTTGGGATACTCCAACTTCTCCAACTCTTCAATGCGCTGCTCGTAGGGCACGCCCTCCATCTTGAGTTCCGCCATTTTGCGATCCTTCACGCGGTCGAGCTGCTTGCGCAAAATGATGTCCGGGTTCTCGATAATGGATTCCGCCAGCGACAGCAGCACCAACGCATAGTCCGCCTGCTCGGGATTCACGAGCGGCACCGTCTCGAGCACATACAGCGACAGCACCTGATCCATCGAGAAATCCTCCTGCAATTCCACATTCACGCGCAGATACGCGCCATCGGCGGTTTTGGGGATGAACTCCACGATTTTACGGTTCAGCAGTGAGCGGAAGAGCTGCCACGCACGCCGAATGTGCGCGCGCTTGGCTTTGGGCGAGGCGTCATGGCAGTCGCGAATGAGCTTTTGCATCGCAGCGCAGCCATCGCCTTGGCGGCTGAGCACGTTGAGCAGCATCCCGTGCGTGACCTGAAAGCGGGAGACCAGCCGTTCGGGCGGCGAGTTGACGAGCCGGGAAAAAGTCTTCTTGTCCCAGTTGACGAAATTCTTTTCCGGCGGCTGGCGCTTGAAGGATTTCCGGCCGTCGCGGGCGGATTTTTCCGTGAGCCGCAGGTTCTCGATCACATGTTCGGGAGCCTGCACAATCACCCAGCCCTTGTCATCAAACCCCTTGCGCCCGGCCCGGCCGCTGATCTGGTGAAAATCCCGCGCACTGAGAATGCCCACCTTCTGGCCATCGAACTTGCAGAGGCGCGTGAAGAGCACCGTGCGAATGGGCACATTGATGCCCACGCCCAGCGTGTCCGTGCCGCAGATGACCTTGAGCAGGCCCTGCTGCGCGAGTTGCTCGACGAGCACGCGGTATTTCGGCAGCAGCCCGGCATGGTGCAGGCCGATGCCGTGGCGCAGCCATTTCTTGATGTCCGGGCCGTAGGGACTGGAAAAGCGCACGCCCTCGAGCGCCTTGGCGATGGCGTCCTTTTCCTCGCGGGTGCAGAGGGTGAGGCTGGTGAAATCCTGCGCGCTCTGGCCCGCCTCCAACTGCGTGAAGTGGACGACATACACCGGCACCTTGCCGTCCCGCGAGAGCGTTTCCACGGTCTTGGACAACTGCCATTCGGCGTAGGCGTATTCCAGCGGCACCGGGCGGTCGCTGGAGGCCACGGTCACCGTGGGCCGACCGGTCAGCCGGGTGAGGGCCTCCTCAAAAAAGGCGGTGTCCCCGAGCGTGGCGGACATCAGTAGGAACCGCGTCTGCGGCATGGTCAGAAGCGGCACCTGCCAGGCCACGCCCCGGTCGCGGTCAGCGTAGTAATGGAATTCATCCATGACCACATCCTGGATGTTGGCGGCGGCGCCCTCGCGCAGGGCGATGTTGGCGAGGATTTCGGCGGTGCAGCAGAGGATGGGGGCGTCGTGATTCACCGTGCCGTCGCCGGTGCTGAGACCGACGTTGTCCGGGCCGAACTCGCGGCAAAGGGACATGAACTTCTCATTCACCAGTGCCTTGATGGGACAGGTGTAGATGGAGCGTTTGCCCTGGCCGAGGGCCTTGAAATGCAACGCGGCGGCCACGAGCGATTTGCCGGAGCCAGTGGGGGTATTGAGGATGACGTTTTTCTCCTCAAACAGCTCGAGGATGGCGGCCTCCTGGGCGGGATAGAGGGTCAACTCGCGGCGCTGGCAATATTCCAGAAAGCGTCCGAGCAACAAATCGTTGCCGGGTTGCGCCTCGCGCGGAATCAGTTCGTAAAGCGTGGTGGCCACCGGTGCGGAAGCTTAGCGGGTTGCCGGCTGGGAGAGAAGCTTGTTGGTGGAAATGTTGCGGGGCGGTTGCATGGTTGCATTGTTACATGGTTGAATAGTTGCACGGTGGCATCGGCCAAGGCGTCCCCCCCATGTAACCATGTAACCATGTAACCATTCAACTCTTCAACTGTTCAACTGTTCAACTGTTCAACTGTTCAACTGTTCAACTGTTCAACCATTCAACTGTTCAACCATTCAACTGTTCAACCATTCAACTGTTCAACCATTCAACCTTCTCTTCCCACCGTGCTGCGGGCGTTCGCAATCAGCTCCCAAAACTTGGGGTTTTCCTGGAGACTTTCGTCCTCACCGGTCTTGACGCCGGAACGGAAGAAGAAATCCTTGAGGGTGTTGCGGCTGAGGATGCGGTGCACCAGCACGCCCAGTTCGTGGCGCTCAAAATAGACGCGGTAATCGCCCACGCGGAAACGGTGGAGAATGTGGTTGTCCCGTTCGAGCTTGCCGAAATCGTCGAGTTCCGTGCCGAGCACCTGCTGGGGCAGGCCGCGGAATTCGCCCAGAATCTGGAGTTGCAGTTCCTTGGGCATGCGGGCCAACTCGGCGGCGCCGGCGGGCGTAAAAATGATTTGAAACGGATTCATGGTGTCAGAGGCGCGAATGGTCACGCCCAGTTCATGCCGAAAGCGTAGCACTGGCCCGGCCGGGATTCAAAACGTTTTCGTGGAGACAGAACTCTGGCCCGGAATGTAAAACGGGCGCAGGCATCACACCCGCGCCCTGATATTGCCGCGTGATCCGCGAGCTGGCTGCCAGCCGGGAAGCTGGCTGAAACCAACGGTCACCGCAGCCACTGAAACCATAACACAGCCGGCCAGTAATGCAAATGGCCCGGAGCATTTGTGAAACGGCATGGAGCCCTTCAACCACGGATGGACACGGATGGACACAGATAAAAAACGGGGACAGAGTTGATTTTTGGACGCTGGTTCTGGGTCATTCTTTGATTGGCCAAGTTTTCCCGTTTGCCATGTCTTTCCATCCGTATTTATCCGTGTCCATCCGTGGTAAAGGAAGGTTTTAAACTGCATCGTTCCGCTTCAGTCCGGCTGCAATTCGGCCTTGGACAGGCCGGCGTCAATGAACTGGCTGCCCTTGGCGCGGGGGCCAGTGGCCGCGTGGCATTGAATGGCGAGCACATTCGGACCATTCGGAATGAGCGCGGCCCGCGCCTCGCCACTGAGCGGTTCCATTACGTAGGTACTGGTGCGGCCAGCCAGCTTGGCGGCCAAAACTCCGTTCAGATAGATTTCGCAATCGCCCTGGTGCAACACGTTCAACACCACCTGCGCCAGTTCCGCCGGGGTGAGCGCGCCCAAGGTGAATTCCCGACGCAGCCAGAGATTCGGCGTCTTCCAGGAAGTGCGGCCCCCGGTGCCGAAGCCGGCTGGCCCGTTGCTCCAGCCCGCAGCATCAAAATGGGGGGCGAACCAGTCGGCCGCTGGGGTAGTGGTGGTGTATTGCCAGTTGATGGCCGTCACGTCGGCCACCGGCACGACGTCCGTGAGCGTGAGCGTTTGGGTGATGGCCCGGACATTGGCGGCGCGAATCCGGCTGACGTTCGCCTTCATGACGCGGTCATAGGTCAGCAGGCCATTGCACTCGTTTTCGCAGTCGGTGGTTTCCGTATAAACGGCGGCGCTCAGGCCGCGGCTGGATTTGAAGGCCGTGATGTCATTCAGAAACTGGTCATATTTGCGGACCAATTCGGCGGGACCGTCGGCCCGGGTATAGTTACCGCCAGCCTTGGCGGGATCCCACAGGTGCCCGGGCATCTGGCAGCCGATGCCGCCAAATTCGCCGCAGGCGCGCACCTGCGTGGTGGTGTCGGGACAGTCCGGCGCGGGATAGCTGTGCACATCCAGAATGTCCCCGACGCCAAAGTGCGAGCTGCCGCTAGCCTGATTGACCAGCCGGGACGGGTCCTTGGCCGCGATTTCGGCCACCAAGGCTTCGGTGTCATGCTGGCCCTGGCTCTCATTGAAGAGTACCCACATGATGATGGCGGGGCTGTTCCAATGCGTGGCCACCAGCCGGTTCAGTTCCGTGCGAAACTGCGGGGCGTCAATCGGCTGCGGTTCGCGGGTGTAGGAGTTGATGCTCGGCATGTCCTGCCAGACCAGAATACCCAGCTTGTCCGCCCAATAATACCAGCGCGCCCGCTCCACCTTGATGTGCTTGCGCACCATGTTGAAACCCAGCGCCTTTTCCGCCGCAATATCCGAGCGCAACGCAACGTCAGTCGGGGCCGTGTAGTTGCCGTCCGGCCAGAACCCCTGGTCCAGCGGCCCGATTTGAAACAGAAACTGGTTGTTCAACAGCATCTTCTTAACGCCGCCGATGGTGCCCACGGAAATTTTCCGCATCCCAAAATAGCTCTTCACCGTATCCTTCGTCGTTCCGCCCTGCTGAACGCTGACCTTCAGGTCGTAGAGAAATGGATGATTCGGCGACCACAGCGCGGGGCTCGGAATATCAATAGCCAGCTCCGTGTTCGGCGCACCAGTGGCGGTGGCCACGGGCACGTTATTGCTGCTGACCGTGACCGCCACGGAAACCCCGTCCGCCGCGGGCACATTCACAGTCAGCTTCAACTGACGGTTGTTCACGTCGGGCACCATTTTCAAATCACTGATACCGGCGGCGTCCACCGGTTCCAGCCACACCGGCTGCCAGATGCCGCTGGACGACGTATACATGATTCCATGCGGATGCAGCGTCTGCTTGCCGCGTGGTTCGCCCGCGTTGTCCACCGGCGCATAGACCCGCACAATCACCTCCTGCGGGCCGTCGCCCTTGACCAGATCCGTGATGTCATAGCTGATGGGATCATAGCCGCCCTTGTGAATGCCCGCGCTGGTCCCGTTGACAAACACTTCAGATTCCCAGGACACGGCATCCAGATGCAAAACCACATGGCGGCCATGCCAAGCCGGAGGCACGGTGAAAGTGCGACGATACCACGCGCGCGGGTAATACTCCTTCACCCCGGAAAGCGGCGATTCCATGGGAAAGGGAACCAGGATTTCCGAGGTGAGTTCTTTGCCGGTGGGGACGGCGTCATTGGTGTCGCCGGGCTGGAATTGCCAGAGACCGTTGAGGTTCAGCCATTCCTCGCGCACCATTTGAGGCCGGGGATATTCCGGCAGCGGGGCGGCGGGATTCACTTTGCTGGCCCACGGCGTCAACAGGGGGGATGGTTTGATCTGCCAAGCTTGGGCGGCGGGGGAACCGAGCCAAACGGCAGAGGCAAGCGTTAACAGGTTGAGTGCGGATTTCATAGGGGTTTCGAATGTTACCAGACGCTTGGCGCGGGGGGCTAGTTTCAAATATATGCGCGGCGGGCTAAATCAGTTTTCAATCTTTAGTGGAAGGGCCGGGGTAGGGGGGCGACCAACCCAATCTATGCGTGCCCTGATTAACATCCATGCTCGATCCGCCACCTCCATTCTCGTCGCCAAGGCTCGCTTCGTCTTGCCGCGCCGGCGCATTTCGTGGCATCATAACGGCCAATGCGTGAATATTTTCGTGCCTGGGCCGAAGCCTTGGAAAAGTTCTTCCTGGAAGTTGTCATTCTGGAGGAACGGCACGATTTCCGCGCCAAACTGACCCGCACCATCCTTTTCGGCGGCTCCAAAGTCTTTCAGGTGGCCATCAAGCTGCGTCGCTGGCTGTATAACATCCGCATCCTGCGTGACAAAACTCTGGGAGTGCAGGTCATTGCCATTGGCAACCTCACGCTGGGCGGCACCGGGAAAACGCCCGTGGTGGAGAAATTCGCCCGCGCCCTGCGCGACGCCGGCCGCAATGTAGCCATTCTCTCGCGCGGCTACCGTTCCAAGCCGCTGCCGCTGCACCAGAAGTTCCTGAACAAGATTTTGCTGCGCGAGGACCAGACGCCCCCGCGCATTGTCTCCGATGGCAAGTCGCTCCTGCTGGATTCGGAAATGGCCGGCGACGAGCCCTACATGCTTGCCTCGAACCTCAAGGATGTCGTCGTACTGGTGGACAAAGACCGCGTGAAGAGCGGGCGTTACGCGATTGAAAAATTCGGCTGCGACACCCTGCTGCTGGACGACGGGTTCCAGTATTGGGACTTGCAGGGCCGGCGGCATGACGTGGTGCTGATTGACCGCCAGCAGCCCTTCGGCAACGAGCATCTGCTGCCGCGCGGCACGCTGCGCGAGCCGCCGTCCCACCTCGCCCGCGCGCAAACCATTTTCATCACCAAGAGTGACGGCAACACCGCCGAACTCCGCAAGCGCATCAACAAGCTGAACCCCACGGCCGCCGTCATCGAGTGCGTGCATCATCCGCTGTATTTTGAGGATGTGTTCAGCGGCGAGCGCGTGGGCCTGGATTTTCTCGCGGGTAAGCGCATCGCCTCCCTCAGCGGCATCGCCCAGCCGGAAAGCTTTGAATCTAGCCTGGTCAAGCTTGGGGCCGAGCTGCTTTACTCGAAAAGGTTCACCGACCATCACCGCTTCACCCAGCAGGAAATCCTGAACGCCATCAACCGCAGCAAAAAGCGGCAGGCGGAAATCATTGTGACCACGCAAAAGGACGCCGTGCGTTTTCCCAAGATTGACCGGCGCGACCTGCCGATTTATTTCATGCGCGTGGAAATTAAAATTGTCAGCGGCGCGAACGACTTCCAGGATTGCGTCCGCAAAATCTGTTTCCGCTGATGAACCTGCTCCTCTACTGGTTGGGCCGGCTATTTGTGACATCCGTCCAATCGCTGCCGCTCCGGTGGGTAGCCCGGCTCGGCCGGGTGGCCGGTGCCCTGGCCTGGCGGCTGGATGGCCGCCACCGCCGCGTGGCACTGGACAACCTGACGCGCTGCTTTGGCGGCGAAAAAACGGCGGCGGAAATCCGGGCCATTGGCGCGGAAAACTTTTGCCGAATTGGTGAAAACTATCTGTCTGCCATCAAGACGGCCGCGATGGATTTTGAGGCCCTGCGGCCGCACATGGAGTTCATCGGACATGATCGGCTGCCTTCGGCGGTGGCCGGCTGCCGGTTGCGCAACGTGGTGGTGGCCATCGGCCATTTTGGCAATTTTGAATTGTATGCGCGGTTGAACGGGTTCCGCCCGGATTACCATACCGCCACCACTTATCGCGCGCTCAAGCAGCCGGCACTGAACCGGCTCATGCAGGAACTGCGCGAACGGAGTGGGTGCCTTTTTTTTGAGCGGCGCACCGAGGGGACGGCGCTTCGGGAGGCCATGAACCGGGGTGGCATTGTCCTGGGCCTGCTGGCCGATCAGAGTTCGCTGGGGCTGCGCGGCCCGTTTCTGGGGCACGATTGCAACACCGGCCTGGCCCCCGCCATCCTGGCGTTGCGGTATGATTGCGATCTTTACACCGGCATTTGTTACCGGATTGGCCTGGGCCGTTGGGAAATGGAACTCGGCGAACAAATCACCACCCGGGTGGATGGAAAAATGCGGCCCACCGCCGACATCATGCGTGAGGTGAATCTGGCGTTCGAAGCCGCCGTCCGGCGCGACCCTGCCAACTGGTTCTGGGTTCACCGCCGCTGGAAAGACTGACATGAGCCTTGCCCTCACTC
>Ga0007882_10001169_pt1 | contig 15500 bp, 19 predicted proteins | sample CryBogCBH12Aug01_FD_71195 | JGI IMG/M metagenome (GOLD analysis project Ga0007882, IMG submission 71195) | Freshwater microbial communities from Crystal Bog, Wisconsin, USA - CBH12Aug09.1 | ecosystem: Environmental > Aquatic > Freshwater > Lake | place: Crystal Bog, Wisconsin, USA | collected... | reverse complement strand
GCGGCTTGTGGAGCGGCTTCAACCGCCCGCAGACCCCCGAAACCGCCCGCCGCAACGTGCCCACCGGCATCGAGGCCAAGCTGTTCGACAGCCTCGGCCGCACCCTCAGCACCATTCCCGAGGGGCTGACGATCCACAAAACGCTCTCCCGCGTGATCGATGCCAAGCGCGAGATGTTCACCTCGGGCGAAGGCTTCGACTGGGCCACCGGCGAGGCACTGGCCTTCGGCTCGCTGCTCTCGGAAGGCTATGCTGTGCGCCTCTCGGGTCAGGATTCGGGCCGTGGCACCTTCAGCCAGCGCCACTCGGTGTGGGTCGATCAAACCGACGAGCACAAATATATCCCCCTCTCCACCGTGCCCCACGGCCGCTTCGAGGTGCACGACAGTCCGCTTAGCGAATATGGCGTGCTGGGCTTCGAATGGGGCTATGCCAGCGCCGATCCCAAAACGCTGGTGCTGTGGGAAGCGCAGTTTGGCGATTTCGCCAATGGCGCGCAGATCATCATCGACCAATACGTCGCCAGCTCGGAATCGAAATGGCTGCGCGCCAATGGTCTGGTGATGCTGCTGCCGCACGGCTACGAGGGCCAGGGGCCGGAGCACTCCTCCGCCCGGATGGAGCGCTATCTCCAGCTCTGCGCGCAAGACAACATGCAGGTGTGCAACATCACCACCCCGGCCAACTACTTCCACGTGCTGCGCCGGCAAATGCACCGCCCGTTCCGCAAGCCGCTGATCATCATGGCTCCCAAGAGCCTGCTGCGGCATCCGCTGGCAAAATCGAAGGCGAGCGATTTCATCGGCGAGGGGCATTTCATGCGCATCCTCTCGGATATCGCTCCGCCCGCGCCAGAGAAAACGCGCCGTCTGGTGCTGTGCTCGGGCAAGGTCGCCTATGATCTCTTCGCGGCGCGCGATGCGGCCAATCTCACCGACACCCAGATCGTCCGGCTAGAGCAGCTCTACCCCTTCCCCAGCGAACCGCTCACCGTGCGCCTGAAGGAAATGACCAACCTCGAAGAAGTGGTGTGGTGCCAGGAAGAGCCGAAGAACAACGGCTCGTGGTTCTTCGTGGAACCCCTGATCGAGGAAGCGCTGAAGGCCGCCAAATCCAAGGCCACCCGCCCGCGCTATGCCGGACGCACCGCCAGCGCCTCGCCCGCCACCGGCCTCGCCAAGCGCCACGCGCTGGAGCAGGGCGCGCTGGTAGCCGATGCGCTGGGCCTTTCGGCCCGCTCCGAGATCCGTCGTCAGAAAAAATCCTAACAGCCCCGTTCAAGGCCCAATCAATTTTCGGGAAGGCCCGTCAAGATGTCCAGCGAAGTCAAAGTCCCCACGCTCGGTGAATCGGTGAGCGAGGCCAGCATCGGCCAGTGGCTCAAGCAACCGGGCGAAGCTGTCGCGCTCGACGAGCCCATCGTCAGCCTTGAAACCGACAAGGTCTCGATCGAGGTCGGCGCCACCGTGGCTGGCGTGCTCGGAGTACAGCTCGCCAAAGTGGGCGACACGGTGAACGTGGGCGCGGTCATCGCGCTAATTGAGGCCGGTGGTGTCGCCACCGCCGCTCCCGCTGCCGCCCCTGCCGCCCCTGCCGCCGCCGCAGCACAACCTGCCGCCCCGACCGCTCCCGCCGCCCTGCCACAGAGCGCGGACGCCGCCGTGCTCTCGCCCGCCGTGCGCCGCGCGATCCTCGAATATGGCATCGATCCGGCCACCATCACCGGCACCGGCAAAGATGGCCGCATCACCAAGGAAGACGTGACCGCCGCCGCGCAGGCCAAGCCCGCCGTCGTGGCCGCCGCCCCGGCCGTCGCTGCTGCTGCCCCCGCCGTCTCTGGCCGCCGCGAGGAGCGGGTCAAAATGACCCGCCTGCGCCAGACCATCGCCCGCCGCCTGAAAGAGGCGCAGAACAACGCCGCCCTGCTCACCACCTTCAACGACGTCGATATGTCGGCGGTGATCGCCGCGCGCGACAAGTACAAGGACCTGTTCGAGAAGAAGCACGGCGTGCGCCTCGGCTTCATGGGCTTCTTCGCCAAGGCCGCCTGCCTCGCGCTGAAAGACATCCCCGCCGCCAACGCCCGCATCGAGGGCGACGAGATCATCTACCACCAATACGTCGATATCTCGGTGGCGGTGTCGGCCCCCAACGGGCTGCTGACGCCGGTGGTGCGCGATGCCGATACGCTGAGCTTCGCCCAGATCGAGGCTTCCATCGCCGAATATGGCAAGCGCGCCCGCGACGGCGGCCTCACCATGGACGACCTCAAGGGCGGCACCTTCACCATCTCGAATGGCGGCGTGTTCGGCTCGCTGATGTCCACCCCGATCATCAATCCCCCGCAGTCGGCGGTGCTCGGCCTGCATCGCATCGAGGATCGCGCCGTGGTGCGCGATGGCCAGATCGTGATCCGCCCGATGATGTATCTCGCCCTCTCCTACGATCACCGCCTGATCGATGGCCGCGAGGCCGTCACCGCGCTCAAGATCATCAAGGACGCCATCGAAGACCCCACCCGCCTCCTGATCGATCTTTGAGCCTATGCGTTGGAAGGCATGCCTTGTTTTGACAACAGTCGCCTTTCCGCTGAACTTCGCTTCGGCGGAAACGGTGGCATATTCGAAGCAGGCATACCTTTTCGCTTCGTTTGACGTCCCCAGTGGGGCCGCCGGTACTCCGCAGCTAGATACGTTTACGGTGCATCGTGACGGCCAGGAAATCATCCTGCACTTCGATGCGTCAACGCCTCACTACGATGATCGCGAAGTGACCTGCGGGCGTGGTTATCTGGCCTACAAGCTCAACCGGCCAAATATTTTTGCCTACTCATGCAAGATCGGCCCGCAAATTTCTTACGGCGTCATCAAGTACGGCAAAACATATCGTGTCGGCGCAAGCGACGCGACCGAGCAGATCGGCTTTACTATCGACTACCCCGTTTCGCAAAAATCGTATTGGGATCCCGTGATCTCTCACATCGTCCGATCCCTCCGCTTCGAGCATTAGGAAAGAACGCAAGCTCATGGCTGACCACGACTACGACGTTCTCGTTATCGGCGCTGGCCCGGGTGGCTATGTCGCGGCGATCCGCGCGGCCCAGCTGGGCCTGAAGGTAGCCTGCGCCGAGGGTCGCGAGACGCTCGGCGGCACCTGCCTCAACGTCGGCTGTATCCCCTCCAAGGCGCTGCTCCACGGCTCCGAGCTCTACGAGGAGGCCCACGACGGCACCCTCGCCAAGTTCGGCGTCAAGACCGGCAAGGTCGAGCTCGACCTGCCCATGCTGCAGGGCGAAAAGGCCGGTGCGGTGAAGGAGCTGACGCAAGGCATCGAGTTCCTGTTCAAGAAGAACAAGGTTGAGTGGCTCAAGGGCTACGCCAAATTCACCGCCGCCCACAGCGTCGATGTCGCCGGGAAACCGGTCAGCGCCAAGCATATCGTTATCGCCACCGGCTCCTCCGTCACCCCGCTGCCGGGCGTGGCGGTGGACAACGAAACCGGCATCATCGTCGACTCCACCGGCGCGCTCGCCCTCACCCGCGTACCGCAGCATCTGGTGGTGATCGGCGGCGGCGTGATCGGGCTGGAGCTGGGCTCGGTCTGGCGCCGCCTCGGCGCGAAAGTCACCGTGGTCGAGTTCCTCGACCAGCTGCTCCCCGGAATGGATGGCGAAGTCCGCAAGGAAGCCGCCAAGATCTTCAAAAAGCAGGGCATGGAGCTCAAACTCTCCACCAAGGTCACCGGTGCCAGCGTGTCCAACAGCAAGTCTGGGGGCAAAGCCAAGCTCACGCTGGAGCCCGCCGCTGGCGGCGCTGCCGAGACGCTGGAAGCCGATTGCGTGCTGGTGGCGATTGGCCGCCGCCCGCACACCGATGGTCTGGGGCTGGAGGCGATCGGCCTCGCCCCCAACGCGCGCGGCCAAATCGAAACCGACCATGATTTCCGCACCAGCGTCGATGGCGTCTGGGCGATCGGTGATGTCGTGCCCGGCCCGATGCTGGCGCACAAGGCCGAGGACGAGGGCATCGCCGTCGCCGAGAACATCGCGGGCCTCACCGGCATTGTGAACCACGACGTGATCCCCGGCGTGGTCTACACCACCCCCGAGATCGCCGGCGTCGGCCTCACCGAAGAGGCGGCCCGTGAAAAAGGCGAGATCAAGGTCGGCAAGTTCCCGATGCTCGCCAACAGCCGCGCCAAAACCAACCGCGAGCCCGACGGCTTCGTCAAGATCATTGCCGACGCCAAGACCGACCGCGTGCTCGGCGTCTGGGCCATCGCCACCGTCGCGGGCACGATGATCGCCGAGGCCGCCCTCGCCCTGGAGTTCGGCGCGACCAGCGAAGACATCGCCTACACCTGCCACGCCCACCCAACGCACTCCGAAGCCATCAAGGAAGCGGCGATGGCGGTGCGCGGCAAGCCGATCCATATGTAAGCAGGAAGAATAGGGAAAGTCGCAGGGGTGTTACACCCCTGCACCCCATAACTGTCAGTGTCGCGCGCCGCTCACGCACAGCGCAAGGCGCAGCGCCGCAGGCTTTTAATACCGCTGCACGACGCTGATGATGCACGCCCACGCTGACAGTAATGGGGGTTTGGGGGTGTAACACCCCCAAGACTATCCCTTCCCCCCTGCCAGAACGAAAAGGCGGCCACGAACCAAAGTTCGCAGCCGCCTTTTCCACATCGCCTCAGCAAGAGACGAGAAGCTTATTCCTCCCCGTCGTCGCCCTGCACCGGGCCCGAGTCCTGACCCTTGGCCGAGACATCGCGATCAACAAACTCGATCACCGCGATCGGCGCGGCGTCAGAGGCGCGGATACCGGCCTTGACGATGCGGGTATAGCCACCGTTGCGACCAGCATAGCGCGCCGCCAGCACTTCAAACAGCTTCACCAGCTGGGTATCGTCCTGCAGACGGGCGTGCGCGAGGCGACGGTTCGAGAGACCGCCACGCTTGGCCAGCGTAATCAGCTTTTCGATATAGGGGCGCAGCTCGCGGGCCTTGGGGGTGGTGGTGGTGATCTGCTCGTGCTTGATCAGCGCTGCCGAGAGGTTACGCAGCAGTGCGGCGCGATGCTGGCTGGTGCGCTGAAGTTTGCGCTGTCCTACCTTATGACGCATGATTTAGTCCTTCCGTTCGTAAGGGGGCCGTATCAGGTACCCCGGTCCTGGCAGCGTCAAGGGGCTGCCTGCCCAAAAAGGCGGGGCGCCCCGCAAGACGCCCCATCCTGATTTTTAGCCCAGCAGCTCTTGTTCGAGCTTCTTGGCCATTTCCTCGATGTTCTCTGGCGGCCAGCCAGGGATATCCATCCCAAGGCGCAGACCCATCGACGAGAGCACTTCCTTGATCTCGTTGAGCGACTTGCGGCCAAAGTTCGGCGTGCGCAGCATCTCCGCTTCGGTCTTCTGCACGAGATCGCCGATGTAGATGATGTTGTCGTTCTTGAGGCAGTTGGCGCTACGCACCGAAAGCTCCAGCTCGTCCACCTTCTTGAGGAGGTAGCGGTTGAGCTGGTTGGTATCACCCTCTTCGGGAGCAGCCGAGGCCACGCCACCAACCTGAGGAGCCGAGCCACCCATCGGCGTCACGTCCTCGAAGTGGACGAACAGCGAAAGCTGGTCCTGCAGAATGCGTGCAGCATAGGCCACGGCATCATCGGGGGTGATGGTGCCATCGGTCTCGACGGTCAGGTTGAGCTTGTCGTAGTCAAGCTCCTGACCGATGCGGGCATTATCAACCTTGTAGCTGACCTGACGCACGGGCGAGAATAACGAGTCAATCGGGATCAACCCGATCGGCGCATCGATAGGACGGTTGCCGACGGCAGGCACATAGCCCTTGCCGGTGTCCGCGGTCAGCTCCATGTTGAGCGTCGCGCCCTCATCGAGATGACAGATCACCAGATCTTTGTTCATCACCTCGATATCACCCGAAACAGCGATATCGCCAGCCTTCACAGCGGCCGGGCCGGTGACGGAGAGCTGGAGGCGCTTCGGCCCCTCGCCCTGCATCCGCAGCGCGATCTGCTTCACGTTGAGCACGATGTCGGTAACATCCTCGCGCACGCCGGCGAGGCTGGAAAATTCATGCAACACATTCTCGATCTTGATCGAGGTGATGGCCGCGCCCTGCAGCGAGGAGAGCAGGACACGACGCAGCGCGTTGCCAAGGGTCAGGCCAAAACCACGCTCGAGCGGTTCGGCAATGAAGGTGGCGCGGCGCTTGGGGTCGTTGCCCGGCTTGATCTCAAGGCTGTTGGGCTTCTTCAGTTCCTGCCAGTTCTTGATGTTGACAGTCATAGACTTCCCCTAGGGTTTTTCTGGCGGGATCGGCCGCGAGCCTCACAGAAGCCGCGGCCGCACCGAAATCTGCGGGCACAAAAGCACCCGCGAAACGATCAGACGCGGCGACGCTTCGAAGGCCGCACACCATTGTGCGGGATCGGGGTAACGTCGCGGATCGAGGTGATGGTGAAGCCCACCGCCTGCAAAGCGCGCAGGGCGCTTTCGCGGCCCGAACCAGGGCCCTTCACTTCGACCTCAAGAGTGCGTACGCCATGTTCAGCGGCCTTCTTGCCGGCATCGTCAGCAGCGACCTGAGCGGCATAGGGCGTGCTCTTGCGGCTGCCCTTGAAGCCCATAGCGCCAGCAGACGACCAGCTAATGGTGTTGCCCTGGGCGTCGGTGATGGTGATCATGGTATTATTGAAGCTGGCGTTCACATGAGCGACGCCGCTGGAAATATTCTTGCGCTCCCGCTTCTTAATGCGTTGGGGTTCGCGTGCCATATCGAAAATCCTGTCGAGTATCGGGAAGGGAAAGCCGTCTGCCTGTAAAAGGCGGGCTTACTTCTTCTTGCCGGCGATGGCCTTGGACTTACCCTTACGGGTGCGAGCATTGGTGTGGGTGCGCTGGCCGCGCACTGGCAGGCCCTTGCGATGGCGCAGGCCGCGATAGCAGGCCAGATCCATCAGGCGCTTGATGTTCATCGCGGTTGTGCGACGAAGATCACCTTCCACCGTGTGCTCGGCGTCGATCGTTTCGCGAATATGCAGAACTTCCTGATCGGAAAGATCCTGCACGCGACGGCTGTGATCAATTCCCAGCTTGTCCGCGATCTGCTTCGCCTTGTGAGCGCCGATACCGTGAATATAGGTGAGCGCGATGATCACGCGCTTGTTGGTGGGGATGTTTACCCCGGCAATACGAGCCACTTACTTCTCCATGCTCCACGGGGTTGGGCTTATCCGCAAGGGACAGGCCCGCGCCCCATCTCAACGCTAAAACACAACGGCAATTTTGGGAACCTAACGGAAAAAAGCCCGGTTGACGCAGAGGAACACTGCCGCCTGCCGGACCAACCCGATATTGTCGCGTGAAGGGCGCGAGTAAGGCGATTCGCCACAAGTGTCAACGTGACAGAATCATTATTATTCTGACAAAGGATCAATCCTGCGGCAATCCGCCGAAAGTTCCCACCGCCCCGGATCATCAAAACCCGATCAGCCAGCAATAATCCGCTCAATCGCGGCGGTTACGTGATCCATCTCCGCCATGCCATTGACCCGCGCGACAATACCGCGCGCCTCATAAACCGGCAAAATCGGCGCGGTCTTGGCGCGATACTCGGCCATGCGGGTGCGGACGGTTTCCTCGTTATCGTCGGGACGGCGCTTAAACTCGGTGCCGCCGCACTTATCGCAAGTGCCAGGAATGCGCGGCTGCTCGAATTTGTCGTGATAGCCCTTGCCGCAATGCGCGCAAGTAAACCGCCCGGTAATCCGCTCGACCAGCGCATCCTCATCCACGGCCAACTCAATAACATGATCGAGCTGGCGGCCGCGCGCGGCCAGAATGCCATCGAGCGAGGCGGCCTGCGCCTCGGTGCGGGGATAGCCATCAAAGATCGCGCCCACATCCGGCCCCATGCCATCCAGTTCTTCGCCGATCAGCGCCGAGACAATCTCGTCGGAGACCAGTTCGCCGCGCTCCATCACCGCTTTGGCCTGAAGGCCAACCGGCGTTCCCGCCTTCACGGCAGCGCGCAGCATATCGCCGGTAGAGAGCTGGCGCATACCGTGCCGCTCAACCAGACGCTGCGCTTGCGTGCCCTTGCCCGCTCCCGGCGGCCCCAGCAGGATGATATTCACGGGCAGTCCCCCCTTAAATCTCGGCCTAAAACCCCGGTCGCCGCGCTTAGCGCATCCGCCCCTTGAGCTTGGCCTTCTTGATCAGGTCGCCATACTGGTGCGCCAGCAGGTGCGACTGAATCTGCGTAATAGTGTCGACCGTAACATTGACGACGATCAGCAGGCTGGTGCCGCCAGCCACCATCAGCCGCAGCCCGGTCTGCTCCTGAAACCACTCGGGCACAATGCAAACGAAAGTGATATAGGCCGCGCCGATCACGGTGATGCGGGTCAGCACATAATCGAGATAGACCTGCGTATTCTTGCCAGGCCGAATGCCGGGTATGAAACCACCATTGCGCTTGAGGTTCTCTGCGGTCTCCTCGGGATTGAACACAATCGCCGTGTAGAAGAAGCAGAAGAAGATGATGCCCGCAGCATAGAGCAGCATATACAGCGGCTTGCCGTGCCCGAGATACTGGTTGAGCGTAACGATCACGCTGCCCAGCTTCGAATCCGGGCTCACCGACTTACCGGCAAACTGGGTGATGGTCAGCGGCAGCAGCAGCAGCGAGCTGGCGAAGATCGGCGGGATCACGCCCGGCGTGTTAAGCTTCAGCGGCAGATGGCTGCGATCGGCCTGCATCATGCCATTCTGGCTGGCCCGCTTGGGATACTGGATCAGCAGCCGGCGCGTGGCGCGCTCCATGAAGCTGATGAAGAGAATGAGGCCAATCACCAGCGCAATCATGGCGACGATGGTAAAGCCGGAAACCGAACCCGAACGCCCGCCCTCGAACAATTGGGTGAAAAAGCTAGGCATCTGGGCGACAATGCCCGCCATGATGATCAGCGACACGCCATTGCCGATCCCACGCGAGGTGATCTGCTCACCCAGCCACAGCAGGAACATCGTGCCACCGATCAGGCTGATGACCGCGCTGACGCGGAACAACATCCCGGGAATAACCACCGCCTGCAGCCCCGACGATGCACCATAGGCCTCCAGCCCGGAGGCCACGAACCAGCCCTGAATGGCGGTCAGCAGCACCGCGCCATAGCGGGTATACTGGTTCATCTTCTTGCGGCCGCTCTCGCCTTCCTTCTTCAGCGAAGCCAGAGCGGGATGGAGCGAGGAGGCCAGCTGCACCACGATCGAGGCGGTGATATAGGGCATCACGCCGAGCGCAATCAGGCTCATGCGCTGCAGCGAGCCACCCGAGAAGGTGTTGAAAATATCAAGAATGCCGCCCTGCGTGTGCGCATAAAGCGTCTGCAGGATCAGCGGATTAACGCCGGGCAGCGGCACGAAGCTTAAGAAGCGGAAGACGATCAGCGCCCCCACGGTAAACCAGATACGGTTCTTCAGCTCGCTCGCCTTGGAGAAATTGGCGAGGCTGAGGGTGCTGGCGATATTGTCCGCGCGTGAAGCCATCGATCGGTCGAGCCTTGCGATTATGCCTTGCTGGCAGCGGCACCGTGCCGAAGCGCGGAAGCCATGCCTGTTCTCTCGGCTATTTCAGGAGACCCCCTATAGGGCGCAGGCAAGGTCTCAGAAACCCCGCCCGCGCCCTCAAGGGCAAATAATTACTTAGCTGCCTTCAGGGCCACCAGGGCGGCCTTGTTGACTTCGCGGCGAGCGGTCTTCTTCTCGTGCTCGCTCGGGCCCTTTTCAGGCACCTGCACCGAGCCGCCAGCAGCTTCCACCGCCGCGCGGGCACCAGCGGAAACGCCGGCCACGAAGAAGCTGGCCTTGGCGCTGAACGCGCCCTTGGCGAGCAGGCGCACGCCATCCTTGCCACCACGGCCAAGCCCAGCACCCTGCAGCGCGGCATGGTCGATCACGGCCGAAGCATCGAGCTTGCCGCTGTCGATCGCCTTCTGCACCAGGCCCAGGTTCACCTCGGCATAATCCTTGGCGAAGATATTGTTGAAGCCACGCTTCGGGATACGCATGTGGAGCGGCATCTGGCCGCCCTCAAAGCCATTCACCGAAACGCCCGAACGTGCCTTGGCACCCTTCTGGCCGCGCCCGGCGGTCTTGCCCTTGCCCGAACCGATACCACGGCCCACGCGCATACGCCCCTTACGGGCGCCATCATTGTCTCTAAGATCGTTCAGCTTCATGGTATGCACTCGCTTTCGCTTTAGGGGCGCGTCTGACGCGGCCCGGTTTCGCGCTGATGGAAGTGAGCGCCCTTAGCGGCGCTTTGCCACAGATGCAATCGGCTTCTTATCGCCCCGCCGCTGCGGCCAGAACCCCGGCGGCATGTGCCCCAACGGCAGCGCGGAAATCAGCATGGCTCCAGCCCGCGGCCTCCTTGGCAATGGCGGCGCGATCAAAGCCCCCTGCCCGCGCCCGTGCCGCGCAGTTCTGCAGCACAGCGTTGAGCCCGGAAATATCGCCCGGCTCCACCAGCGACACCGCATCAGCACTGAGTTTGAGATCCGGTAGACCGGTGTTGGGCGTGCCGATCACATGGCACCCCTGCGACAGCGCCTCGCCGTAAACCAGCCCAAAGCCCTCCACCAGCGAGGGCATCACGAAAACATCCGCCTCCTCAAACAATGCATCGAGCCGTTCGCGCGATTGATAGCCGAGTAGTCGGATCGTGGGATCGGTAATAAGCGCGATAACGCCCTCGTCATACCGCGAACTGACAATGGTCAACCGCGCCTGCGCAGGCGGATTAGCTTGCCACGAGCGAATCAGATGGTGCAGCCCCTTGCGCTGGACCCCCTGCCCCACAAACAGAAACTCCGCGCCTGCTCCATCCGCGCGCAGCCGCTGCGCCCCCGCACGCGGCTCCGACAGACCATAGGGAAACACCACGAGTTTCTCCGGAGCGCAACCCTCCGCCAGCACCGAACGTGCGGTAAAGGAGGAGGCGCAAACCACCGCATCTGGTCGAGACCAGTCAATCGCTCCATCCTCCCGTGTGAGCACGTTGTGCTCCTCGGCAAAGGACTGGGCGGTTTCGGGAAAAACCCGATTATCGGCTTCCAGCAACAAGAAATCTGCTCGCGGCAGAGGATGAAAGACAAACAGCACCAAAAGTGTGTCCGCCGCAATCTTGTCGGGGATATAGCTGTGGTAGCAATAAAGCGCAGCACGGCGCCGCGCCGAAATCCGCCCCGCCGCACGCGACAAGCGCCCATCGACGAAAGGAAACAGCCAGCCCATCGGACGCTTCCACACCCTCGCGATAACCTGCACTAAAAAGGAGGGCCAGTCGCTATAAGTCTTGCGGCGAGGCAGACCATCCACCCGCCGCCGGCGCAGCAAGCCGGGCAATTTGTTCCCAAGCCAACCCGCAGGCGCGTAAAAATCGGTGACCAACCGCTCCAGAACGCCGGCCTCCTCAAGCGCCAAAGGCACCTGATAGCCATCACGGTTGCGGTTGAATACACAGACGAAACTGGCGGGGTTATGCATGGCTAAGATACCTACCAAGCCCCTGCAGGCGCAGCAACCCTGCGGGGAAGGCCGCGCTGAAACAAGATAAGCCGGACCAATGGCCCGGCTTATCTTGTATTGTAGTCAAACGCCCACAAGGAGCGCGTAAGCTCAATCGACCACGGCTACCATATGCGGCAGCTTGGCAATCGCGCCGCGCACTTCGGCGGTGTCTTCGAGTTCGACCACACGATTCATCTTGCCGAGACCGAGACCAATCAGGATCTCCTTCTGGGCCCGAGGCCGACGAATCGGCGAACCGATCTGCTTGATCTTGATTTTCGCCATGGTTCTTACTCCGTGATCGCATCAGCGGCGGCTTCAGCCTCCGCGGGAGCGGCACCACCCCGACCCAACAGGTCGGAGATCTTCTTGCCGCGACGCTGCGCCACCGACTTCGGCGACGTCTGCGAGACGAGCGCGTCGAAAGTGGCACGGATCATGTTGTAGGGGTTCGAGGTGCCGATCGACTTCGAGACGACGTCATGGACGCCCAGGCTCTCGAACACAGCACGCATCGGGCCACCCGCGATGATCCCGGTACCGGCCGGAGCCGAACGGACATTCACATGACCAGCGCCAAAGCGACCCTTGCCATCGTGATGCAGCGTGCGACCATCCTTGAGCGGAACGCGAACCATCTTCTTCTTGGCCGAAGCGGTTGCCTTGGTGATCGCCTCGGGCACTTCGCGCGCCTTGCCATGACCAAAGCCAACGCGGCCCTTGCCATCACCCACCACGACCAGCGCCGCAAAGCCGAAGCGCTTGCCGCCCTTCACGGTCTTGGAAACGCGGTTGATGTGCACGAGCTTCTCAATCAGCTCTTCACCGCCGTCGTCGTCGCGGCCACCGCCACGACGGTCGCGATCATTGCGACCCCGGCCGCGATCACCGCCGCCACGATCATTGCGCTCGCCACCACGGCCGCGACCACGACGGGCCTCGCCTGCAGGGGCTTCAAAGCCGGCTACGACTTCAGTGGTTTCGATGTTGGTTTCATCAGCCATCGTCAGAACTCCAGCCCGCCTTCACGCGCGGCGTCAGCCAGCGCCTTGACGCGGCCATGAAACAGGAAACCGCCGCGATCGAACACGACAGTGGTGACGCCAGCTTGCTTGGCAGCCTCGGCAATTTCTTTGCCAACGGCAGCGGCCGCATCGACGGTGGCGCCAATCGACTTAGCACCCTTCTTCAGCGAGGAAGCGGCAACCAGCGTGCGGCCAGCCTCATCGTCGATGATCTGTGCATAGATATGCCGACCGGAACGGTGAACCGAAAGACGCGGACGACCAAAAGCACGAGCCTTGAGCGCGGTGCGGACGCGCCGACGGCGGCGAACGAACAGAGAAATCCTGGCCATTACTTCTTCTTCCCTTCCTTGCGGAAGATATACTCGCCACGGTAGCGGATACCCTTGCCCTTGTAGGGTTCGGGCTTGCGCCAGCGACGGATTTCCGCGGCCACCTGGCCGACCTTCTGCTTGTCGATGCCCGAGATCTCGACCGTGGTGTTATCCGGAGTCTTGACCTCGATACCTTCGGGCACATCGAAGTTCACATCATGGCTGTAGCCAAGCTGGAGCTTCAGGATTTTGCCCTGCGCGGTGGCGCGATAGCCAACGCCGGTGATGTCGAGGATCTTGGTGTAACCCTGGGTGACGCCCGTGACGAGGTTCGAAACCAGCGTACGCTGAAGGCCCCAGAAGGACCGCGCCTGCTTGGTCTCGTTGGCGGGCTTCACCGTGATGATGCCTTCGCCAATCTCATACGAGATGTGATCAGAGAGACCGAGGGTGAGAGCGCCCTTGGGGCCCTTTACCGTCAGCACGCCATCAGCGATCGAAGTGGTCACGCCGGCCGGAACAGGGACCGGCACCTTACCGATGCGGCTCATCAGAACACCTCCGCGAGCACTTCGCCACCGACGTTGGCGGCACGCGCCTCGGCATCCGAGAGCACGCCACGCGGCGTCGAGACGATGGTGATACCAAGACCGTTGCGGATCACAGGCAGCTCTTTGCTGCCCGAATAGACCCGGCGGCCCGGCTTCGAGACGCGAGCGACATGCTTGATAGCAGGCTCACCTTCGAAATACTTCAGCTCGATACGCAGCTGCGGATGGGCGCCAGTGGCGTCCTCGCTGAAACCACGAATATAGCCTTCACGCTGCAGCACTTCGAGAACGTGTGCACGCAGCTTGGAAGCGGGCGAAAGGACGGTGTCCTTCTTAGCCTGCTGTCCGTTGCGGATACGGGTGAGCATATCACCCAGGGGATCGGTCATCGCCATTGCGTCTGTCCCTTACCAGCTCGACTTGGTCACGCCGGGAATCATGCCCTTGTTGGCAAGATCCCGCAGCTCGATGCGACACAGGCCGAACTTGCGATAATAGCCGCGGGGGCGGCCGGTGGTGGCGCAACGATTGCGCACGCGGGTCGGGTTCGCATTGCGCGGCACCTCGGCCATCTTCAGACGGGCGATCAGGCGCTCGGTTTCGTCGAGCGATTCATCACCAGCCTTGGCCTTCAGCGCGGCATACTTCGCCGCATATTTCTTGACGAGCAGCTTGCGACGCTCGTTTTTATTGATGGAACTCAGTTTCGCCATGGACTTAAGCTCTCTTCTTAAAGCCGTTCAGACAGGGCACTCTCAAGCAGCCTGCTTTGCTTCATCTTCCAGCGGGAAGGGGAAGCCGAAAAGACGCAGCAGCTCGCGCGCTTCGTCGTCGGTTTTCGCGGTGGTGGTCACGATGATATCCATGCCCCGCACCTTCTCGATCTGGTCGTAGCTGATCTCCGGAAAGATGATCTGCTCCTTGAGACCCATCGCGTAGTTGCCACGCCCGTCGAAGCTCTTCGGGTTCAGCCCGCGAAAGTCGCGGATGCGTGGCATGGCGATGGTGATCAGACGATCGAGAAACTCATACATCCGCTCGCGGCGCAGCGTGACCTTGCAGCCAATCGCCATACCTTCACGCAGTTTGAACTGCGCAACGGACTTCTTAGCCTTGGTAATGACCGGCTTCTGGCCCGAGATGAGTTCCATCTCGGCAGCGGCGATCGTCACCTTCTTCTTGTCCTGGGTGCCTTCGCCCACGCCCATGTTGATCGTGATCTTCTCGATCTTGGGCACTTCCATTGCATTCTTATAACCGAACTTCTCGGTCATCGCTGCAATGATAGTTTCGTCATACTGCTTGCGCAGACGCGGCGTGTACTTGTCACCCATCGATCGCCTCCCCGGACTTGACCGCAATGCGGACCTTCTTGCCGTCCTTTTCCTCGAAGCGCACGCGGGTGGCGGCTCCGGTCTTGGGATCGGCGAGGCCAACCTTGCTAATCGCCATCGCCGCTTCGAAACGGTCGATTCCGCCCTGCGGGTTGGCCTGGCTGGGCTTGCGGTGGCGCGCGGCGATATTCACGCCCGAAACCACCACTTTGTCCTCCTTGGGGAGAACCTGCAGGACAGTGCCAGTGCGGCCCTTATCCTTGCCCGAGCGGATGACAACGCTGTCACCCTTCTTGATCTTCGCGGCGGACATTACAGCACCTCCGGAGCAAGCGAGATGATCTTCATGAAGCCACGGCCACGCAACTCGCGCACCACGGGGCCAAAGATACGGGTGCCGATCGGCTCCTCGTTCTTGTTGATCAGCACGGCAGCGTTGGTGTCGAAGCGGATCACCGAGCCATCAGCGCGACGCACATCCTTGCGGGTGCGCACGATCACAGCGCGATGAACGTCGCCCTTCTTGACGCGGGCGCGCGGCTGCGCCTCCTTGATGGAGACGACGATGATGTCGCCCACACCGGCGGTGCGCCGCTTAGATCCGCCCAGCACCTTGATGCACTGGACGCGCTTGGCACCGCTGTTGTCAGCGACCTCAAGCTGGGATTGCATCTGGATCAT
>Ga0007882_10001166_pt1 | contig 15502 bp, 10 predicted proteins | sample CryBogCBH12Aug01_FD_71195 | JGI IMG/M metagenome (GOLD analysis project Ga0007882, IMG submission 71195) | Freshwater microbial communities from Crystal Bog, Wisconsin, USA - CBH12Aug09.1 | ecosystem: Environmental > Aquatic > Freshwater > Lake | place: Crystal Bog, Wisconsin, USA | collected... | reverse complement strand
ATTGCTGATCGGCGTTTGCTGGAGTCGCTGCTTCAAATTTAATTTTGTTTTTCATAAGCTTTTTTTTGATGTTCGCCGCTCGTGTCTCGCCGTATGTCGCTTGCTTCACCCCACGCGGAGACAGCTTTTGAGCTATATGAGTTTTATTTCCGGCGTGCATGGGGCATGACAGCGAAAGATTCGGCGTTACCTGATAGCCGGGTCGCTGGCGTGGCCCATGCCCTTCGTCGCTGGAAATAAAACGTCCCGCGATAGCGGGAATTAAGAAGTTTGAAAAAGATGTCGGAGCAGCAAGCGCACTACGGTGAGACCCAGGCGGCGCTCCCCCTTAAAAAAACGCGCCATGTCAAAAACACTAACCAAAATTTCTAGCCCCGCAGGGTAGCCGAAGGCTCAACTCCGGCCTGTTCTGACTTTTGGCTGGCCGGGAGTAGCCGGGAGCCGTGGCTTGGCGGGGATGGGGCAAGCTTAAAGGCGCATGGCGGAACACGGACGGTCAAATGTCAGACACACATGGGCTAGGACAAGTGGCACAGGCTGCGCGGTGGCCTGCCACGCTGAAAGCGAGCGGCTGCTTGTGCCTCTTGGACGGCGGGGAAAACGGGAATCAAACCTCTGCTGACGAAGTGACAACGTTGAAATCAACTTCGAGGGTTTCAAAGTGTCTCCGGCCACAGCGAATTTTTTCGGCTTCGATGTTCCTCAACTTCTCAAAATTCTTGGTGCCTTTAGTTTCACGCACCAGATACAGCACGGTGTTGTCATGCTTCAAAATTGCCCAATCAGGATTGTATGTGCCGAGCGGCGTTTCGATCTTGAACCAATCCGGCAGCTTTACAAAAAGTTTGATGTCTTGGCGCTTGTCCAGTTTTTCCGCGAACTCTCGCTCAATTTCAGAATCATAAACAACAGCATCATAGACGCTGTTGTTCACTTCCAAACGGTTGTTGAGATAGCCGATGATCTCTTTTTCTTCAAACAGCGTCATGCTGTATTCCTCACCGGCAATTTTCTCATACTTGATGCCGTCAATCATTAGCTTGTGCAGTTGCACCTTGAGAATGGCAGCGACTGCATCCATGAATTTTTGGGGGTTCACCAGAAATTCTGCTAGCCGGTTTGACTCTTTGAGAATTCGCACCAACGTCGAACGGGTTAATTCCGTCTCGCCTTGCAGATAGGCCACCACGTCCGGCACAGCCCCGCGAAACACTACCGTTTCAGCGGCCTCGCGCAAAACATCCGTGCTGACACCGGACTTGCCCACTCCTAAACCAGCCTCGGTCACTTGAATTTTGACCGCCTTGATCTTGTCCATCGCTTTGATGGCTTTGACGGCATTGGTGACAAGGGTGTCCGTTTGGTATTCTACCGAAAACGAAGTCTTTGGGCTGATACGACTCCAAAGCTCTTGAAATTCAGGGTCGAGTGTTACCTCTTTCTTGAACCGCAACCGTTGTCCATCCTCGTCTTTCTTGACGTGGCGTTCCAACTGATATGATTGCAGGACATCAATAATGTCCGAACGTAAGTTTGCGTGTTCCGGCGGCAGGCCGAGGTCAAGCCCCGGCGTTTTGGGATCAAACGTCGGTTTGATTTTTCCGTCTTCGCCAACAATTCCTTTCGCCACTAACCCGTCAAAAATCTTTGCTGACACGTCACGGCCAAGCGGCACTCCTTCACCGGCCACAATTTGCATAAGGTTGGCAAAGGCATGCTTGGGAACTTTGCCGAAAGTGACACCACAGTCCTGTTCATATTCATTCTGCAACGCTTTGGCAAAGTCCTCGTAACTGTCATTTGCCACCACGAGCAGCTTGTTGATGTTTTCATCAAAGACTCGCTCGCCATGTTGATTGACCGGCAGGCGCAGACCGCGCCCGATTTCCTGACGCTTTTTCATCACTGACCGGGTTTCGTTCAGTGTGCAAATCTGAAACACGTTTGGATTGTCCCAGCCTTCGCGCAGCGCGGAATGGCTGAAAATAAACCGCAATGGCTCATCCAACGACAGCAAGTCTTCTTTCCTCTGCATGATAAGGCTGTAAACATCATCATCGGCTTGCGTGCTTCCATTGGTGTCTTTGAACACGCCCTTTTTGTCCTGTGCGAAATAGCCGTTATGCAGCTTTTCCAGCGGGAACGGCAACAGCCCCTTGTATTTGTCTTGGGCGATCAGTTCCTTGAACGCTTCTTCAAAGCACTCGGCAAATTTCCCTTTCACCGCCTGGCCTTGTTCATCGTAAGAACGGTAATTGGCAACCTTATCAATGAAAAACAGGCTTAAAACTTTTATACCTTTGTTTTTTAAGGCGATTTCTTTATCGAGATGGCGGCGAATGGTGTTGCGGATTTGCACTCGCCAAAGATCGTCCCTGATGCCGCCGAACTCCTGACCGATATTGAGCGTTTTCCCGTTGTTGAACTGAATGAATTCATTGCCCGGTTCAGCGTTGATTTCAGTTATGAGAAATCCATCCCGATAATTTCCACGTTCTTTTGACGCCATGAATAAATCGGTTTCATGCTTCACCGTGACGGCTTTCCGCTTTGGCCCTTCATTCGTCTGAACGTCAATTTCCACTTTTGCCTTGATGCCGCTCTTTCGATCAATGGAAACCAGTTTGACGTAGGCATCATTCTGCGCGCCTTCGCCAGTCACACTGGAAACCACGATTTGCTTTACTAGCCGGAGTTCAAACGCACGGATTGGATTCAGCGAATAAACCAGGTTGTAAGGATTCGCATGAGTAGCCGAATAGCGCAACGTGCAAAGCGGGTTAAGCGACCGGATTGCCTCTTGCGCCTTCTCCGTGTTGTCCACGCTTTGTGGTTCGTCAATAATCACAATGGGGTTTGTCGCCCGGACAAATTCAATCGGCTGACGCCCGGACAATTTGTCCGCTTCCTTGAAGATGACGTTGCTTTTCTTTTCGTCTTCTGTGCCAGCAAAATTCTTGCGGAAAGCGTCAATGTTGATGACGAGAATTTGAATCTGATTGCTTACCGCGAATTGCCGCAAGCGGCTTGCCTTTTTTGCGTCATAAACGAAATACTCAAATTCCACATTGTTGTAGAGCGCCTTGAAGTGGTCACTTGTTATTTGTAGATTTTTCAGCACGCCTTCGCGGATTGCCACGCTCGGCACAACAATAATGAATTTTTTGAACCCATATTTTTTATTGAGTTCAAAAACCGTGCGCAAATACACATACGTTTTGCCCGTGCCGGTTTCCATTTCGACGGAGAAATTCAGCGCAGCGGGAGCATTTGCACTGTAATCCTGCGGTAGCAGGTGTTTATCCGCGTCCAAATCATTGCGCTCTTGGACGAGTTGGAGGTTTTTAAGAATCGTCTCGCGGTCAATCACGAGCGCATTGCCCAATCCTAACTCCGTTTGCACGAGACTGCCAAAAAGCCCTTGACCCTTTGCCTGAAAGGAAATTTGGAAATCGCCCTTGTTCAAGGGTTGACCGTCAAAGAGGTCAACCACAGAATTCACTGCGGCAATCTGAAATTCCTGCTTTGCGTCAAATTGCAGCTTCATACCGTTTGGAACTTCGTCACCCCTTTTGCCTTCATCGTTTGGACGGCATTTGTTTTAAGCTGGTCGTTGTTGGCAAAACCGGCATCAAGACAAACGACGCGCTCCGGCTTTTTCTCCGCCATTGCCTTAATGACCTCCGGCGTTAGTTCCATTTCGAGGCAAATAAGCATCGCGCCCTCTGCAATTGAAAAGACATTTTTTTCGGCAAGTGAGATTTTCTCAACTTTGGTATCCAGCGGAAATCCTGACTTGAGCAGCAATTCATAAAGCACATCGTCTTGCGTCCGCCCCGCGACAAGGTGATCCACGTGCAAAGATAATTGCTTGCCTAGTTCCGCGTCGTCTTTTGGTTGTTCTGCGTTCCATGCTTTAAAATTTGAGCTTTGCAACTTAAATACTTTGAATCCCCTAGATTGCTTTTTATCCCCCTTCAACAAAAGTTGGCTGGCTTCCGCATCGTTTATTTTTTTAATAACACGACGGATACGCTCCTTTGTTATGTCGGCGATAGTTGGAAAGTCTTTTCTTTCAGTTGGCTCGGGTAATTGAACCAAAATGAATTTCCGATTCCCACCATCTTGTTGGTTGAGGTCTAAGACAGCTTGGCCCGTAGTTCCTGACCCTGCAAAAAAATCCAGCACGATTGCATTCTTATCTTCTAGTTCGTTTATTACGAAGGAGGCAAAATATCTAATCAATGATGAAGGCTTTGGAAAATCAAAAATAGTTTCTCCAAACAACTCGAAAAGCTCGGTTGTTCCTTCTTGTGTGAATGGCCCATTCAAAACGGATAGGGGTTTCCCCTTGCGCATAACGCCGTTTTCATCACGAAGGTAGTGTTTAACTCTGACGCTGTATTTTCCATTCGACTCGGTGATGACAAGCTCATCATCGGCTTGAGCGCGTAGAACCCTATCTTTTGACCACACCCATTGCTTTTCAGGCCAAATTTCCTGTCCGTTGTGGATAATGGGAAACCGAAGGTTTGGTCTTTCGCCGAGGCTTGTTGTCGCTAATGGCTGAGTCACGAAGCCGCCGCGAACAGAATACTTTGAATCCTTTTTATTGTAATTTGCGATTTGTTCTTCGTCGAGGGGTGCTTCGATGTTTGTAATGTTTGTTTTGCTGTAACATACAACAAATTCATGCAGGGTAATAAAGCCTTTTGTCTTAGCTCCAGCACCGTATTTATTCTTCCAGGTGATAAGCTCTACAAAGTTCTCTTCGCCAAATATTTCGTCGCAAAGCTTCAATAAATTATCAACCTCATTTCCATCTATACTAATAAATACTAGCCCGTCGTTATGCAGAAGATTTCTTGCTAGAAAAAGCCGTGGATAAAGCATATTCATCCATTTTGAATGAAAGCGGCCATCCGTGTCTGTATTTGTTGAATATTTGCGTCCCCCGTCGTCCACTTGGCCCGTATATCGAAGATACGTATCTAAGCTTTCTGAATAATCGTCTGGATAGATAAAATCGTTGCCCGTGTTGTAAGGGGGATCAATGAAAATCATCTTTACTTTGCCGAGGTATGCCTTTTGTAAAAGCTTGAGCGTCTCTAAATTATCGCCCTCAATGATAAGGTTTTCAGACGAATCGAAATTCACCGACTCGTCCCGCACTGGAACGAGCGTCGCCATACTTGGCCTCTGGATTGTTTTGAAGCACTCCGCCTTTCCAGGCCAGTTCATCCCGAAGCGTTCCTTTCCAGCATCTACAGCTTCGCCAAGCGTGAGCTTTAGCCGTTCAAAATCAATCTTCCCGTCCTCTGTAAAAGTTTCAGGAAACAACGATTTTAATTTCGCCTTCTGCTCATCGGTGATGCTGGCCGAAATCGCTTCAAATTTCTCAGGTTGGTCTGACATGGTAAAAATCCTATCAAATCGTTGAAGTTTAAGCAGCGACTTTTATTGTTTTCCGGCGAGCCTTTACGGTTTCCAACAGTTTTTTTGTGTCGTCAATGTCTTTTGCGAGGTCTGAAGGGTCAGGCACCGATGCCTGCTTTCCCTCAGGAGCATCGTGGGCGGACGTGACATCGCAGCATTTTTTGAAAAGACGTTGAATCTCGTCGTTTTCCGCTTGGGGAAAGCCGACGACATCATTTAAGTTTTTGAGATTCACATAGGAGCGGAAGCGAAAAACGACATCAGCAAAAATGACTCGCTCAACGATGCGCTCAATGGTCGCTCTTAACCTGCTGTAGGTGTTGCGCATTTCGGCTTTTAAATCCTCGTCTGGATGAGGGTGCCACTTTTTTTCCAAATTCTTCTGTTCCTTTTCCAATTTGTCCAAGCGATCTTGTGGCGTTTTGCAGTCCCACGGCAAGCCAGTTTCCACTTTGCCGGGTTGTTTGCCATCCCAACGCAGATAGAAGGTCGAGCAGGGAACCTTGGATTCTTCGGCCTCTGACACCAGGTCATTCAGGAACACTGTATCGTGTGTGAAAATAATTACTTGGCGATGTTGGGCTTCTTTCGCTAAACGCACGGCGATTCTGCCACGGAAAAAATGGTCAAGCGAGGAAACCGGATCGTCAAAAACCAGCGCGGATTTGTGCGAGCATTGAGAGAGTTCTGCCAGAAAAGAAGCCAGCGCAATGCAACGTTGTTCGCCTTCGCTGGCAATTTCAAAGACGTTCGTCGCTCCCGTGGCTCCTTGCAACCGGACGCCAAATTTCTTCTCCCCTTTGCTTCCACCTGTCTCTTCAAGTTTCACACTCAAAGAATGGATGCCTAGTTGCGCTAGTTCGTTAGAAAACCTCTGGCAGTAAGCTTCGGTTATCAATTCCTGTGTCAGGCTTGAATTCTTTGAGGTGATTGCGTTGGTTCTGGTATCGGCGAGGCGTTCAGTCAATTCCTCTTGGTTTTTGAGCCTTTGAATTTGACTCTCTATGTCAGATTTGACGGTGTTCAGCCATTCTTTTGCCGCAAGCTCATTAAGCTCGTTTTGCAATTTCTGTTTTGTTTCTGGATCATCCGCTGATTCTTCCGTCTTGGCGCGTTTTTCAAGCGCATCAATTAGGGCTGTCAGTATGGATATGGGTGCGGAGGTAAGTTGAACAGGCTGAGTCCACTTGTCATCTGCAAAGGACTTTTTAACCGCCTGAAGGCAATCGTCAGCGGCTTCAACAAAATCCGATAGCAGCTTGATTTCTATCGCAGTGAGGGTCGCTAAATCAGTTGCGATTTTTTCGTGTTCAGACTTTAGTGCGGACTTCGCCTCAAATACGGCTTTCTCCGCAGTTAAATTTTTCCGGGCAAGCTCTGCTGCTTTTTGAATGTCCTCACTACAAAATTTTACAAACGAATCGGCCAGTGTGATTGCTGCTGCATCGTCGTCAAAAGGACGTTGGCACAACACGCAACGGTCTTGATTCCCAGTCTTGGGAAATATCTCCCCCGGATACGCTGTTGCGGTAGAAAATGCTTTTGCCGACTCCCACATGGCCCGCCAGAGATCGCTGCCAGTTCCGGCCAATACTCCCGTTGAAAACTTGTTTTCCGCTGAAGATTTCGCGGCGGTTTCCGTTGCAAGTGTGTTTTCAAACGAAATTTTCAGTTGGTTAATTTTTTCTGCGGAAAGCAGGTTTGCATTTTGTTGGAGAAGGTTTTTAAAAGCCTCAACACGGCTTTTTGCCGCCCTTGTTTCGCGGGCCTTCTTCTTCGGGTCGGAGCTTAAAAGCACCCGCAGTTCTGAAACTCTTTTGGTTTCAATTTCCGTAAGCTTTCCTAAAAGCATTAAATTAGGAACGGAAACTTTGGAGTCGAGTTTTCCGAGCGCGTTCCCAATTGCCGTGTTCGGATGTTTATTGAGCGCCATTTTGGCGATTTCTATCTGGCCCGATATGTTTGCGATTTCATTCTTGATTCTTGACGCAATGGCATCACATGCCTTTGAAAGTTTTGGCAAAACGTCTAATCCGAAAGGGGTAAAACTAGCGGGGCCGTCAGCGGTGAGATAATCTTTTGCTGCATCAGCATCGAATACGAAAACGCTGGCAAGTTTGGCGTCGGACGTGGAGCTGTCTTTCCAATGAATTTCGGTGCTTGTGCTTCCAATTGTGACGCCAATTTTACATGAAGGCGTAACGGTTACGGTGGAAAATGCGTCTGGACGAATTACAGGGGCCGCCCCTCTTGAGCGGCAAGCTTTTTTGATAACGCGAGCGTATCCAGATTTTCCTGAGCCGTTGTCTCCATAAAATATAGTAAGTCCTGGCGAAGTTCCAAACGTGACCTTTTGTCCAGATGGCAGTCTGTTGACGCCAGTGAGATCATGCAAATAGTCTATAGTGACAGATTCTTTTGAGGATGGCCCTGACGGCAAATGTTCTGTTGCCAGTGGAATCGCTGCCAGAGGTTTCCCATCAACGCCGGTGGGATTTTGGGTTTGCCGACATAAGTGTTCAAGTTCTGTCACGTCGGCATTGTCCAAGATACCTTTTATTATGATTCGCCTCAAAGCATCGCGTAGCCACGAAGGTCTTCCGATTGACCATTCGTAGATGTCGTGAAGCACAGATTTTGGTGCCTTTATGCTTACTTCACTTGCCATTTGATTTTGAAAAGAACCTTTTCGGTGATTTGCTGTTTCAGGCGTTTTTCGACCTCATCCATCAATCCATCTTTTTTCGCTTCGATGTCTTTGGCCGCCTGCTCGTATTGCTTCCAAGCCTCGTCGCGCTTGGAATCCATGTCGCGCTTCTGGCGTTCCAGTTTTAATTTTTCAGGCAGGCTGCCCGCCAACCGCGCATTGCGGCGAGTTTCCTTAATCTGGTCTTCCAATTCTTTGAGAGCCAATTTCAGGGAAGCACGCTGGTCTTCACCCCAGCGATCCAGCTTGTCCAATTCTCCCTCAAAATACGAGCCGTTCTTTTGTTCTAAATCATCGAAAATTAGCTGGCGTTCTACGTCCAGCAAATCGCGGAGAATATTTTTGTGACCTTCGCCATTCCCGTCAGTTTGGAGCGGATTTATTGAAGCTGAAAGCGACAACAGCCGACGGCATAGCTCGTCATCTAGCACTTTGCCGTCATCCGTTACGCCAGCCAGCAAAACATGGTCTTCCGTTTCAAACGCCGTGACTGTGAGCTTTTGAACGACCAGCCATCCGCCCTTGCCACATAACGGCTCGATTACTGAAATGTTACGTCCTGTGTCGGAATAATTAAAAATCAATTCTGCTTCTGGTGTTGGCAATTCCATGCACCTGCTGATGATACGTTGCGCTAATGGATGCCCGACACGATAGAGGTTTGCATCCTCGACATTTTTGCCTGAACGATACGGGCCGGGATGAATGTTTTCCTCTGGAAACGGATTGCGTGTCAAAATAAAGGCGTTTTTGCCATCTTCAAAATTTGCGTAATCCGAAAGAAAAAATCGGGTGATTTGCCAAAGCCATTGTTCATAGCGCCCAAGTGTTTCCTCTGTTTGCAGTTTGCCAAGGCGTAGCTTTTCTTGGACGGCTTCATCGAAATTTTCTAGCAACTTCTGCCGTGTTTGGTGCATCCGCTCATCAATTCTGACTTCCAAATCCCTTTGCAAGGTATTGAAATTAAATTCAATTTGATCTGGTGTGCGGCAGTTTTGATAAATATCGGCAATGCGTTTCTCAAAATCTACGCCGGATTCAATGCTGCCAAGCACTTCGTCACTTGCACCAAAGACGCCACTGAAAAGTTGGAATTTGTCGCGGAGAAGTTCATACACGCGTTGGTCGGCGGCGTTGTTTTTGTTCAGGAAATTTACGACAACCACATCGTATTTCTGGCCGTAGCGGTGGCAGCGGCCAATCCGCTGCTCAATGCGTTGTGGATTCCACGGCAAATCGTAGTTCACCACGAGCGAGCAAAATTGTAGGTTAATTCCTTCCGCCGCTGCTTCCGTAGCAACCATGATTACGGCCTCATCGCGGAAATAATCCACTAGCGCCTGTCTCATGTCGGCACTTGGGGCGCCGGTAACACGATCCGTGTCTTTGTGCCGTTCCATCCATGCGGCGTAAATCGCTTTCGACTTTGCATCTTTGTTTGAACCGTTAAACAAGACGATTTTGCCCGCGTGGGCCGTTTGTTCGAGAAGCCGGTAAAGATATTCCTGTGTGCGGGTGGATTCCGTAAAAATTATTGCCTTTTCAGGCGCACCGAGTTCCCGCGCTTTTGCAAAGCCTTTTTTGAGCGCAGTGAGAAGCACTTCCCCTTTGGAATTCTTGACGATGGAAGTGGCAAGCTCTTTGAATTCGCGCAACGATTTTATTTCGGCCCGCATCCGTTCTTTGTCTTCCTCCGTGTAAACGCGCTCGGCTTTTTCTGGCGTTTCATCTTCGTCCCATTCTTCCTCAACTTCATCAATCGCTTCGAAATCGGCGGTGACTTCTTCTGGAGTTTCTATTGTCGGGGTGTTTTTAGCAGCCGCCGTTTCAAGGCGGCTCGCCAGTGCATCCAACGTGCCGGAAATCGCGTAGGTCGAGGACGCCAGCAATTTTCGGAGAATGAGGGTCATCAGTTGGCGCTGACTTGACGGCAGCGCATACAGCGTTTCGCGTTGCAGATAGCCGGAAACTAAATCATAAAGCTTCTGCTCTGCCTCTGACGGGATGAATTCCTGGGTAATCGGAATGCGATTTGTGTATTTGATGTATTCCAGCACTTGCCGTCGCAGTGTGCGCTGAACGACCGGCTTGATGCGTTCACGGAGGGCCGCAAAATCTTCTTCTGTGCGCAGGAGTCCAAATTGCGCCTTGAAGCTTTTGAGATCGCCGAAGGTAAAACCGTCAACGATGCTCACCAAGCCGTAAAGTTCCTGAATTGAATTTTGCAGTGGCGTTGCCGTCAGCAATACTTTTGGCGCGTCTGCAATCGCGTTTTTGATTGCGTTGGCAATGCGGTTCGTGGGCTTGTAAACATTTCGCAGGCGGTGAGCCTCATCCACGATGACCAAATCCCAATTTATTTTTTTGACATAAACGTCTTTGGCGCGGGCAAAGTGATACGAACAAATGACGATTTCATTTTGGTCGAACGGATTGAGATTGCCCTGTTTGATGATTTGATTGAACGAGCGATTTTCTAAAATTACAGACGGAAGGAAAAATTTATCGGCAAGTTCCTGATTCCACTGCTTGCGTAATGCGGCAGGGACGATGATTAAAAGTTTGCGCTTTTGCTCCGCCCATTTCTGCGAAAGTAGAATCCCGGCCTCAATTGTTTTTCCCAAGCCGACTTCATCCGCCAGGATTGCACCCTTTGAAAGGGGTGAGCGGAATGCGAAAAGGGCGGCATCAATTTGATGGGGGTTCAAATCCACCTGAGCGTCAGCCAGCGTCGCAGCCAGTTTTTGCAGGCTGTCGGAAGGGCAACGTCTTGTTAGCTCATGGGCATAGTAACAAGCGTGATACGGGGTGATGCCGTTTTGGGTCACAATCCCACAGTTTTAAGCGAATTTGAAACGTCGGGCAAGGGAAACAGGGTTAAGAATCGTAGGCTTAACCAGCAATCCTGGGGGGCTGATGCGAAACTACCGCAGGGGCTGGGCTGTGCATTGAAACCCGGATCATTCCCCGTTTAGCTTAAACATCCGTATCAGGTCGCGGTTTAGGCGATCATTGGACAGGCCGATACGGGACAAATCTTTGCTGGTTTCCCAAGCATGTTCCCTGACAACGGGGTCGTCAAACGCCTCGCGGCTGATTTGTTCCGAAGCGAGGCTGGCCGTTAGCTTGGTCATTTGCGAGTGGGCGTCTTGGAGCGCCATTGTCCGGCTGTTGGCGTCAGTCTCGGTTTCGAGAACGCGGATAAACTGGTCAATGCTGCCGAGCCGCATAATCAATTCCTGTTTGGATTGGGCGAATTTTGAAAGCTTGTCCTGCTGGCTGCTTTGCTCGTCCATTTCCTGCATCTGCTGCTGAAATTCGCGCTGCTCGCGCTGGCTCTGCTCCTCGCGTTTTCTTTTTGCAGCATCTTCCTTCATGGAAACCTGAACACCCGCAATGATGTGGGCGACAAAAAAGACGCCTATCAGCCCGAACACCCCGCCCATGATGTAGCTCATGCGGGCGTTGTCGGCATCACTGTTCAAGATGCCCGCGCCGCTAGACCACCACTTCGCCAAGCCGGTTTTGGTCGCGGTTTCCGCTGCCGCCTTGTTGTAGGCGTCGTTCGCCATGCCGATCATCCACCACATCCAAATGATGCCAAGCACGATGAACCAGCCCCAGCGTGCTTTCTTTTTGTATTCGTCGTAATCCATTGTCTAGCCTTTCACGACAGCGAGCGCCTTTTGGTCATCACTGGACATCGGCGGCATGGAGCCGCCGATGATGAGAATGACGCGCATCATTTCCCGGTATAGGGCGGAAGCGTCGGCGCGGATGTTGGTCAAATGGAGGTCAATTTCTGACAGGCGCGTCCGAATGCTGGCGCGTTCCAAAGGCGTGGCCGCTTTGATTTCGGCGTCGGCGTATTTTTCCTGCTGCGCCATGTAATGACGGGCCTGCTCCGCATACATGGTCAGCGTGTCACGAAATCCCTGCTGCACGGCATCCACGCGCCGCTCAATCAATGCGTGGATGAGGTTACGCACCAAGCCCGTCTTGATCTCAAAAATGTCCCGTTCGTGCGACAGCCGGGTTTCGAGTGCTTTCTGGTTGTGGGCGAGTTGGGCGTCCAGCGCTCGCAACTTGGTTTTGCCATGCTCCACTTCGGCAACGGTTCCGGCAATGCTTGCCGCCGAGCCTAGCGCGGACATCAGCATTTGCGCGTGTTGTGAATTCATTCTCATATTTTTTATTTTGTTTTGCGTCGTCTAATGTGTTCCCGGACATCATCGCCCAAGCCCGTGGGGATGCCGGTGGGCTGTTGGTGCTGGCGGGGTTGGTTGACATTCTCGAACTGCTCAACGGTCTGGCCTTGGCTCTCGGCATGAATCAGTCCGTCAATGCTGTCCATTTCCAAATTCAGGTCGTGCTCATGAATCATGAATTCATAAGCCCGAAGGCAGAATGCCGAAAAAAGCAGCCAGCACGTCAGCGCGTGCGAAAGCGGATAGAACGCGAAAGCAATCAGCCCGCAAAACAGCGGGTCAATGAACCGCGCCACGCGCCGGTTTCGGTGCATGAAATCGGGAAGCCAGCGGAATGCAAACGGGGAAGTGCCGATGTAATAGCTGTGCTGCCGGACGGCGCGGTTGAATTGAAACCAGCGTTTGATGCGCTGGACGACTGCCAAAACGAAAAAGCAAATGCCGAAATAAAACAAGGCAATCGGCTCGGCGCTTTCATTGCCGGGTTGCGCCAGCACGCCAAAGAAAATTAGAAAAATGGTGATGCCCAAAACCCGGAGCGGGTCTAGCAGCCGGTAGCCCAAATCATGCCGGAAAAAAACCATGACCGACAGGGCCGGGAACTGCATCAGCCATTTCGCCATTGCGTAGCTCTCGCGGAACGTCGGGCCTTGTTGTGGTTGTGGTGGCATTTTATCGCTGGTTGAACGTCAGCAGGCGGAACGGCAACGCAAGATTGCCGTCATAAAAAAGATTGCCGCCATTATAGACGATGGCCTCCACCTGAAAATTATGAGCTGGCCCGCCGCGCTTCAACGTCGTGAAGGTCGCCGGTTCGACAAAGAGCTTTTTCTGTTCGCTGCGGTTCACCCCGGAATTGTGGCTGCGCTGTTCGTCGGGATTCTTGGGAGTGGCGTCATTCTGCGACTGGCCGGCGCTGGTGCTGGTGGTCTTGACCCAGCGTTGGCCCAAAATGAACGATGCCCAATCGTTTGTTAAGCCGGTGTTCTGGCAAAAGAATTTGCACTGCAAATTTCCCAAAAGGGAATCCACCGCATTCATGTTTTTCAAAACTCGCCCGTAGCTCTCGCGGTTCTGCGTCAGATACACGGTGCATCCGCCAGCGGATCTTGCCGTGGCCTGATACTCGGCGTCAAAATTCGTGACGAAATTTTGCGCCTCGTCCGCCCATAAAAAAACCGGCCGCAAATAGGCGTCCGGTTTGGTCGGTGGTGTCCGTCGCAAGACGGCCACTTGAAAGCAGTATTTCCAAGCAAGGTTGGCAATCCGGCCAACGAGCCTAAATTCTTGGACGGGCAAATCAACGATGATGATCTTGCCCCCAAATGCGTCCTCCGGTTTGATGTTGGTGTCGGCGGAAAAAAGTTCCCGCAATGGCCGCGTGACAAGCGGCCTTGCCAGCATGGAAAACGTCAAGCTAATGATACTGCGGGTTTTTTCGGCCAAATTGGGAAACTCCACTTCCCAATATTTTTGGCATCGCGTGAAATCGTCGCGGGTTCCCGCGTCGGCTTTTTTGGTGGCCTCGTCCGCTTCCCTCAAAATCTTGCCGCACACGCTTTGCTCCTTCCATTCATCACTGCTGGCCTGTTCTGGATTCAATGGAGCGGATGCGACGATGTCGGCAAGCAGCGGAAGTGAAACGGGAATTTCGGCAAACAAGGGCAAGTCCACCAGATTGGTGTTCATGTGGTGAAGGGCATCTTCCCAAAACTTGTTTGATCCGCCGCCCCCTTCGGTCTGCCCGCTGCCCCCGGAAATCGCCGTAGCGATTTCGTCCAGAAGATTGACGATGTTAATCGTCAGGCCGCCGCCAGCCTCCGGGCGGCTGGCCTCCCATGCCATGAAATTGAAGCGGTTTTGACCGCTGGCATCTATGATGACAAGGTCGTCCGTCCGCTCGGTTTCCGCCGCCCATTGTTCCCATTGGCGGCGTTCCTCCTTCTTGGCACAAAGCACCAGCCCGCCGAAACCGGCGGCTAGGTAGCCGTAGGCCAGGTGCTTTGCTGGCCCGGAAGTTTTACCACTTCCGGTTGCGCCGAACACACAGACGCCCGTGAGGGCGTCTGAAAGGCGGAAGCCTTCGCCATTGCCCCAATCCCGCAACACCGTTTGCGGGTGGAATTCGGGCAACTGTTTCTTGCCATAGGACATTCTAAAAATGGTAGGCAAGACCCGGTTTGCGCGGCAAGGCAAAACGGGAAAAGCGGGTGTCAGGGGCTTGCCCCTGCTGCCCTGTCCAGAGCGGCAAGGCTCTGGCGGCATCCAACCGGCGCACGGTTGGTCATGGTTCCAAGGGCGTGACGCCTTTGGTCAGGGTTCCATAAGGGCGGAACGCACCTCGTGTCGGGGTGGCCTGCCGAGGGGCGGAAGCCCCTGCCGGAGCGTCAGAGCGGAGGCGGTGAAAGCGTGGTCAAGGAGGCGGCTTTGGAGCCTCCTGCGCGGTGACGTTGCGAAGCAATGTATAACCGCGCTGTTAGCCCCTTTTTCGCTTCGGCCTTTTTCCAGGCCGTCGCGGGTGCTAACCCGCTCGCTTTCTGCTCGCGGACGGGAACGGACGAATCGCCGGAAACTGGCTCTGGGAGCCATTCTCCGCGATACGAGACCTATTTTTTCTGATATAATGTTCTATATGGAGGCAGTGTGGCGACTGGTGTAGTGCGTGGCAATATACCGATTAGAAGCAAAGATCATCAGCCGGGGAAACGGACACTCCGCCGTGGCCGCTGCCGCCTATCGCACCGGCACCAAAATCCGGGATGAGCGGGCCGATAAAATCCATGACTATTCCAACCGGACAAAAGGCGTCATCCAGACCGTCATTTTGAGGCCGGACAATTCGCCGGATTGGACGGCCTCAACCGCCTCGCTTTGGAATGCGGTAGAGGCGGGGGAGAAACGCAAAGATGCGCAACTTTCCCGCGAGTTTATTCTGGCGGTTCCCAAGGAACTTTCCTTCAAGGAGCAATTTGAATTGGCGGTGGCGTGGGCGCAAGGCGAACTGGTCGGCAAGGGCATGGTCGCGGAAGTGTCATTGCACAATCCCAAGGGTGGTAAAAATCCCCACGTCCACATTCTTGCCACCATGCGGACGATTGAAGGGGGCAAATTCAGCGCCAAGAAACCCCGCGAATGGAATGACAAGGGGTTG